>Ga0070674_100000917_pt1 | contig 15381 bp, 11 predicted proteins | sample KBSM33metaG_FD_65344 | JGI IMG/M metagenome (GOLD analysis project Ga0070674, IMG submission 65344) | Miscanthus rhizosphere microbial communities from Kellogg Biological Station, Michigan, USA - KBS M3-3 metaG | ecosystem: Host-associated > Plants > Roots > Rhizosphere > Soil ... | reverse complement strand
GCAGTACGTTCGTCGCAGGCTCACTCAGTTCGGAAAACGAATCCAGATCCGGAACCTCGAGTGACTCTGACAACTCGAAGATCGGTGAAGAATTCGGTTGCTGCGCCGGTGGTCTCGGTGGCGGCGTCGCGATCGCTGGTGATGCGGGCAAGGGCGTCGCGATCGATGACGTGTCAAACGTCGTGGGCGCGATTGCCGACGGCGTGATCGCTGGCGGCGGCGGAGCCGCAATCTGACGCACCTGATACGCAGTCCGGAGTGGAAGCGCTCTCGCATCCTCGGCGAGGGCGGTCATGTCCTCCTGGACTTCGCTGAGGATCTCGTTGACCGCGTCTTCCGGGGCGAATGCCTGGAAGACTGCGGGCAGAGCGGCCTGACCGTCATGATGCGGAGTGATCCCGGCTTTGTTCAAGAGCGCTGCGGGATCCGTTTTCGAGGTCACCTCGCCAAGCGCAGCCTGCACCTGGGCTGAGAGAACCAACAGTTCCCTCCGGGCTTCCGTGATGACTTTGCGAACATCGCGTCGGGCTGCGGTGACGATCTCCATCGCCTCGCGTTCGGCCGACCCTCGTACTTCGTCCCTGAGTCTCGCGAGTTCGTCGGCCTGGGCGATCCAGGCATCCCGCCTTACTCTGTAGCGCTCAATGAGATCTGGAACAGGCGTGGTCCCGGTCTGAGATTGTGGCTTGTCGCTCTCTCCCGCCATGAGCTGTCAACATCCCCCTGGCTGTGTCTCGTTTTGAAGCTTCGGGTGATCCTCGTCATTGTGCGCCGACACCCTCGGAATGTCGAGGGGTCAGTTGGGCGCTCTCCCCAACAGCAACCTCGTCCAACCATGGAGATAGAACACGGCGTAGTTCGCGGACACTGATCGGCTTGCTGATGTAGTCATCCATACCCGCGGCTCGACAGCGTTCAGCGTCACCAGCCATCGCATTCGCGGTCACGGCGACGATCACCGGTCGTGATTCGGATCCGTCGCGAATGATCCGCGTGGCTTCGAAGCCGTCCATCACCGGCATCTGGCAGTCCATCAGAACCAGATCGAAGGCGGTCGCTGTCACGGCATCTACCGCCTGCCGTCCATCCGCCACCAGCGTCGGCTCGATCCCCAGCTTCTGCAGCATGGCCCTGATGACCATCTGATTGACAGGGTTGTCTTCGGCCACGAGCACTCTGCAGAGCGAGGAGCGCTTACTTGGAACGGGCGCTGCACTTGCCTGCCGCGACGGTGATCGCAGCACACTTGCCGGAACCTTTGCTGGCAGCGAGAACCAGAAGATCGATCCTGGCCCACCATTCACTGGTGAATCATTTGCAGGACTGATCACCCCGAGCTCTCCGCCCAGCAGATCGACAAGCTGCCTGCAGATCGCCAATCCGAGCCCCGTTCCGCCGAAGCGTCTCGTCGTCGAGACGTCGAGCTGCGTGAATGGCTGAAACAGGTGCTTCCGGCTATCGGCCGGAATTCCAGGCCCTGTGTCGACCACGCGGAAACGCAGCCTCGCGCTCTCCGTGTCCCTGTCCACGAGAATACGAACCCGGCCTGCGCCGGTGAACTTCACCGCGTTGCCAACGAGATTGGTGAGCACCTGTCGCAACCGGCCGGGGTCGGTTTCGATAGCGTCCGGAATGCCGGGCGCGTACTCGACAGAGAGCTCGAGCCCCTTCTCGAGCGCGCGCGGTCGCAGCAGCTGCATCACATCGTCAACAGCGGACCGCACTTCGGTCGGAAGCCACTCCACCACCAGCTTCCCCGCTTCGACCTTCGAGAAGTCGAGGATGTCGTTGATGATCGCGAGCAGCGCATTCCCGGACCGCTGGACGGTCACGAGCTGTTCGCGTTGATCGGCGGTCAGTGGCGACTCGAGGAGCAGATCCGTCATGCCGATGATGCCGTTCATCGGCGTCCGAATCTCGTGACTCATGGTCGCCAGGAAGTTGCTTTTGGTCGCAGTCGCCGCTTCTGCCGAATCGCGCGCAAGCCGCAACTCCTCGGCCTGAACGGCCAGCGCGCGCTCTGCCCTGACCGCCATCTGCTGGGCCTGCTGCGCATCCTCGGCCAGGTTCAGCGCGGCGAGCTGCTGCGCACGGGTCGCCGACGTCTGCTGTTCGAGCGCGCGATTGGCAGCCTCGAGCCCAAACGAGCGCTCGAGTAACTGATCGTGGGCCCTGGCCAGTTCGTCCGTACGTTCGCGAACGCGCGCTTCGAGTTCCTGGTTCAACTGCCATGCATGCCGAGTCGCGCGGTCTCGCTCGACACCGACGGCCGCCAGCACCATCGAGCTCAATGAGAGCAGCACCAGGTACGCCAGCAACAGCGAGACACGCTCAGCCGCGGCGCCCTGGCCGAAGACTCCGAGGCCGGCACTGGTACCCGCGACGGCAATCGTGGTGACGGCGAGCGTCGCGATTGCCGTGTACCGTGGGCCGAGGCGGATCGCAATCCACATCACCAGCGGCAACATGAAGTAGGCGATCGGAAGACGCCCGACTCCGATGAACACGTTCGTCGCGAACATGACATACGCCGCCCCGACGACGACGGCGACGGCCACGACCTTTTCCAGGCGACGTCGCTGCTCGGGATGCTGTCCAGCGCTCACCAACGCGACCACGGCCGGGGCACCGATGAGCATGCCGAGCACGTCGCTGACGGACCAGGCCATCCACAGACGCGGCACCGCGAGATCAGTGGCGCCGGTCGCCCAGAGCGCCGTCACGCCGATGCTGGCTCCAACCGCGCTGCTCACCACCGCGACCACCGACAGCAGCGCGACATCGACCACCCGATCGAACGTCATGTGCACGTTCGCGCGACGAAGCAGATAGCTCGCGATCGCTACTTCGAGCGCGTTCCCGATCGCCGCGGCCACGACGAAGGCCGAGGGCCACCCGTGCATCAGGTAGGTAATGAGTGCACCAACGATCACACCCAACAATGCTGCGGGTCCCCACAGCAGGACGACAGAGAGCGTGATACCCGTCGGCGGGGACACCAGCGGCAGCGTGCCGTTGGCGACGGCAACCGAGACTCTGAACTGCGCGGCGGCCACGTAAATGACGGCCGTCGTTGCCACGATGAGCGCGGCTTTCACCCGCGCGGACAGCGTCGGCATCAGAGCGACTCTCCGGGCCGTGGCACATTGGCGAAGTCATCGGCGAACGACAGGTCGAACGGCGCCTCCATCCCGAGGAGGGTCGATCGTTCGTTGACCATTCGCTTCAGCTCGATCATGCGAAGCTCGCGCCCGGATGCAAGGCGGTTGAAGCGCCCGAGCTCGATCGTGCGTTGCTCGAGTGCCGCAGATGTTTCCGCGAGCGCCTCGATCGCTTGTCGACGGCTCGTGTCGTCGCGCAGGATCACCACATAACCGGACGACTCTCGCGTCGCCTGCTGCAGCGGTGCGATCGCTGCCGCTCCCCAGAAGCGATGGCCGTCGTTACGCGCATGCCATCCTTCGCGAACCTGACGATCGACGATGCTTTCGCCGGCATAGGGGTTGTTGTCGAGGCCCACCCAGAAGCGCGCTGCGGGACGCGAGATCGCTTCTGCCTCCGTGTATCCGAGCATGCGCTCGGCGCTCGGATTCCAGCTGGCAACGTTGCGTTCCGGGTCGAGTCTGAAGATCGCGTGGTCGGTGATGCTGTCAACCATCAGCTGTGTCTGCGCCTCGCTGACGCGCACGGCCTTCGACATGCCTTCCGCCATCACCAGGGCCCGTCTTCTCACGCTCGCCGAAGCCCACAGTCCCACGCCGAGCAGCAGATTGACCGTGATTCCGCCGCCGGCAATCAGCCAGTGCTGATAGCGATCCGCAAACGACAGGAACGACGACGCAGGCCTGGCGACGAGCAGCCAGCGATGCCCGGCGATTTCGAGCGAAGTCCGTTGCGACAATACATCTGTGCTTGCTGTGTCGACCACCGCCGGACCCTCAGGCGCACCGCGATACAACAGTCCGGTGGCCGACGGCACGACGCCGTCATAGATCTCGAAGTCGATGTCCCAGTGCTGTCCACCGAAGATGCTGTCCATCAAATCGCGCGCGCGGAACGCACCAGAGACGAATCCTTTCAGGGCCGCTCGGCGTTCGGCCACCGAATCCGTTGGCTGGCCCACGGCGTAGACAGGGAGGAACAGGAGGAAGCCAGGTTGCGGTGACTCCTGGCTGCCTTCCTGGACCAGACGCACCTGGCTGCTCAGCGCCGGCGCTCCCTGATCGCGCGCGCGCACCATCGCCTCGCGGCGCACAGGCTCGGTGAACATGTCGTAGCCGAGCGCGCGCAGGTTCTCGTGCGTGACCGGATGAACGTAGACGACGGCGTGAAACTCGTCGCGTTCCTCGGCCGGCCAGATCGCCAGCGGCCAGCGTTGATCTTGTATCCGCCGTTCGAATGCTGAACGCTCAGAATGCGGCACGCGGACGCTGAAACCGACCCCCTGAAGACCGGGCGCCGACATCTCCGGGTGGACAGCGCGCAGGTAGCGGTCCCACTCTGCCGACGGGACGTCTCCAGCGGCGTCGAACAGACCAACGACACCGCGCAACACGTTGATGTGGCCCCTCAGCCGCTGCTCGATGACCGTCTGGATCATCGACGTACGGAGCCTGAACCGGTCAGATGCGCGTGCAGCCGTGGACACACGAGTGACATGCCAGGCAACGCCGGTCAATGCGAGCGAGAGGATCGGGACCAGCCACAGCCAGATGGGCCGGCGAAAACGGTCGGGTGCCACCTGGACGTCGGGCACACCACGACTGGACCACGCCATGCCAACGGAAATCGGCAGTTGCACTCCGGTCTGGAGTGCGGTGGCTTCTGCGTTCTGCAGCTATGTATGCTGATCCGATGCGAAAAGCCCTGGGAGGTCTCGTCGTCGCCGCTGCCCTGGCCGTGAGCGCCAGCGGCGCGAGCGTCTTCGGGATTGATGCCTGGAAGATCGTCCTCGCCGCTGCCGGCGCCGTCATCTTTGTGATGGGAGCCGACAGGCGGCCGCGGGGCGGCCGGTAGGGCCGAGGCGAAGGCGCATCATGCGAGGTCGATCGGCTTTGAAGAAGATGGAGGAGGACTCGCGTTCAGTTCACAAGATCAAGAAAGCTCTCGAGATCGCCTTTGGTACCGCCATGCTCCCAGAGCTTGCGATAGACGCTTACAAGGCTATCGCGGGTGACGACCCACATGGCGATCTGATTAGCGAGCTTCTCGGTCTGGAGATATGGGTGATGTGTGAACACCCATACGTGTCCCAACTCGTGAGCCATCACCGCGTCGAGTTCCGCCGCGCTCAGTCGATCGAGGAACCCATCCTCGATGGCGAGCCGGAAGGGTTCACCTCGATGGGTCGGCGCCTCCACCGAGACAACGAGCGCGACTTGCGGTTCGATCGCGACGTCGACGTTTTCAGGAATCCCCAATTCTCCTCGCAGACGATCGACCACTGGTTGGACACGCCCGATGAGGAGGCTCGAAGGCTCTCCAGCTGGCGCGGCTGCGACCGAGCGGTTCAGCGTGAAGAGGAAGAACGCGCAGGCCGACAACGCGACCCACAGCAGCGATTGCACAATACGGGTTCTGGACGGCAATTCGGTTTGCCCTGCCTTGCGTTCTGAGATGTGGTGGAAGCGGCAGTCACGATAACACCTGCCGTGGTCGTACGGTGAAACCCCCAACGCTTTTTTTCACGCGTGAGTATTAGTTACCTACCCACTCACGAGCTCGCCGCAAACTGAGCCGATCGCTTGGGGCTCAAAAGATCGAAACAAATCGCGAAATCCCTCGCATCCTGAGCGTGGCATGTCATTCGCTATTCCCCTTCGCAAAGGAGATTTGGACCATGCCCACCAAATACACCCGAATTGTTCCGATTTTTGGCCTGTTGACGGCCTTCACGCTGATGGTCGGCTCGGCGTCCGCGCAAGTCTCGGATCAGACTCGACCGCAGCCGGGGGCCCCGGGCGCACAGGCCCCGGATCAGCCTCGGCCACAGCCGTCAGAACCAGCGCGGCCGTCGCCGAGTCCGTCCGGAGCAGCGCAGGCAAATGCGGAAGAGCAGACTGCTCGCGGTGAGCTCTCGAGCATCGATCCCACCGCGAAGATGCTGTCGATCAAGCCCACCGCAGGTGCGGAGCAGAAGTTTCAGTACAACGACAGCACCAAGGTGACCGGCGCCGCGCGCGGCGGAGTCGCGGGGCTCGCCACGCAGAGCGGCAAAGAGGTCGTCGTGCACTTCAAGAACGAGGGCGCGAATCGCGTCGCGACCGAGATCGAAGTCCAGGCCGACGAGAAGAAGTGAGCCATCGGGATCGGAGCCCGGGGGCGTGACCGTCCCCGGCTCCGAGTGCTTTTCACCACAGTCAAGGAGGTGACGTCATGAGCACGCGCGCATCGCGTCTCTGGACGCTCTGTCTGCTCCTGCCTCTCGCGGCGGCGTGCGGTCGGGCCGATCGATCGCCCACGCTCGCGCGCGACGGTACGGGAGTCGAATCGCCTCGGTCGGGAGATCGTGAGAAAAGCTCGCTCGTGCTTGCAGGACAGCTTCGAACGGTCGATCCCGGCAGACAGACCTTGATCGTGGAGTTCGGCGACGATCTCTATGAGTTCGCCTACACCGACGAGACCGAGGTTGTCGGAAGCATCCCCAACCTGCAGGGTCTCAGAGGCAACAGGGGGACCCTGGTCACAGTGCACTATCGGAAAAACCCGATTACGTCGACGAAGACAGCCGTGAGAATCGAAGTGCAGTGACAGCGTGATCGAACGCAGGGCGGGTCCTGTTCTGTGGACCCGCCCGCAAAAAGATCACTTATAGACACCGTCGAGGGGCGTTGGGTTGGCCTATTCGGCCCTCAACGCCACGATCGGATCCACCCGCATCGCCCGGCGCGCGGGGATGAACGACGCGAACAGGCACACGCAAACGAGGAAGAGCGAGACGACGACGTAGGTGAGCGGATCGAAGGGGCTGACGTCGAGCAACAGCGCGGACAGCCCTCGCGCCGCAAACGCCGCCAGCACGGCACCGGCAACGATGCCGATCGAAGCCAGTCGCGCGGCGCGCCCGAGCACATCGCGGAGAATGGCGGGACGATTCGCGCCGAGGGCGATACGCACGCCGAATTCCTTCGTGCGCAGGGCCACGCGGCCCGCGATCATTCCGTAGAGGCCGATGGCGGCCAACAGCACTCCCGCAGCGCCGAAGACGCTCGTCACCATGGCGCCAATCGAGAATGCCGCAAATCCGCCGCCTTCGCTGGCCAGGTGCTGATCCATCGTGCGCACGTCGTAGACGAACACGGCGGGATCGACGCCCCGCAAGACGCGCTGAATCTCGCCCATCAACTCCGATGGCTGGCGTGTGCTCCGAACGACCAGCGTCGCGCGCAGCGGCATGTTCTGCGCGAGCGGTCGAAACACCATCGGACGCGGCGACTCCCACACGAAGTAGTACTTGCCATTCGGCACGACGCCGACGACCTGCACACTTGTCCCATCGATGACGAAGGAGCGGCCGATGGCGCCCTGCTTCGGCCAGAACTGGTTGGCAAGAGTCTGGTTGACGATCGCAACGGGCATCGCATCCGCATCGTCGCGCTCGGTGAACGCGCGCCCCTCCAGGATCGGGATGCTGGCCGCCGCGAAATAGCTCGGGTCCACACGGGTCGCCGCAGTGGTTGGTGGTGGCTCGTCGGACCGTGGTGGCGTACTCTCAAGCCAGACCGAAGCTCCATCGGACACGGTCGCCATGGGAATCCACTGCGCCCATCCGGCGTTCTCAACCCCGGGCAGAGCGAGGATTCGCTGGCGCGCGTTCGTGAAGTACGTCGATCGTTGCTCCGCATCGTAGCCGCTCTCGCTCGGAACGGCCGATGAGACGACGAGATTCCGGGGATCGAAGCCGAGCTCGACCTGCCGAACATGATCGAGGCTGCGAACGAACAGCCCGCCGCTGACGAGCAGCATCAGCGACAGCGCAACCTGCCCCACAACGAGTGCGCTGCGGAAGAACGCCCGTGGTTCACTCGATGCCCCACGCCCTCCCGCCTTGAGCGAGACGTTGAGATCCGAGCGCGCGGCCGTAAAGGCCGGCGCGAGCCCCGACACGAGTCCTGCAACGAGGGTCAGCGCCAATACACCCACCAGCACACGGGGATCGAGGCTGAAGTCCGGCCGCAGAGTGGCGATGGCCGTGCTCGTGGCAAATCCGTGCTCGAAATTCCGCAACGCGATCGCTGCTACCGGCAGCGCAACAACACCGGCAAACAATGCGAGCACGACACTTTCCGTCAGCAGTTGCCTGACCAGCCTGCTGCGCCCCGCACCGAGTGCCGCTCGCAACGACACTTCGCGTTCACGCGATGCCGCCCGAGCCATGAGGAGGCTGGTGACGTTGGCGCTGGTGATGAGCAACAGGAGCACGGCCAGCGCACCGAAGGCGATCCCGGCGATTCGAAAGACAGGTCCGATGTTCGGATTGGGGCGAGCGTGCATCTCGGGCACGACCACGAGTGCCGAGTCTTTGTTGGTCGCTGGATACTCGCGCGCGAGGGCCGCTGTCGTGACTTCCAACGAGGCCCGCCCCTGCGTCAGCGTGACACCAGGGTTCAGACGTCCGAGCACCCATAGCTGATGGTTGTCGCGACGCTGCAGCACCGACTCACCCGCCGGCACGTTCATCACATCGTCGTACATCCAGAGCGGGACGTACGCCGATGGATAGATCAGCGTATGCGCCTTGTCGAACGACTTCGCAGTCACGCCAATGACGGTGAACGGACGGCCAGTCAGGCGGACTGTGCGGCCGACGATGGACGGATCGCCGCCGAACCTGGCCAGCCAGTACTCGTGAGTCAACACGATGACTGCAGCATCGCCACGCGCGCGTCCCTCGTCTGGTTGAATGAGACGCCCGATCGCGGGCTGCACACCAAGCAGCGAGAAGTAATTGTCGGTGACGCCGTACATCGTGATGCGCTCGGTCGTGTTGTCGCTGTTCAAGGCGCCGATCGCCACGGAGTACGCGAGCAGATCCTCGAACGCGGCGTGATCCTTGCGGTAGTCCTGGAGGTCGACGAACGACATGCCGTGCGGGATCTGCACGTGTTTGTCGGGCGCCGTCCCGATCGATACGAGTTGCTCGGGATGGCTGACCGGCATTGCTCGCAGCATGAAGGCGTTCAGTACCGCAAAGATCCCGGTGACTGCCGTCAGGCCAACGGCGAGCGTCAGGATTGCCGCGCCAGTGAAGACAGGGGCGCGGCGCAGTGAACGGAGTGCCTGATAGATGTCGCGCCATGCGTCATCGAGCCAGCGCAATCCGCGACCGTCGCGGTGTGTCTCTTTCATCTGTTCGATGCCTCCAAAGGCGCGGCGTGCCGCCAGGCGCGCCTCTTCGGGCGACAGCCCACGACGTTCGTACTCGCCAGCCAGCAGATCGAGATGCCCGCGGACCTCCTCGTCGAGCGCCGCATCGAGCGACCGTCGTCGGAAGAATGCCGAGGCACGCAGCACAATCGAGCGACGCGTCATGACGACTCCCCGAGCATGCGGCTCATCATCGCCACCGTCTTCGACCAGAGATCGGCTTCGATCGCGAGCTGCTTCCGTCCGGCCCGAGTGATCGAATAGAAGCGGGCGCGTCGGTTGTTCTCGCTCGTTCCCCAGTCGCTGACGATCCAGCCCTTCTGCTCCAGGCGCAGCAAGGCGGGATAGATCGTTCCCTGATTGAGCGCGAGCATCCCTTCCGCCATCTGCTCGATGCGCCGCGCGATACCGTAGCCGTGCTGCGCTCCCATCGTGTCGAGCGTCTTCAGCACCATCAGGTCGAGGGCGCCGTATGGGACTGCCGAGGACGGAGGGCTCATGTCAACTCCCAACTCCCAAATGGCCAACTCCCAAGGGTCGTTCTGTAGTTCATCAACAGGAGCAGAACGCGTGCCATGTAGACGGTCAACAGAAGCAGACAGTTGCTGTTCACGGGTGTCCGGTGCTGGGACGGCTTTGTTCATCGCCGCACGGACCGGCGAACCGGGAACATGAAGAACCACCACGATCCACTAACCACCAACCACCATCCAGCCATGGCACGCCGATTGAGAGATGCGTCGACATGCTCGCGACCCGGCAGTCACGCGTTCTCGTTGCTGACGACCAGCAGGATGTCGTCGCCGCCATCCGCATGTTGCTCCGCGGAGCCGGCCTCGAAGTCGATCCGGCGACGTCGGTACAGGAGGTTCGTCATCGCCTCGACACACAGAACTACGACCTCGTGCTGATGGATCTCAACTACGCACGGGACACGACGTCTGGCCGTGAGGGTCTCGACCTGCTCAAGGAGATTCACGAGCGCGATCGGCTGTTGCCGGTCATCGTCATGACCGGCTGGGGCAGCATTGACACCGCCGTCGAAGCGATGCGCCGCGGCGCCCGCACGTTTGTGCACAAACCGTGGGACAACCACTCGTTGACCGAGACGGTGTGCCGCGAAATCGAAGAGGGACACGCGCAGCGTCAGTCAGACAGGCTTGCGGCGACCGAACACGCCGACGCGCAGGCGATTCAGCGCGCGCTCCTCCCGGCTGTTCTTCCGGCGATGTCTGGCGTGGGTCTCGCCGCGCGCTGGCAGCCAGCGCTCGCATTTGGAGGCGACTGCTACGACGCGATGCGAGTATCGGAAAGCCACCTGGCAATCTCGATCGCCGACGTCTGCGGCAAGGGTCTGCCGGCTGCCCTGCTGATGTCGAACCTGCTTGCCTCGCTGCGTGCCTTTGGCGCGTCCTCGCGCGCGGCGCGCGATGTCGTCACCAGCGTGAATCGGGCGCTCTGCAGGCAGAAGGATCTTCGCAGGTTCGTGACCTTGTTCTACGCGGTCTATGACTCGACGACTCGTGTGCTCACTTACACGAACGCCGGACATAATCCTCCGCTCGTTCTGCGCCACAACGGATCGTGCGAGCGCCTCGCGACTGGCGGGACCGTCACCGGGATCTTCGACGAGAGCACGTACGAAGAAGGCAGAGTCATGCTGGCCCCCGGCGATCGTCTCGTGCTCTTCACCGACGGCATCACCGAAGCGCGATCCATCGCCGGCGATGAGTTCGATGACAGCGGGCTGATGCGAACCCTCGAGCGCTGCCGCCATCTGGGTGCGCAGTCGATGGTCGACGCAATTTTCGAGGACGTCGGCACATTCGCCGGCGGCAGCCTCCAGGACGATGCCACCGCAGTCGTGGCGGCGATCGTATGAGTGCAAAAGCGAACAGCCCGTCCCACAAGCGGACAGAAGCCGAGCTGGGGAGCCTTCGATTTCCGGTTCAACCCCCCATGTACAAAGTACTTAACTCCAGGGCAACGGTGGCATACGCTTTGACCGTCGAAGCTTTGACATTTGCCTTTTGACCTTTGACCTTCGATGCCTGATATCGTCCGCGACCCCGCCATTCTCAAGCGCAAGAAGCTTCGGCATGCGCTCTACGCCGCCGTCGGCGTACTGATCGTCGTCGCCGTTTCGATCGCCCTGGCTCGAATGGAGCCTGCGGCGCCAACGGTCGAACGGGCAACCGTCCTCATGGACAGCGTCAAGCGTGGCTCGATCATCCGGCAGCACCGCGGACTTGGAACACTGGTGCCGGAAGACACGCGTTGGCTACCCTCGAGAACAAATGGTCGTGTCGATCGAATTCTGCTGCGGCCCGGCGCGCAGGTTGGGCCGGAGACGGTTATCCTCGAATTGAGCAACCCGGACGTCGAGCAGGAAGCACTCAACGCGCGTCTTGCGCTGCACTCGGCGGAAGCGGCACTCGAGAACCTCAAGGTGCAGCTCGAAAACGATCTGCTGACACAGGAATCGCAGACCGCGGCGATCCAGGCCGAATTCGAGCAGGCGCGGATGCAGGCGGAGGCGGACGAGGCTCTCGCCAAAGAGCAGCTGATTTCAGAGATCACCCGCCGCAAGTCTCAACTCACCGCTGAAACCTTGAAAAAGCGCTCCGCATTCGAAGCGCAGCGGCTGGCGTCCGCAAAGCAGTCGCTCGAGGGCAGACTGCGCGTGCAGCAGGCTGCGGTCGATCAGGCGCGAGCGGTGTCCAATCTCCAACAGAGCCGCCTCGAGTCGCTCAAAGTGAAGCCTGGCTTCACCGGCGTTTTGCAGCTCGTGCCGGTTGAAGTCGGCCAGCAGGTGGCGGTCGGACAGAATCTCGCGCGGGTCGCGGACCCAAGCCGCCTCAAGGCGGAGCTGAAGATCGCAGAAACCCAGGCGAAAGACATCGAAATCGGCCAGTCCGCCGAGATCGACACCCGCAGCGGCGTCATGCAAGGCAGGGTCAGCAGAAAAGATCCGGCGGCAGCGAACGGAACGGTCACCATTGACGTCTCATTGACGGGCGAACTTCTCAGGGGTGCCGTGCCGGACTTGAGCGTGGACGGGACCGTCCAGCTCGAACGTCTGGACAACATCCTCTACGTGGGCCGGCCGTCGCTCGGACAGGACGACAGCACCGTGGGCCTGTTCAAGCTGACCAACGCCTCCGGCGATGCGTCACGAGTACAGGTGGCCCTGGGAAAGAGCTCGGTGAATGCGATCCAGGTGAAGTCGGGACTGAACGAGGGTGACACCGTCGTTCTCTCGGATATGTCGGCCTGGGACGCGTATGACAGGGTGCGACTGCGTTAACAGTAGGAAGTAGGCAGTAGGCAGTTCACAGTTGAGAGACGACAAGGATCATCATGAATGAGCCGCTGATCAAGCTGGAAAGCGTCCGCAAGGTCTTCTACACGGACGAGGTCGAAACGCACGCACTCGACAACATCAATATCGAGATCGCCAAGGGTGAGTACGTGTCGATTGCCGGTCCTTCCGGCTGCGGCAAGTCGACGCTGCTTTCAATCCTCGGGCTGCTCGACACGCCGACGGAAGGAAGCTACGTCCTCAACAACCGCCCGGCGACGGCTCTCTCGCTCTCGGAGCGGGCGCGGGTCCGCAACCGCGAGGTCGGGTTCATCTTTCAGAGCTTCAATCTGATCGGCGACCTCACCGTGTACGAGAACGTCGAGTTGCCACTCACCTATCGCGGCATGCGTGCGGCCGAACGCAAACAGCGCGTGACTGCCGCGCTCGAACGCGTTGGCATGGCACACCGCGCGAAGCATCTCCCGAGCCAGTTGTCCGGCGGTCAGCAGCAGCGTGTCGCCGTTGCTCGAGCGGTCTGCGGTGAGCCTTCGATCCTGCTCGCAGACGAGCCGACGGGAAACCTCGACTCGAAGAACGGTGAAGCCGTGATGGATCTGCTCAAGGAACTGCATCTGGCCGGCGCCACCATCTGCATGGTGACACACGACGCTCGCTACGCGTCGCACGCTGAGCGGACCATCCACCTCTTCGACGGTCGCGTCGTCGAGGAATCGATGGCGACTGCCACGCATTAGTGATTTCGGGATCTTTGATTTTCGATTCGTTGGTGATTGTTGATTGAGGATTGATGATTGGAGGCTGCCTCCGATCAGCGTCAGTCCCAATCGACAATCCCAATCGAAAATCCCCAATCCCCAATCCCCAACGAATCAATAATCCCCAATCACAGATCAACAATCCCCCCTCCGGGCACCAACGTCCCGCAAGCGGACGAAGCAGCTATCCTTAGGCCTGAATTCAGCCGAATTGTGCGGCACGCCGCTTGAACAGCGGTCAGTCACACCATGGTCCCAGGACTGATTCAGGATCTGAAGCACAGCGCCCGGATGTTGCTCAAGAACCCGGGTTTCGCCTTCGTGGCGATGGTCTCGATCGCCGTCGGCGTCGGCGCCAATGCCGCGATGTTCAGCATGGCGGATGCGCTCGTGCTTCGGCCGCTTCCGGTGCCCCAGCCCGGAGGCATCGTGAAGGTCTCCGCGGTACCGTCCGAACAGGGCCTTCGAAACCCGGCGATGTCGTACCGCGACTACGTCGATGTGCGCGACGGGGCTCGCAGCTTTTCGGCACTCGCGGCGTATCAGCTCGCTGCCGCCGCGTTCTCGACCTCACCAACCGAGCTGGCGCAGCGCAAGGTGGGTCTCGCCGCCAGCGAGAACCTGCTCGAGGCCGCAGGCATGACGCCCGGACTGGGCCGCTGGTTCCGCGCGGACGAGAACCAGGTGGCTGGACGGAATTCGGTGGTCGTTCTGGCACACGACACATGGCGGGAGCAGTTCGACGCCGATCCCGACGTGATCAATCGGCGTGTCCGGCTTTCAGGCATTGACTTCACGGTGATCGGAGTCGCGCCGGAAGGCTTCAGCGGGCTCGACGCCTATATCCGTCCCGCCTTCTATGTGCCACTGGCGATGGCCCCCGCGCTCAGTCCGAACACCTCGTCAGGTGCGCTCGACCAGCGCGACTTCCGGTGGTTGACAGTCAAGGGTCGCCTGAGTCCAGGCGCGACGCTGGCGCAAGCGCGCCAGGAGGTCGCGACGATCGCCGCTGCACTCGAGAAGGAATACCCCGCAAGCAATCGCGGCCTCGGGCTCACCGTTCAGACCGAGCTTCAGTCGCGAACCACAGATAGCGCGGACACGCTGCTCGTGACGGTACTGATGACGCTCTCTGTCGCAGTGCTGCTGGTGGCGTGCGCCAACGTCACCGGTCTGCTTGCGAGCCGCGCACCCGAGCGTGCGCGCGAGCTCGCGATGCGGCTCGCGATGGGTGCACGTCGATCACGCGTGATGCGTCAGCTGCTCACCGAAAGCCTGCTGCTCTCACTCGGTGGCGGGCTGCTCGGGATCTGCGTCGCGTACGGCGGCGTCCTGCTCTTCCGGCAGATCGAAATCCCCACGGACCTCCCGGCCGCGATCACGTTTGAGCTCGATCAACGCGTGCTCGCCGTCGGCTTCGTCGTTGCGATCGCCAGCGCGCTCCTCTCGAGTCTATTGCCGGCATGGCGAGCCACACGCGGCGACCTCGCCTCGACGCTCAAGGACGCGTCGGGCTCGATGCCACGCCGCTCCCGCTTGTGGACTCGGCACGGCCTCGTCTGCGGACAGGTGGCGCTGTCGCTGGTGCTCGTCACGGTCTCTCTCTGGTTGTATCGAGGCACCCGATTGCTGTTCGCAAACGGACCCGGCTACCGCACGGACCATCTCCTGATGATGAACCTCGACCCCGCACTCGCCCGCTACAGTGACGCGCAGTCTCGTGAGTTCTTCCGTCTCCTCGAGGAGCGGACGCTCGCGCTGCCCGGCGTAGTTGCCGTCGGACTCACGTCAGACGTTCCGCTCGGCACTGGCCAGCGCGACATCGTTTCCGTCGCACCCGAGGGCTATCGATTCCCACCGGGCAGCACCAGCATCACCGTACAGGGTGCTCGCGTTGACGAGGGCTACTTCGCCGCGATGGGAATCGCGATCGCC
>Ga0070674_100000916_pt1 | contig 15390 bp, 14 predicted proteins | sample KBSM33metaG_FD_65344 | JGI IMG/M metagenome (GOLD analysis project Ga0070674, IMG submission 65344) | Miscanthus rhizosphere microbial communities from Kellogg Biological Station, Michigan, USA - KBS M3-3 metaG | ecosystem: Host-associated > Plants > Roots > Rhizosphere > Soil ... | reverse complement strand
GCACTACCAACGCTATAAGCACGAAGTACAGCTGCTTGGCCTTCATGAGCTGGCACCCTTCTGGTCGTTTATGAATAAGAATGGATTATCGGTGGCGAACAGAGCTCGCAGTGTGACGGTGCAGGGGTATTTGCTCTTGTCAGAACCGCTGGCACAGGCGATGCTAACGATGTCTGCCTTGCTGAATATCTGGTTCTTCGGATCAGCAAGGTTGACCTGGAGCTGTGTGGCGGTGCCGTAGTCGGTAGTCTGGGCGGTGATGTCTATGCCGCCTTGAGCCTGGGTGATGGCCAGGTTGGTGAGGATAGCATTATTGGGCATAACGCTGGCCAGCTGCTTGAGTAGCTTCGAAAACAAAATTTCCTGCGACAGTACTTGCACAGTTAGCTTTAGGTTGTTCGAGATGGTAGTGACCTGCTTTTGTACTGATGCCAGGTTCTGAGCCTGTAGTTGATGATTGGTGGAAGCGATCTGCTGGGTAGTAGTGGTGATAGATCGGCTTAGGTACAGGTAGCCGCCAGCTGCCAGCAACGCACCGCCTGCCAGGCTCAGCACACACGCGGTAGCCCAGCGTGCCAGCATACGGTTGTGCCGGGCGTAGCGGTAGGCTTCCTTGGTCTCTGGTGGCAAGAGGTTTATCATGCGGCAAACACCTCTTTGGGATCTATGGCGGCAAGGCCGGCCGCAGTAACATACGACATGCGCTCGGTAATATTAAACGGCTGCAAGTGACCAAAATCTATAAACGAAGTTGGGTCAAAGGAGCGTACCGCCAGGCGCAGGTTGCTGGTAAGATATTCGGCCAGGCCGGGCATGTTGGCGCCACCGCCGGCGATAACCACTTGGGAGATTTTGCGCTTATCGTGGGCGTGCTCTTCGTAGTAGCGCACAGTGCGCTTGATCTCTTTTACAAGCAGACTCAGCGTGGGGCTGAGCGCCTTTTCTATCTGGGCTTGTTTTTTGCTGAGGCCCAGGCCATATTTTGCCTTGATAAGTGTCGCTTCCTTTTCGGTAACGCCAAGTTCCTGCGCGATAGCTGTGGTGAGGAGTTCGCTGCCGCAGGCTACGGTACCGCTGATGGCTGGCCCCTGGTCGTAGACGGTTATGTCGGCACTGTTGCTGCCGAAATCTATAAGCAAAGAGGGGATGTCGCTTTGCGGGTCTCGCCCGAACAAGTAGGCACCGGCGCCACTGGATGTTTGTAGTGCAATGGTTTCTAGCCCAAGCAGGCGTGAAAGCATCAAATAAGAATCGATGATGCGTTTGGGCATGCCCACTATCAGTATGTTGGTTTTGTTGTCGCTTGCACCCGCCTGTGTGTAGTCGGTGTACAAATCATCTATGGCGGCCGGAATGTATTGCTCGGCTTCGTTCTGTACGGCTTCGGCCAGCTCTTTGGCGCTCAGCTTGGGTACCTCCATAGAGCGGGTAAAGGCGCGTGCCATGGGCACCGCCATGGCAGCGCGATTAGTGGTTATGTCGCCGACCAGATGGTGGCGAAAAAGGCCTTGTATCGCTTCGGCCACAACTTCTGGCGTCACGATAATGCCGTCTTTTATAGCGTTGGAATCGAACGTGGCCTCACCGTAGCCGACTAGACGCGGTCGTTGTTTGCCTGGGGCAAGCTGCATTACCCGCACCTTGCCATGGCCGATATCTAAACCGAATAAGGGTTTATCTTCGTAAAAAAGTGTACTAGGTTGTATCACGTGCTGCCCATCTAAGCATATGTATTTTTCTTATGCTTATAATAGCATAAAACTTCGGTGAGAAGTATCATAGTCGCTCGTAGCCTGATTCACGCCAAGACAAGTCAACAGGGATGGCGCTTACGGGGAAATTGGGGTCGAGCGCAAGGTCACGGGGTGTGCTTGGGTTTGAGGCGACGTAGATGTTTTTGCCGCCAATACCTCCCAGTGCTGGACTTACTGAGAATTTGGTTCCGTCTATACAGAGTCCGTTAGTAGCGAGGAAATATGCCGCGGGGGCGTTTACACTGCTGTTGCCCTGCTGCCCGATATAAATTGATCCACCATATGGGCAGCTTCCCGCCTTAGACGCAGGATCTGCGCCGTAGGCAATAAATACAATAGGGCCGCTACCGCTCGTAGTGGTAACGGAGGTGAAATTGATGGTTCCCTCCACAAACACGTATACGATGCTCGACGATGGGTTGGTGAATGTTGGTGTGCACCCGCTTGCAGCGCATAGATTTGCCCGGATGTGGATATTATCGTGCAGTACATATGTTATAGAGCCAAGGTTTAGGTCTCCGTTTGTCCCGCATGTGGTTGCGATGTTGCTGGAGCTGTTGGGGTAGTGCGTCTTTTTGGTATTGCCGGTGCTGGGAATGTCGCGCGGCGATGTGCCGCTGGTCCAGTCGGCGCAGCCGCCGGGTGCGTTTTGATAGCTGGAGTCCATGTACTGGCTCCAGGGTATGTAGGTCGATTGCACTGTCGATACATTCGTGTTGTTGGGGGAAACGTTAAAGTCGCTGTTGCTCGTATTGCCGGGCGGCGATAGGCAGTTATTGTAGGCGAGCATAAGGTTGGTTTTTGTTTGGGCAGGGTTCGAAAAACTGCTTGGCTTTACTAGATTGCCCGAGCCACCTATGGAGCAGTTGCCGGCACCAGTGTTTTTGCCTGCGACCGTTATGTTTTCGGCTACCAGATTCGTGGTATTTTTTGCCATGTCTATGAAGCCATTGGTATAAACATCACGAGCGTATAGATTTTTGACGCCGCTAGCTATTTCTATGATGTTTCGGCTGAGCACTGATGATGCGGTTTCGGTAGAGCTCCGTTCTGTGGTAACGCGAATTTTGCGGGTGTAGGTCGGGGTTGCCGCACTTGCCGGGGTATATACTTTTCCGGTTGCAATGATGATGCGCTGCTTGTCGCTGCTGCCAGCGGATACGGCTGTAGAGTAGGTAGCTTTGTAATTGGATGTTGAAAGCACTTGCACATCACTCGTAGTCCCTGCGTAGGTCGTGTTGCCGCTGTTGAGTGTTGCAATGGCCGCATCGGCTCCAGACTCGGCGCTATATTGTGCCTGCAGGACGAAGATTCGCCCACGTGCGCGGTACAAATTTGCGTTGGCTAGTATATCCAGGCCAAGCAGAAGACTGGTGGAAAACATCATGAGCACCAAGATGGTCACGAGTATGGATCCGCGAGGTTGTTTGATGATGAATGGTGTGGCGTGCGATCGTTTCATGTCTGCTATCCGTTCCTGAACGCTATACGTACTATAGTTTGGTTACTAGTGTCGGCGCCACCGTGCAGTGTGGATTTGCGATGTAAGTTCAGTGTAAGCTCTAGTACTTCTACAGAAGGGAAATCTGGGCCAATGTAATTACCGGTGAGGGGGTCGGTGATGGATGTCCAGTCTAGCAAATTGCCCGAGCGCGAAAAGTATCGTTTACTTACCGAGCTGATGTCGCTCGCTATTGTTCTATCTGCCGGGCAACTAGCGGTTATCTGTGTGGGCGGGCAGCTGGTGGTTATCCGGTCACCGGTGGCGCTTGGGTTTGCGAGGCTGCGGAGCATTAGGCTTTTGGTACTCGAATCCAGATATAAAACGAAGTCATCTTTATATGACTGGGTGCCGTTCATTATGAAGTTTCTAGAGCTGTTGATGCTGGGGGACTCAAAGTATAAAACAGGCGCTGTGCCAGTGCTGGGCATGGAGGTGGTACCTGGAATGGCGTGGATGGGTACCCAGAAAGTGTTTGAGCTGATGCTGGGGTCGGGATTGTTGGTGTGGGGGTCGGCGATGCCGTTCTGATTTACGAGGCCACTGGCAGCGTTGAAGGCATCTCGGAGTGAATCGCCCGCATCCTCACGGCTTACGAACGTTTCGCTGTCGTTTTCGAGTGTGGCTGTGCTGCCCCACAGATCGAGGAAGAAGGTCATTATAAGCCCTGAAAACATGACGGTTAGGGTCATGACTACAATTAGCTCAACGATTGTAAAGCCGGCAGAGCGCGCAGGGGTGTCACCTGACTTTCTGAACTTGCGTTTGTAGAAGTGTATCATAGCTGCCCTATGCCGTTTCGTGTAATTAGCATACGAAGCTGCAGGGCAGGCGCGCTCGTATTTGGAGCAGGGAAGCCTACGCTTATATTTACAACCTTGGAATCGGGCACTGTTTGCAATGGGTCACTACTGGGCAGCGCTGAGGTATTGGTGACGGTAAGCGTTGGGGTGTAGGTGATTGTCCCACTGCCACCGTTTTCTACTGGGAAACTGTTGTTGGGGTAGCAGTTGTTCGTAGATGTGAGTGAGTTGAATTCTAGGGCGCGGTCTACCTCCGGGCAGGCACTGAGTACGGTGTATATCTCATTGAGCTGCCGTGCCGTTGTGTAGGAACTGCGGATTGAATTGTAGGCGTCTACCAGGCCGATGACAATGATGCCCAGGACGACGCAAGCAGCCATGAACTCAACGGCCGTAAACCCATCTTTGCCCAACTGCCTACGCAGATTTATTTTCATGCTTATGCTTTATTATACAAAAACCGGAGCTTAATCGCTCCGGTTTTTCAGAAAGAACTAGAACTAGGTGCTTGCCTTGGTGAAGTCGGTTCCAGGCTTAAGTGCTGCATGCGCTCCGCCTAGCTACCCAGTGACTAGATCGTATGACATTCTGAGCTGTCGTGAGGTCCTGACCCGCCCGTAACGATAAGTAAGTAGCTATGAAAGCGCCCCCTTGTTCGATGCCCGCACGGTGTGCGAGAGAACAAGGGGGCGTGCCCTTTCAGCTTTGCTGCAATTTCTTACATGTTGTTCGCGATCAGCTCAGCGTACGCAGCCTGGCCAGCTGCATTCGGGTGGAACGAATATTGCGTCTGCGGAATACTGAGGCCATTGAAATAGCTGTCCGCTGAACACAGGTCGTGCCCATCGAACGGCGAACCGGTCATGGTCGGATCGATGAACTGGAAGCCGCTGCCGGAATCCGAAACTGCTGTCCGCAGATCGTTGTTCAGCCCGGTGACGACCGTTTCTACCGCAATCTGCTCGCCGCTCGAAAGATATGTCGGGCAGTTGCCGCCGGGTGCGACTACATCGGGGTAGCCTACCACGTCGATGACAGCGTTTGGTGCGGCCGAACGCACCTGTTCGAACAGTGATTCCAAACTTGCTTGCAGTAACAACGGATCGCCGATGATCTCCATCGTCGTTTGGTACTGTGCGCTTCCAGAGTCACACGTGCCGATGACGCATTCCTCGGCAAAATCCGAGAACTCGGCATCGTCACCGCCGACGGTGATTGTCACGGTATCCGTGCCCGCATCGAGTGAATCGAGCTGGCTCGGTTCTCCGTCGTGGCCGTTGACAACATCGCTTGTTGTTGCGCCAGAGCATGCTACGAAGGCTCGTAGGCTTGAGTTGCTGGCCAGGGCGACAAGCGTTGGATAGGCGGCGAAGCTCCGGTGGCATCCATCTGTGTCGCTTGGAGCGATGAACGATGGGTTACCCTCGCCCGAACTGTACGAATCACCCAGCGCCACGTAATTTGCTTTTCCTGCTTGTGCCGCAAATGCCGCCGACCGGGGGTAGTCGAACTGACTCGAAGTTGGAATCACGACAATCTGCGGGGTCGTGTTTGCCGAGATGCATGTTGTAGGCAACGTGCCGCCTGGCGCTGTTGTCTGGTGACATAGTGTTAGGAATATCTCGCCATCGCCGATTGAACTCGCCGACCAAGCGCTCGTGGTGAAGAAATCTCGCACGGACGATGATCCAAATTGTGCTTCACTGTCAAACAGACGAGTCTTAACACCGATCAGGCTAAATGAGTCCACGTAGATTTCTTGATCGTATGGGCTTGTGTTCAAGCTCATACGCCGTACTACGATTACGCTACCCTGGTTATCTACGCTGATGTCTGGTCGTACACTCAACTGCAGATACGCTCCAGTCTCTGACGATAGATCTTTTTGATAGATCAGGGTTCCAGTATTGTCGTAGTAGCTCATGGAGTATGAACTGCTACTCAGCCACAATATAACCACTCCGTCTGAAGGAGCGACATATAGCGCGGCGAAGTACTTACCGGTAGGCTCTGCCATGCTGTAGATAGTAGCGCTGCCTGGGTCCTTGTAGTAAAGCTTAGTTTCTAGCGATGTTTTGGTGAGTATGTATGCTCGCCCATCTGCCGTCGTACTGACATCGGAAATGTATGGATTACTTCCAGAGGTGCTCGGCGTAAATGTTTTGTCACTGTCCAAACTGCCGCTGTAGCTGTAGTAGTAGACAGAAGCACCGTTTGCTACAGCTATTCCTGTACTGTACGGCATGATTTCGTCTTTGGACACACCCTTAGTCAGGTAGGGTGACTTAATACTCGGTAGTGTTGTCTCAAAGTGGATGGCACCGTTTGCATAATCAAGGCCTGCTATTTCTAGCTTCCCTGAACAGCTTGTATCCTGTGGCCAGTTGACTTCGATGTAGAGCTCTCCATCAAATCCAATCGTTGGATTTAGTATGGTGGGCTGATAGCCACCGCAACCGGTCGGGAAGCTTCTTGTCCAAAGAAGGTTGCTTCCACGCATAGCAACTATCTGTTGCTTGTAGGGTGTGGCCTGCTGGACAAAGTAAACCACTCCGTCACTTCCTACGGTTCGCTGATGTTCGCAGGCAGTGATTTTCCAGCCAGAGCTGTTCTTAACAATCGCGTGACTAGCAGAATAGTCAGCATTGAACGTGACGATACTCGGCGTCGTGTCGCCATAGTTGTAGTAATAGGCGCAGTCGGAACTTATTACGCTTAGCGAGTTGTCGCCATGGGCGTCGAGCTCTGCACCAGGGGTTGGTACGCCAGGCCAGGGAATAGTGACGGGTGTTGCTTGGGCAGGTGCGGGAAGCGCGATGATGGTTATGCCGAGTGCTGCAAGCAGCATAATAAATGCTGCGAATGCACTCCAGAGCTTTCTGGACAACTGAACCAAATCCTCTCATGTTGTGAAAGAGCTAGGCGAGCCAACCTTTGGCTCGAGCCTTTTTGCTGAAAGGGCAGAGGCTATGGTAGCAGACGGATATTAGATCTTGATGAAATATAAAAAACCGGAGCAGTTAAGCTCCGGTTTTTTTGAGAGAAACTAAGGCTAGTTGCTCTTCTTGGTGAAGGTGGTTCCAGACTCAAGCAGCGCAGTCAGTGTGAAAGTATCACAGCTTGAATCGTCTGCCAGGGAAGTACTCGTACATGCTGACGCTGAACTACCTGAACCCTCGGTAGGGGCATAGCTATATTTGCTGGTTGTTGATGCGGTGCTGTCGATGGCAGTAGTGCTATTTGGTGCGAGCAACGCCTCTGGGTCGAGACCCTTCATGTTGGTGCTGCGCCAGCTACTGCTATTCAGCTGGTCAACCGTTGGATAGTTACCATGCTGAGCATAGTAAGCCTCAATGTGGCTGTCCAGTGCGTTAATGTCAGTTTGGCGCTGACTGTCGCGTGCTTTTTGTTGGATACCGGTGAAGGTAACGATGACCAAGGTCGCCAAGATAGCGATGACGACGATGACAATCAAAAGCTCAACGATCGTAAAGCCTTTTGATCTATTTTTAAGTGAAACCATAAGGACCCACCCTCCTCTAAGTTGATAGTTATTGTTTTGCTCTGTATTGCCAGCTAGGTAGCAATGTACAAGCCTAAGGCCCATTATAACCATAAGCTCCGTGCCGTCAAGAGGTGACAGCCAATCTACCCCTAAAATCAAGCTAGTGTATTTGCGTGCTCAAGTTAGCGATTGGACCCATCACACTCGCGGCGATGAGGCCGACGCCCGCACCCATGAATATAATCATGACAGGCTCGATGATAGACGCCAGGCTGTCGATGGTAGTAGCTACCTCTTCTTCGTAAAAATCCGCCACCTTTACCAGCACTACATCGGTCTTGCCCGTTTCCTCGCCTACGGCCAACATCTGCGAAACTATGCGTGGAAAATGAGGACTTTCGCCCAAGACTTCCGAGAGCTGGCGGCCATTTTTTACCTCTTCGGCTGCGTAGGCTAATTCTTTCTCGATAACCTTATTGCCGATGGCTCCGCCGGTTACCGCCAACGCGTCCAGCACGCCCACACCGGCTGCCATGAGCGAGGAAAAAGTACGCGAAAAACGAGCGATGGCGACCTTGGTAATGATGGTCTTGACGACGGGGGTGCGCAGCATGAGCGCGTGGAATTGGTATTTGCCGCGTGGCGTTTTGATGTAGCGCAGCACCATGTAGGCAATGAATGCTACCACAGGCAGCGCAAAAAGCGCGTATTGCTGGCAAAGATGGCTAAAACTCAGCAGGATGCGTGTATAGATGGGCAGTTGTGCGCCCGGGCCACCAAGCTGCTGAAAGATGCTCGAAATCTTCGGCATTATTACCAGCATGATGCCAAAGAAAGCTATGACGGTTACCGTAAGGATAACGGTAGGGTATGTCATGGCGCCTTTTATCTTTTTCTTGATGCTGGCGTTGAGCTCTACCTGCAAGGCGAGGCGCTTGAGTATCTCATCCAAAATACCGCCTTCTTCGCCGGCCCGCACCATGTTTACAAACACCTCGTCGAATACATTAGGAAACTTCGCAAACGCATCTGCCAGTGGTGCGCCACCCTCCACATCCTTGCAGACAGAGGCAAGGATCTCTCGGAAATAAGGGTTGCTCGGACTTTCCTGCAGGGTGGCCAGGCCGCGAGATAAAGGCACGCCGGCAGAAATCATGGTAGAAAACTGGCGGGTGAATATCACTAGCTCGGCCGTCTTAACATGTTTGCCAAACCTCAGGCCACCAGCTTTGGTTTTGCTGCCATTGCTCGCCTTTACCACCAGCGGGTGTAACCCTTGGTGTGCCAGGCTGGCCAGGGCTGCGGCGTGGTCGGCAGCCTCTATGGTGCCGTTTACGGAGGAGCCATCTTTGCGGAGTGCTTTATAAGTAAATGTCATAATGCTAACCTTCGGACGCCGTTACGCGCAGTATCTCCTCTATGCTTGTTTGTCCACGCAGGGCTTTCACCAGGCCATCGAGCTGCATGGTTACCATGCCTTCCTGGATAGCCTGTGTCTCAATAGTTTCGCTGGTGCCAGTGCTGATGATAAGCTGCTGCACCTTGGTGCTATTGGTGAGTACTTCGTAAATGCCCATACGTCCGCGGTAGCCCGTGTGGTTGCAGTTGTCGCACCCCTCTTCGTGTGGTTTCCAGAGCTTGGTGATAGCTTTTTCGGTGGTGGCGAGTTCGGCCGATGATGCTTTGTTGGTCTTGCTGAGGTTTTTGACGCCGATGCCCGCATCGAGCGCTTCACCCTCCAGTTTGTGCAGGCGGCTCATGGCCTCGGCATTCTGAAGCTCAAATGATTTAGCTATCTGCGCCAGGGCGGCACTATCGGGGACATAGTCCTCGCGGCAATCAGGGCAGAGTTTACGAACCAAGCGCTGGCCGATGACGACCCGGACGGTGCTGGCGATAAGGAACGGTTCGATATTCATGTCGAGCAAGCGTGGCAGGCAGGTGGCGGCGTTGTTGGTGTGTAGTGTGCTGAACACCAAGTGTCCGGTGAGGGCAGCCTGCACAGCCAGGTCAGCCGTTTCACTATCGCGGATCTCTCCCACCATGATGATATTTGGATCCTGGCGGAGTAGGGCACGGAGGCCGCTGGTGAATGTCATGCCCGCAACCGGGTTTACCTGGGTCTGGTTAGCGCCCACTACGCGGTACTCCACCGGGTCTTCCACGGTGCTGATATTGACGCCAGGGCTATTAAGCATGCTCAGTACACTAAAGAGGCTAGTGGATTTGCCAGAACCCGTTGGGCCGGTGACCAATATCATGCCATGCGGCTGGACGATGGCATGCTGTACGGCGGTAAGCGAGTTGCCCCAATAGCCCAGCTCTTCGAGTGTGGCAGCTTTGCTTGATTCGTCCAAGATACGCATAACTACCTTTTCGCCGTCCACGATAGGCAGCGTAGAAACGCGCAGCGCGTAAATATGCCCACTCACCGATATCTTGAACCGGCCGTCCTGCGGTGCGCGGTGTTCGTCTATTTTTAGGTTGGCAAGGATTTTAATGCGGCTGATGAGCGAATTTAGCACCTTGCGTGGCAGTTTGTTGGCCTCCCGTAAGATTCCGTCGACACGGTAGCGGACTAGCACAAAGTTTTCTCGCGGCTCAATGTGCACGTCGCTGGCGCCGGCTTTTACGCCGTAGTCGATGATGAGGTTTACCGTTTGAGCGATGGGTGAGTCTTCGGCCACGTCCTTTTCGCTGAGCGGCTCGTCTTCTTCGGGCTCCTTGTCTTCTATAGCCATCACTTTGGCAAGCTCGGTACCCACATTGGTGTCGTTGTACTGGTCGAGTGCCGCCTGGATCATGGCACTAGTGGCGATGTGCACGCGCACCGGTTGGCCAAGCTGTTTTTGCAGAAAACTTATGGCCGGTACGTCGTCGGGATCTTCCATGGCAACGAGCACCACGCCATCTTCATCCACGTCGAATGCTACGGCTTCGTATTGCCTGGCGATGCGTTCCGGAATGAGCTTGAGGATGTCCTTGTGTAGCTCCTTGGGGTTGAGCTCTATAAACGGTACGTCGATTTCCTCGGCGTACAGCTTGGTAAGCTCCTTTTCGCTGAGCGTGTTGGTGGTGACCACTACATCTTGCAGGGGCTTTTTATCGTTTTTCTCTTGTTCGCGGAGGGCTTTCAGCTGATCTTCACTGAACTTACCGGTTGCGGCGAGCAACTTCTCCACCAAGTCATCAGATACGCGCATAATTATTTAGTAGTATATACGAAAACCACAAGCAATATAATATCGCCACCTCTGTTGTAATTTTGTGAGGTCCGTCCTATAGGTTGATAAAATGTGGTGTAATACATCTGTATGCCGAGTAAGAATATTCTGAAACAAGATGTGCCCGAGAGCTATTACCACGTATATTTTCGTGGCGGTAATCGATCGCGCATCTTCCGCGATGCGGCCGATTTTGAAAGGATATTGCAACTTTTTGCCCGCTATCTTTCACTTGAGGAGGCAAGGAACTCTGCCGGTCTCTCGTTCCCCAACTACTACAACAAGATTGAACTGGTGGCATTTTGCTTGATGCCAAATCACGTCCATCTGCTCATATACCAGCGTCAGCAGGGTGCTATGACGGAATTTATGCGTAGCTTGCTCACCAGCTACAGCATGTACTTCAATAAGCGGCACAAACGGAGTGGTCCGTTATTTGAATCGCGCTATAAAGCATCCCGCATATCGGACGATTCCTACTTGGAGCACATTACCCGGTATATTCACCTCAATCCGCGGCAATGGCGAGATTATGAATACTCCAGTTTGCCGTATTATTTGCATCAAGTGTCAGATGAATGGATTACACCAAATAGAATTCTAGATCTCTTTTCTGATCCGGACGAATACCTGCAGTTTGTGGAAGATTACGAGCAAAATAAAGAGATGATGGACATTCTGAAACACGAACTAGCCAGCACAAACGAAGTATAAAACCCATTCTATAGGTCCGTCCTATAGAAATGGATTTTAGTTTGCAAATGGTGTGGGTGGCGCGTATACCTGAAGGTACAACATTATTTGATGCAGGTGGTCGCCGAGACCACCGTAGACGAAAGGACGGAGAGTATGGCAAAGGCCACCACAGACAAACCTAAAGTAGAGGCGTCTTCTGAGCCAATAGGCGCAACCGATGGCAAGACAAAGGCGTTAGGTTTGGCGCTAGAAACCATCGAAAAACAGTTTGGTAAGGGTTCGATAATGAAGCTGGGCGAGGCTCATGCGGTGAATGTGGAAACGACGCCTACCGGCAGTCTGTCGCTTGATCTAGCACTAGGCGGTGGTATCCCCCGCGGCCGTATCATAGAAATCTACGGACCGGAAAGCTCTGGTAAAACTACGCTAAGCCTGCACGCTATTGCAGAGGTCCAAAAGGCGGGCGGCACGGCAGCATTCATCGATGCCGAGCACGCACTCGACCCGGCCTACGCTAAGCGCATCGGCGTGGATGTAGAAAACTTACTGCTGAGCCAGCCAGACAACGGTGAACAGGCGCTAGAAATTACCGAGACATTGGTGCGCTCAAGTGCCGTGGACCTCATCGTGGTTGACTCCGTAGCAGCTCTGGTGCCCCGGGCTGAAATCGAAGGTGACATGGGTGATCCACAAATGGGCCTCCAGGCCCGCTTGATGAGCCAGGCTCTGCGCAAACTGACCGGTGTTATCAGCCGCTCCAAGACCACGGTAATCTTCATCAACCAGATCCGTATGAAGATCGGTGTGATGTTCGGCAACCCTGAAACCACCACTGGTGGTAACGCGCTGAAGTTCTACGCCAGCGTGCGTATGGATATTCGCCGCATTTCCCAGATCAAAGCTGGCGATGCCGTGATTGGCAACCGTGCTCGGGTAAAGGTGGTGAAAAACAAGATTGCGCCGCCATTCCGCGAAGCCGAGTTCGACATCATGTACAACCAAGGTATCAGCACTGCCGGTGACATTCTGGACCTGGCGGTTAAATTCAACATCGTCGAAAAGGCAGGTGCTTGGTTTGCCTACAATGGTGAAAAGATTGGTCAGGGCCGCGAAGCCGCCAAGACGTACTTGCAAGAGAATTCTACCGTGCAGGCCGAGGTAGCCGAAAAGGTACGCGAAGCCTCTATGAAGGAATAACATGACGAGCGCAAATGACACGCAGAATGCAACGCTAGTAGCCTATCAACAATATGTGCAGCAAGTGATGCAGGAGCGGGGATTTGATGACGAGACTGTCAGCCAGAAGTTCATGCTGCTACTCGAGGAAGCGGGTGAATTTGCCCGGGCGGCCCGGCGCGAAGCCAGCCTAAAGGCTCGCGCCGATCGCACGGCCGGCGATAGCTTGTCCGACGAAGCGGCCGATGTGTTCATCATTTTGCTCGACCTGTGCAACCAACTGGGCATTAGCTTGGAGCAAGCGTTCATCCAGAAGGAACACAAGAACCAAGCTCGTACGTGGGAGTAGTGGTGGTAACGATGAGAAACTTTTGCAAGCTTGAACTCATCGAAGCGTTGGAGCGCCGGAACGCGCCATGAACATCACGGCCATAAAACAGCAAGAGCGGCTCAAGGGGCGATACTCGATCTATGTTGACGAGAAATATGCATTCAGCCTCAGCGCCGATGCGTTGCTGGAACAAGGCCTGCACAACGGCCAAGAACTAGACGAGCAGCAGCTCAAAGCCTACAAGAAGCTCTCGGCCGACGACAAAGCGTATGGATTGGCTATAGCCTATGTGGCGCGCCGTATGCGCAGCCGCTGGGAGCTTAGCGACTATTTTCGTCGCAAAGGCTACGATGATGACTTGTCGAAGCAGCTCCTGGAGCGATTGGACAGGCTTGGCCTGGTGGACGACGAAAAATTCGCCGAGGCATGGGTGAACACGCGACGACTGCTGAAGTCGGTGAGTAAGCGCAGACTTAGCCAGGAGCTCAAGCAAAAACGGATCGCCGATGACATAATCGAACAGGTTCTCAGCGAAGATGAGACCGATGAGCGTGCTGTGCTCAGGGAGCTTATAGCTCGCAAGCGCAAGCAGAGCAAGTACCAGGACAATCTGAAACTGATGCAGTACTTGGCTCGCCAAGGCTTCAGCTACGATGATATAAAATCGGTGCTGAGTGAGCTAGATTAAGCGGCTACGCCTGCGGCTGCGGGCGTACCCTTGAGCAGTTCGTTAATGATGATCTTCTTGTCGGTAATCTCGTTGATTTGGTTGCGGTCTACCCCTAAATTTCCGCTGGTAAAGCTCTTGAACATGCTTTGCGAGACATACAATTTCTGTATGTACATGGTCTCCATCTCGGTGGCGTAATCGCTAACCTTACCGATGTGCTGCTTGGAAGTGGTTTCAACCGGCTTGCCGATGAGTTTAAAATCGATGTCCATAGTCTCCTTGAGGCGTATAAGCTCACTGGCCGGTGTCAGCACATCGTGATCGTCAACCACGAAGCCCTGCGGGATGATATCGCGGATATCTTGGTAGAGCAACACCAGCTCGTCCTTACTGAAGCGGTCGCTGCAGTAAAAGCCCTCGATCTTTAAGTTGTTGGGATTGATGATGGGTTCTAGCGCGGTAGCCACTGGCTGGCCGGTGCGTAGACTCATGACTGGTTTGTTTAGCAAACTCTCACTCAGTTGCAACATGCTTATAGTATAGCGCGTCCCAGACCGGCCCTACAAAATGTTGTAAAAAATAGTAATGTAAAAAGCTCTTGCTTGCCGTACGCAGTAGCGTTCAGTAAACTTGCAGCTACAAATTCCATATACGAGGTACTTGCCGTGAAATTCCAGAATCGTCTGTTGCGGGTGGGAATAGTTACTTTGTTTGTCGGTATCGCATTAGCACCTATAAAAACAGCTGTGGCTGCCGGTGCGCCACAGCTGGTCATTAGCCAGTTCAAGGTTACAACTAGCGATGGCCAGTTCTTTACGCTCTATAACCCGAGTGCTAGCAATAGTGTGAATCTGAGTGGTTTTGAGCTTGAGTATTTCAATAATAATGACCTTACGCAGGCGACCAGCAGCAAGCTGATTCCGCTCAGCGGCACCCTTGCTCCGCAGAGCTACTACATGCTGAGTGACGGCGCGTCTGCCATCTGCTATCAGATGACGGTTGATACTGTCTCGCTGGGTTTTAGCACGACCTCTGGCTTTGCCGAGGTACTGCAATTGCCCCAGCAGACTACCGCTGGTGATCTTATTTTGCCGACAGTTACGGACTATGTTGGTTGGTCCAAATCAACCTCCAAGGGCAATGACACGCTTAAGGTTTCTCCTGCTGCAACATCGGTGGTAGTTCCGAGTGGTACGTCACTCTCGTGGCTGCGCCAGCAGTCGGTCCCAACCCCAGGAGCGGGCGCCTGGCAGGCGGTGCGGCCAGACCCGGCGAACCAGTGCAGCATGCAGGCTGTGCAGACAGGTGCGGGTGCCACTGTGCCACCTACTAACCCTGGTAATTTGCTGACCACTGGCCAGCAAGCACCGGCCACTATTGTAAGTTTGGCAAGTGACACGTCGGCCGCCGCCGGGCCGGTTTTGCCCAGTGAGGATATCGGCTTGGCCGCACCGCAGATTACCGAGCTCCTACCTAACCCGGACGGCACAGGCAACGACGACACCGATGAATTCATTGAGCTTTACAATCCTAATTCAGCTGAGTTCCACCTGATAGGCTTTACGTTGCAAACAGGCACTACTACCAAACATAGCTATGTTTTCCCTGATGGCACCATATTGCCCGCACAGAGCTTCACGGCATTTTACTCCGGTGACACCGGTTTGAGCCTGAGTAATACGAGCGGTCAGGCCGACCTACTCGACCCATTCGGCAACCCGCTCAGCCAG
>Ga0070674_100000901_pt1 | contig 15524 bp, 8 predicted proteins | sample KBSM33metaG_FD_65344 | JGI IMG/M metagenome (GOLD analysis project Ga0070674, IMG submission 65344) | Miscanthus rhizosphere microbial communities from Kellogg Biological Station, Michigan, USA - KBS M3-3 metaG | ecosystem: Host-associated > Plants > Roots > Rhizosphere > Soil ... | reverse complement strand
CGGCCCGACCGGCGTCGGCAAGACCGAACTGACCAAGGCGCTCGCCGAATTCCTGTTCGACGACAGCGCGGCGATGGTGCGGATCGACATGAGCGAGTTCATGGAGAAGCATTCGGTCGCCCGCCTGATCGGCGCGCCTCCGGGCTATGTCGGTTATGAGGAAGGCGGCGTTCTAACCGAAGCGGTTCGTCGACGCCCCTATCAGGTCGTGCTGTTCGATGAGGTCGAAAAGGCGCATGGCGATGTCTTCAACATCCTGCTCCAGGTTCTCGACGACGGCCGACTGACCGACGGCCAGGGCCGCACCGTCGACTTCACCAACACGATCATCGTGCTGACCTCCAATCTTGGCAGTCAATATCTGTCGAGCCTGGGCGATGGCGAGGACGTATCGGCGGTCGAGCCGCAAGTGATGGAGATCGTCCGCGGGCATTTCCGCCCGGAATTCCTCAACCGGCTCGACGAGATCGTGCTGTTCCACCGGCTGGGACAAAGCGAGATGGCGCCGATCGTCGACATCCAAGTCGAGCGCGTCGGCAAGTTGCTCGCCGACCGCAAGATCACGATCGAGTTGACCCAGGCGGCGCGCGACTGGCTCGGCCGCGTCGGCTACGACCCGGTCTATGGCGCGCGGCCGCTCAAGCGCGCGGTCCAGCGCTATCTGCAGGATCCGCTCGCCGACCTGATCCTGTCGGGCGAGGTCAAGGACGGCCAGACGGTCAAGGTCGATGAAGGGGACGGGAAGCTGACCTTGACGGTCGTCTGATCAGTTCCCGTCATCGCCGGACAAAAAAGGGGGCCGCTCCATCGCTGGAGCGGCCCCCATTCTTTTGCTTCTCGGGCAGGGATCAGAACTTGAAGTTCGCCCCTGCGCGGAAGAAGCGACCGACGATCCCCGATTGAGTCCAGGTCGGATTGTAGTTCGCCGCCGCGCCCGCATAGTTGGCGGGGTTGAGCGGTGCCGATGCATTGAACAGATTGAGCGCGTTCACATAGAAGGTGAAGTGGTCATTGATCTTGACCTGGCCGACCAAGTCGAAGTCGATGAAGCTCTTCGAGCGGCAGCCGAAGTTCGGGTCGGTGCCACCGTAGAGATTGTCGGCACAGCTGGTGGCGCCGTGACCGTTCTGGTCTTCCGCAACCGACTTGTAGCCGCTGACATAATAAGCGGTGCCGGTCAGCGTGAACTTGCCGAACTCCAGGCTGTTCATCCAGTTGGCGCGCCATTTCGGGGTACCCGCGCCCGACGACAGGATGTACGGCGCCTGCGTGCCGACATAATGGTCGTACGGCTGATCTGCGGCCGGCTTGAAGTCGTAGTAGAAGATGTCAGTCGCTTCACCCTGGCTGGTCCACTTGACCCCACCGAGGTCGAACCGGACAGTGGCCGACACGTCCAGGCCTGACGTCTTCAACGCCGCCGCATTCGCGTACGGTGAGTTGACGATCAACACCTTGCGGATCGCGTTCGGCGCTTGCGGATCGGGATCGTCGAGTACGAACGTATAGCCGTCCGGGATGGCGCCGCCCGAATAATAGGCGTCCAGCGCCGCGCCCGCGAGCGGACCGCCCGAGATCACGTCGGTCTTCTTGATGTTGTAATAATCGACCGACAGGCTCAGCCAGTGTGCCGGCTCGAACACCACGCCACCAGTGAAGCTCTGCGACTTTTCGGGCTTGAGGTTCGGGTTCGACGCGCTGTTGAAGCCGATCGAATAAGGCTGGACGTAAGCGTCGTTATTGTGTGCCGCCACGACATCGTCAGGCAAGGTTGCTGACGTATAGCCGATCACCGCACCCGCCTGCGATTCGGCGAAGCTCGGCGCCCGGAAGCCGCGCGAGTAAGTGCCGCGCAGCATCAGGCCCTTGATCGGCGTGAATTTGGCGCCGACCTTCGGTGAGAAATTGCTGAACCCGTCCGAATAGTGATCATAGCGGCCGGACACGTTGATATCCAACGTCGACAACACCGGCGCATCGATTTCGAAATAAGCGGCCCAGATGGTGCGCTTACCGGCGGCGGTGACCGCGTTGAGGCCGAGGAACGCGTTGTTCGCATTGGCGTTCGGATTGTTCAGCGTTTCACGACGAACCGATCCGCCGATACCGACCTGGAGCGGGCCGCCAGGAAGCTGGAACAGCTCCTTGGTCAGGTTCCCCTGGATCATGTACAATTCGCTATGCGCCTCAGTGATCGCGGCGGGCGAAATCGAGTCGATCACCGATTGCGGCGTCAGCGACGGATTCACGAAATTGTAGGTGCCGTTCTCGATCGCCGCGGTCAGGCCAGCGATGTTCAGATAGCCCTGGTTGGTGCCCTTCAGATCGCTGCGCGCGTAAGTCGCGTCGACCGAATAGCCCCAGCCGTCGCCGAACTTGCCGCTGATGCCACCGGCAATGCGATAGACGTCATTCTCGGTCGTCGCGCGCTGGATCAGTTCGGGGAAAGCGTAGGAGAGCTGCGCATCGACGCAGCTCACGGCTTCGACGCATCCTGCGACCGCATAGGGGTTGTTGGGATTGAGCTGGCCGTTCGACAGGATCGCCGGCAGCACGAGGTTGGTGGTGTTGATCGGGTTACGCTGACGGACCGAGAAAGGCGCCGCCTCCGAATAGACCTTGCTGTGGTAATAGGTGCCGGTCAGGTAGGCCTGCGAATTGCTGCCGACATTGGCGGTCAGTCGCGCCGTGGCGCCGTAGCGGGTCTGCTCCGGCTGCAGCGTGCCATATGGAATGGTGTTCTCTTCGCAATAGTCGCCGGTCGCGTCGGTGTGCTGAGTGGTCAGCCCGTTCGCGCGGCAACCGGCGGGATTGAGGATCCGCGTCGGCAATGGCGTGGCATCGGGATCACCCGGCGTCGGGATATAGGCACCCGAGAAAATATTGCCGGCAGTGGTCTCCATCGCGGGGCGAACAACTGCGCTGGTCGAGCCGAGACGCGTGCCGAACGCGCCGCCCAGTTCGGGCGAGTTCACGTTGAAATTGTCGCCGCCGATCGACGTCAGATCGGCCGTATTATAGGGGAAGCCGCGATCGGCAGCCGAAATCAGGCTGTCATGCTCATACTCGCCCGTGACATAGATGTTGAAGCCCTGGCGCGCCAGGTCGCCATAGCCGGCCGTGAGCGTCAGGCGTTGCTCGCCGCCATCGCCCTTCTCCGAAACGCCGCCTTCGGCGGTACCTTCGATGCCCTTAATCTCTTTGCGCGTGATGATGTTGACGACGCCGCCGATCGCGTCCGCACCGTAAGTCGACGACGCGCCGTCCTTCAGCACGTCGATGCGGTCGATATTGCTCTTCTGGATCGAGTTGAGGTCGACGAACGCGCGCTGGCCGTCGTCGGCGTAAGGGTAATAGGTCGTGCGGATGCCGTCGATCAGCACCAGCGTCGAATTGACGGTCAGACCGCGGAGCGAGACGCCCGCGCCGCCCGAGCCGAAGCCATTAGCGAATGCTGAGGGAATCGAACCGGAATTGTCGGCCGAGATCGAGCGGACGGCATCGGCAACGTTGGTGATGCCGGCCTTTTCGAGGTTTTCGGCGCTCAGCGTGGTGATCGGCGAAACCGTATCGCGGTTGGACCGGAACAACGTCCCGGTAACGACGATGTCGCCGCTATTGGCCGCCTGATCGTCCTGTGGCGCGGCTGGCGCTGGCGCCGCCGTTTGTGCCGGGGCGGGCGTATCCTGGGCAAAAGCCGGAGCGCCGTACAATGCAGCCGACGCGCCTGCGCCGCACAGCATCAGCGCGCGCAACCCCGCGCTCCCGCGAAGCGAACGCGTAAGTGTCGTATTGATCTTCACCGAGGTCTTCCCTTTGCCTGGCCCGTCCGTTCCCCCTTGCGGTGCGAGCGTCGCCAAGCCCCTGCGAACCGCCCTCCCAGGCTCGTTCGAGGCACGGGCGGGTGGATGGAACCTATGCGGATAGGTGTAAAGCCGGCACGGAGCGCCGCCTATTGGTTTCGTTTTGGCTGTAGCAAATTGGCCACACACCGTTAGGAGCGGCTGTCGCCGACAAAAAAGGGGCCGCTCCATCGCTGGAGCGGCCCCGATCATGTCGGTCGATGAGAGCGAGGACCTAGAAGTCGACCTTCGCACCGACGCGGAAGAACCGGCCGACAAAGCCCTGGCCTTCCCAGGCCACGTTGTAATTATAGCCGAGGTTGTACGACTGGCCGGGGTTGAAGTCCGGCGTCGCGCCCAAGATGTTCAGCGCGTTGGCGTACAGGGTAAAGTGATCGGCGATCTTCGTGCTCGCGGTCAGGTCGAGCGTGATGAAACGCTTGGCCCGGCACTTGAAGATCGTGCCGTCCGCATAGGTCGCCGCCGAAACGCCGCCATTGGCGTCGCAATCGCCCTTGATGCCACCGTAATCGATCGACGCCATGTCGTAACCGCTGGTGTAGTTCACCGTAGCGGAAAGTGCCGTGGCACCGAAGTCGAGCGTATTGACCCAAGTGCCGCGCCACTTCGGCGCACCCGAGCACGACGTGATGTCGCACGGGCTGAGCGTGCCGTCATAACGCTGGATCGTGCCGTCGATATTCTTCTCCAGCTTGATCAGGTACGACGCGTCGACCCGGCTGGTGAAGGTGATCCCGCTGTTGATCGGGAAGCGCGCGGTGCCCGAGAAATCGAGACCCGAAGCGGTTTCTGAGTTCGCGTTGACGAACGAATATTGAATGAAGCCGAGCAGCGGCAAGGCGTTGGGGTGATCAGGATCCTTGATGCCCGGAAGCACCGTCAGGCCCGGAATGTTCACCACGCCGTTATTGGCATAATAGGCATCCTCCACGCCCGAATAATCCGGGTTGGTGATCAGGCCCTTGATCTTGATGTGCCAATAATCCGCTGTGAACGCCAGATTGCGGGTAGGCTCCAGAACGATACCGCCCGTGAACGAAGTCGACTTTTCGGGCTTGAGCGACGGGTTGCCGATTGCGGTCAGACCATAGGAATAGGGCTGTGTCGCATAGGCGTTGTTGCCGTGCGCGGCGAGGAATGCTGGGTCGCTGACCTGGGCGGTGATATAGCCCGTCGTCGGCAGACCATAGGCCTCGTTGAAGCTCGGAATGCGGAAGCCTTTCGAGAAGGTCCCGCGGAGCTTGATCTGCTTGATCGGCTTGAAGATCGCAGTGATCTTGGGCGAGAAATTCTTCTGGCCCGAGGAATAGTCGTCATAGCGGCCCGACGCGTTCAGGCTCAGCATGTCGACGATCGGCGCCTCGACTTCGAAGAAGGCCGATTTGACGTTACGGCTGCCCGTCGCGCCCACCGCGTTGATGCTGTAATAGCGGTCGGCCGGGTTGACCTCATTTGCCGGGTTGGCGCTTGGGTTGGTGATCGACTCCTTGCGATACGACACGCCGACCGCCGCCGACAGCATACCGCCCGGCAACTGAAACAGGTCCTTCGACAGCGTTGCCTGAGCTTGCCACAGGTTCGAACGTGAGTTCGTGACATTGGTCGGCGCGATATAATCGCGGATCGCCTGCGAATTCAGCGACGGATTGATGAAATTGAAGCTGCCGTCGTTGATCACATCGACCAGATGCTGGGCATAAAGGTAGTTCTTGTTCGTGATCTTCAGGTCGACCTGCGACCAGCTGAAGTCCGCCGCGTAGCGCCAGTTATCACCGAACGAACCGTTGACACCAGCCGACGCGCGATAGGTGCGCGCATCCGACAGCGTAATGCGCGGCTGATCATAGCGGTAGTTCACGCGCGCGAATTGGCCGCTGGCCGCGTAAGGGTTGTTAGGATTGAGCGTACCGTTCGCCGCCGTGCACGCGACGGTCGTACCGCGCGGGCAGACATAGACCGGCAACAGCACCGGGCTCAGCGTGAACTGGGTACCGCCCGCTGCGGTTTGGCCAGCGAAGCTCAGCGGCGCAATCGAGGTATCCGTCTTGGTCTGGTAGAAATTGAACATCGCATAGGCCTGCGCCTTGCTGCCCAGATTGACCGTGCCGCGAATGGTCCCGCCCAGACGTTCGACCGAAGGCTGCTCTTCGAGATAACGGTTGACGTTGTCCTGCTGACACTGCTGCGCCCCGTTGGTCACGCCGGTATAGCCGACATTGTTGAACGAATAGCTGCCGTCGGTATTCTGCTTGAACGTAGGAGCCGCCGACCCCTGCTGGGCCGCGTTGAGCGTCACCGAGGTAAGGTTTCCGCAACCGGCGCCAGGGTTGGCGAGTTGCCAGGGCCCCATTGCCACGGTGCCCGGCGCGAACGTGTGGCTGGTGCCGCCCGGATCGACGAACGTGAGGGTGGTCGTATTATAGGGTCGGATCGCAGGAACCATGGTCGATCCAACACCGGGGAAAGAGCCGTCGCCCTGGATGCCGTTCACCACGCCATTGTTGAGGCAGTTCCCCGGCGCGTTGCAGATGCTGCTCAGGTCAGCGCTGTTATAGGGAAACTTGCGGTCGCGCGCGTAAAGCGGATCGTTCTTCTGGTACTCGACATTGGCATAGATGTTGAAGCCCTGCTCCGACAGCTTGCCATAGCCGACCGTGCCGCTCAGGCGCTGCTCGCCGGCGTCGCCATATTCGGAAATGCCCGCCGACCCGTCGAGGTGAACGCCGGTAATTTCCTTCTTGACGATGACGTTGACCACGCCGGCCACGGCGTCGGCGCCATAGGTCGACGACGCGCCGTCCTGGAGTACTTCGATGCGATCGACGATCCCGCTGGGAATCGTGTTCAGATCGACGAAGTTGCGATGGCCGTCGTCCGCCAGCGGATAGGGTGCGCTGCGCAGGCCATCGAACAGGGTCAGCGTGTTGCCGGTGGTCAGACCGCGCAACGACACAGCGGTCGCGCCAGTCGCGAAGTTGAAGCTGTTCCAGCTCTTGCTCATCGAGCCGGCGTTGTTCGCCGCGATCGAGTTGATCGCGTCGGCCACGGTATTGAGGCCGCGCTTCGCGAGATCGTCCGAGGTCAGGGTCGTCAGCGGCGCCGCGGTCGCAGTCGCCGAATTGCGCAACAGCGTACCCGTCACGACGATTTCGGGAGCCGCCGCCTGGTCATCCTGCGGAGCGGGCGCGGCGTCCGTCGCCGGTGCCGGGGTGTCCTGGGCGAAAGCCGGAGCGGCAAACAAAGCCGCCGACGCGCTGGCGCCGCACAGCATCAACGCGCGCAGCGCAGCGCTTCCGCGGAGCGAGCGCGAAACAGTCGAGTTGGTCACGAAATATTCCCTTTGCCTGGCCCGTCCCTTACCCCCAATTATGGTTCGAGCGTTGCCAAGCCTCTCCGAACCACCCTCCCAGGTACGTCCGAGGCCAATGGCCGCACGGATTAAGCTCAGCTTTCCCGCTGTAAAGCTGGGTTTGACAAGTTCGGGTGCGTTTGACCTCACCTGTAGCAAAAAGGTCACAAGGTCCTACGTGGAGGGACCACCCAGCGCAGGCAAAAGAAAAGGGCGGAGCCTCGCGGCCCCGCCCCTAAATTTCTGGTTCGTTCAGATCGATCAGAACTTGACGGTAGCGCCCGCGCGGAACAGGCGGCCGATCACGCCGGCCGACGACCACGCCGGGTTGTAGTTGTTGCCGCCATAGGTGTTCGGATCGAACGGCGCCTTGTTGTCGAAGGCATTGACGACGTTCACGTAGAACTTGAAGTTCTGGTTGATCTTGACCGAGGCCGACACGTCGAAGTCGAAGAAGTGCTTCACCGTGCACTGCAGCGGGCCGCCGGTCGTCGTGGTCACGCCGCCATTGGTATACAGCGCCGAGGTTTCCGACGTCTTGTCGCAACCGATGCCGAGATTGTCGGCAGCATAGCCCTTGTACCCACTGGTGAAGTAGGCCGTGCCGGTCAGCGAGAAGGCGCCCACGTCGAGCGTATTCTGCCAGTTGGCGCGCCAACGCGGGGTGCCCGAGGCCGATGTCGTGACGTACGACGCCAGCGTCCCGACATATTGCTGCGGACCGTTACCCGAGCCGTCATCCACGGTGTAGTCGAGGATTTCGGTGCCTTCGAGGATCGACGTGAACTTCACGTCGTCACTGAGCTTGAACGTCGCCTGGATCTGGGCGTCGATACCCGAGGTCTGCAGAACGTTCCCGTTCGAGTACAGGAAGTTAACCGACAGCGGAGTCGGACGCAGGCCCGGGTGCGCCGGATCGACGGGGTTGGGCGTGATGGTCACGCCGGCCGGGATCGCACCGGTCAGCAGATAGGCGTCGGCAATCGCGCCCGGACCGCCAGAACCGCCGATGATCAGGTTCTTCTTGCGGATATTGTAATAGTCGACCGTCATGCTCAGCCAGCTCTTGGGCTGAAACACCACGCCGCCAGTGAACGACCGCGAAGTTTCCGGCTTCACGTTCGGATTGCCGGTCGAGTTCTGGCCAAGTCCATAAGTCGTGCTGATGTACGAGTTGTTGCCGTACAGCGCCTGGACCGCCGCGCTCGGCGTGTACTGCACGAAGCCGATGACCGCGCCGCTAAGCTCCGGAATCGACGGTGCTCGGAAGCCTTCCGAATACGTGCCGCGGATGGCGAGTTCCTTGATGGGCTGGAACTTGACGCCGACCTTCGGCGAGAAGTGGCTGAAGCCGATCGAATAATGGTCGTACCGACCGGAAGCGTTGACCTCCAGCTGCTTCAGGATCGGCGCATTCAACTCGAAGAAAGCGGCAGAAACGTAGCGGTTGCCCACGGCCGAGAACGGGTTGACCGTGATGAAGTCGCGCAGCGGAACCGGGTTCGGGTCATACTGGGCTTCGTAACGCTCCTGAGCGCCGACACCCACCTGGAGCGGACCGCCAGGCAGCTGGAACAGCTCCTTCGTCAAGGTCGCCTGGACCTGCCAGAGTTCCGAATTGGCGCGAGTCTGCAGCACTGGCGAAATCTGGTTGCGGACCGCCTGCGTGTTCAACGACGGATTGATGAAGTTATAGGTACCGTCGTTGATCGCCTTCGTCAGACCGGCGATGTTCAGGAAGCCACGACGGGTCTGTTCGAGATCGGTGCGCGAATAAGTCGCCCCGACCGAATAGCCCCAGCTGTCGTCCGCACCGAACTTGCCGTCGATGCCGGCCGCAATGCGGTACGTGCGCGACAGGTTGGTCAGGTTCGACGGAATATCGCCGAAGCGATAATAGATCAGCGCAGCCTGCCCGGCCGCAGCGAACGGGTTTTGCGGGTTAAGTTGGCCGTTGCTCAGGAACACCGGCAGCGAGATACCGCGGGTTTCGACCGGGTTGCCGTTCGAACGGATCGACTGCGGCGTACCGTCGATGAACACCTTGCTCTGGTAGAAGTTGGCGGTCAGGTAAGCCTGCGCCTTGCTGCCAACATTAACGGTGAAGCGTGCGGTCCCGCCGAAACGGGTCTGCCGGGGCTGGATCACGCCATAACGGTTGATTAGATCCTGTTCGCAATACGAACCGGCCGACGTCGTGTGGAGGATGGTGTTATCCTGCGCGCAGTTACCCAGCACCTGGAACAAACCGCCGGGAACCGCCGTGCCGAATGGGATGCCAGAGCTGTTGGCAGTCGGCGTAGCCGGACGAACCACGGCAACCGTGGCGCCCGACGTCGACGTTGCCGAAGGCGGCGTGAAGCCGAAGTTGCCGTTGCGGCCGGTATAACCGCCACCGACGACGCCCGCGGCATTGCGGCCGACGAGCGAGCTCAGGTTATTGGTGTTGTACGGGAACTCACGGTCACGGTTGTAGACGCTGCCGAGACGCTGATATTCGCCGCTGATATAGAAGTTATAGCCCTGCTCCGCGAGCGAGCCGAACCCTCCGGTCAGCTGAATACGCTGGCTGTCCGAATCGCCGCGCTCGGAAATACCGGCTTCGACGCGCGCGTCGAAACCCTTGATTTCCTTTTTGGTAATGACGTTGACCACGCCCGCGATCGCGTCGGCGCCATAGGTCGACGAAGCGCCGTCACGGACGACTTCGATCCGCTCGACGATCGCCGAGGGGATCGTGTTGAGGTCGACGATGCTGCGCTGGCCGTCATCGGCGAGCGGATAATAAGCCGGACGCAGGCCGTCGAACAGCGTCAGTGTCGAGTTCGTGCTCAGGCCGCGCAGTGAAACTGCGGTCGCGCCCGACGCGAACGCGCCGGTGAAATTCTGCGGAACGGCACCGCCATTGCCGGCGGCGAGCGAGTTGACCACGTCCGACACGGTAGTCAGGCCGCGCTTCTCGATCGAATCGGCGGTGATCGTAGTAACCGGCGACGGCGTTTCGTTGTCGGCGCGACGGAACAGCGTGCCGGTGACGACGATGTCTGGCGAATTGTCAGCCGCCTGGTCATCGGCGGGAGCCGGAGCCGGCGAAGCGGGCGTTTCTTGCGCCTGAGCGGGCGTTGCCAGCGCGAGCAGGCCGAGCGGAGCCGCAGCCGCAAGCAGACGAAGCTTGGACGTCGTTCGGAAAGAGAGCATCGGTGTGTAATCCCCATGTAGCGGGCCACGCCCACGCTCGTTTACCTGCGCGAATCGTGAGCCCCCAGTACCGGCAGGCCCCTACGCCTGTCCGGAATGGGCGACTGGTTACCTTCGAGACGATCGTTGTAAAGCCGGAACCAGGATTGATTGCCGATTTGCAGCAGAGAGTTACACGAAAGTCACACCGAGTATGCGAGGCCCGGCGGGTAGCGAGCCTCGACTTCCACCAGCGGTGGCGCACGTCGTCGGTCCATGGACAATCTCATTTGGGGCAAATGGGCGTCCGTGCGCGTTCGTCGTGAATCTTTATATTAACGCCCGTCATTTTTACGCTCGTGGAACCTCTGTCATGCCTCTTAGCGAGCGTTCACCTCGCACCTATTTCACCCCCGGCATCGGCCCCGCCACCAGCAGCGGATCGATCTTCGCGTTCCGCCAGCGCAGGCTCCAATGGAGATGCGCGCCGGTCACGCGCCCGGTCGCGCCGGAAAACGCCACGATTTGCCCCCGCTTCACCGCCTGGCCTGGCGTCACGACGATCCGCGACAGATGCATCAGCGCGCTGTTGAGCCCCATGCCATGGTCGATCATCAGCAGATTGCCTTCGAGCAGGAAGGGATGATCCGACGCCAGGATGACGACGCCATCGGCCGGCGCCAGCACCGGGGTTCCCGCCGGCACCGCGACATCGGTGCCCGAATGGTACGCCCCCGCCTCGCCGTTGCGATAGATGCGCTGCGATCCGAACAGGGTCGAGATGCGTCCGGTCGCCGGCCACATGAACGGCTGACGCCACCCCATCGACCCCGTATCCTGCCGCCGCGCGGCGTTGATCTGGGCGATTTCGCCGGGGCGCAATTTCTCGAACTGCGGCATCGGTACGGGATATTTGGGCAAGGTGGACAGGCGGGATATGTCCCACGCCCGTGGATTGATCGTCAGCGTGCGCGAGACCGAGCGGCCATCGTCCAGCGTCGCGGTCACGGTTGCCGATGGCCCGGCATCGCGGTCGAACGCGATCACGAAGCGGCCATCGGGCGCCAGCGGCACCTCATCGCCGTTGAAGCTGATCCGCTGGGTCCCGGCGGGCGCGGTGCCGATCAGCAGTCCGCCCTGGATCATGCTGCCTTTGAAGCTGAAATCGCCGAGCGGGACCGTCGGCATGCGTGGCGCGGGCGGCGGCGGCGTGGTAACCGTGACCGGCGCGGGGCGCGGGGCGGGCGGCGAGCCCGGTTCGACGCAGCTACCCAGCGAGGTCAGCGCGGCGAGGCCGAGGACCCAGCGCCGCGCGCGCCTCACTTCCGTCCTTCAGCCTCTAGCGCGAGTTCGGCACTGGCATAAGCTTCCTGCCGCGCGACGCTCCAATAGCGCAGATCGTCGAGCGCGATCGGGACACCCGATATCGCGCAGGTCACATGCCCGCCCGGCACCAGCACACGAAAGCCATTGGCCATGTAGTGGAGGCGCGCCGGCCGATCGGTATTGGACATCAGCATTGCAGCGATCCTCGAAATCTCAAAAAAAAAATCAGGCCATTCTGGCTGCCGTCACAGCAAGGTCGGCTGCTCCGGCTTATCTTTTACATATGCCTTGCCGCCCGCGCCCTCAACCCGCGCCGCGACATCTCCGTCACCAAAATGGAGCACCAGCGCGCCCGCCTTGCGCGCCGCGGCGGCGCTGGTCAGCACACCCCCCGTCTTCGCCTCGACCCAGGCATAGCCGCGGTCGAGCACATGGCTCGGGTTGAGCGCCTCGACCAGCTTCCACGCGCCCGCCAACCGATCGCGCGCCGCCGACAGACGTTGCGCCAGCATCGCGGGCCGCAACGCGCCGGCGCTGCGGTCGAGCTGACCGCGCGCCAGGGTGATGCGCCGTTCGAGCGCCCGGTCGAGCCGCTGCGCATTGTCGTCAGCGCGCTGGCGCTGCGGACCCAGCAAGGCGTCGCGCTTTGGCAACAACCGCGCCAGCGCACTGCTCTGCTCGCGGCCGCGCTCGACATAGCGCCGCACGCAGCGCTCGGCGCGTTGCGCGTAGGAATCGAGCCCCAGCCGCAAGTCAGCGAGTACCGGCACCGCGATTTCGGCCGCCGCGGTGGGCGTCGGCGCGCGCAGGTCGGCGGCATGGTCCGACAGGCTGGTATCGGTCTCGTGCCCGACCGCGGAGATCAGCGGAATAGAGCAAGCGGCGATCGCGCGGACCACGATTTCCTCGTTGAACGCCCATAGATCCTCGACCGATCCGCCGCCACGCGCGACGATGACGAGGTCGGGACGCGGCACCGGCCCGCCTGGCGCGATGGCATCGAACCCGGCAATGGCGGCGGCGACGTCGCGCGCGGCGCCGTCGCCCTGCACCTTGACTGGCCAGACAACGACGTGCGTCGGGCAACGATCGGCGAGGCGATGCAGGATGTCGCGGATCACCGCGCCGGTCGGCGAGGTCACCACGCCGATCACGCGCGGCATGAACGGCAGCGGCTTCTTGCGGCTCTGATCGAACAGCCCTTCCGCGCCCAATTGCGCCTTGAGCTTTTCCAGCAGCGCCATCAGCGCGCCCTCGCCCGCCAGCTCCATGCGATCCACGACGATCTGATATTTGGACCGGCCGGGATAAGTGGTCAGCTTGCCACTGACGATCACTTCGATCCCGTCCTGCGGGCTGAACGGGATCAAAGCCGCCTGCCCTTTCCACATCACGCCGTCGATGACCGCCTGATCGTCCTTCAGGCTCAGATAGCAATGACCCGAGGCCGCGCGCTTCCAACCCGAAATCTCGCCGCGCAGCCGCACGCGGCCGAATTCGCCCTCGACCATTCGCTTGAGCCGCCCCGACAGTTCGGACACGCTTTCGGCGGCGGAATTGTCGCCGGGCATGGCCTCGGCTACCAGCCGCGGCGAATCTTCTGGAAAAGGATCGGGCATGAACGTCCTGCTGATCGGATCGGGTGGACGCGAACATGGCCTCGCGTGGAAGCTCGCGCAATCGCCGCTGCTCACTAAACTCTACGCCGCCCCCGGCAATCCGGGGATAGCGGAAAGCGCCGAGCTCGTCGCGATCGACGTGACCGATCATGAATCCGTGATCGACTTCTGCCGCGCGAACCACGTGGAATTGGTCGTGGTCGGCCCCGAGGCGCCCCTGGTCGCGGGGATCGCCGATGATCTTCGCGCCGCCGGGTTCGCGGTGTTCGGTCCCGACAAGGCGCCGGCCCAGCTCGAAGGGTCCAAGGCCTTCACCAAGGCGCTGTGCGACCGCGCCAATATCCCGACCGCGGGCTATCGCGCCGTCCACTCGCTGGACGAGGCTCGCGCCGCGCTCGCCGCATTCGGCGCGCCGGTCGTGGTCAAAGCCGATGGGCTGGCGGCCGGCAAAGGCGTCGTCGTCGCGATGACCGCCGCCGAAGCCGAAGACGCGGTCGAAACATTGTTCGCCGAACCGGGCGCCAGTGCGGTGATCGAGGAATTTCTCGAAGGCGAGGAAGTCAGCCTGTTCGTGCTGACCGATGGCAGCGCGATGGTCGCGTTCGGATCGGCGCAGGATCACAAGCGCGTCGGCGATGGCGATACCGGCCCCAATACCGGTGGCATGGGCGCGTATAGCCCCGCTCGCGTGCTGACTCCCGACCTCGAAGCGCAAGCGCTCCGCGAGATCGTCGCGCCGACCATCGCCACGCTGGCGGCGGAAGGCATGCCCTATTCGGGCGTGCTCTATGCCGGGCTGATGCTGACTGCCGATGGCCCCAAGCTGATCGAATATAATGCCCGGTTCGGCGACCCCGAATGCCAGGTGCTGATGATGCGGCTCGACAGCGATCTGCTGCCATTGCTTCTGGCGATAGCGCAAGGCCGGCTGGCCGAGGCGCCCTCCCCCGTCTTCAGCGAGGATGTCGCGCTGACCGTGGTGATGGCGGCGGCCGGCTATCCCGGCACGCCCGAGACCGGCGGCGCTATCGACGGGATCCAAGCTGCCGAGGCAGAAGGGGCGAAGATATTCCAGGCCGGCACCAGGATCGCCGAAGGCCGGCTCGTCGCCTCGGGCGGCCGCGTCCTCGCGGTGACCGCGCGCGGCGCCGATGTCCGCGCGGCGCAGGCCGCCGCCTATCGTGCGGTCGACACGATCGACTTCCCCAGCGGCTTTTGCCGCCGCGACATCGGCTGGCGCGAGATTGCGCGAGAGGGTTGATCCCGATCACTGGCGAAACCAGCGCTCCCTCTCTAGGATAGCCGACGCTTCGTCGTACGGGAAAACTGTTCATGGACTCCGCCAACCCGCCACCGGTCGGTGCCGCCGCCTATATCTTCCAGGACTGGACGGTGATCGTGCTGATCCTGATCGCGGCGTTCGCGGTGCTGGTGATCGCCGGCATGATCTGGGGCCAGAAGAAAGCGCGCGAACGTCACCGCGTCGAGGAAGCCGCCGAGGAGCGCGCTGAGGAAGCCGGCACGACCCTGCCGCCGGCACCCCCGCCGCCGCCGGCGGCTGCCGATACCGGCCTGCCGCCCGATGAACCGCGCCCACAGCCGGAGCCGGAAACGCCGCCGAGCCCACCGCCAGCTCCGCCAGCCACCCGCGACGTCGAACCGCAACCGCTAGCGGCGCGCGAACTCGCGCCGGAGCCAATCGCGGCGTCGGCGGCCGAGCCCGAGCCCGTTGCGCAGACAGAGCCGGTAGCGGAGCCTGTGCCGGCGCCGGAACCAGCCGCCGAGGCGCCGGCCGAAGCACCGATCGAGCCGCCGGCCCTACCGCCGGAACCCGCGCCGGCTCCGGAACCGGTCGCCGCGTCGCCAGAACCCTCACCGCCGCCCGCGCCTGCTGCACCTGCACCTGCACCGAATGTCGCCGGCGCGCTCGCGCTGACGACGATCAAGGGCCTCGGGCCCAAGGTCGCGGCCATGCTCGCCGAGCGCGGCATCACCCAGGTCGATCAGCTCGCGGCGCTATCGCCCGACGAGGCGTCCGTGCTCGACGTACAATTGGGCGCGTTCACCGGGCGGATGGGGCGCGATCGCTGGATCGAACAGGCCAAGCTGCTCGCGGCCGGCGACACCGCCGCGTATGAGGCGGAGTTCGGGAAGCTAGGCTAACGCAACAGGCCGGCCGGCGCCAACCTA
>Ga0070674_100000899_pt1 | contig 15534 bp, 16 predicted proteins | sample KBSM33metaG_FD_65344 | JGI IMG/M metagenome (GOLD analysis project Ga0070674, IMG submission 65344) | Miscanthus rhizosphere microbial communities from Kellogg Biological Station, Michigan, USA - KBS M3-3 metaG | ecosystem: Host-associated > Plants > Roots > Rhizosphere > Soil ... | reverse complement strand
TCTCTGATGATCGCGAGCAGCTCCTCGTCGGGCACTTCCCCGCCGCGAACCGGAATGTGGGTGGCGCCCACGAGTCCCGCTTTGTACAACTCCTTGGCGTCCGCCAAAGTCACAGTATGAGCGGTGACTGAGACATCGTGCTTGCTCGCCTCGTCGATAATCGCGCGATAGAGCGGCGGCGTCAGCGTTTTGAGCTTTCCTTCTCGAGTGTCCACCCAGATCTTGACGAACGCGACCTTGTTCTTGACGTAGTCCTGAACCGCCCGTCGAGCCTCGTCTTCCGTCGTCACCGGATACATCACGTCATTTCTGGACGGATGACCGCCAGCCCCAGCCCCGGGCCACGACATTCCCGGCCCCGCCGTGCGAAAGAGCGCGGCGTTGGGGACGACCTCTTCCTGCATCCGGAACGGCACGTCGCCCCACGGGAAGCGACCGGTCTTCGGCATCTTGGGATCCCGCGGCGCCTGAAAGACATTGAGATGATCGCCAGGCATGATCTCGCGCTCGACGAGATCGGCAATGCTGATGACGGCGCTGAACCCGAGGTACGCGTAACGCTCGAGATGGTCGATGAGGTTCTCGCGCGTGTAGTTCTCCTTCGACGTCGTGCCCGCCACGACGTTCTCGTAACCCAAGTGACCGTGCACATCCACTTTCGCAGGCATGACGGTCTTGCCTGTCAGATCCACGCGCGCCGCGCCGGCCGGAACCTGCACCTCACCCCGCCGACCCACTCCGAAGAACCGACTGTCCTGAACGATGAATGCGGAGTCCTCGATAGGCGCGCTGCCGTCGCCCGTAATGAGCCGCGCCCCTTCGAACACCGTCACGCCGGTCGTCTTCTCCGCCTGGTTCGCAACCTGCGAAGAACAGGCCGCGGCCGTGAACACGCACGCTGCGATCGCTAGACACGACAAGGCTCTCGTCGTCACGGCTGACCCCACAGTTCCTTGCTCGCCGGCGACGCGGCCGGCCATCACGTCGCGCGAGAGCTTCGTCAATTCGGGCGGCCCGTCGAGCCGTCCTGCATGCGTGGTCAGAATGGGTCGATCACTGCGCTTCATGGTCGATGAGTGTAGCTGACCTACGTACACGCCTCTGTTGCTTTCCCAAAGGAAGAGTGTCATGCTTCCTGTTGGAACCCCAATAGAGACATGAAAGACACCGACGTTCGACAGGGCACACTGGCGCTGATGGTGCTCAAGACCCTGGAAGTTCTTGGCCCCTTGCACGGCTACGGCATCGCCCGGCGAATCGAGCAGATCAGTGGCGATCTCCTGACGGTCAACCAGGGGACTCTGTACCCGGTGTTGCTCAAGCTGGAGCAGGAAGGTTCCATCGCCTCCGACTGGGGAGCGTCCGAGAACAACCGCAAGGCGCGCTTCTATCGGCTGACACGCCAGGGCCGCAAGCAATTGCAGGCAGAAGCCCGGAGCTGGGAACAGACCGCTGCCATCATCGAGCGATTCTTCGCCGCGAAAGCCCAGGATCTGAAATGAAGACCTTGAGGCGCCTGTTCCACCGGTTCACCTCCTGGGCGACGACGAAGCGGGACGAAGAATTCCTGCGGGCCGAGTTCGAAGAACACATCGCCATGCAGACGGCAGATAACCTTCGAGCTGGCCTGTCGCCCAGCGAAGCTCGCCGGCAGGCCATGCTGAAGTTCGGCAACGTGGAAGCCATGAAGGAACGCTATCGCGACCAGCGAGGACTTCCGTTGACGGAAACGCTCGTGCTGGACACGCAGCATGCGTTACGCCGCTTGCGAAAGACTCCTGTGTTTACGGCTGCGGTTCTCCTGACGCTGGCGCTCGGTATCGGTGCCAACACCGCGATCTTTGCCGTGATCGACGGCGTCCTGATCAGGCCGTTGCCATATCCGCATGCAGAGGCGCTGATTAGGATCGGGACCCTGGCTCCCGGTTTACCCGGCCTCCCTGACAACCTTGGGTGTTCTCCTTCCATGTACTTCACGTACCGCGAGGAAAACCGAGTCTTTCAATATTTCGGGCTCTGGTACGTCGCCGGCGCCAGCGTCACCGGCATCGCCGAGCCCGAGCAGCCTCGAGCGCTCTTCGTGACCTATGGCGTCCTGGACGCCCTGGGCGTGAAGCCTCTCCTGGGCCGATGGTTTTCGGAAGCAGACGATACACCGGTCTCGCCCGAGACGGTCATGCTCGCTTACGGCTACTGGCAGCGCCGCTTCGGCGGCGACACCTCCATCGTCGGACGCGCGCTGACGATCGATTCGAAGCCGCGCACGGTGATCGGCGTGATGCCGGAGGACTTCCGTTTTCAGGGCGATCCCGAGCTGATTCTTCCCCAGCGGTTCGAACGGACCGGGCAGTCTTTGGGACCCTTTAACTCCCAGGGTATTGCGCGTCTCAAACCCGGCGTCACCATCGAGCAAGTCAACACCGATGTGGCTCGCATGTTGGGAATCTGGTTGTATGCCTGGCCCCTGCCACCGGGAATGGACTTCACGCCGTTTCAGAACGCTCGCCTGGCGCCTAGGGTCCAGTCTCTGAAGCAGGACATCGTCGGCAACATCGGCTCGACGCTGTGGGTGGTAATGGGGGCTCTCGGGCTGGTGCTTCTGATCGCGTGCGCGAACGTCGCCAATCTGTTGCTGGTGCGCGCCGAGGCCCGCCAGCAGGAACTCGCGACCCGGGCAGCGCTGGGCGCGGGCCGCGGACGAATCGCGCGCGAAATGCTCGTCGAGAGCATGACGCTGGGGGTGCTGGGCGGCACGTTGGGCCTCGGCGTGGCGACCGCGGCTTTGCGCCTCCTGGTCGCGAGAGGTCCCGACACCTTGCCGCGGCTGGACGAAATCGGAATCGATCCGTTCGTGCTGACGTTCGCCTGTGGCGTGTCTTTACTCTCGGGCGTGGTCTTCGGTGTCATACCGGTCTTGAAGTACGCAGGACCTCGTGTCGCCACGGCGCTGTGTGGTGTCGGCCGAACGTTCAGCCACGGCCGGGAGCGTCACCGGGTACGCAACACACTGGTCGTGGTGCAGGTGGCGCTCGCGCTCGTGCTCTTGATCGGCTCCGGCCTGATGATCCGCACGTTTCAGCAGTTGCGCAGCGTGCCACCGGGATTCACACATCCCGAGGAGATCCAGATATTGCACTCCACCATCCCGGAGACACTTGCCAGGGAACCGGAGCGCGTGATGCGGATGCAGCACGAGATCCTCGACAGACTCGCGGCCATTCCCGGCGTCGTGTCGGTGGGGTTTGGCGACGCCGCACCGTTGGAATCATTCCTGGGCAGCGGCAACCCGGTTTATGCCGAGGAGATCACGCTCACCGAAGGCCAGGTGGCCCCGATTCGGCGTACCCGCAAGATTGCGCCGGGGTACTTCAAGGCGCTGGGAACGCGTGTGATTGCGGGGCGCGAATTCACGTGGACCGACCTGTACAACAAGCGGCGCGTCGCGATCGTGTCGGAGAATCTGGCGCGGGAGTGGTGGGGCGCTCCGAGTGCAGCGCTTGGAAAACGGATCCGGGAAGCCGGCCCTGCCGATCCCTGGCGCGAGATCGTGGGCGTCGTCGAAGACGTGTACGACAACGGCGTGAGCGTGAAGCCGCCAGAGTTCGCATATTGGCCGGCCTTGATGGATCAATACATCTGGGGCGGCAAAGATGGAGCCGCTGTCAGCTTTGGCATGTTCGCGATCCGCTCCAGCCGCACGGCAACAGAGGGCTTCCTGGCGGAGGCACAGCAAGCCGTCTGGTCGGTGAACGGCCGGCAGCCGGTGTTCCTCGTCACCACGCTGAAAACGCTGTACGACCAGTCGATGGCACGAACGTCGTTCACGCTCGTGATGCTGGCCCTCGCCGGAGGGATGGCCCTGGTGCTCGGCATCGTGGGTCTCTATGGTGTGATCGCCTACGTGGTGTCGCAGAGAACCCGCGAGATCGGCATACGAACGGTGTTGGGCGCGCAGCCAGCGGAATTATTAGCGACGTTCGTGCGCCATGGTCTCTTGCTGGCTGGGATCGGAACCGCCCTTGGGCTGATGGCTGCTGCCGGACTGACGCGTCTGATGTCGTCTCTGTTGTTTGGCGTCGCCGCACTCGACCCGGTGACGTACTTGGCTGTTTCCGCGCTGCTCGTCGCCGCTGCCGTTTTGGCTAGCTATCTGCCAACACGCCGCGCCATTGCCATCGATCCAGTCCAGGCACTGCGGGCGGAATAGATTCGCACCGGGGTCTCAATTCGGCACCAAGAAATCAGAACTCCTCCATTCAAAGATCGACAAGCAATTCAAAGATCGAAGATCACGAAATCTTCAATCAGTTCGGTTTCGAGTACTTATTGCGCGGATCCTTGCCGACGATATGCTCGACGTCCTGGTTGTTTTCGTTGCAGATGTATTCCATGAGCTCGGTGCCGCCGTCGTAGTCGTGGCTGCCGTAGAGCGTGAACGCCTTCGTGTACGCGCCGGGATCGTCGATGGTCACCTCGTATTCCAGCTTGCCAAAGCTCGGACGCCGATAACGCTCGATGGTGTGGAGCTTCTCGGTGTGCGGATGACCGGCGAAGTCGAACCAGAACTTGTCGTTGAAGCCAATCGTGTCGATCACCAGCGTGTCGCCATCGAAGTGGCCGATTGAGTGACCGTACCACGTCGGATCCAGATCGTCCGAGTCCGGATGTTTCCCGTTCATGAAGATCTGACGGTAGCTGTGGATGTTCCCCTCGAAGAGGAAGAACAGGTGCGTCGGCGTCTGCAGAATCCGCCACGGGTAGGGCGCCTGCCTGGGCACACCAGCGGGAAGACAGAGCGCTTCGGGATCGTCCTTCGACAGACGCTCGAGGGTCACCTTCAACGCCCATTCCTGTATGGGCAGCGTCTCGCCCGGCTTCAACGCATCGTTGATGTCGTAGATGAACTTCCGATCGGGAGTCCAGATACCGGAGAAGTCCACTTTGCCATCTCGCGTGCGAGGAGTGGGCGCAGGAGGCGCGGCCGTTTTCGGCGTCTTCAGTGCTTCGCCCTGGGCGAGCGCGTGAACCGGTGCAACGATCCAGGAGACGGCAACCACGGCTGCCAGGATGACCGAGTGACGGATAAGCGCGTGCACGATAACACCCCCTCGCTTCTGGTCGGTTCCGATGTGGTGGCCCGATCATACGGGCGATCGGGCGTACGAGAGCACGTCAAGTGGCTCAGGCGACAGGTTTGGAAATACCGAGTGCCTGGGAAGCACGCCTTCGCGCCGGAAGCCGCATTTCTCGAGGACGCGCGATGACGCCTGATGGTCAACGTGGCACAGCGCGTACAAGCGGGCGACCTTGAGCTCTTCTGCGAGCGCTATCATCGCGAGAAGAGACTCGGTGGCATATCCCTTTCCCCAGGCGTCCCGCGCCAGGACGTACCCGGTCGCCGCGCGGTCGGTCGTCTCCATCACGAGACCGGACGCTCCGAGCAGCGTGCCAGTGGCCTTGTCGAACGCCATCAAGGGACCGATTCCCCAACGCGCCCACTCGGCCAGGCTGAACCCGACAAAGGCCCGCGTGTCCTGAAGCGACGTGTGTCGCGGCCAACCCAGATACTTCGTCACCTCGGCGTCGGACGCGTAGCGCTCGAAGATCGACTCAACATCCTCCGGCGTTGGAGGTCTCAGCAGCAGACGCGCCGTCTCGACGACAGAGGATCTAGGCACTGAGGAAGAGGCCCTCGCCTATCCCGGGAATCACGCCCGAGATCTTCGCCCGCTCGAAGAGCACTTCGACCGCGCGCCTTCCGTCTACCCCCAGGTCGACCGAGTAGTCGTTCACATACAGATCGATATGCTTGTACATGACCTCGTCGCTCATCGCCTGCGCGTTGGCGCGCACGAACGGCAGGCTCGCATCTCGATTCGCGAACGCATACTCGACACTCCGGCGCATCACACGATTCACACGCTGACGCACGTCCGCAGGCAGACGACGGCTGATGACGATGCCCCCGAGAGGAATGGCTGCTCCGGTTTCAGACTCCCAGAACTCGCCAAGGTCGATGATCTTCCTCAGTCCCCTGTCCGCGTAGGTGAAACGATTCTCGTGAATGATGAGACCGGCATCGAACCTGCCGTCGAGCACGCCGGCTTCGATGTCCGAGAACAGACACTCAGACTTGTCCGTCGCGCGCGGAAACGCCAGGCTCAGGAGAAAGTTGGCGGTCGTGTACTTGCCCGGGATGGCGATGTGAAGATGCCCGGCCGCGACTTCCTCCGGAGAGATCGGACGCTGCGAGATGAGCAGTGGTCCACAGTTGCGTCCGAGCGCGCTGCCGGCGTCGAGCAGCACGTAGTCGTCCGCGCAGTACGCGTAGGCGTGAAAACTCAGTTTCGTGATGTCGACGTCGCCGGCGAACGCGGCGGCGTTCAGCGCTTCGATGTCGGCCATGCGCACGTCGAACTCGAGTCCCTCGAGATCGATCCGGTGGTGCACCATCGCATCGAACATGAAGCAGTCATTGGGACAGGGCGAGAATCCAAGGCTCAGGTTCATAGCTCCAGCATCTGACGGGCAACGGCGCCCAGGTTAGCGACCGCTTCATCGAGCTTCCAGGCCGCGCGGTTCCGCCGCTCGACGATGTTCGAGACCGCTCGCACCTGCGCGAAGGGCAGGCCGTGAATCAGGCAGGTATACATAAAGGCCGCGCCTTCCATTGTCTCGACCTCAGGCGAAAAACGCTTCGTCACACGAGCAATCGAGTCCTCGTTGCCGTGCACCCTGTTCACCGTGATGCCGCTGACCGCTCGCATGCTCGAGAGTGGCGCGAGCACTGGTGGTGACGTATTGACCAATCGCCCGCCCCTGAACGGGAACTCGTCGTCACCGAGCAGCTTCATCTCCTGGATCGTGAGAAACGCGTCGCCATCTTCGGCGCCCAATTCCACGAGACGGTCGGACACCACGTGGACGACGGAGCCAGGGAAGATCTCGGGTTTGAAGCTGCCACACACACCAAGGTCGAGCGCCACGTCGAATCGTTCCGCGGATAGTACGCGCGAACACCACGCTGCGGTCGCAACCATTCCCACGCCGCTGATCAGGACGTCGATGTCATGACCGGCGGCCTGATGTCGCGTGACTCTCGGCCCAACGACCGATGCACGACCCAACGCGGCGACAAAAGGGGAAACCTCGGCCTCCGTGGCCGCGACCACCAGCACCCGCACGCTGTTAGATTACTTCTTGTTTTTGGACTTGTCGGAGAACCAGCGGGCGAGCGCTGAAAAATCAGCTGCAGGGGCGCGATACTCCTGCGGCGTCACCTGCTGGATCATCTGGCTGTGCGTCGGAGCGCCGTACGGCGGCGGGGCGGTGAACAAACCTGGCTCCCGGTTCGGGAAGAGGTCGATGCGGGGAGCCTGACCGTACACGGGCACGAAGTACCGGAGGTTCAGTCCCTCACGATCCTCGCGCACAGTCGACTGTTTCAGTTGCTTTTGGATTCGGGCCAGGTCCAAGGGAAGCTTGCCCACATCCACATTGTCCTGAGCCGCGGCAGGTAGGGCCAGGATGGTCGACAGAAACGCCGCAGCGATGATTTGGCGGCTATCCATATCTGTTTAGACGGCCGGCATATCTTACCGGTTTCTCCTCCCTACTGGTTATCCTTCCATTCTTCGTACCAAGCCATCTGGATAGCCTCGAGCTTCGGTTCGTTCGAGCTTTTGGGGTCGTCGTCAAAACCGTCGAGCCCCATGACTCTCTCGCGCAAATCGGTAAACCGGACCGTCAGCGGGTCAACCGTTGGAAACTTTTCAAAGAGTGCAATTCCGATGTCTTCGGAGTTCGTCCATTTCATGGCCGGGCTCCGTCACGATCCTTTTCGCGATCGTTTTGCTCTTCGGACTTCCCGAGTTGAATGGCACCGCCCTCCTGGACGTAGTTCCGCGTATACATCGGGAACTCGGCGACGACGTCACCCTTGATGACGGCCTGGCACCCGAGCCGCGAGCTCGTCGTCAAATCCCATGCGGTGTCGAGGCGATCGAGCTCGTTGTCCTGCTCCTCGCTCAGGTTCTCCATGCCCTTGCGGATGATCAGGTGGCACGTCGTGCAGGCGCAGCTTCCTCCGCAGGCGTGTTCGAGCTGGATGCCGAGGTTCATCGCCACGTCGAGAAACGATTCCGGCAGTCCGTGATGCTGGTATTCGAGCTTGCCGTGCTCGAACTCCACGGTGGTTTCCTTGCCGTCCTTGATAAAAGTGACTTTGGGCATCTCAGAGCATTTTGGATTTCACGATCTTTGATTTTCGACTCGTGGTTGATTGGCGATTGACGATTCTTGATTTGGGCAATGATTCAGGCGAATCACCGACAAATCACCGATCAACAATCCGCAATCGACAACGAATCACCAATCAACAATCACCAAATCAAAATGGATCCTCCTTACACGTCTTTGACATTCTTGCCAGCGAGCGCTTCGCGAACGCCGCGGTTCATCATGACCTCGGCCAGGTGCTGCGTGGCGTGATTGAGCGCGTGCGTCAGGTCGCGAACGGCGTCGCGATCCGCGCTGCCCATCGCCAGCTTCAGCGCATCGAGCGCAGACTGAACCTTCTCGGGTTCACCCGGCTGTAAATCAACGGAAGCGATCTCGGAGAAGTCCGGCCGACGCAGTGTCTTCTCCGTGGCGTTGATCACGGTCTCCGCCTCGTTTCGCGCCTCGATGAGGAGGCGCGCATCGATGTCGGCCTGCGCGTGCTCGAACGACTCGATGAGCATGCGCTCCACTTCCTGGTCGGTCAGGCCATATGACGGCTTGACCTCGATCGTCTGCGCGATGTCCGTGCGGAGCTCAGACGCGGCGACACTGAGGATGCCGTTCGCGTCGATCTGGAACCGCACCTCGATACGCGGCAGACCAGCAGGCATCGGCGGGATCCCGCGCAGCTTGAACCGCGCCAGTGAACGGCAGTCGCTCGCCAGTTCCCGCTCGCCCTGCAGCACGTGAATATCGACTGCGGTCTGATTGTCGACGCCGGTCGTGAACATCTCACGCCCGCTCGCCGGAATCGTCGAGTTGCGCAGGATGATCTTCGAGACCACGCCGCCCATCGTTTCGATGCCGAGGCTCAGCGGCGTCACGTCGAGCAACAGCATCTCGCGGCGGCCGCTGATCAGGATGTCGGCCTGCACGGCTGCGCCGAGCGCCACGACCTCGTCCGGATTCAGCTCACTGTGCGGAGTGCGGCCAAACAGCTCCGACACAATCCGTCGGACGAGCGGGACTCGCGTCGAGCCACCCACCAGAACCGCCTCGTCTACCTCGGACGGCTCGAGCCCAGCGTCGGCGAGCGCCTGACGAACCGGTTGAATCGTTCGCTCGACGAGTGGACGAATCAGCTGCTCGAACTCGCCGCGCGTAATCCGTCGCCCGTAGTCGAGCGATTCAACCCGAATCTCGGTCTCTTCGCCATCAGTGAGATCGTGCTTCGCGGCGATCACGGCCTTGCGGATCGTTTGGATGTCTTCGCCGGAACGCGAGGAACCGCCGCCGAGCTCACGCAGCACCAACTCCACCAGCAACCGATCGATGTCGTCGCCGCCCAGATGCGTGTCGCCGTTGGTCGCGAGCACCTGGAACACGCCGTCCTCGACCTTGAGGATCGAGATGTCGAAGGTGCCGCCACCAAGGTCGTACACTGCGATGATGCCGCGGTCGCGGCGATCGAGGCCGTACGCCAGCGACGCCGCGGTCGGCTCGTTCACGATGCGCAGCACTTCGAGCCCCGCCAGGCGGCCGGCATCACGCGTCGCCGTGCGTTGCGCGTCGTTGAAGTACGCGGGCACGGTGATCACGGCCCGATCGACTTCGAAGTCGAACTCGCCCTGTTCGCGGAAGTGCTCCTCGGCGCGCTGCCTCAGCTCACGCAGGACGAACGCCGAGATTTCGGGCGGCGTGAATTCGCGATCGTCGAGACCGATGCGAACGACGCCTCCAGCCTCACCAGCGACCTTGAAGGGCAGGAGCGCCACCTCATCGCGGACGTCGTCGATACCGCGACCCATGAATCGCTTGACCGAGTAGACGCTGCGCGACGGGGCCGTCAACAGTCGCCGCTGCGCTTCGCGGCCGACGAAGAAAGTCCCGTCTTCACCGAGAGACACGACCGACGGCACCAGCCCGTCGCCCGACGCGTCGCGGATTACCTGCGGCACGCCGTCGCGGACATACGCGACGAGGCTGTTCGTCGTCCCGAGATCGATTCCTACGACTTTACCCACGGCTTTCGGCTTTCGGCTCCAGGCTCTGGGCCTCGCGATCGATGGAGGCCAGCAGGTTGTTGATGTAGTTCCGCTCCAGCAAACGCTCACGCAACGCATCGAGCGTTGCGCGTTTTTCAGCGGCGGCCGCTGTCGCTTGACGGTCCCACTGTGCGCTCAGCGCCTCGACTTCGCGCTCGTGCTCTTCGCGCTTCAGGTCGATCGGCTTGCGCGCAGACTCGAGCCGCTCACGCAACACTGCCGGATCGCCACCGGCCTCGCGCGACTCACGAATCTCGTCGAGCTGTTCGTTGAGCTCGAACACTTCCTCGAGCAGCCCGGGCGGAACCTTCGCGGCCGCTGAGCCTGCCGAAGGGTCCTCAGACTTCGCCGACGGCAGCCCCTCTATGGCGAGCAGATGCTCGATCCGCGTGATTGGATTGCGCAGCGCGCGATAGGCGTCATTCAGATACGACGAACGCTCCAGGCTCGCGAGCCGCTCCGCGGGCGCCGCGTTGTAGAAGTAGTCGGGGTGAAACTGACGACTCAAATCACGGAACCGGCGCTCGAGCTGCGCCTGATCGATGACCAGCCGCCGCGGCAACCCGAGAAACGAAAAGTAGTCACCATGCCGTCCGAGCGCGAGGATCCGACTGCACTGCGGGCAGAAGTGCTCGTCAACGGGAGCACCGGCACCGCAGCTCCGGCATTCCAGTGTCGAGACGGCCTGCGCGGGAATTGGATCGCGAGTCATCGGGCAGTAGGCAGTTGACAGGTCACAGTAGGCAGTTCACAGCAAACTGTTCGCATCTGAGTTCGACCAGCTCCGCGCGGCCGCTGTGAACCGTGAACTGTGAACTTCTCCTACGAAATCACGCCCCGAAGGAGCTGCCGCAACCGCAGGTCTGCTTCGCGTTCGGGTTGTTGAACACGAAGCCCTTCGTCAGAAGCGCTGTGTCGTAGTCGAGCGTCGTCCCCTTGAGAAACAGTAAGCTCTTCTTGTCCACGAAGATCTTCGCGCCGTGCCCTTCGAAGACCTCGTCGCCGAGACGTGGCTGCCGCTCCCAGGCGAACGTGTAGCTCAACCCGGAGCAGCCTCCACCTTTGACGCCCACACGAAGGCCGCCATCGTTGATGCCCTGCTTGGCCATCAGCGACTGGATCTTTCGCGCAGCGCCCTCGGAAATCTCGATCATCTCGTTACGCGTTCGGCTGCGCGTGACCCGCGGTAGCCGGAACTCCCTTGTCTTTTTCCTGCTTGCTCTTGTAGTCCGCGATCGCAGCCTTGATCGCGTCCTCGGCAAGAACCGAGCAGTGAATCTTTACCGGCGGCAGCGACAACTCGGCGACGATGTCGGTGTTCTTGATCGCGAGCGCCTGGTCGACCGTCTTGCCCTTCAGCCACTCGGTCGCGAGGCTGGAGCTGGCGATCGCCGATCCGCACCCGAAGGTCTTGAACTTCGCGTCGTCGATGATGCCGGTCGCTGGATTGACCATGACCTGCAGCTTCATCACGTCGCCGCATTCCGGCGCGCCGACGAGCCCGGTGCCAACGTTGGCGCTGTCCTTTGGAAGCGACCCGACATTGCGCGGGTTCTCGTAGTGGTCGATCACCTTGTTTGAGTAAGCCATTGATCTGTCTCTCCGTAATGCAAAATTCAAAAAGCAAAATTCAAAATGAATGCAAATTCGTTTTGCATTTTGCATCTTGCATCTTGAATTACGCGTTTAATGCGTCACCCACTGCATCTTCGAAAGGTCCACGCCTTCCTTGACCATCTCATAGAGCGGCGACATCTCCCGCAGCCGCCGCACGACGTTCGTCAACTTGTCGATCACGTAGTCGACCTCTTCTTCCGTCGTCCAGCGGCCGAGGCCGAATCGAATGGACGAGTGCGCGAGGTCGTCGCCCGCACCGAGCGCCTTCAGTACGTAGGACGGCTCCAGGCTCGCGGAGGTGCAGGCCGAGCCAGACGAGACGGCTACATCGTTGATGCCCATCAGCAGGGATTCGCCTTCGACGTACGCAAAGCTGATGTTCAGGCTGTGTGGCAAGCGATGCTCCCACGAGCCGTTGACGTAGAGCTCGTCGAGGTTCTTGTGCAGTCCCTCGTTGAGGCGATCACGCAGCTTCCTCAGACGCTCGGTATCGGCGGCCATCTCCAGACGGCACAACTCCGCAGCCTTGCCAAGGCCCACAATACCGGGGACGTTGAGCGTGCCCGATCGCATACCGCGCTCGTGACCACCACCGCTGATCTGCTCTGACAGCAGCACGCGCGGATTCCGGCGGCGCACGTACAACGCACCGACGCCCTTCGGGCCGTACATCTTGTGCGCGCTCAACGACAGCAGGTCGACCTTCATCTCATTGACGTTGACCGGTACCTTGCCGACCGCCTGAACGCCGTCGGTGTGGAAGAGGATTCCCTTCTCTTTTGCAATCGCACCAATCTCGGCGATCGGCTGCAACACGCCGATCTCGTTGTTCGCCGTCATGATGGTGATGAGGATCGTCTTGTCCGTGATCGCGGCGCGCAGCTCGTCAAGGTTGATGCGTCCGTCCTTCTGCACCGGCAGATACGTCACGCGGGCGCCCTGCTTCTCGAGCTTCTTGCACGTATCGATGACGGCTTTGTGCTCGGTAACGCAGGTAATGATGTGGTTCCCCTTCTCGCGGTACATCTCCGCGACGCCCTTGATCGCCAGGTTGTTCGATTCGGTGGCGCCGCTCGTGAAGATCACTTCCTTCGCGCTCGCCCCGATCAGGTCGGCGACCTGCTTGCGCGCGTTCTCCACCGCTTCCTCGGCTTCCCAGCCGAAGGCGTGATTGCGGCTCGCGGCGTTGCCGAACTGTTGGGTGAAGTACGGCAGCATCGCTTCCACAACGCGCGGATCGGCCGGCGTGGTGGCGTGGTAGTCCAAGTAAATCGGCAGCTTCATCGTCATCCCTGTCGCGGGCCATGGCCCGCGCTTGCTGGCATACCGCTCCTGCGCACGACGGCAAGTTCTGCCGCCACTGCGGTCGCGGGTTCACTGTCTGCAGCCATCTCCGCGATGCTCACTGTACCGAGCGTCGCGACAATCCGTTCCCGAATTTGCCAGAGCGGACCACGCACGTTGCACTTGCTGTACTGATCGCAGTCGTGCTTATCCGAGGAACAGGCGGTCACTGTGAACGGACCGTCGATGGCCTGAATCACGTCGGCAACGCTGATCGCGCCTGACGAGCGGCTGAGCATGTAACCGCCGCGCGTCCCTTGCGTCGATACGAGAAGTCCCGTCCGGACGAGGCGTTGAAGGACCTTCGCCATCAGCTCGATCGGGATGTCGTAACGCTCCGCGATATCACGAGCACTGGTCGATGCACACGGACTGCCCTGCTTCCGCGCAAGGTGGTTCATGGCGATCAGCGCGTAGTCAGCCTTTTTTGACAATCTCAACATGGTGGATGGTGCCGGCCCGCCTTCGCTGAAGCTACGGCGGGGTCCGCCATACGTTCAGCGGCGGAATATCCGACTTCTCCAGTCGGTATTTTAGTCCCCTTACCGAACCCCGTCAAGAATGGTCGGAGATCTCGACAGGTGGATGGTGGCTGGGGCAAGAACCGCGAACCTTGGAGAACCACTAACCACCCACCACTATCCAGCTAATACTTCGGCTGAGATGGATCGACTTTGTCGATCCACTCGAGAATTCCCCCCTTGAGGTTCTTGACGTTGGTGAACCCCACGGACTTCAGGAAGTCCTGCGCCTTGGCACTTCGGCCGCCCATCTTGCACTGCGTGACGATCTCACGATCGCGCGGCAGTTCCTGATAGCGTCGCGGCAACTCGCCCAGCGGGATCAGCGTCGAGCCCGCGATCCGGTTGATCTGATATTCGTTCGGTTCGCGCACGTCGAGAATGAACGGCGTCTCTCCGGCGTCGAGCTTTTTCTTCAGTTCGACCGGCGTAATCTCCCAATCGTTCACGGTCCCTCCAGCATTCTCGTTAGCGTGAGCAGCCGGTTTCACTCCGCAGAACTGGTCGTAGTCGATCAGCTTCGTGACCGTCGGATTCGGGCCGCACACCGGGCACTCGGGATCCTTCTTCAACTTCAGCTCACGGAACTTCATCTTCAGCGCGTCATAGATCAGGAAGCGTCCGATGAGCGGCTCGCCGATGCCCGTGATCAACTTGATCGATTCGGTCGCCTGAATGACACCGATGATGCCGGGCAACACGCCAAGCACTCCACCCTCAGCGCAGCTCGGGACGAGTCCGGGGGGAGGCGGCTCGGGATAGAGGCAGCGATAGCACGGGCCGTCCTTCGTCGCGAAGACCGACGCCTGCCCCTCGAAACGGAAGATGCTGCCGTATGCATTCGGAATCCCCGAGATCACGCACGCATCGTTCACGAGGTATCGCGTCGGGAAGTTGTCCGTCCCATCGAGAATCACGTCGTAGCCCTTGAAGAGACGCATCGCATTCTCGGAAGAGAGCGCCTCTTCGTAGGTATCGACCTGGACATGAGGATTCAGCGCAACGACCTTGTCTTTCGCTGACGCGAGCTTCGTCCGCCCCACGTCGTTCGTCGTGTGCAGCAACTGTCGCTGCAGATTGCTGAAGTCGACGACGTCGAAGTCGACGATGCCGAGGCGGCCGATACCAGCAGCGGCCAGATACATCGCCGCAGGAGATCCGAGTCCGCCGGCGCCGATGCAGAGAACACTCCCTGCCTTCAGCTTGCGCTGACCGTCCATCCCCATCTCCGGCATGATCAGATGCCGGCTGTAGCGCTTGATCTCTTCTGGCGAGAGATCATCCGGGCGGGTCTGAAGACCCGCCCCTACGTTCGAGGGTGGCGTCGCTGTCGTGGGAGCGCCACCCGCCACCGACGGGACGATGCTCAGCGTGTCGCCAGCTTTGACCGGCGTCGCTTCACGCTGCAGGTAGCGGATGTCCTCGTCGTTCAGATACACGTTCACGAAGTTCCGCAGCTTGCCGTTGTCGGCATAGAGGTGCTTGCGGAGCCCTTCGTAGCGCGAGGTGAGATCGGTAAGCAGCTCACCGACTGTGGCGCCGCTGACCTCCACGGCCTCCTTCTTGTCGGTGAACGGGCGGAGCGGCGTCGGGATGTTAATTGTGTTCGGCATATGTCAAACGTTCCGGGTCGAAGGCTGAACGGTCCTCACGCAGCCGCCATGAGGTCATCGCCTCTGGCTTCCCCGCGCGAACGGACACGATGATGTACGAGAAAAACGGCCACGCGTGATCGAGATCGTACTGCGATGGCCGCGCAGGATGATCCGGATGCGAATGGTAGAACC
>Ga0070674_100000897_pt1 | contig 15550 bp, 11 predicted proteins | sample KBSM33metaG_FD_65344 | JGI IMG/M metagenome (GOLD analysis project Ga0070674, IMG submission 65344) | Miscanthus rhizosphere microbial communities from Kellogg Biological Station, Michigan, USA - KBS M3-3 metaG | ecosystem: Host-associated > Plants > Roots > Rhizosphere > Soil ... | reverse complement strand
GCGCCCGGGTCGCCACTGCCTCCAGATCCCCCGCCGGACCCGCCCCCGCTGCCGCCGCTGCCCGACAGCGTCACCGTTACGTTGGTTCTGTTGCTGGCGGGGTCGTAGCTGTATGTCGCCGCGGTGCCGTCAGCCGGGCCGCCGCTATGCTGCACCGTGGTAACCCGCCCTAACGCATCGTACGTGTATGTCGTGGTTTCCTGGCCGAATGCTTCAATTGGAAGCAACGTTGCACCGAATGCGACCAAGGCGAGCCATTCTGTCTTTCCAATACGCATTCCCGCTCTCCGAACAATATTGATCCGGTGACCCCCGACCCGCTCGACTGCCATGCCCTCGCGGGCTGGAAGGAGCTGAGTCGGGGTCAAACTTCAGCCATTGAGATGGGGTCCACTGAAAGGCACACACCCGCCGTAATAGTAACTTGTCGCTGCAAATTCTAAACATCGCGCTGGATCAGGTTCGCCAAATGCAGAGAAGAAGGATTATCGAATGCTATCATTATCATGCAGTCGCCGTATTATCACAATACTACTGACTCCGATTTGATGAATTTAGTGAATTGCCTTCATAATTTTTAACATATACTTTACGACGGTCAAATGATATCCAGAATCTTCTTATAAAAATTGTACGCCATGTCACCCTCAGACACCTCTATTCCCTCAATATAATCAGAATGCAGCTTTCCATTATCGAGAGAAAGTAGATATTCTAGATAATAGTACATTGAGTTCTTTGAGTATGACTTTCTGAATGATGATATTTTCTCAACGTGCGGCGAGAATATTTTGCTGCACTCGGCTATGATACTCAGGTAAGAAGACTGCGCAGCAATGTTTTCGAATTCACAACTCAACGACAACATCTGAATAATATTGATAGGGTGCCCATTCTCTAGAACAGCGTCCACAATGGGCTGAAGCGACACCCCGCCTCCCTCGTTCAGTGAAAAAAGTTTTTCTACGTCAATAATAATATCGATTATTGGCACATCTTTTAGCACGAGAATCTCGCTTTATTGATGAACATCACATGCAATCCCGGCCGGCACACCTGCGCTGAAGTTGCTCGAGAAGCCTTTCATGCCTTGTGAGCTCCTCCCTATGCTGTTGCTGTTTTTGCCATTGCCGCTGCTCCTCGGGCGTCCCGTTTCGCTTTCCGCCCTCACCCGCATCTTCGAAGCGCTGTATTTCTTCTCGCCTCGCTCGAATGTCTTTCTTGAGATTTTCGATGTCTTTATCGCGGCGGTCCGGGTCAAAATCACCCGGGTCGGGCATCGGCCCACTTCCTCTATGCCACTTACCAGTATTGTCTATTATTACGGCTTGGGGTGGCGGAAGGGAAGATGCGGAATTGACAGTCCAGGGGCGCTTCGCGGGATTTAATGTAGCCGTTTCAACTGTGACCGCGCCAAGCCATACCGTCCCTACTGCAATGAACGCGCACGGGAGTGGTTCTGCGATGCAAGCTAGCCCTATTCTAGCACCCACGCTCTGTTGCCCACTCGGGTCTCTGCCAGCTATGGGGTCATTGCCGACATACACATAAAGATTATTCTGATCCTTATATCCAATCGGATCAGTCTGCATGAATCGCCCGAGCGTGGGCGAGTACATACGGGCCTTGTAATAATATAATCCAATCTCAGGCAGCCAGACTTGGCCGGTATACTGGAACGTCCCGGTATTGGCGGAGGCAGGAATGCCATATTCATCATAGCTATTGATCGCGAGCCTGCTGCCGCCCGCATTCGACGTAGCCACGATCGACCCCTGCTGGTCGGCGTGCAAATACCGTCGCGTCCCCCCATCCATCGTGGCACCATTGTACCAAACGACCGGATCGTCCTCGCCCATGCCGTGGACGTAGCGCGCGAGCATGGTGCCGGCAGTGTTGTACTCACCCACCAGCTCGTCGCCGTCGTAGAGGAACCGCCGCGTCGCTGCCCCTTGCACTTCGTATAGCCGGCCGAGCGGATCGTAGACCAGCGTCGCGCTCGCTGCCCCGCTTATGCCGATCAGCCGGTTCTCGACGTCATAGCTATAGGTCGTCGCCCCGCTCGCGCGCAAGTTGCCGTTCGCCTCATAAGCAAGCGTCGTTCCGCCCGAGCTGGTATATTGGTTGAGCCCATTGGTGACGTAAGCGCGGTTCGTGGTGAAGTAACCATTGAACGCATAGAGACTGTTGTTGCGCACCTTGGATATGATCTGACCGGCCGGATTGTAGTCGGTGAACGAATCGGTGACGTCGTCCGCCGTACCGGCGAAGTCATGAGTCAGCGTCGATAGCCGCTGTCGGCTATCGTAGATGAGCGGAGTGTTGCTGCCCGATGCGCGGTTGAGAAATGCGGGCTGCCCCGCAGGCGTGTAGCCATACGTGAGCAACGGCGTGTTCACCCCTTCATACGCCGCATTCAGGCGATCGAGCCCGTCATAGCCATAAGTGACCTTGAGGGTATCGGGCCAGGCCGTGGTCAGCCGGTCGCCATCGGCGTCGTAAGTGTGGCCGATCGTCCGGCTAACCCCGCCCATCGCAGTTGTGGTCGAGGTTATTCGCCCCAACGCGTCGTAGCCGCTGAGCACCGCGTCCGCGCCCGTCGCGCTGTCGAACCGCGCGGCCGTCTGCAATCCTCGTAAGTCATAGGCATAATAGACGTCGCGCGTCGCGGACGCGGCGACATTGGTGCAGACATCCGGATTGGCCGGAGCGGTCGGACAGCCACCGTCGGGGACGATCTTGCTCGTCATCCGATCGAGCGCATCGAAGCTATAGGTCAACGTCCGCCCGTCGCGCTTCTGCAGCGAGATGCGATTGTCGTTGGCGTCGTAACCATAGACCTCGAAATCGGTCGTGCTGACCACGCCCGTCGCGGTCTTGGACGGGAAGCTCCACTTCGTCAGCCGGTCGAACCCGTCATAGGTATAGCCGGCAAGATTGCCGTCCGCGTCCTTGATGGTCGCCTGTTTGCTGTTGCCGGTATACGTGTAGGTGACGTAATCCTGCTGCAGCCCGGTTACGCCATAGGCCTTGATCACCCGCAACAATTGTCCGGCATCGTCGTAGACATTCCTCGTGATGCGGTCGGGGCCATACACACCCGTTGCCGTTAGAGCGCATGCATCCACTGGCTGCGCACCCCAACTCGCCGGATTCATTCTCGATGCCGAACATTTTGCGCGATTCTCGGAATCGTAGCTGTAATCGGTGACCTTGTAGACGACGCCGTCCGAACCCTTGATTGCCTCTCTCACCTTGCGGCCGAGGGCGTCATAGGCGGTAGCTTGCGTTTGCAGGACGGTCATATTCGCCCAGTCGCTATCGCTCGTGCCGGCGACTGTTCCGGATTCGAGCAACGTGACCTGATCGTCGTTCGCATAGCTATAGCGTTTGGCCTGTCGGATGCCGTTCACGTCCGGAGGTGAGATTTCGCCTATTTTGCGGCCCACCACGTCATAACGATTGTAGGTTGTATGGAGACCTGGATCGGTGACTTGGATGGGTCTGCCGGCGGAATCGTAGACATAGCTGGTCGTCGCCGACACACTGCCGTCACCGGAACGGTGCACGATGGAAAGCGGTAGGAACGTGTTGTTCCAATAGGCCGTAACGGTTCGCTCTTCATCCGCTGTTCCAGCGCAAACCGCATTCGTGATGCACGCAGCGGTCTGAGTCAGTCGATAGATGACGCCATCGCCAGTGTCCGTCGACGTGTAGGTATAGATTATGGCCCGCCGTACGCCGCGCGCGTCGGGCGGCAGCGTTGCCGATAGCATGCCGCCATGAGTGGGATCATAGGTGAAATCGGTCTGATTGCCTTTCGCGTCCTTTATCCAGCGCGGCTTGTTGCAAATCCGGGCGTTTGCACAATTGGCGTCGAAGTCTGCTTGGTAGACGACGGATTCCGTGCCTTGGCCCTGCTTTGGGAGACGCGTGATCTGGGTGAGATTTCCACGGCCGTCATAGGCGTAACGATAGCCGTTGCCCTCCGGAAGCTTTCCGCTGGTGAGATCGCCGGTGGTTGGATTGTAATCGAAAGTAGTGGCGCGGGTCAGTTCGTCGCTTTGTTTGGTTACATAAGGGGGTAATTGAGCTGCACCGCAGGTGGACGGCGTTCCAAACGGAAGCGGTTCGCTGTAATCCGTGGTGAAGTTCTGTACCCCGCCGTCCGGGTTTGTCGCTGAGGCCGCATTCGACATGCCCCAACCGTTATAGGTCCAGGTTACTCCGCCCCTGCTTACCGATCCTACGACATGATCGACGACGGAATTAGGCGCGCCGCCGGTCGTGATTGCATTGTAGGAAAGACTGGTCAGTAGATTCGTGGGCGAGGTTACGCTGACGGGCACGAAATGCGTGTAGCTGGGCCCACCGCAGGTTAGTTCCAGAAAGGCTGTGAATTGAATATTATAACTTCGGCCTAAACTGTCGCTTTGCGAAACGGCGAGATTGCTGTTGTACTGGCCCGAATAGACGTAGTTGCTAGATACGGATTGCAGCGAAGTACTGCCCGCGTAAAGTGTCGCCGTGGCAGGTGGATCCGAAGCATAAACGCCCCAGAAAATACCAGCCTGTCCAGTCGTCGTTGATGCATACACGTTCTTAGGCGAAAAGGCGATTTTATAGCCGAGATTACTGCGAACGGTCGTGGTCGCCTTATACCCTCCAGCCACAGCAGTGAAAGTTGGATAGGGCTCGAACGTCAGCCGTTCGCCGCTGGGGTACTGGATGGTCGAAACGAAAGCAGAAGCGGAATATTGCGAGTAATCGCATTCAAATGAATCGTCGCAGCTTGTACTCTTGGGCGAAATCAAAGGCGCGAAGAATGTGTAAATTGTGCCGTCATGAGCTGTAAGCACATACATGTCTCCCGACGATCGGGTAAGCACTGTGCCATCAGTCTTACCGACCTGAACGCAATTGGTGTAGCCGAAACACTGAAAGAGCTTGTCTGTCCCACCCAGGTGAATCCGGATGTCGCGGTTATTCGGATCTCCGGCCGGGGCGGGTCCGGTAAATGTCAAATCGCTCATGTAGATGAGCAAATTAAATGTCAGCTTGCGGCCGTTGAAGCTGCCCTCGAAACGGAGGTTTCCAGCACCCGGCGCTTTGAATGAAAAAGGCGAGTTCAGCATGAAGCCACCGGACGTGACGTCGACACCGTTCACGTCGGCCACCGGATGCATCACGGGTAGCTCTTTGCCGCTATATGTCTGAGCACAGGCCGGATATGCGATTACAGCAAAACTGACAGCCAAGGCCATCAACAGGACTGTCAGAGCGCGCCTCAGGATTGAGGCAGATGCGACCGAACCCGCCAGCCAGACCTCGGCACGTCTCATAGAATTCCCCCCTGCTTATCGCCAGACAACATTGAAAGCTGGAAATTTGCAAGGGTTATCGTGTTCAAATAGGTGGTTATTTTTACGCAAGCCAGTTGCGCGTTCTCAAACCGCCTTCGCCAACACCTTCTTCAACCTGGCATGCGCCGAAGCCTTGATCTGGCACACGCGCGCCGCCCCAACACCCAGCACATGCCCGATCTCCTCGAGGTTGAGTTCCTCGACATAATAAAGCTGCACCACTTGCGCCTCACGCTCCGGCAGTGCGGCAATCCCGCCGACCAACGTCTCGCGCAGATCGGCCTCAGCGAGTTTTTCGAACGCATCGAGTTCGTCGACATGAAGCACGGACCGTCGTCGGCATAGAATGCCGTCGGAAAATGTTGAATTTATTCCGCTATTTCCAACAACGCCATGAATACCGATCGGGGATCATGGTATCGAGTTCATTTTGGTTACGCATCAGCTCGACCCGTTCACCACCGGGATCAGCTCGTAGATGTCGAGCATCTGATCCCCCTGCCCGTCATTCTTGACGAGCGCCATCCGCCAGCGGAACGGCGCGATGCGCTCGATCACCGCGGCGACGTCGCGCTGCCGCAATTGCCCGTAAGGCGGCGCCGACGGCGCCTGCTGCGGACGCAGCGTGCCCAGGAAGATCAGGCGCTTGCCCTTGTCGTCGTCGAACAACCAGCCACCGGGCAATTGCGTGCCGGTCTGCTTGGTGAAGCTCTGCTTCCCATCAACCATGGCGATATAGCAGAAATCGGACTTGTAGCTGACCACACCGCGCCGGCCGCCAATCCTTACCAGCCTGCACTGATAGGATCCTGGCGAGAGCGCGGGCGCGTCGAGCGCCGATTTTGGATCGAGCAACGGCCTCTCCGCGGCGACGCGCGCCCGGGCACCGGCCGGGACTGCCGCGAGCATTCGCTGCATGCGATCGCCCAAGCCCTCGATCCGCGCCTGATCGTCGGCCGTCGCGGTCGCCCGCCAACCGGTCGGCTGTTCGACGGGGGCAGCGGCGGCGACAGTCACCACCGCTTTCGGACCCGTTGTGCATCCGGCCAGGGCGACGCTCAGCGTCGCCACTCCGACCAAGAACCAGCGCATCTCTGCCCCCTTCTCTTCGGCTAAATAACTTGTTTTCAGAATGTTGCCTAAAGGTGACCGGACATGGTTAACAAAAGGTTAAAATCTGCGGCGGGACGCAGGCGCCAAAGCGGTTGACCGCACCCTGCGCACGATCCGCCGATGCCTGTTAGAAGCATACCACTTTGTTATCTTTGATGACACCAGTAACGGCCCTCGTCCGGTACCCACGGCTTGGGCGGGCGCGCCCGGCGGCAAGCGCCCGGACTCCGGTCCCTTGGCTAATTCGTGCGGCAGTCGCGACGCGCCTTCATTCGCTTCCCCCGTCCGGCGCGCACTCGGTCGGACAGGAGATCTTGGTCATTGCTGAAGGTCCCGGATGAGGCCGTCAACCGATGAGGAAGGCGTATGCCGAGCTTCCGTCAGCTCTCATCGCCCCGATCCGCGATCGGGACAGCGCTTGGGCGGTGAGCGTCCGGTCGGTGTCCGCGAACGCCTTTTGCAGCTTTCTATTGCGCCCCGCCGGCGACGCTCAGCCCTTCCTTGGCCGCCACCGCCTTGGGGACGACTTCCATCGTCCAATCCTTGTCGGGGCGCAGATACTTGGCCGCCACCGCCTGGAGATCGGCAGCGGTCACGTTCTGATAGTCGAGCAGGATACTACGCGCCGAGGCGATCTTGCGCGGATCATAGGCGGCGCCCGACAGCAGGTTGAGCCAGAACGTGTTCCCGGTCGAGGCCCGCATGACATATTGCTGCATCGGAGTCTTCGCCCGCTGCAGTTCGTCGTCGCTGATCGGGTTCTTGACCAGGTCGGTCGCGATCTCACGCGACAGGCGGAAGAAGAGGTCGGTCTTGTCGGGCGGTACCTGGCCGATCGCCATGATCCGTCCGCCGCTCGCGGCGCCGTCGGGCCAACTTGATCCGACGCTGGGCGAATAGCTAGCGCCCGCTTCGGTCCGCAGCCGGTCATAGAGCCGGTCGCTGAATACCTGCGCCAGCACGTCGAGCTTGCGGCTTTCGGGAATGCCCTCGACACCGCCGCCGGTCGGCCAGGCGATCAGCGCGACCGCCTGATTCTCCTGGCCCGAATGCGTCCGCACCACCGGCGTCGCATTATGCTCGGGGAATTTGATCGGCGGCGCGGCGGCGGCGGGTGCCGCGCGCGGCTTCAGCGCGCCAAAGGTCGCCGCGACGGCGGCGATCGCCTCGTCGCCTTTGACGTCGCCGAACACTTCCACCTCGATCGGGCCTGACGCCAGGATCGGCTGCCAGAAGGTGCGGAACTGCGCCGGGGTCAATGCCGACACGGTCGCCGCGGGCGGAATCCCCCAGCGCGGATCCTTGGCATGCAGGAACCATTCGAGATCGCGGCTGAGCACGCCGTCGGGCGAGGAATCGAGTCCCGGATAGCCCGCGAGCATCACCGCCTTGGCACGCGCGAGCGGCGCGGGATCCCAGCCAGGCGTGCTCAATTTGTCGGCAAACAGGCGCAGCTGATCCTTGTAATCCTGCGGTGAAGTGACGCCGGCGAGGGTGAAGGCATCGTCATCGATCCCAAAATCGAAGCCCAGCCGCCGCCCGGTCGCGAGCTGATCGAGCTGCTCCTGGCCCAATTTGCCGATCCCGCTCGGCACCAGCGCCATATCGCCTGCCCAGGCCGGCGTGCGGCGGTCGGACGGGATGGCGTTATACCCCCCACCCCAGCGCACGCGGACATAGACGCGGTTGGTCTCGCTCGAATTGACGAACAGCAGCAGGCGCACGCCATTGGCGAACACGACCTTCTGCATCTCGAGATCGGGGATGCTCTCGGTGCTGACGACCTTGCCCGGCGCACCCAGCGGCGGCAGCTTGGAGAAGTCGATCGCGGCCAGCGCGGTGCGCTTTGGCGCCAGCTTCGACACATCCGCGTCGAGCGCCGCGGCGAGCTTGGTTGCCGCCGCCGGATCGGCGGCCGGCGTGGTGATGAAGGCGCGGGTCGCATCGCCCTGGAAGACACGCTTGGTCGACGCCAGGATCGATGCGGGCGTGAACATGCCCTTGGCGCGCGCGTCGGTCAGGATCTTGTACGACACGTCGGGCGCCGCGACCGTCTCGCGGATGTCGAGCGCCTGGACCATGTTGTCAGCCTGGGCCGACCCCGCCTCGACCCGCGAGGTGTCGACGCCATTCTTCATCGCGGCATCATATTCGGCGAGTTCGCGGTCGAGTTCGGCCTGGCTCGGCGGGTTGGCCTGGGCGTCGGCGATCACCGCGCGCACGTCCTTCAGTGCCTGTTCCCAATTGTTGCCGACCGGCACGATGTTGACGAACGTGCCGTTGACCGAGCGCGACACGTCGTCGAGGCTGACCTGCGCCTGGAGGAAACTGCCCCCGGCACGCGCGCGCGATTCCAATCGGCGGTTGATGATCTGGACCGCGATAAGGTCGACCAGGCGCTTCTGGTTGAACAGGATCAGGTCGTTGTTGAAATGCCACGGGCGCAACGTCGCCATCGACACCAGGGTCGGCAGGCCGGGCTCGACCAGCGTGCCAGTGGTCGGCTGCTTGGTCGCCGGGGTGCCGAAATCAGGGTCGGCCGGATTGGGCCCCTTGCCCTTCCAGCTCGAGAAATTCTTGTCGACCAAAGTCTCGAACACCAACGGATCGATATCGCCCGAGATGATCACGACGGCGCGTTCGGGCCGGTACCATTTGTCGTGGAACGCCCGCAGGCTGGCGGCGGTGGCTGCCTCCAGCGTCTTGGTGGTGCCGATGGGCGAGCGCGTCGCGAACGGCTGCCCGGCGAAGATCGTCGCGCGCTGGGCATCGCCGAAGCGAACCTGCGGCCCCGGCGCCTCGCGCTGCTCTGCCATCACTACCGGCCGCTCCGAATTGACCACCTTGTCGTCGAAGCTCGGCGCTTCCATCATCCCCGACAGGATCTTCAGGCTCTCGTCGACCGAGGCCGGCGTGGCGGACGGCAGATCGAGCTTGAACACCGTCTGGGTGAAGGTCGTCTGCGCGTTGGTGTCGCTGCCGAAGGTCGCGCCCAGCCGCTGCCAGGTGCGCTTCGCCTCATTGTCGGCGACATATTGGCTGCCGCGGAACACCAGATGCTCCATGAAATGGGCATAACCCTGTTCGCTGTCGTCCTCGTACAGCGAGCCCGCATCGATGCGCACGCGGATCGACACCTGGCCCGGCGGCACGCCGTTCTTGCGCACCGCATAGCGCAAGCCGTTGGGCAAGGTCCCGAAATGCCATTCGGCATCGGGGGTAATATCGCTGCCCTTGAACAGCCAGGGCGAGCGATCGACTTCCGGACGGACGGCGAGCGGCGCCGGCGCAGTCGGGGCTGTGTGCTGGGCGATCGCCGGAAGCGACATCCCGAGGGCAATGGTGACGAGGACGGCGAGACGCGGAACGCGGAACGTAGTGGCCATGTCGCCTGTGTAGGGCGTCGCCCGGCGAGCGGCAACCGCCCTCGCCTCAATAGTAAAAGGTCATATCCTGCCCCTTGTGTCGCCACTTTTTCGACCCAGATCGGGGCTAGCGGCAATTGTGCGCTGCCGCATCGGTATAGCGTATTCGACATTTTTTGGCTCGATCGGCCCTCGTGCGACATTTGGTGCCGGTCCCGTTGGACGATGAAGAGGCTTTGTGAGCGTCGATCAGCAGCTGGAACCGCCAGTATTGCGGCAGAAATCGGGCAACGTCGCCGAAGGCAGCGTCCCCAACATGACCGTGATATCGGGCACGCCCCAATCCGATGGCACCCCGATCGGCGGCAAGGCCGAGAAGCGGCCGTTCATCATCCGCTATGGCAAGCATTTGCGCGGGTTCTTCGACCGGATGATCGCCTCGTCGTCGCTGGTGCCGAACGACCCGGTGCTCGACGTCCGCGACTTCCCCTGGACGCAGCATCTGCGCGACAATTGGCAAGCGATTCGCGACGAGATGCTCGACGCGGCGATGGGCGATAAGTCGCCCTCGCTGTCGAGCATTTCGCCCGACCATCGCGCGATCGCCCCGGTCAACAAATGGCGCAGCTTCTTCTTGTGGGGGTACGGTTATCGGATCGACGAGAATATCGAGCGCTGTCCGACGACCACCGCGACGGTTGCGAAGATTCCCAATCTCAACAGCGCGTTCTTTTCGATCCTCGCGCCGGGCACTCACATCCCGGCCCATCGCGGCGTGACCAAGGGGCTGATCACGTGCCATCTCGGCCTGATCGTTCCCAGGGACGGCGATGTCCGGATGCGCGTCGACGACCGCATCGTACGCTGGGCCGAAGGCGAGACCCTGGTGTTCGACGATACCTATGATCACGAAGTGTGGAACGACACCGACAATATCCGCGTCGTCCTGCTCATCCAGATCAAGCGCCCGCTGCGCAACCCAGGCAAGTGGATCGCCGACACCTTCCTCAACGTCGTCCGCCGCTCGGCCTTCGTCCAGGAAGCGCGCGATAACGTGATGGCCTGGAACGATGCGGTGAAGCAGTTGGACGTGTAAGCGCGGGCCGCGATTAGCCGCGATCGCTCGATTCGGCCATTGCCTGTGGCATCGCCTCCAACCCATCGGCGAACTTGCGCATCAATCTGACCAGGTCGTCGAATTCGGCGATGCTCCAGCCATCGAACATTTGGAGCGCCATGCGTTCGCGCGCGGCGTCGACCGCGTCGGTCGCCACCTTGCCTTCGGGCGTGATGACCGCTTCGCGCACCCGGCGGTCGGCTTGGCCGGCGCGGCGCGAGACCAGACCAAGCTCCTCGAGCCGCGCGACCTGGCGGCTGACGGTCGTATAGTCGCGCCCGACCCGCCCGGCGAGATCGACCACCCCGATCGGCCCGAGCCGCTCGACCAGCACCAGCAGCGGAAACAGCGCGCGCTCCAGCTTCAGCCGGGCCGCGTCGAGCATTGCCGCATCACGCTCGGGCTGGTTCATCGCCCCGACGATATCGATCAGCGACCGGTGAAATCCGGGCAGCGCCGCAACAATATGTGTATTATGCACGTTTTTTGTTGACACGTACCGCCTCTCCAATAATATGTGCTTGATACACATATATGAGGTTATCATGCAAGAAAATAGCGATGTGGATGTCCTGATCTGCGGGGCGGGCGCGGCCGGATTGACGCTGGCGATCGACCTCGCCCGGCGCAGCATATCGTTCCGGTTGATCGACAAGCTCGACGCGCCATTCGCCGGTTCGCGCGGCAAGGGCATCCAGCCACGCACGCTGGAAGTGTTCGAGGATCTGGGGATCGTCGACCGGCTCGCCGCGGTCGGCGGCCTCTATCCGCCCCAGCGAACTCACCGCCCCGATGGCAGCGCGGACGAATCGCAGAGCTTTGTGATCGAGCCGCCGACCGCCAGCGAACCCTATCGTACGCCGCTGATGGTGCCGCAGTTCCGGACCGAGGAGGTGATGCGCGAACGGCTCGCCGAACTGGGCCATCGCCCGCAATATGGCTGCGAGCTGGCGGCGTTCGACCAGGATGCGGGCGGAGTCGTCGCCCGGCTTGTCGGCCCGGACGGCAACGAAACGCTTCACTGCCATTATCTCGTCGGCGCCGATGGCGGCCGCAGCGCCGTGCGGCATTCGCTCGATATCGGTTTTCCCGGCAAGACGTTGGGAATCCGCGCGATCGTTGCCGATATCGGCCTCGACGGGCTCGACCGCAACGCCTGGCACCGTTTCAACGAAGACGCGATGGAGCGTCAGATTGCGCTTTGCCCTCTCCCCCATACCGACCTGTTCCAGCTGCAGGCGCCGATCCCCCTGGAGGGCGAGGCCGACCTGTCGGTCGCGGGCTTGCAGACATTCATCGACGATCGCGTCGCCGGCCGGCGCCTGACGGTGCGCTCGGTCGCCTGGGCTTCCGCCTACAAGATGAACGCCCGGCTCGCGGACGCCTATCGCGTCGGCCGGGTGTTCCTGGTCGGCGACGCCGCGCATATCCATCCGCCCACCGGCGGCCAGGGGCTGAACACCAGCGTCCAGGACGCCTATAACCTCGGCTGGAAGCTCGGCGCGGTGCTCACCGGCGCCCCCGATGCGTTGCTCGACACCTATCAGGACGAACGCCGGCCGATCGCCGCGAGCATGCTCGGCCTTACCAGCAATCTGCTCGAAAACGCGAAAAAAGGCGACATGCGGCGCGGTCGCGACGTCCATCAACTCGATCTCGGCTATCCTGAATCGTCGCTGTCGCGCGAATGGCCCGAACGGCCTGGCGGCATTCTGGCGGGCGACCGGATGCCCGATGCCCAACTGACAGGCGCAGGGGGACAGCCGCGCCGGCTGTTCGATCTGCTCGCGGGGCCCCACTGGACCCTGCTCGCATTCGGCGCAAACGGGGAGCTACCGCGGTCGGGGCCAGCGCTTCGCATCCATAGGATCGGCAGCAGCGGCGATCTGGTCGATGAGGACGACACGCTGCGCGACGCCTGCGGCCTGAATGCCGGCGACGTAATCCTCGTCCGCCCCGACGGTTATGTCGGTGCGATCCTGGGCAACGCGGATCGCAAAGCGCTGGAACCATATTTGGCAGAGATCGGCATAGCGTCATGATCGCGCCGCGCCCCTGCCGGTGATTGCCATCCGGAAAGCGTAGGTTTCCCGATCCGCGCTTGATCCGGCACTCCTTCAGGCCCACATCACAACTATGCTGATCGAAACCGAAGCCACGCCCAACCCGGCGACGCTAAAATTCCTGCCTGGCCGGACCGTGATGGACGCCGGCACGCGCGACTTTGCGACACCCGAAGAGGCTGACGCGTCGCCGCTCGCCGAGGCGCTGTTCAACCTGGGCGATGTCACCGGCGTGTTCTTCGGTCGGGACTTCGTTTCGGTCACCGCGGGGCCGGGAGTCGACTGGCCGGGGCTGAAGCCCGACGTGCTGGCGATCCTGCTCGATCATTTCTCTGCCGGCATGCCGCTGTTCAAGCCAGCGTCGGCGGCCGGTATCAGCGTTCCCGGCGACGATGCGGGCCTGAACGACGATCCCGCCGATGCCGAGATCGTCGCGCAGATTCGCGAATTGATCGACACGCGCGTCCGCCCGGCGGTGGCGAATGACGGCGGCGACATCATTTATCAGGGATTCGACAAAGGTAAGGTGTTCCTGCGCATGCAAGGCGCCTGTTCGGGCTGTCCGTCATCGACCGCGACGCTCAAGAACGGCATCGAACAGCTGCTCAAATATTACGTTCCCGAAGTTACCGAGGTTCGCGCGGTCTGATCCGCGCCAGTCGACGTCTTTCACGTATCAATTCAGGAGAATGGCCATGGGCGAGAAGCTCACGGACAGCGCACTCGACACGATCTTCCGCACCGCGCGCACCTATAATGGCTATACCGACGCACCGGTCACCCAGGACGATATCAAGGCGATCTACGAACTGGTGAAGATGGGTCCTACCTCGGCCAACCAGCAGCCCGCGCGGTTCGTGTGGCTGCTGAGTCAGGACGCCAAGGACAAGCTCGCCACTGCCGCCAGCGCGACCAATGCCGACAAGATCCGCAAGGCGCCGGCCAGTGTGATCATCGCCTATGACACGGAATTCCACGAGCATCTGCCGGAATTCTTCCCGCACGTCGACGCGCGGCCCTGGTTCGCCGAGCCGGTATCGCGCGAGCGCCACGCTTTCCTCAACTCGACGCTGCAGGCGGCCTATTTCATCGTCGCCGCGCGCGCTTTGGGGTTCGACACCGGCCCGATGACCGGGTTCAACAACGCCGCGGTCGATGCCGCTTTCTTCGCCGACCAGCCCAATTACCGGTCGACGATCCTGTCGACGCTGGGTCATGGCGATCCCGCGAGCATCTTCGGCCGCCTGCCGCGCCCAGCATTCGAGAAGTTCAACACCGTTCTCTGAGAAAAAACGTCACCCCAGCGCAAGCTGGGGTCTGAAGAGGCTTGAGATAAGCGTCGGGTCGGATCGTCCCCCGGACGATCCTTAAGTGTGCGGGGCACACTTAACCCGACGCTCGTTCGCTGGCATGACGGTCAAATGCGCACACTCGTCATCGAAACCGCCACCGCCGCCTGCTCGGTCGCCCTGATCGAGGGGGCGGTAGTGGTCGCTTCAGCGCATGAGGTCGTCGGGCGGGGTCATGCCGAGCGGCTGGTGCCGATGATCGCGGCGCTGCCCGATGGCGGTCGCGCCGACGCGATCCTGGTCGATTGCGGTCCGGGCAGCTTCACCGGCATCCGCGTCGGCATCGCCGCAGCGCGCGGCCTCGGCCTGGGCTGGGGCGTGCCGGTCCGCGGTTTCTCTTCGCTGCCCCTGGTCGCTGCGGCCGCCTTTGCCGCCGATGCCACGCTCGACCGGCTTGCGGTCGTGCTGGAAGGCGGGCATGGCGAGGTCTTCATGCAGCCCTTCGCCCGCGATCCGCTCGTCGCCACTGCCGATTTTGCCTCCCTTCCCCCGTCGGAAGCGATGGTGCGGCTCGACGCGACCGCGGTCGGCAACGGTGTCCGGTTCCTGTCGCAGGGGGGGCGCGAGCAGCTGCCCGATGCGGCGGATGTCGTCTTGCTCCCACCTGCCCTGATCGACCTGCCGCCGCGGCCCATTTATGGCCGTGCGCCCGACGCCAAGCCCATGATTCCGGAAAAGCCCAGAGCATGAGCACCGCGGCGATCGATCTGCGCGACGGCGATGTCCGCGACCTCGATCGGGTCGACCGGATCATGGCGGACGCCTTCGACGCGCGCTGGGGCGAAGCCTGGACGCGCAGTCAGGTGATCGGGATATTGGCGGTCCCCGGCGTGTGGCTGACGATCGCCGAACTCAACGGCCGCGCGGTCGGATTCGCGTTGACCCGCGGCGTACTGGACGAGGCCGAGTTGCTGTTGCTCGCGGTCATGCCCGAAGCACGCCGCCGTGGTGTCGGCGCGGCATTGCTTCGTGCGGTGATGGCGGATTGCGCCACGCGCAAGATTTCGCGCATCCATCTGGAAGTCCGCGCCGGCAATGACGCGATCAAATTGTACAGTAGTTCTGGCTTTTCCAAGATTGGCGAACGCCGCGACTATTATCGCGGAGTCGATGGCAGGACTTATTCGGCGCTAACGCTTCATCGCAAGATTGCGTGAATAATCTCATTTGCTTGGGGTTA
>Ga0070674_100000895_pt1 | contig 15570 bp, 13 predicted proteins | sample KBSM33metaG_FD_65344 | JGI IMG/M metagenome (GOLD analysis project Ga0070674, IMG submission 65344) | Miscanthus rhizosphere microbial communities from Kellogg Biological Station, Michigan, USA - KBS M3-3 metaG | ecosystem: Host-associated > Plants > Roots > Rhizosphere > Soil ... | reverse complement strand
CTGCTTGCCGCGCGCTACCTTCGCGAGACCATCGTCAGCGCCGATGCGATCGCCACTGGGCGCGACATCAAGCGCGGTGAGCAGCCACCGCCGTCGGTGGAATAGCGACTCAGCATGGAATGGTGGATGGCATTCACGATCATCGTCGGCGCCTTGTGCGCGCTGATGGTGATCGGCATGCCGATCGCGTTCGCCTTCCTCGCGGTCAACATCGCCGGCGCATATTTATTCTGGGGCGGCGTCGCAGGCCTCAACCAGATGGTCTTGGCAGTGATGGATTCGGTCGCGAGTTTCTCCATCATGCCAGTGCCGCTGTTTCTTTTGATGGGTGAAGTCCTGTTTCGCGCCGGCCTCGCGGCGCGGCTGATGGACGTGCTCGACGCCTGGCTCGGACGGATACCGGGCCGGCTCAGCCTGATGGCGGTGGCAGGCGGCACGCTGTTCGCGACCCTGGCCGGCTCCGGCGCCGCTACCACCGCGCTGCTCGGCCGCATCCTCGTGCCGGACATGGTGAAGCGCGGCTACAAGCAGCCAATGACCCTCGGCCCGGTGATGGGTTCCGGCGGGCTCGCGGTGATGTTGCCGCCATCTGCGCTGGGCGTCATCCTCGCCGCCACCGCGAACCTATCGGTCGGCGAGTTCCTGCTTGCCATCATCGTGCCTGGCCTGATGATGGCAGCGTCCTATGCAATCTACGTCGTGGTGCGATGCAAGTTGCAACCGGACATCGCGCCAGTCTACAGCGGCGGCCCAAAACAACCTCTGAGGCAGAAGCTCCGCGACACCGTGGTCTATGTGTTTCCGCTCGCCACCATCATCTTCGTCGTCACCGGCCTGATCTTTCTCGGCATCGCCACGCCGACCGAATCCGCGGGCCTCGGCGCGCTGTCGGCCCTGATCATGGCCAAGCTTTACGGCAAGCTCGATTGGCCAACGCTGCAACAATGCCTGGTGTCGACGCTGCGCACCTCAATCATGATCCTGATGATCCTGTCCGGATCGAGCGCCTTCGCGCAGCTTTTGGCCTTCACCGGCGCCTCGGCCGGCCTGGTCGATCTCGCGACGTCGACCAGCTTGAGTCCGGTGATGATCGTCATCACCATGCAGGTCGTTCTGCTGGTACTCGGCACGTTCATGGAATCGCTTGCCATGATCCTGCTGTGCGTACCGATCTATTTTCCGATCATCGAGGCACTCCATCTGTCGCCGATCTGGTTCGGCGCCGTCATGCTGCTCAACATGGAAATGGCCGCGATCTCGCCGCCATTTGGCTTCGGTCTGTTCGTGATGAAGGCGGTAGCGCCGCCCGGCACCACGATGATGGACGTCTATCGCGCCACCATTCCATTCCTGCTGCTGAACTCCATCGTGATGCTGATTATGATCTTCTTCCCCCAGACGGTGCTCTGGCTGCCGTCGCTAGCGGTGAAATAGCAACGGTCTTCCGCTCGCCACGCAATCTCACCTATCGCAGGAGAACCCAATGAAAGAGATCGTCCATGTTCCCGGCATTTCGGACGCTTTGGTGAAGTACAACGTGCCCATATCGGCCGCGGTCAAGGCAAACGGATTCGTCTTCATCTCGGGCGCTCCGCCGATCGATCCTGAGACCGGCAAGCTGGTGACTGGCAACATCGAGGAACAGACCGAGGCGGTGCTGCGCTACCTCGGAAAGGTCCTGGCGGCCTCGGGATCGTCATTCGAGAAGGTCGTGAAGGTCACAGTGTTTGCCGCGAACTCGGCGTACTTCGCGCGCATCAACGAAATCTATCGCCGCTACTTTCCCCATCAGCCCCCGGCCCGGACATTCGTCACGGTCGGCTCGTGGCCGATGGAGTTCGACATCGAGATCGAATGTGTCGCGCTTGCGGATTAGCCCGGCGCTGGTCGCTTCAGTCCGACGATGTCTTCAGGAATCGTTCGCCGACCAGCGCAAAGTCGCTGATCCCGAGCGGGGCATGAAAATGACGAAGATAGGCGGGCTGTGGTTTGGCGGGACAAGCCTCGCGTTGCCGGCGCAACGCGGCACGGGCTTTGTCGGTCTTGATCCGGTCGATGTTGCCCGTTTGTGAGTCAAGTACGACGCCGTAAACCTCACGGATGTAGTCCGTGCTGTACCGCTCTTCCCGGACATCTTCGAGGCAAAGCAGTGGGTCTCGCTCAAGCGGATCGCCGTGCCCGCCTCCGCCCGCTCCAACGTGGCAGAGCACCTCGTCACGCCGCATCACCAGAGGCTCCATCGGCATGACCGGGACGGCCTGCTGCGCAGGCCCGGGGTTGAGCAGGTTCCATGACGGCGTTCCGGGCGCGCCGCCGTCGAGCCCGTAGGGCAGGTGATTGCGGCGATCGGACCGCATGACGACGACAGTCTCCTCGGCCAGCATCCGGTACGTGCGAACGTAAGCGGGCGCGCCACGATGGCGGCCCGGCCCACCGGAGTTCGGGACCATGCCGTAGCGCTCGATGCGGATCGGGAACTGCGCCTCGATCATCTCCACGGGCTGGTTCGTGACGTTGCCGCCGGCATTCGGAATGCCAAATACACCATCGCGGTCCGCCATGCCGCCCCACGAGCCGGCGAGCGTCTCCGAGCACACAAAGCGGCGTCCTTGCTGGAAGCCGCTGATCGCCGGGAATGCCACCCCACCTTCGCCTGCGGCTGGAACGCGCCACGGCACAACCTGCGCGAATGCGCCCAGCAGCGTGTCGATCGCGCGCCAGCCGATGATCGCCCGTGCCGCGCAAGCGGCAGGAGCTGTGGGATTCACGATCGTACCTTCCGGCAGGATGATACGGAACGGACGGGTGTAGCCTTCGAAATTCGGGATATCCTCGCGGGCGAGGCATTTCATGATTAGGTGCACAGCCGACTTCACAAACGGACTCGGGCAATTGATCGCTGCGGGCAGTTGCGACGCCGATCCGGTCCAGTCAACAGTGAGCTCGTCGCCCGCGATGGTCACGGTGACCTTCAGCGGAATCGGCTCGGGCCGTGTGCCCGTACCGTCGAGATAATCCGTGAAGGACCAGGTGCCGTCCGGCAAGGCGGCGATCTCGGCGCGCATCATCCGTTCTGCATAATCGTGCAGACTCGTCAGGATCTGACGGAGCGCGGCGCTGCCATAGCGCTCGACCAGCTTCTGAAAAGACTTCTCCGCCGACCGGCAGGCAGCAATCTGCGCCTGCATGTCACCGGCGAGTTTATCCGGCATGCGCGTGTTGAGCGCCATGATATCGAAGAAGGTCTTGTTTGGCGTACCTTCCGCATAGAGCTTGAGGACCGGAATACGAAGGCCTTCCTGGAATATCTCACGGGCATAGACCGCGGTGGAGCCCGGTGCGATTCCACCGACATCAATCTGATGCACCACTGTCGCCGCATAACCTTCCAACTCGCCGTCCCAGAAAATCGGATTGACGATGTAGACATCCGGCAGGTGCATACCGGCCGCGACATAAGGATCGTTGAAGACGAACATATCGCCAGGGCGCATGTCGTTGCCGTGCGAACGCACCAATGCTTGCATCGCATCCGGGAACGACCCAAGGTGCAGCGCCATGGTAAGCCCATGCGCGACAACTTGCCCGTGTCGGTCGCACAGACCGGTCGAATAGTCCATCGAATCGCGCACGATCGTGGAGTAGGCGGTCCGCATGACGACGAGCGCCATCTCGTCGGCGATCGAGCCAAGCGCGTTACGAACGACTTCCATGGTGACTGGGTCGGCAGCATTCACGGCGATTCTCCCGCGTGGAGATGAATATTGCCGCGCAAATCCAGACGCGCAGCCCAACTGGGCGGAACCACAACAGTCGTGTCGTATTCCTCAATAATGAGCGGCCCCTGGCGGCCGGTGGATGCGAGGTCGACTCGACCGACAACCGGCGTCTCCACTAGGCCGTGGGCAGCGCCGAAATAAGCGGAGCGGGTCTTCGCCCCGCCGTTGGGGGCCCGCTCCGATTGAGATGGCCCGGATTGATCGAGCAGCAGCGCATTGCCGACAGCAAGGCGGCCGATCACGCGCAGCGCGACGCATTCGACGGCTTCGGCGTCAGCGCGGTGCCCGTAATTGCGTTCATGCTCGTCACCAAAGGCCCGTGCGAGCGCTGCAACGTCGATGCGCCCGGCGGGTACTGGCACGGCAAGTTCATGGGCCTGCCCGGCGTAGCGCAAGTCCACCATGCGCGTGACTTGTGCCTTCGCAGTGCCGATCCTGTCCTGCCGCATCAAGGCTGCGACCGACTGCTCAAGTTCATCGAATCGCGCAGCCAACTCGCCCGCCACGGCCTCGTTCAGTGGCCGCAAGTGTCCTTGCACCAATTCATGTTCGAGATCTGACATCAGGAGACCGAAAGCGCTGAACACTCCCGCACTCGGTGGAATGACGACGTCGCGCATCTCCATCATGTCAGCGAGACGGGCCGCGACCATCGGCCCGTTGCCGCCGAAAGCAAATAGCGTGAAATCGCGCGGATCGCGGCCGCGATAGGTGGAAACTGCTTTGACGGCGCGGATCATCGTGCCGCATGCGACCTCGTACACGCCGAAGGCCGCCTCTAGCAGCGTCTTCCCTAACGGCCCGGCGATCTTCTCTGCAAGAACACGGCGCGCCGCTTCCGCATTCAGCCGCAGGCCGCCGCCGACCAGATAACCCGGGTTCAGATAGCCGAGCGCAAGTGCCGCATCCGTAAAAGTTGGGTCCTCCCCGCCAAGATCGTACGCAACCGGCCCCGGCGAGCTTCCCGCGCTCTTCGGTCCCACTCGCAACAGGCCACCGGAATCGATGCTGACGATGCTTCCTCCGCCCGCACCGATTTCCGACACATCGATCACAGGCAGCTTCAGCGCATAGCCGCCGCCCATCACGAGCTTGCTCGAGAGATTGATCCCGGCGCCGACCTCGTAGTCACCTGTGCGAGAGACCTGGCCGTTCTCAACGATCGACGCCTTCGCGGTGGTACCGCCCATGTCGAGCGTGATGCATTCCCGCGCCGATAGCGCATTTGAAATGCCGGCGGCACCGATCACGCCGGCAGCCGGGCCGGATTCGACGACATAAGCCGGCTTCTCCATCGCGGCGGCTACTGTCATGATTCCCCCGTCGGATTTCATGACGTGCAAAGGAGCCGTGACGCCGACCGCCGCCAGATGCCGCTGGAGCGACTCGAAGTATTTTTTCAGGATTGGGCCGAGATAGGCATTAATTACCGTCGTGCTGGTTCGCTCGTATTCACGAATGATCGGCAGAATGTCGCTCGAGCAGGTGATGAATACCGCCTCGCCGAGCACGTCGCGCAGGATCGCCAGCACACGCCGTTCGTGCGACGGGCTGGCATAGGAATGCAGCAGGCTGACCGCGACCGATTCAACATGGGCGCCCTTCAACCGCTCGGCGGCTGTGCGTACGGTTGCCTCGTTCAACGACTCCCACACTTCGCCACGCGGACCAATCCGTTCGGCAACCTCCAGCCGCAGGCGGCGTGGCACCAGGGGCTCCGGTTTCTGCCAGTTCAGCGCATACATCTCCGGAATGCGCAGACGCCGCATCTCCAGCACATCGCGGAAGCCGCTTGTGGTGATCAGTGCGGTGCAGGCGCCCTTGTGCTCCAGGATGGCGTTGGTCGCGACCGTGGTCGCATGCACCACGCGGTCGACCTGGGCGGGCGAAGCAGACACCGCCGCCAACGCAGCGGTCAGCCCGTCCACGATGCCCCGACCATAGTCGTCGGGCGTCGACAACAGCTTCTGGCTATGCACGCGGCCATCGCTGCCAACCATGACCAGATCGGTGAACGTCCCGCCGATGTCGATACCCACTTGGAAGCGCAAAGGCTCGGACATACTTGTCAGGCCGCCGGACCGGCAGGCGGGATCCGCAGAATGATGCGGCCACGTGTGACCAGACCCTGCTCCAGCCGGCGTTGCGCTTCGGCCGCCTGGGCCAGCTCCATCCGGGCACAAATCTGCGGTCTGAGTACGACGCTCGCGGCCAGGGCGGCAATGCAATCCAGTGCCTGGCGATGATCGGTGATACGCGGCGTGGTCACGCGAATACCGAATTCCGCCGCGCGATTCTCGAACGGCGCCGCGATCAGGCACACAATGTGCCCATTTGGCTTCAGCACCGGATAGGAACGGCGGTGGACATCACCACCGATCAGGTCGAGCACGACGTCGAAGTCTTTCAACTCGTCGGCGAAGTCGTTGCGATCATACGCGACCACCTGGTGGGCACCGAGCTCCCCCACATAGGCGGCGTTTTCCGCCCGGCACGTTGCCGCCACATGCGCGCCGAGATGTCGCGCGAGCTGAACGGCCAGCCCGCCGATCGCGCCAGCTCCGCCATGCACCAGGACACGCATGCCGGGGCGCAGATCCGCAGTTTCCACCAGGCATATCCAGGCGCAAACGCCGGCGTGAATCAGCGCCGCTCCCTCGTCGAAGCTAAGGTTGCGCGGCAGCGGCGTGATGCTCTCGCGATCGCGCACAATGGCTTGCGCATAGGTTCCTGGCTCGGTGTGCTGAGCGACAACGCAAACGGGTGTGCCGACCGTGATGTAGTCCACGTCCGGGCCAAGTTTGGTCACAACGCCAGCGCCGTCGCGACCGGGAATTTTGGGAAGCGAGATCGGGAAATATTCCTTCAAATGACCTGCACGTACCTTCCAGTCGCCTGGAATGACACTCGCAGCACGTAGGTCGACGCGCACCTGCCCCGGGCCAGGCTCCGGGTCCGGAACCTCGACAAGCCGCAACACCTCGGGACCACCATATTGTTCGTAGCGGACGGCTTGCATGCTGGCGTCACAGCATCGGATCGTGGTGCTTGGCGCGAATGGCCAAATAGGGATCCCAGGCGCAGGCTGAGGCCGCCAGCACCGCATACGCGCCGACATCCGAGAACGCACTGATCCGTTGGGTAGAGCACACACCGCCAACCGCGAGAACATGCAAGTCTAGACCGTCGTGCCGGACGATCTCGACGGCAGTTCGCACGCATTTCAATGCGATATCAAACACGGCGCCGCCCATCATACCTGCCCGCTCGCGGTTCCTACCAAACGCCGGGGCGCCGGAGCCATCGACGATCAAGCGGCTCGGGGCATTGATCATCACCACGCCGTCGACCAAGCCGGCAAGGCGCCGGAGCAGTTCTGTCATCAGCTCGCGCTCTTCGATCGGACCGATTTTCACGAGCAAGGGAAGCGATCCGACGGCAGCCCGTACCGCCGCGGCAATGCAAGCGGCAAGCTCGATGTCGCGGTACACTTCGCTCTCACGCTGGCCGACGTTCGGGCATGAAAAATTCAATTCCACGACCTGTGCACCGGCGTCGCGGGCCTCCGCGGCGAGCACGCTGAAGTCGTCGATGATTTCTGCTTCGGTCGTCTCGGCGTCAGCGGTGCCGACCACCGACACGATCATGACTTGCCCCGACCGCAGCAGCGCGCGGCAACGCCTGATGTCTCGCCGCCAGACTTCGGGCGAACTCGACGGCATGCCGATCGATCCCGCCGCGGTTGCAGCGAATGGCGCGGCGGGGATGCCGTCGATGACCGGCAGCTCCGCCATGGCGCTGCCCGCCGCAACACTTCCCTCGTTCAAATAGAGCCAATTCGGCAATGGGTGTGCCAACCGCGCACGGCTCCGTATGGTCTTGTAGGTCAGCAGATCGAACCCGAGTCGGCTGTAAAGCTCAAACCATCGTTCGTTCACCAGCAGGCTCGCCGCGACACCGATGCGAGACGCAACTCGGTTACCGAGAAAGTCCTTCATCGGCGTTGCCGGTACGTCAACATAAGGACCAGCGAAGGCTGGTCCTTCGGCCGCGTTCTGCTCGAACGTCCGATCGAGCCGATAGATCGGCGTCATGATGGGCGGCGGGACCGGGGGCGCCGCGGTCTGGACTTGGCCCGCAATATTCAAGCTGGCATCTCCTTGAAAAGACGTGAGACGATGCGACCTGGCTGCCCGCAGTATCACCGAGTTCGATTGCGGAGTCCGCGCAACATCTCCATGGTGGCCGAATTATGACTCTAAAACATCCGCAGTCCAATGGCCGCGCACGCGTCTTAGTGGTTGGTGCTGGCATTGTCGGCACATGCTGTGCGCTTTGGTTGCAGCGTCACGGATTCGCTGTCACGCTCCTTGACCGCAATGAACCTGGCAGCGGCTGTTCGGCCGGCAATGCCGGAATCCTGCATTCGGGATCGGTGCTGCCGCTGGCTACGGTGGGCATTCTGCGGCGCGTCCCGCAAATGTTGCTCGATCCCGACGGCCCGCTGGTGATCCGCTGGCGGCACGGCCTGTCGCTGCTGCCCTGGCTCACTCGTCTCGTCAGCCACACGACACCGGCAGAAGTGACCCGGATATCGCATGCGCTGTCCGGCCTGCTGAGCGGCGCGTTGGATGCCACCCGCGCGCTGATCGCGGATTCTAGCGCAGCACATCTCCTCAAGGATCAGGGCGAGCTGTATGTGTTTCGGGGTGAAACAGCCCGGAGACAGATTGCAGAAAAGATTGCGGTCTACCAAGCCTACGGCATCAGAGCGACGGAACTCGATGCGGCAGAGCTCAAAGAACGCGTCCCCGCCCTCTCGAACGCATACCGGCATGGCGTCTATCTGCCAGACAGTGCTTTCACGACCGATCCTCGTGCATTGACCGCAGCGCTTGCCGCCACCTTCGTCGCAAACGGGGGCACATTCGAACAGCAGGAGGTCATAGGTATTGATCGCAGTGAACACGGCGGCGTTCTGGCCACAACTTCGGGCACGTCGTTGTCCTGCAACCATCTCGTGATCGCTGCAGGGGCATTCTCCAAACGACTCGCCAAGCAGGCCAGTATCGACGTCCCGCTAGAGGCGCTGCGCGGCTATCATCTTGAGATACCGGCGAACAATATTCTCCTCCCCGGTCCGCTGATCGATGGCGGCATGAATTTTGGCGCCATCCCGATGGCGGGCGGCATACGGCTCGCCGGAACGGTCGAACTTGCCGGCCTCGATGCGCCTCCGAACTGGCACCGGGCCGACATGCTCCTGCCGATGGCACAAAAGATGCTGCCCAACCTCGACGGCTCAAATGCGGTGCGCTGGATGGGGCACCGACCGGGATTACCTGACAGCCTGCCGATGATCGGTCCCGTGCCGCATTGGCGGAACCTCTGGTTCTGCTTCGGTCATGGCCAACTCGGCCTGACTTCCGCGGCTGCGTCAGGCAAAGCCTTGGCCGAAGCGATGGCAGGCCTCGAACCCAGCCTGGACTTGGCCTCCTTCCGCGTCGACCGGTTTTCAGCAGTCTAAAAGTGGTACAAGATGGCCATGTAATAAGCATGAGATGGCATTGGGCTTGCCCGGAGAAACGTTTCTCAGCGCCAACACACATGGCATCCGTCTAGAATCAACACACATGGCATCCGTCTAGAATACTGACCCAGAGACGACGACTTAGGGGAGAACCGCGATGAGCTATCGCAATTGTCTCACTGCCGCGCTTGCATTCTCGATTGCGGTTGCATTGTCGGGGCCGGCCGGCGCGCAGACCAAAGAGCCGATCAAGCTGGCCATCGGTGTGGATGCAGCCTATGTGCCGATCTATCTCTCCAAGCAGGCCAAGCTGTTCGAAAAGCACGGCGTCAATGTCGAACTCGTACAGTTTACCCAGGGGGGGGACGCCCTCGACGCGGTCGCAGCCGGCATCGCCCCGATGGGCGGCGCGGCCGAGCCAACAACGCTCATCCGCGCTGCACGTGCGGACATCAAGGTGCTTGGCATCTATGGGCAGTCGGCGAGCTACATCAAGATGGTAGTGAAGGCCGGCATCACGGATGCGAAGCAGCTCAAGAAGCTCGGTATCGTTCCTGGATCGGTCAGTGAGTTCTCGACGGAGCAGATGCTGGTCAAGTATGGCATCGATCCGAAGTCGGTAGAGATGGTCAAGGCGGGGCCGCCCGAGTTTCCGGCGCTGCTGGCGCGGGGCGATGTCGATGGGTATTTCCTGTGGGAGCCCTGGCCCACGAATGGAATCAAGCAAGGCGGCAAGATTCTGCTGACCAGTGGCGACGTCGGCTACTCCTATAACATGTGGCTGTCGGCAAACGGAGCGTGGCTTGCATCTCACCAGGCAGAGGCGAAGTCCATGCTCGCCGCACTTGCCGAAGCGTGCGAGATCGTCCGCGCCGATCCGGCCAAAGGAGCGGCCGCCGTGCAGGCCGAAGCAAAGATTCCCGCTGCGACGGCTCTTGAGACGCTCAAAGAGGTGCAATGCACCGTGCGCGACTTCTCGCCAGCCGACCTGGCAACGTATGACAAGATCGCGGACTTTCTGGCGGCCCGGAAGATCACGCCGGGCAAAGTCGACCTCGGCAAGATCCTTCAGCAGGGGTTCTACGCACAGAAGTAGTCAGAGCGCTACATGAACGCACCGCTTTCGTCCGCAGATCGGTCCGAGTCCGCATGCACGGGGGCCGCGATCCGACTTGAGCGTGTATCGGTCGCTTTCGGCGAACATCGAATCGTGTCCGATATCAATCTCCACGTCGCGCCGGGAGAGTTCGTCTGTCTGCTGGGGCCAAGCGGCTGCGGAAAATCGACGCTGCTCAATCTCGTGGCAGGCTTTCTGCCGCCCACCTCGGGGAAGGTCTCTGCTGGTGGGCGGCCGGTTCACGGGCCCGGAAGGGACCGCGGTGTCGTGTTCCAAAGCACCGAGGCGCTGTTTCCATGGCTCACCGTCCAGGAGAACGTGGAATATGGGCTGCGCATGGGCGGCGTGCCTCGTGCAGTCCGTGCCGGTGCTGCGCGGCGTTATCTGGACCTGGTCGGCCTGAGCCACGCCGGAAACCGCATGCCAGGCGAGCTCTCCGGCGGCATGCGCCAGCGGGTCCAGATCGCGCGCGTCCTGGTCAACGAGCCTTCCGTAGTGCTGATGGATGAGCCGTTCGGGGCGCTCGATGCGCAGACACGTGAGGTGATGCAGGTCGAGGTTGACCGGATCTGGCGTGCAACCCGTCCGACCATCCTGTTCATCACCCACGACATCTGGGAAGCTATCCTGCTCGGCGATCGCATCATCACGATGACGGCGGGTCCCGACGCGACGTTCAAGACTGTTGCGAAAGTCGAAATCCCCCGCCCGCGCGAGCTAACCGCACCCGCCGCCTTGAAGCTCTACAGCGAGCTGCGGGAGGACATCGGCTCGGAGGTGCGACGCACGCTGCAGGCCCAGGGCTTGTTGAGAGAAGCCCCGGCGAAGGAAGCAGCGGCATGACGACACTCGACACTGAGACTCCGTCCTACCCGTCGGCCGCTTCGGAGACCCGGCCAGCAACCGCCTTTTTCGATACAAGGCTGGCGAGGCTGCTCACCGGGCTCTTCTCGGTGGCGCTCGGCCTTGCCATCTGGGAGATGCTGAGTTGGCGATTTCAACCGCTGTTCCTGCCGTCGCCGCAGTTGACCTTCTACGCGGTCGGCGAACTCTGGGAGGACGGGACGCTGCTCCAGTCAATCGGCGCCTCGCTCGCCCGCATCATGGCAGGCTGGTCGCTCGGACTCGTCATCGGCATCCCAATCGGCATGGTGATGGGATATTTTTCGTTCGTGCGCCGGCTGCTCGACCCGTATGTCGAATTCTTCCGCTTTATTCCGCCAATTGCGTTTGTCACGTTGGCCGTGATATGGCTCGGTCCGGGCGAGGCTTCCAAGGTCGCCCTGATCCTCTACACCACCATTTTTATCGTCACGATCAACACCATCGCAGGTGTGCTCTCGGTCAGCGAACTGAGATTGAGGGCTGCTGCTTCGCTCGGCGCAGGAAGGATACAAACTCTTCTCACGGTAATTTTTCCATCGACCATACCCTATATGGTCACGGGCGCACGGCTGGCGATGGGCAATTCCTTCCTGACCATCGTCTCCGCGGAAATTGTGGCCGCTCAAGTCGGCGTAGGCTCGATGATCTGGACAGCCCGGAATTACGGCAAGACAGAATGGGTTTTCGTCGGCATCATCACCTTGGGACTGCTTGGATACACTTGCGACCGCATCGTGCGTTTCATCGTTCAGCGGTTGCTAAGGCGATATGCAATTGCAGTTTGATCGCGGCACCGTCCCGACGAGCAACTTCGCGTTCCGCGGGATAGATGCCCGAGCTCCTATTGATGATCTATCGGCCAAGGACCTACCAACGCGCTCCGATGTACTCTTCTACACACGAGGCTGGCGCCTTCGCGTAAGTACCCCGGCGACTGACGACCGATCCGGTCAGCCGGCGCAGGGCGATTGCCATCTCCGTAGCCTTTGCCGCCACAGCGATGCCACTCAGTACCATCGCGCCGTCGATAACGAACGGACACTCGCGCGTAAACAGCAGCATCGGCAGGCCGCCCGCCGGAATAATAACTTCTGCTCCCTCGGCAACAAGCGGACGCACCTGCACCACGAAATCATCCCGAACCTGGGCATAGCTCGCATCGTCGGTAAACGCCCGCATGAAGCTGGGTAGGTCTGCGCGAATGGCGCGCACACCCACGACACGCTGATCAAGGCCGTGCGCTTTCACCTGCCGTTCATGCCAAGCGATGAAGATCGGATCGATCGTCACCAAACCTAGCCGCCCTCCCATACTCAGCGCCGCAAGCAGATTGGCCTCGCCAAGGCCAATCACCGGAATGTCCAGCGTGCCGCGGATTTCGATCAGCCCCGGTTCCTGGAAATGGCCGATGATGAATGCATCGTAGCCCGCATGCTCCGCCTCAATCGCGTTACGGATCACCTGTGCGGCGCAGCGAAATTCCGTCAGCGGGTGGAAGTGACGGTCGGGAGGATCCAAACCATGAACTTCGAAGCGGGTGCTGGGACTGGCGGCGGCATCCAGAAAAGCCTGAAGCCGCTCGATATAGGGAGCCTGCTCGGTCGGATGGACGAAGCTTTGATACCAGACGCGGGCGGGACGGGACGGTTCGGCCATGCGCTGCCCCTATCTATAAGAACAGCGCCTGGGCTCTGCCATGACGCCTTCTCGAGCCGGCATGTTGTGGCACCAAGAACCGGGTGCGCGCAATACCGGACGTCCCGCGCGGTTTCCACATGAACGACTCGGATGACATATTCTTCGAGGACGTGATCCCCGGCGACACTATCTATGCGGGACCCTACTTGATCCCAGCGGACGAGCTCGTAGCATTCGCGTCGGCATGGGATCCCATGCCGATGCACGTCAACCAAGCCTTCGCAGCCAGGCACGGCGGACGGACGGCTCCGGGAATCTATCTTTTCGCGATCAAGATGCGTCTCGTCCATACGTTGCCCTTACGCCGAACCGTTATTGCGACCGTCGGCTATGACGAGGTGCGATTCTATCGACCTGCCCATCCCGGCGATGCACTGAAGCTTGAGTTAAAATGGATCGATAAGAGAAGGTCGCGCTCAAAACCAGACCGCGGAATCGTCATGGGACGTTACTCACTCATCAACGCGGTCGGCGAGGTTGTCATGAGTCATCTCGATACCGTACTCATGAAGATGCGGAATCCTCACAGGGATCGCTAGGCTTGCGGAGCCGGATAAGCGACGAGGGTTGCCATTGCATAGTGCTTGTTCGGGCCGGTGAACGGCGGAAAAGCCGCGTAGTCGGCCCGCATTTCGTGACGCACGGGCGAGTGAAGCGCTTGCGTCAGCGCGTCCGGGGTGTCGAATACAACTTTATTTCGTTGCATGAAATTTACGCGCTGCCACGGCAGGGCACTAACCCAGTCGAGGCGGGTGTAGACTTCGAGGTCACGAATGTTGGGAAAACGTGCCATGTATTTTGTGTGTCGCTCGAGGTAGTGGGCAAGCCAGGCGTTGAGATCATCTGCCTCGCCTTCGTAAGACACGAGATAAGTGCAGTATGGCGTTCCACGAGCATTTTGAAACACTGGCTCCGGTACCGCGAACGGCCGAACGAGCATCGCCTGCTGGGTGACGTCGGCAGCTGCGAGAGCGGGAAACTCACCGCTGGAGGTCAAGATGCCAAGGTGCCCATTGCGAGACACCACGTTTTCAAGGTCCGAAATCTCTTCGACGTAAAGTTGCACCACAAGGTGAGGCGGAGTTTCATCCTTCACGTAAGGGTCGCTGGCACTAGACGAGGTATGGACCAGAGCTTTCAGGAGCTTCGGCGTGGCGCGCAAAATCTCTTCAAGCTTGGCCATCTCACCAGCGGGAATCGGCGTTGCACGAAAGCGATAGGTCAGGAAAAGACATGTGCTCATTCGTTCGGTTCCCAGCACAGGAGATTCAGCAACGCAATATCGGCGATGTCACGAACGCGCCGGGCGGCCGCTCTGGGTAGCGCGGTCCCACGTTTTGGCCGTCACACCGCGCTCACGCAACTTGTATTTCTGCACCTTCCCGCTCTCGGTACTTGGCAGGTCAGTCATGAATTCGAGATAGCGCGGTACAGCAAAATAAGGTAGGCGAGGTTCGCAAAATTCTATGAGCTCGGCCTCGGCCAACTTGCGGCCTGGATGGACAATGACAGCCGCCATCACCTCATCTTCCGCAAGAGTCGAGCGCACTGGAAAAGCAGCCGCATTCGCGACCGCCGGATGGCTCAGCAGCACCTGCTCGACTTCGAAGGACGAAATGTTCTCCCCCCGGCGCCGGATGGCATCCTTGAGTCGATCGACGAATCGGAAATAGCCGTCGGGCTGACGCACCACCCTATCGCCGGTGTGAAACCAATTGTCGCGCCAAGCTTCGGCAGTCTTGTCGGGCGCCCGGAAATATTCGCTTGCGAAAGCCAACGGCTCGTCCGTGCGCACAATCAGTTCGCCGGGAATGTCGTCGGATACATCACGATCCTGATCATCGACCACCCGGGCCGCAAAGCCCTCGAATACCGGCCCCATCAATCCGGGCTTCTGTTGCTCGATCGTGGTGCCGAGCACGAAATTGGTCTCGGTTGAGCCCCAGCCGTCGAGCAGATGGATACCGGTCCGCCGCGTGAACTCTGCGTGGAACTGTGCCGGAACGCCGGGCGCAAGCGCGATCCGCACTTGGTGTGCAGTTTCCTCTGGCGAGATTGGCCGCGATAGCAGGATCGGCACCATGGCGCCGAGCAGGTAGGTGACTGTTGCTCGCGAATGTATCAGCGATGGATAGAACCCGGATGCCGAGAATCGCTTCTGGTAACGCGCGCAAGTACCCGTCAGGAGCGCCTGATAAAACGTGTTAAGCGCATTGGTATGAAACAGCGGCAGGCTGGTGCAGAGCACATCGACTGCGCCCAGCTGCAGCAACGATGCCGTGTTGACGGCCCACCAGAAATATTGCGCGTGCGGACAGCAGACGCCCTTCGACGGACCGGTGGTGCCCGAGGTGTAGAGAATGAGCGCAAGATCGTTGGGCTCGACTGCAGCCGCCTCAATTGGCTCGCCGCCAGGTGGCATAGCAATCGCAACGATCCGACCGAGCCGTACCTCCGCCTCGTCGCCGCCGATCAGCCAGATGGCGTTGATCGTCAGTTCGTCCGAATCGAGCAGCGTCAAGTTCTCGGCATAAGCCGACTCGCTGACCAGGAGCCGCGCC
>Ga0070674_100000887_pt1 | contig 15612 bp, 14 predicted proteins | sample KBSM33metaG_FD_65344 | JGI IMG/M metagenome (GOLD analysis project Ga0070674, IMG submission 65344) | Miscanthus rhizosphere microbial communities from Kellogg Biological Station, Michigan, USA - KBS M3-3 metaG | ecosystem: Host-associated > Plants > Roots > Rhizosphere > Soil ... | reverse complement strand
TTTCTGTCCCAGCATCTGCAGCCGCGCAATCAGCGTGTCATCCTCTAGCTCATACAGCGCACCATACACATGCCATTTCCCCTTTTTTGCTTGGTCAAGCAGCGACAGCAGTCGTTCTCCGAGTTGCCCCATGAGAAATCGACGCAAATCGCTGTCATCTTGTTCGAGGGTTGTTTTCAGTTTCACGAGATCGCTCTTTGTCCATTTTGCGCCCAGACGGCTGGCCATGAACTGCGAGAGGAGGATCCCTCGATTAAAGTAACCCGCGATCTTTCCGTTGCCCTCCGATGTCACCGTGACGGGCCCGATTGTGACAGCAGCCACTGTATCCACTGAAAGTCCGGCGGCCGTTTTCGTGACCGGCGAGATCGTGTAGGACACCCGATCGCCTTGTCCCACCCCATGATCGGTCCAGGTGTAGCGTTGAAACGGCCATTGCACTGATGACCGATGGCTGTGTGGAGCGTTCTGGTCGCCTTCGAATCCGATCTGATTCTGGAGGAACCCGGTCAGGTGTTGGCCCGATGCCGTGGTGAGATCACGAGCGATGGCAAATCCCCAGCATTCCGATACCCAAGGCATACTCCAAGCCAGAAAACAATCATCCCCGTTACAATACAGTTTCGCCTCGATCATCTATTCCTCCCCATCTCATACATAGCATCACAGTTCGTTGGTCACCAAATCTTATTGGGCCACCGGGCTTCTGTCTACGGACAATTTCTCATATTGCCGATAGCAGGCGCGCTCACAACCGGGTACTGATGAGTCAATGACCATACCTGTTCGCAGCCGGCCTCATGAAACAGGGATCTGTTGAATCGTGCGAGATGAAATGATGTCCATGAAATCGATCACCTGGCATATTCTCGTCGTAGGCCTGCTGATCTCCTCCCCAATTTCCGCTGCGGAGACTATCTATCGGTGTGACGATGGTTCCTTCACCAATCGTGCCGATGCCGAATGCGCCCCATACGAGCCCCAAGGTACAGTCATCACTACTCCCGACGGCCAACTACCGGCGGCCATTCGCGATCGGGCCACTCTCAATACGACAGTGATGACGGCCATTCTGCCGCCTGGGAGCAAGGCCTCTAAAATCTCTCCCAGCTTGTGCACGCTGTACGAAGAATGGCAAGCACTTCGCCGCTCTACTCGGGGTGGGACGGTGTTAGTACACAAACACGATATGAGTCGATGGCAAGCCCTCTCTCGACTGTTCGGGGACGTCGGAGTACCGCAATGCATCGCGCCATCTGCCATTCAGTCCGCACATTCTCGACCATAGCCCCTTCTTATTTGAACCGGATTCCTGCAAATTCATCATTAACATCATTAAATGGAGAGTGACGTGAAACCGAAGGCTGTGATCTTCGATATTGACGGCACCTTGCTGGATTCGGTCGACTTGCATGCGCAAGCTTGGATCGAAGCGTTTGAACATTTTGGCTATCGCATACCGTTCGAGAAAGTGCGTCCCCAAATCGGCAAGGGGGGAGATCAGCTCATGCCTGCGTTTATCTCACAAGAGGAACTCAAGAAAATTGGGCATGATCTGGAGCAGTATCGGGGTGAGCTGTTTAAGCGGAAATATCTGCCTGAAGTGAGACCATTCCCTCGTGTGCGAGACCTCCTCTTGAAGATCAAAGAGAACGGGCAGCGAATCGCTTTAGCCTCGTCTGGCAAGGAAGACGAAGTAGACGAATACAAACGGATCGCTCATATCGATGATCTCGTTGATACCGATACGTCGGCAGACGATGCCGATCGTTCAAAGCCGGCGCCCGATATTTTCGAAGCAGCCATCAGGAGACTGACCCCCCTGACACCCGCGGAAATGATCGTGGTAGGCGATACCGTTTATGATGTTGAGGCTGCTCGAAAAGCCAGACTTCACACGGTGGGGCTTCTTTGCGGTGGGTCTTCGGCTGATGCCCTTCACCGGGGAGGATGCGTGGCCATCTATGCCGATTGTGCCGCTCTCTTTATGAAATATGAGACATCCCCTCTCGCACATTAGACGCCGCCCTATCATCCTACATGGAAATCCGGTAAGATCCCGACACCCCGCATCTACGTATTTCGATAGCAACATCCCGATCAGGGGGTCTATGTATAGGCATGCAGAGCTATCACAGAGAGGGCGACATGTTGGAGGATCATTCGGGAAATCAAAGCTGGCTGCTAGCTTTTATGGCTACGGCAGTGGCGGGAGCCGCCGTCGCTTTCCTGCTGTCGCTATGAGTTCGGCAGGAACGATGTGAGGTTGGGTTGCGAAGGACCGGCCATCCTTGATCCGCTCCTTCTGACCGTTCGCGGCTAGCGATCGCGGACAGACATCGCGATCTGAGGAGACACTATGCTGAAATGGTCGTTTATATTTCTCATTATCTCCCTCATCGCGGCGGCCTTCGGTTTCGGCGGGATAGCCGCTGATGCGGCTGAAATTGCGAAAATCCTGTTCTTTATTTTCCTCGTGATCTTCCTCGTCACGTTGGTCTTGGGACTGATGGCCGCGCGAAAGATAACCGGCAATTCCTGATTCCTCCGCTCCCTCAGCTTCGTTTGGCTTCTCGCTCAAATCCAGGAAGGATAGCCTTAAAAAAGGCGTTTTGAATGAGTTTAATGACCACCTGCAAGGTGCTCGTCTTCGGGTTTTTGACTTCTCCGCTCACCTCCGCTTCCGTCGCGACTTCATTTCGCGGCGCGTTACTCAATACGGTCATGGCGCCACCGACTACTCCTTCATAGAGTTTTTGAAGCAGTCCTTTGTCCTTATCCTGTTCCGGATCGTACACATCCACATCTTTGAACAATGGCTTCATATAGCCTTTAATGGCGCCGTTTTTTACCGTCAGTTCGGTGAAGAATGAAAAGACTCCATCCACCACATCGAAATTTCCATACGACCTCAACAAATCATTCATCGACCGCATCTTTGTTTTCACCATCCTGACCTGAAGATCGAAATCGGGAGAATCGGTCTCCGGCCGAAAGGTCGCACTCACTTGGGTCAGACCAGACCCCATAAATTTCCCCGTCACTTTCAGATAGGCAGTGCCTTCGGAGAACTGATTGCTGAAGTTCTCCAGTCCCATATTGACGTCGGTCATGTACACCCGATAATCCGGTTTGACCGCCATATTGACGAACCCCCACTCACTATTCAGCACCTTGGCATGATCGATCCGGAGCAGCCATTCCGGGTGATTGTTCAATTGTTTGGCCGCCTCGGCAGTCTGGGCAGCCATTTTCTTTTCAGACTTCGCCGTAGCTGCGGCATGGACATAATCAACGCGCACCCCCTCCATGAGAAGATCCGTCAATTTCGCTTCCTTAGTCAATGGAGAGTACTCCACGTGTCCCGCGGCAGATATCACTCCCTTACGCAGCTGGACGTTATATCGGCCTGTGACGGGCACCACATCGTCCAAATGAACTTGCTTCAGCGTGATGTCGATATTGAGGCCCAGGTGCGGCTGGGAGAGGAAATCAGCCGCCCCATCCATGGTGAGACTGCCCGAATCGAAGACGTTGCTGTCAAGATGCACGGTGGACGGATAGGTTCGCTCTTTCGAATGGACGTTCCGAATATTTTCCGCGAGAAGATTCAGATGGCTGAGATGCAGCGGTTTCGACTTCGGATTATCGACGTACGTGATGTCGGCATCGTTCAACCGAAATACATCGATCTTGAAAGGATAGACCGCCAGCACCGCGTCTTGCCATCCTCGGTCTTGCATGGCCTGATCGTCCTGCGCCTCTTCTTTGGCTTGCGTCCGCGTCACGCGCAACACAGAACGATCGATGCGGTGATCACTGACAAGATGTCCGTGGAGTACGGCCCGCCAATGAATACTGGCATGCCAGAAGGGAATCTTTGCGACAGGCGGATCGGGATGCTCATTCTGAACCAATGTGGCGTTTTCAAAATCGACGGACAACCCGATTGGGTGAAAACGTAACCTCCCAATGGCCAGCGTATATCCAACGACGTGGCGATTGAACTGACGTTCGGCGTAGAGGCGAAGCGGTTCATCGATAAAAAACAGGGCCACTCCTACAAGCAGACAGAGCAGAACGATAATGCCGATGATCTTTCCCCATCTTTTACGCATTCAACCCATCTCCTCACAAGTGAGTCTCCTCAAGGAGATTCAGTCCTCTATCCATGTGAGGTGCAGCAAAAGCGATGCCTATACCAGCGAGCATCATTGTTTTTATCCAGAAGCGCCGCGTACTCAATATGCCTACAGGCACGCTTCGTCCATACTGCGCAGTGTGTTATACATATTCTTTAGGACCGACCTATACCCGACATTCGGCGAATCACTCGCTCACGAACTGTCGAGGCGAGACCCATTATGACCCGAGCAAAAGCTTCTGATGAACACAATGTCCTGGCGGTAGACTCCCCCATCGACCTCACCAGTCCGCGCCTCTACATCAATCGTGAGTTAAGTTGGCTGCAGTTTAATCTCCGCGTCTTGGAAGAAGCAGAGGACCAACGGCACCCTCTTCTTGAACGCGTCAAATTCTTATCGATCTTTGCGACGAACCTCGACGAATTTTTTATGATTCGCGTATCGGGCCTACGATGCCAATTGCTCGGCGTGACTACCGAAGCGCCACCCGATGGCATGACGGCCTCAGAGCAGATTACCGCTATCCGCCAAGAATTAACGACTCAACTCGCTCGGCACCATAGGTGCTGGAGTCAAGATGTATTGCCGAAACTTACGCAGAACGGCATCCATCTGCTCCATTACCACGAACTGGTCGAGTCAGAACGGGAACAGTTGCGTCAATATTTTGTGCGCGAAGTATTTCCCACCCTCACTCCGCTTGCGTTCGACCCGGCTCATCCGTTTCCGCATATTTCGAATCTGAGTTTCAACTTGGCCGTCGTGGTGCGCGATCCCGAGCGAGGTGAATGCTTTGCTCGCGTCAAACTGCCCGACGTCTTTCCACGTCTCATACCCGTCATGCGCGCGCAGGCGCCCTCCCCAGGACCGAACGAATTTCCACCGCCCAAAGGTCAATCGTTCGTCTGGTTTGAAGAGATCGTCGCCGCCCACGTGGGCGCGCTGTTTCCGGGACTTGAAATAGTCGCCTCTTATCCATTTCGGGTCACGCGCGATGCGGACCTCGAAATCGAGGAAGACGAGGCGGCCGACCTGATCACGGCCGTGGAGGCGCAAGTCGACCAGCGCGACTTCGGATCGGCGGTGCGACTGGAACTGGCTCGCAGCACACCGGACGACATCCGAGAAACGTTGACGAGGAATCTGCAATTGGCGCCTTATTTGGTCTACACCGTCGAGGGGCCCATCGGAATCTCGAGCGTGATGGAATTGGTCGGTCTCGATCGTCCCGAATTGAAAGACCCGCCGTTCCAGCCGGCGGTCCCGGTCGCCGTCACGTCGCACTCGACTCTGGTCGATGCCATTCGTCAAGACGACCTGCTGCTCTATCACCCCTATGACAGTTTTACGCCCGTGGTCGACTTTGTGCGGCAGGCCGCTTCCGACCCCAATGTGCTGGCCATCAAACAGACGCTTTATCGCGTGAATCCGAAGTCGCCCATTATCGAGGCGCTCATGGAAGCGCGCGTCAATGGCAAGCAGGTTGCGGTGGTCGTGGAGCTTAAGGCCCGCTTCGACGAAGAAAACAATATTGCCTGGGCGCGCAAACTCGAAGACGTGGGAGTGCATGTGGTGTACGGGGTCCTTGGACTCAAGACCCATGCAAAGATGTGTCTGGTCGTGCGGCGCGAGGCAGACGGGATCCATCGCTACGTACACCTCGGCACGGGGAATTACAATGTGTCGACCAGTCGGATCTACACGGACCTCAGTTACTTCACGGCCAATCCCGCGATCGGAGCCGATGCGTCCGACCTGTTTAACGCCTTGACGGGTTACTCGCGCAAGAACAGTTACAGCCGGCTGCTCGTCGCGCCCATTACGTTGCGCCAGCAGCTGCTCGATCGAATCGAACGCGAGGTCCGACGCCATCGCACCGAGGGAGACGGTTATATCGCGTGCAAAATGAATTCCCTGGTGGATAAAGCCTGCATCCAGGCGCTGTATCGAGCATCGCAGGCTGGGGTAAAGATCGATCTTCAGGTCAGGGGGATCTGTTGCCTCCGACCGGGGATTCCCGGAGTCAGTCCTACCATTACGGTCACCTCCGTGGTCGGACGATTTCTTGAACATGCGCGCATCTACTACTTCCGTAATGGCGGACAACATGACGTTTTCGTCGGCAGCGCGGACCTGATGCCACGCAATCTCGATCGTCGCGTGGAAGTCCTGTTCCCGGTTGAGCATACCCGCGCCAGGGAAATAATCATCACGGATATTCTTGGCGTCGGGTTGCGCGACAACATGCAAGCCCGGCGTTTGCGTTCAGACGGCGCCTCCGAGCGCCTGCACCCTTCCAAAGGAGAAGCCCCCCTTAATTCGCAGGACTGGTTTCTCACGCAGTGGAAATCCCGTCCCTAGTGATTCTGTTTTCTTATCTACACAGACCTTTCCCCCAAGCTCTACAGCAATGTGAGCCTTGCCGGCACTCCATCCGACCCTCGACCCTCTATGTAACTGAGGATTTCCTTTCGTCTCCGAATCGTCCTCACTTACTAGGGCCAAAAGGTTGACAGTAGTGAGCAATAACGGTATTTCATGTGCGTTCTTCCCTATTTTATTGACCACTACATCTAGGTACAAATGATCAGTTCGTCTTGAAGGGGACCAATGATCGGTCGGTCAATGCCTCGGCAACATGGCGATCATCTCAGCGTGGAACGGTGAGTAAGAGGACCAGCACCATGCGAAACGAACAGCACTCCAACAAGCCTTCCTCTGTTCCAGGTGTTGATGAGCTTCAAGACGCCTTCGCCGGTCCGAGCATTCCAATAGAGTACAGCCTACTTTCTCCAGATCATCGGATTTTAGAACGGCGCTTCATGGCGTTCCCTCCATTCGGCAAAGACAGTCAAGGAGAAGCGATCCGTGACATGGGTGGCGTCTCGATCCGCTCAAATGTCGAATATCTGGAAGAAAACACCTCCCGCAAGGCGGGACCCGAAGCAGGGCGTGTCATTGTAGAGGATTTGGCACGCCAATTAAATGAGCGGATCCCTGACCCCGCCTGCCATGTCACCGTAGACTCGCTGAAGAATCCTTGGATGAGCTATTCAAACGAGTTCACCGCCTATCTGGTGGAACTGTGCATCGATCTCTCCGGCGACCCGCAATTTCAGTTTCACATGGGCCGTGAAAAATTAATTCCTCCCTTGATCCAAATTCTTATGCGGCCATTTTCGGCCGGCCAGGTCTACAAAACTGCGGCTTACTATGCGCGACACTATGCGAATAACTCTTACGAATTGGAGGGGCTCCACGTCACCGATCGGTCGGCGACCTTACGTATGCGTCTCTCCGAGAGGGCGCTCCGGCAATTCGGGCCGTATCGCCGCGCCTGCGCGAAGCTCTGGTGTGAGGCGTTAAAAGTCGGGCTCGCCATCGTCCCTGAGAAGGTACACAACTCACGGCACGCCACGGTCACCGACCGGTGCTGTCTGGTCGCCGGCGATCCCTATTGCGAATGGGAAGTGCAGTGGGAGGTGCCCGCCGCCTGGTACTCGGGACGTGGCCTCGTCCGTCGGTTTGCCAAGCATGTGCTGCAGACAGACATTGCGCAGGGTGAACAGCTGATACAGGAACAGATGCAATCCTTAGAGGTCCGCCACGACGAACTTCGGAAGGCCTATGTGGAGCTGCAAAACACGGCGGTTGAATTGCAGCGGCGCGTACAGCAGCTCACCACCCTGCACGAGGCCGGGTTAATGTTCGCGACGCTTCGCGACCGGGATGTTCTTTTACGGCAAGCGCTGGAGATCGTACTGCAGACACTCCGCTACGACCGTGCCATGATCACATTTTTTGATGCTCAACGAGGTGTGTGCTCTGACGCGCGCCTCCTCGGTGTGGACTCCTCGCTGGCCGATTATGCACGATCCCTCGAAGTACCGGTGACGGATCCCGACTCGCTGGAAGGACGGGTGTTTCTTCGTGGAGAGGCTGTTCTGGTCCCCAAGACAGACGAGATGGCGTACCGTCTGCATCCGGTCACTCAAGAACTCATGAGACGCATCGGCACACATTCGTTTATTACGGTGCCGTTGAAAGTAAGACAAACCATTGTCGGGGCGGTGACGGTTGACCGCAATCGAACCTATCCGCTCACGGAAGACGATGTCTCCCTTATGGTCACCTTTGTCAATCAATTGGCAATTGCGCTCGATAACGCAGACGCCTATCAAGCGATTGAAGGCTTAAACTTAACATTGGAAGCCAAAGTGCATGAACGCACGGTTCAGTTGGAAATCGCCAATGAGCAACTCCGGGAACACGATCGACGGAAAAATCAGTTTCTCTCCCATGTGAGCCACGATCTCAAAACGCCACTGACCTCTATTGTCGGGTTTATCGGAAACATGCTCGATGGCCTCGCAGGCCCGCTGCAGCCCAAACAGCATACGTATCTTGAGCGCGTCAAAGCCAATGCCGAACGTTTGTCGCGTATGATCTCAGACCTGTTAGACCTCTCGCGTATCCTGTTCGGCGCCTTGCATATACACCGGGCAAGTATGTCACTGAACGACCTCGCGCAAGAAACGCTGGATCAGCTCCAATTGATCGCGGATCGAAAGAGCGTGACCCTTCAACTGCAGTGTCCACACGGGCCGATAACCGTGTTTGCCGATCGTGACCGGCTCAACCAGGTTGTTACGAATTTGTTGGATAACGCCCTCAAATTCACCCCAAGCGGCGGCACAGTGTCGCTATGCCTCCAACAAGGGGACGACGACCGTGTCAGCATCGCCGTATCGGATACCGGGTGCGGAATCCCACAGAGCGCCATCGAACGGCTGTTCGAGGCGTTCTTTCAGGCGCATCCCCTTGCCGCCGCCGGTCGGGAAGGATTGGGCTTAGGGCTCTCGATCGTCAAGTTTCTTGTTGATCTTCACGGAGGAACCATTTCTGTCACAAGCCGTGAACAAAAGGGGACGACGTTTACCGTCCACCTTCCGAAGAATCATCCCGCAAAAGCCGATGCATAGGCTTCCATTGGACACCAGGGCTTTATCGCCATTCATGTCAGGTGTCGCCTCGAGAACTTAATCGAGAATGAATCCCTCCGCCCTCTTCTTCACGAGGTTGACGAAAGTAAGTCGTTACCCCAATTGCATATTGCCTCGCTTGAACGGCACACTAAATCCATGGAATATGTCTTGTCCACCTTGCTGGAGACAGTTGCGGCCATAGGTTCGGGAATTGTGCTTCTCTGGCTGTCCGGGGCCGTTGCTCTGCAATGGTATCAATCCGGTGGTTATCGATCCGACCGTTACTATGAGGGAGAGTAACGCATGTATCGGCTCATGCTGCTCATGACCGGGACAATGGCTCTCATCGTCCTTCCGGCATATGCCGCCTCGGATGAACCCCGCTCGGCGTGGTCGCTCAATGAGATTCTGAATCAAGGCAGTCGCATGCTTACCGATAGCATCACGCATGGGCTCGCTATTGTTCAGAACCATGTTGAGTTCGACTCTTCGACAGCAAGCGGATCTTCGAACGGTGAGGAGTCCACTCATCTCCGCCTCAAATTGTTCCCGAACGGAAAGAGTCAGCCGGACGATGCCCTAAGTGCGGAAGGTACGTTTCGGCGTTCCGTCGATCCATCCGACCGGCATTTCGGCTTTGAATTTCGGCTGCTGCCTCCAAAACGTTCATCAGATCCCAAAGAATACATCTGAGCGGTTGAGCCTACTCCCAGCGCAAGCGCGCTCCAGCCTCGTAGCTATTTGTCCCATAACAGATCGGGAGAATATATGCGCAATGCCATCATTGGCTTTTTGGTGGGTCTCTCGCTAAGCGCCAGCGTCTGGGCAGGAAGTTCGAGCACAGGTGTCCAGTCACGCCCGCAAGCGTCGCGACCGGATCAACTTTGGGAGCAGGATCGTGGAGCTGCCATCAAACAGTACGAGGAAGAGCATCAACAGCAGAGCAGATACGAACAGGACCTCAAGCAACTTCAACGAGGGATGGAGCAACGCAATCACAGGCCCTGTTGAAGGCCCACCAGACGAAGGTCTTACGACGAACAGGCAATAGCGACCGCCTGCAAGAACGGCTAATCTCCGTGACAGCGGAAATAAGGCTGTTCACGCCGGAGGTTGCCATGAAAGCTGAGAAGGAAATTCTGGATCTGCTGCGGGAAATTCGAGACTTCGTACAGATTCTGGCGATTCGCGACCAACTCACGCCATTAATGGAAGAACCAGTCGCACAACGCAACTGCCGCAGCTGGTTCTTGTGTGGCCATCGCACCCATCCCAGAAAACACCATCCAACCGACGGCTCTGCATGTGGATAATGGTGACGCGGTAGTTTGACTCCGCTCTTGCTCTCTACTTCACACTTGCCATGTTTTGATTCTCCGCTCATACAGATTTCTTATCGGACCGAGAAATCGATGAACACTGTCCCATCGTTGTGCCACCTGACTACTCGTAATCTTCCATCTCTGCTAATAAATGGCAGATTGAACTTGGACTGGACGGTTCTGGTTGGATTGAGACTGGGATAGTGCTTTTCTTTGAAGTAACATCCGCCGTCTGGTGTCACCGATTAGTTTTTATCGGTTGTCAGATATTCGTTGAAGGCTGATTCGATATGATTTCGATTTCTGATGGCTCAAACTAGCAACTCATGTCGCGGACTGAGGTCGATCCTTCATTTGTGCGCACGAATTCCATATGACTTGACTCTATGTTGGCTCACTTCACGTTAGCGTTTACAAAGTCGATGCTATGCCCCGTGGCTTGTTCATGTGTGTGCCAGTCCACCCACCCTAACGGTTCGCCACAGCCCTTACATTTATATGGATAGATTGGTCTTAATTGGCTTTGCAGGGGTTGTTTGACCTGTCCGTTGGTCGAGGAGCGATACAGCCGCAAGCCGATCGGAGTGCACACGATCAATGCAATTGTCAGATACCTATACAATACTTCAGTCGATACGATCGCGGGACTTTCCCACATGCTCGACCTCTTTTTTTATGCAATACGCGAAGGAAATGGTCAATCTTTCTTTCCTCCAACCCTAAAATACTTTTTAAGTATGCAGAATGCGAGCACCTGGATTCTATGGAACAAAAGTCTGATGATTTAGGAGAATAGAAAATAGGATGAACCACGGCAGCTTCATGAAGTGACCATTCACGGACGAAGAGCGGGGCGAGGCGGAGGCGGCCCTTCCGATGTGTCGGTAGTTGGAGGTGGGAAACCCTTGTGCTCCCGACTGAACATCAGCTTCATTGTCAAGATAATGACCGCCACCAGCAACAACGCCCACCAAACTGATGGTTTACCCAACATGACAGGGCTCATGCATCGCGTCAGACCATCTAGCGATTAAAGAACAACACCAATTCATTCTGCGACCTTCGTCGGATAGAAATCAAGAATCGAAGTCTTCATGATGCTGGAAGGATGGCCTTTGCATGTTATGATAGCCATGCCGCGTTGCTTTCCAGTGAGAGAGCGATGCGCAGATGGGATTGACGGTTGGCGACAGCCTAATACTGTTATCGTCAATCCCCATCCTCCCTTCCTCCTTCCCTCGAAAACAAGAATCCTCGAAATACGTCGACTCCTTTGCACCGAAGGCTTTTATTGCCCTTGACACTCTCGCCTGCAGAGCATAGCCTCCGTATTCTATACCTATCGTACAAGGAGGTTATCTATGTCTGTTGCCAGAGTGACTGAGATCATCGCTGCATCCCCAAAGAGTTTCGAAGACGCCGTCCAAGTTGGCATCGCAAGAGCCAATAAAACCTTGCAAAATGTGAAAAGTGCGTGGATAGAAGATCAGAAAGTTGATATTGAGGACGGCAAGATCACGGAATATCGTGTGGCCCTAAAGGTCACCTTTATTCTGAAGGACTAGATCTCGGTTGTACGGCAGAACTGAAGGCCGCGGGCAACTCAGCATTCGAACTTGAAAGCTGGGTGACGAATGTGATGTGAGGACTCGCTTGGAAATCCTCACTCGTTCTACCCCGACTAAGAGGCATGGACCCGGTATGGGTAGCCGTCGTCTGTCCTTTTGAGTTTTCGCCTAACTTCTTTCATTCTCTTTTCCAATTTGCACATTGGGCTAAAGCGGAGGACTCAAGTCTTTGCCGCCGTAACGAAACGGCAACTACGCTTCAAACCCCTTGTGAGGAATCGCTTCTCTCCATACTTACCGAGCTAACGCTTCTCGGTAGATCATAGGGGTGCCGCCCCGAGGTACTGCACATCGGATGATCATTTGTAACGACACCTTCAAGAAGTCACTACTGAAGCGAAAGGAATGGGAAAGACAAGCACGTACAGCCCGCCCGCATCCGGCCTCTCAAGGGGAACCGCCACTGGTTGAGCTGCGACCGACTAATGTCTCAGACAGCGTAGAATGCCTTGTCAAGAAGCGGCGAGGCACATCTGGCGATACTTACGTGGATGCCAGAGTCGGCTCTGCATACTCGTGATAGCATGCATCCAAAGCGATTTTGAGATATTCCAAGCTTCGGCGGGCCGCTTGCTTGACGCGGTGCTGGAGTTCCGGCGTGGTCGCGTGCTGTTTCATAATTTCAAGCGCCTCGGTCGGATGAAGGTCATCGTAGCGAGCATGGGCTTCCATCCATGAATATGCCTTCTTGGTTAGGGAAACGCCTTGCTGGCCATGATATTTCCCAAAGCCCTGGACCATAAGTTTGGCGATTCCTTGAGTGACACCCTCAATTGCGTAATTGGTCGCGCTGACAGCTTCGACAAAACTTCCTCGGGACGTGACCGACCATAACCAATGAGTGAGGGCTTCGACTTCTGCCAGAATGGAGGGATTGAGCAAGTCCTCAGATGGCACCCCAAAACCAAGGGCCATATCTATCCACTGTTCCGCATGGCGTTTTTCGACCTTTAGATTATCGATAAGAAAGGCGCGCGACACAGCATCTGGAGCTTTCGCTAGATACGTGGCCATGAATTGGGGAAACGCTTCAACAAACGGGTAGAACTGCGTCGACCATCCATGCACTTGAGACAAGGACAATTGGCCGGAGGACGTTTCTTGCACAAGAGGAGATGCCCAAATCGCTTCTCGATAGGGATTTAAAGCCTCATCCATTTCAAATACCCATGCGGGATGAGGCGTAAACCGTCGGCCACGGAGGTGTGACTTGCGGACGACGGGCAGATCGGCAGATGCCGGACATGCGGTCGTTGGAGGGGTCAGCGTCAAGATGACGCCCTGCTGCGCAGAGATGTCCTGTCGAAACTGTTCTAACAATGTCCTAAGGGCTGTTCGTTGTTGAATATCCAGCCCTGTAAATCTCAGGCCTGTCGCGTACCGCCTATCTCCTGTCTCTCGGCAATACACAACATTTGCCAGGAAATGGAAGGGGGTATTCTCACGATGATGACAACGTACATCTAGAGACATCCCTGGAGTCAGCGTGGTGCCGCTAAGGATAGCCATTCCTCCCCGACTCAAATTTTCGCAGAAAATGGGCGACGTATGCTCTTCAGACCACGTACATTTGATCTCAACAGCATGCCGCACAGACCGTCGGAGATCTCGTTTAGAGGTCGAGGGGGGTTGATTCATAACTCATCCTTAACCATAATTACTATAGTTAGGGTAAATCTATACTCTCTTACACCGGGTTTGTCTAGAGCAACGGACAGGGTGGACTCGGACCGCTGCGAACCGAAAAAACGCTCGCTGATGAGATTGACGCGGCTACAGGCGCCGCTACACTAGTACAGATGGCCCTATTCTCATAGGGTCGGCTCTGAAACGAATTGCCTAGCCTGATGAATCTTTTTGCTTTTTCTGGACTTGCAACGGGGCTGACATCCCTCGCCCTAGGGATTTTCGTCCTCTTCATGCGCCCGCAATGTGCTCTGAACCGAGTGTGGTTTTACTTTACCGGCTCAGTAGCCCTGTGGGGATTCGGCAGCCTGTGGATCGCACTTGCTCAGGACCATGACTCAGCGTTATGGGCATGGCGTCTCGCCTTTGCATTCGCCGTCGTTTGGATCCCCATCCTCTTCTATCACTTCGTCACGTTGTTCTGCGGATTGCCGGGCCGAGGCGTTTTGAAGGCGAATTATGTGATTGGGCTTGTCTTTGCAGCCTGCTTAAGTACGTCATGGTTTTTCAGCGATGTGCGATACGTGTTCGAATCATTCTATTACGCACGACCTGGATCTGTGGTCTTCCACGTGTTCTTTCTGTGGTGGACATGGTTGGTCAGCTACGCGCATTACAAAGTGTGGGGAGAATACCAGACGGCGTCTGGAGCGAAACAAAAACAGTATCAATATTTCTTTGTCGCCTTTACCTTGGCTTTTGGAACAGGATCTCTCGATTACTTGCCGATGTTTGGCATTGACGTGTATCCCTATGGGAACTTCGGCATAATTTTGTATCCCATCATCATGACGTACGCTATTGTGAAATACGGCACGATGGACATCCAAATCGCTCTTGAACGGAGTTTGGCCCATCTTCTACTCTTGATTGGCTCCGCGATTCCGGCCTATGCGATCGCATTGATCGGACAGCGAATGGCCTTTGGCAGTATCAATCTCACCTATTCTCTCGTGCTCCTTGTCTTAGTCCTGCTGCTGGTCTTGACGGCCTTACATATGAAATCAGCCGTCCAAGCCACCGTCGCACGAACTCTATTTAAACCCCGATATGAAATGTATGACGTCTTGACTAACTTTGCCAATGCCATCATCGGGACTCTCGATCTGCATGCGGTCACCGACGGCATCGTATCGATGCTTGCTCGTACCTTGGAAGCGAAGACAGTCTCTCTTTACCTATTAAACGGCCAGAAGGTGAGCTATGTGTGCGTTTCTTCCTACGGATCGTTACAAGATGTTGGTGAGTCCATCAAGGCGAACGCCCCTTTGCCACTGCAACTTGTCAAAACTAAACGGGCCCTGCTCCGCCACGATGTCGACGCAACTCATTCCTCATCACTTGCCCCAGCTCTTTTACGGGCGCTTGACGAAATCCACGCCGACATCTGTCTCCCGATTATCAGCAAGGGGCGCCTTCTCGGCTTCTGTTCCGTTGGGGAGCGCCCACGCAAGTACTCAGATGAGGACGTTGACTTTCTAGAGACGTTGTCGCACAAGCAGTTCGCCACGGCCATCCACTACGGCATGCTGAACGAGGAATTGAAGCATGCGCACCGAGCGATGGAACGAACACAGCGGCTACGATCATTGGATATTATGGCGGCCGGCTTTGCGCATGAAATACGAAATCCACTGACCTCTATCAAAACGTTCCTGCAGTTAGTGCCCGACCACCGAGACGATACGGAGTTCATTCAGGGGTTTAGTCAAATCGCCTGTGATGATGTGCTTCGTATTGAGCGGCTCATCAAAGAGATTTTGGATTATGCGCGGGTCCAAAATCCACAATTCAAGGAGGAGGATGTAAATGACATTGTGTCGCACTGTGTGTGCTTTCTTGAAAT
>Ga0070674_100000886_pt1 | contig 15612 bp, 13 predicted proteins | sample KBSM33metaG_FD_65344 | JGI IMG/M metagenome (GOLD analysis project Ga0070674, IMG submission 65344) | Miscanthus rhizosphere microbial communities from Kellogg Biological Station, Michigan, USA - KBS M3-3 metaG | ecosystem: Host-associated > Plants > Roots > Rhizosphere > Soil ... | reverse complement strand
CGGCGGATCTGGTCACCCGCGGTTGCTTTCCGTATCGGCTGGAGAGGCCTGGGACTGCACTTTTCTACCGGGGCCCGGGACCCGGGATCCGGGGTCCGGGACTCGGGATCCGCGATCCGTTTCCGGCGAGCGCTCGAGCACCAGTGCCCAGTTCGACACTGGTCGAAACTTCGTACTCGGTGCCGTTCGGCGGCTTTGATAACTGCGATCAATTCATGCCAGCGGCGCCCTTCTTCAAGAAAAGCGGATGCACCCGATTCTTGCGTGGCTTCGCTGGATGACACAAATCGTGAGCTATCGAGACCTCGAGGTCTGGCAACTGGGTATGGAGTTCGTCGAACAGGTGTACGCCCTCAGCCGATCGTTTCCAAGAGAAGAACTCTTCGGACTGACGTCTCAGCTTCGACGGGCCGCGGTTAGCATTCCTTCACTCGTCGCAGAAGGACATCAACAGAGCACGAAGACCTATCGCAACTACGTGATCAGAGCACTCGGATCGCAGGCTGAATGTGAAACTCAGATGGAGCTCGCACGGCGGCTTTCATTCGCTCCGCCCAATCAGCTTCAGCCGGTGATCGGCTTGCTAAGTCGCGTGGGTCAGGTCCTCCACGGATTGGAGCGAAGCTTGCCAGAAAAGTAGACGTTGAACGACCGCCAGAATAGCGGACCCCGGACCCCGGATCCCGGACCCCGGATCCCGGACCCCGAGTGCCTCACCGTCCAAAAATAATGTTCTCGCTCTTGAACAACCCTGTCGTGATCTGAATGAGGATCGCGCTGGCCAGCAGGCAGGTCCCCGCCGACGTGAGAAACGCGGTCGTGTCGGGGACGCGTCCGCCGAGGACATCGGTGAGCAGGACATATGGTCCGAGCATCGGGACGGCGTACGTCCACGTGGCGTTGCCGATCGGATAGAGCGACGACAACACGCCGGGCAGCATCGGCCCGAGGATCAGGACGCCCATGTAGGTCTGTGCCTCCTTGAACGATCGCGCAAGCGTGGCGACAGCGGCCTGCAGTGCCGCCGTGAACAGACACATGGGCGCGACGGCAAGCAGGATCGGCCCCACATGTTGCGGGCCGATCTCGAGTCGAATGCCCATGTCCTCGAGTCTCAGCAATCGAGTGAGCTGCGCGCAGAGGACGGTCGTCAGGCACACGCTGACCACCGCGGCGAGCGTTGCGGCCATCCACTTGCCGGCAACAAACGCCATGCGCGGGGCCGGATTCACGAGCAGCGGTTCGAGCGATCCACGTTCGCGCTCGCCAGCGGTCGAGTCCGTCGCGATCTGCATTCCTCCGACGAAGCCGGCGACCATGATGAACATCGGGATGAACGTCAGGATTTGTGCGGCGCGCTGTTGCGCGGTCGAGACCTCGATCTCTTCGATCGCCAACGGGCGCATGGCGGCTGGGCTGACCCCGCGCATGATGAGTCGCAGGCTGCTGATCTCGGCGGCGTACTGCTGGAGCAGGATCTGGACGCGCTGCACCGACGGACGCACGTCGTTGCGCGAACTGTCGGCCACCAGTTGAAGCGGCGCGGGTCGCGACGATCGGAACCGCTCTGCGAAGTCATCCGGCACGATCACGACGACCGCCTCGCGTTGCTCGCGCACGGCTTTTTCCGCCTCGGCCGGTCCTTCGACGACGTGAACACCCGCCTGTTGATTCAGCCAGTTGACGAGGGCAGGCGCGCGGTGCATGCCGACGATAGGCACACGCACGGCGTCGGCATCCCGTTGCCGATCGGCCAGCTTGTTCATCATGAAGCCGATGAGAACAGGGCCGATCACGACGCTGAACAGGATCGACCACAGCGCGCGTCGATCGCGCAGCGAATCTCTCAGCTCTTTCCGGCAGACGATGAGCGTCTGGCGCGCGGTCCGCATCGCGTTCACTCGTGGGCTCCCTGGTCGAGGCCCGCGAGTGCGACGAAGGCGTCCTCAAGATTTTGATAGCCGGTCTGATGACGAAGTTCGTCGGGCGTGCCTTGCGCGACGACGCGTCCCGCAGCGATGACGACGATGGAGTCGCAGAGCGCGGAGACTTCCTGCATCACGTGACTCGAGAACAGGACGCATCGCCCCTGGTCGCGGAGCCGCCGCACGATGGAGCGAACGGCGCGAGTGCTCATCACGTCGAGACCGTTGGTCGGTTCGTCGAGCAGGACGTTCTGCGGGTCGTGCACGAGTGCCCGCGCCAGCGCGACCTTCGTGCGTTCGCCGTGCGAGAACCCGCCCGTGCGCCGATCGGCAATCGCCCGCATGTCGAGCAGGTCGATCAATTCCTCGGTCCGTTTCGCGAGCTGGTCGCTCTCGATACCTTGCAGCGCGCCGAAGTAGTCGAGATGTTCCCGCGCCGTCAGGCGCGGATAGAGTCCAAAGCCATCCGGCAGCACACCGAGCCTTGCCTGTGCCGCCTGCGGCGTCGCCACCGCATCCACGCCGTCCACCCGTACCTCGCCACTGTCAGGCTTCATCACGGCATAGAGCATTCGAAGCGTCGTAGTCTTTCCGGCGCCGTTCGGGCCAAGCAGACCCGTGATCGCGCCGTCCTGCGCGACGAAGCTCACGCCGTCAACCGCCGTGACGCTTCCAAATTGTTTACGGGCGTTGGCAATCTGGATCATTTCGGGACGCCGTCGCCCTCCGCGGGATCGGGACCTGCAGGCGTGACGAAGAACGGCGGACGACGGACGTCGCCGACGCAGTCGGTGTCGAGGCCGTCCACCGATCCGCGTTCGATGAAGTCAGCGACGACGCGATTCCCGCACGGTGTCATCACCACGCCGTGGCCCGTCGAAGGAACGATGACGTGCTTGCCGTGAGAGAGATGCCTCACGACGGATTCGCCCCAGACTGGCGGCGTGACCGGGTCGACCTCGCCTGACAACACGAGCACGGGCACGTCGGATTTCACGGGGTGGTAGTAGTCTGCGTTGACCGCGCCCTTGGGCCACATCGCGCACGCATCGAGCTGACTGCCTATGAGGTGCGCGCCGAAGACCGACTTCGATGTCTGGTGTGCGAGCTCGGCGGGAGACACGCGGGAGGCATCCTCACTGCACAACACCGAGAGCTGCATCCCGATGCTCATGTTCTCGCCGGCGTCCTCGCTCGCGAGCGCGAGCGCGAAGAGGCCCTGGAAGTCGTCTTTCTCGGCGCGATCGACAAGCGCCGGAACGATCGACGCCGTGAGAGGAGAGTAGAGCGCGCTGAAGATGACGCTCGAGACCAGGCGCGCGTCGACATCGATCTCCTCTGCGATTCCGGTTCGCGGATGAACGATGCGCACATGGCGCGGCTTGCGATCGAGGCTCGTGATCAGGTTTCTGATCCGCGAGGCCATCTGCGGGAACGTCTGGCTGCATGCCGCTTCGGCTTCGCAGTCCACGAGCGCCTTGTCGAGCGCGTGCTGTGCGTCGCGAGCGGTGAAGAGCGGAAGCCGCATATCGGTTGGCGCGACGCCATCGAGCACGATCGATCGCACGTGCTCTCCGTGCTGTCGAAGGTAGACGAGCGCGGCACGAGTCCCGTACGAGCCGCCATAGAGATTGATGCGGTCGTAGCCGAGAAACGCGCGGACATCGTCGAGGTCGTCCATCGCGATGTCGGTGGTGTACAAGCGAACGTCGGCGTCGTAGCCCTCGAGACATCTGCGCAGCCGGGCGAGCGCTGCAGTACTCCCCTCGGTCATTTCGCGCAGTGAGCTGGCGCTGGACCGGCAGTTCAGAGGATTGGACTTACCCGTTCCGCGCTGATCGACCAGCACGATGTCCCGCGTACGTTGAACCTGGCGGAAGACGCCGCGTATCTGGCTGGCTAACTGGGCTGCGGCCTGCCCGGGGCCGCCGGCCAGAAAGAACAAAGGATCGTCGCTTGCCGTAGAAGCAAGGGACGGGAGCACGACAACCCAAAGCCGTATTTGACGTCCAATAGCGGTATGGCGGTTCTCGAAGACCGTCACCGTCCCGCACAACGCGTCGGTGGGTCCCTCGCTGCTGGAGCACGGATGAAGACGGTCAAGCGATCGACGTGACTCGGTCGGGTTGCAGGCGGCTGCGGCGAACGTCAGGAGCAGGCAAGCGGCCAGACCACTCTTGCGCGGGATGGTTCCGATAAGCGACTTTGTTGCCATTGGCGTCTAAACGACGAGGTTTCACACTAGAATCGCAACCTAACGGGTTTTCGGTCTAAGAACGGAAAGACAGAAGGGCTGAGAACATGAGTGACGCTGCACAACCTTCGAGCCTGGCATCGGAGGCCTACTCGGTCGTCCGCCAGCGCATCTTGAGTGGCACCATAGGTTTGGGGCAGGTGATCTCGCGCCGGAAGCTGGCCGCCGAGCTCCGCATGAGTTTTTTGCCCGTATCCGAAGCGTTGCTGCGACTCGAAGTTGAAGGGCTGCTCGAGAGCCGTCCGCGCGCAGGCACGCGCGTCCGGATTCCCTCCGCGGAGGACGTCCAGGGGCACTACGTCGTTCGGGAAGCGCTCGAAGTGCAGGCCGCGCTGCGATTTGCCGCGTTTGCGACACCGCGCGAGCGGTTCGAGCTGAAGAAGCTGGCGGGCCGCGTTGACGTCCTCGGCACGCAATCCGATCGCATGCTGTATCAGAGCGTGCACCTCAAGCTGCATTCGCGGATCGCGCAGAACGCCCGGTGCCCGGCTCTGCTCGAGGCCATCGAGAAGACGCACGCGCTCGCGTCTATCTGGTACTGCGTCCTGAGGCAGCCGAGCCCGACCGATTCAACCACCCGGCATACCGAATTGGCCAGTGCCCTTTGTGATGGCGAGCCCCATCAGGTGGCCGACGCCGTGCGCCAGCATCTGGCGGTTGCCATGGCCCGTTCGATTGAGGTGCTCCAGCCGTACTTCAAGCTGCGAAAGCTGACCGGCACGACGTTCTACCGGAGCGATCGTCGTCCCGGAAGCGACCCGCTCGCGCACTGAGTCTCAGGCCGCCCAGGCTTCGGGGGCGGCCGACCCATTTAACACAATTAACATTTGGCCGGTCTGCGAGATAGCCCGGCGACTCCCCATCCGCAGAAATCCCGTAAGTCCCGTTGACAGGACCCCGATCCGGCAGCGAAAATGATCGTTCACAGTCCATGGACGTTGTTATAGTGTGCCTGCCGTCAACGTCCGGGAGAGCTCCGCAGTATTGAAATGTCAGAGAATGCGACGACGAGTCACCGTCGAGAACTTCGCGTGGAGGATTGTTCGATGCGAACCAAGTGTGCAGTCGTAATTGCTGGAATCGCTCTGCTTGCCAGCGTGGCCGGTGTCAGCGCGCACCACTCATTCTCGGCCGAGTTCGACGCCAGCAAGCCGTTCAAGATGACTGGCACGGTGACCAAGGTCGAGTGGATGAATCCACACACCTTCTTCTACATCGACGTGACTGATGAGAAGACCGGTAAGGTCACCAACTGGGCGATGGAAATGGGAAGCCCGAACGGCCTGATGCGCGCCGGCTGGACGCGAAACACGATGAAGGTCGGCGACAAGGTGGCCGTCGAAGGCAGCCTCGCGAAAGACGGTAGCCCCACTGGCAACGCGCGCTCGGTGACCATGGCATCAACGGGTCAGCGATTGTTCGCGGCATCCAGCCAGGGCAGCACGCAGTAACAAGGAGCGGCGCTTGAAGGGACCTCTTCGTACCGCGCTGACAGGCGCGGCGGCGGTGATCGTGTTTTCATCCAGCGCGTGGATCGTCGTCGCGCAGACGCGTCCAGGCGTTGCACCAGTTCTTCAAGCGCAAGAAGGCGGCGGAGGAGGCCGGGGCCGCGCAGCGGGCCCGGCACTTCCGACCCCGCGATTGCCCGATGGCACCGTGAACTTCGGTCGCGTTCCCGGTGAGAAGGGCGTCTGGGCAGTTCCCTACATCACCAACATGGCGATGAGAGTCGTCGGGACTGATGGTCAGTTGCTCCCGGCGATTCGAGAACAGCAGGCAGCGGCCCGCGCCGGTGGTGCGGGTGCTCGCGGTGGTGGCGGCGGTGGCGGTGGACGCGGCGGATCGAAGTCCGAACCGTGGATGCCTTGGATGCCGTGGTCAGCTGCGGTCTACGACTACAACTCCAAGAACGAATCGAAGTACGACCCGGAAGGGTACTGCCTTCCCCCTGGTGGGCCTCGCATGATGGCGACGCCGTACCAGATGGAGATCATCCAGCAGCCAGAGCACAAGCGCATCATGATGATCTTCGAGGGCGCGACGCACATCTGGCGCGAGGTCTACATGGATGGCCGCGCGTTCCCCGAGGGCGATGCGCTCAATCCGACATATCTCGGCTACTCGGTCGGCAAGTGGGAAGGCGATACGCTCGTCGTCGAGAACAAGGGCTTCAACGAGAACAGCTGGCTTGATTACTTCGGGCATCCGCACACCGATCAGATGCACGTGATCGAGCGCTGGACTCGGCCGAACAAATCGACGCTGCACTACGAGGCCACTGTGACCGATCCCGGCGCCTACACGCGTCCGTTCACGATGGCGTGGGACGTTCCCTGGAGAGCGGACGGCGAGTTGCCTGAGTACATCTGCCAGGAGAACAACCGCTACCTGAATCGTCTGGAGGACGATCTCGGTCAGCCGATCTTTGGCCCGCGTCCGCAGCCTGGACAGAAGCCGTCGAGCGGTACTCGCTAGGAGGAATGGTGAGACGACTGTTTTTCCTTCTGGTCCTCTCGACTCTTCTCGTCGCGCCACATGGCGTGTGGGCCCAGTTTGGCCATCCACTGAAGGGACAGTGGAGCGGTCAGTGGGGGCCTGCTGACAGCCCGAAGCGACTGCTCCTCGATCTGCACTGGGACGGCAAGGACATCACCGGTGTCGTGAACCCGGGAGACGAGAAGGCGGCGGTCAAGTCGGTGACGTTCGACTACTCCGATCCCTCAGCATGGAAGGTCAAGCTGACCGCTGAAGGCAAGGACAAGGCGGGAAAGCCGGTCGCCATCTCCGTCGATGGAGTCCTCGAGAACATCGGCGCCTACAGCAAGCTGTTTCACGGCACGTGGACGGAAGCCGGGCAGAAGGGCGACTTTACGCTAACGCGTAACTAGCTGCCGCAGGCAGTTCACAGTTCACAGTTCACAGTTCACAGTTCACAGGCCGCGCTTCGCGCGGCCTTTTGTTCTTCTGCGCGCGCACCCCTACTGTGAACCGCCTGCTGTGAACCGTGAACTTCCAGATAGAATCCAAAGCTCATGGTCATCGACTGCCACGGTCACTACACCACCGCGCCGAAAGAGCTTCAGGCATTTCGCGACGGCCAGATTGCGGCGCTGAAAGATCCCTCGCAGGCTCCCGCGAAGGGGTCGCTGAAGATCAGCGACGATCAGTTGCGAGAGAGCGTGCAGCCGCAGCTCAAGTTTCAGAGCGATCGCGGCACCGACGTCACCATCTTTTCGCCACGCGCGTCAGCGATGGCGCATCACATCGGCGACGCGCAGACGAGCCTCGATTGGTCGCGCCACTGCAACGATTTGATCCATCGGGTATGCGGACTCTTTCCTGAGAACTTCGTCGGTGTCTGTCAGCTGCCGCAGACGCCAGGCGACGTGCTGGCCAACTGCATCAGCGAGCTCGAACGCTGCGTCAACGAGTGCGGTTTCATCGGTTGCAACCTGAACCCCGATCCGTCCGGTGGGCGCTGGACGGCGCCGCCGCTCACGGATCGCAGCTGGTATCCCTTCTACGAGAAGCTCGTCGAGCTCGACGTCCCGGCGATGGTCCACGTGAGCGCCTCGTGCAACCCGAACTTTCACGCGACGGGCGCGCACTATCTCAACGCGGACACGACCGCCTTCATGCAGTTCCTCACCGCGGATCTGTTCAAGGACTTTCCGACGCTGCGCATGATCATCCCGCACGGCGGTGGAGCAGTGCCCTATCACTGGGGACGGTATCGGGGGCTCGCGCAGGACATGAAGCGGCCGCTGCTGTCCGATTTGATTCGCAACAACGTGTTCTTCGACACGTGCGTCTATCACCAGGCAGGTGTCGACCTGCTGTTGAAGATCATTCCCGCGGATAACATCCTGTTCGGATCGGAAATGGTCGGCGCCGTTCGCGGCATCGATCCCGAGACCGGCAACTACTTCGACGACACCAAGCGCTATGTTGACGCCGCCGCGATTTCGAGCGACGCGCGCGCAAAGATTTTCGAGGGGAACGTACGCAAGGTGTACCCGAGAATCAACAAGAAGATCGCCACTGCAGCGGGTCTATAAAACAAGACCCGCGCTACGACTGCCCAGAGTCCAGAGCCCAGAGTCGAGAGCCCATGAAACCAACCATCGTCAGGAACATCAAACGCGCCGACGCCGACGTGATTCGCACGCTCGGTCAGCTCGGCGTCGCAACCGTGCACGAAGCGCAGGGGCGATCGGGACTGCTACGTCCCTATATGCGTCCGATCTATCCGACGGCGAAGATGGCCGGGAGCGCACTGACGATTTCATGTCAGGCGGGCGACAACCTGATGATCCATGCCGCCATCGAGGTGTGTCGCCCTGGCGATGTGCTCGTGGTAACGACGACGTCCGAATCGACCGACGGCATGTTCGGTGACTTGCTCGCCGTGTCTGCGCGTGCGCACGGTGCCGTTGGTCTGCTGATCGACGCGGGCGTTCGCGACGTCGCTGACCTCACGACGATGGAATTCCCGGTGTGGTCGAAAGCGATCTCGGCCCAGGGGACCGTGAAAGCCACAGCAGGGTCTGTCAACGTGCCGGTCGTCTGCGCCGGGGCGACGATACAGGCGGGCGACGTGATCGTGGCCGACGTCGATGGTGTCGTCGTCGTGCCGCGAGACGCAGCAGTGGACGTTGCCCGTCTTGGTAACGAGCGTCTGAAGAAGGAAGAGAAGTCTCGCGAGCGCCTGGGGAAGGGGGAGCTCGGCCTGGACTTCTACGGTCTTCGCGCAAAGCTCACGGAGCTGGGTGTCCAGTTCGTCGACGAAGGCTGATTCTTCGGCGATTTCCGGCGCATTCCATCACTTCCCAGTTTTTCCTCCCAAGTTCGGGACAGTCTGGTATCTCAGTTGACTTCCGTCCCTCCGAGGCATAGATTGCGGCAGCACGAACCCCCCTGAATGGGGGGGAGGTGTATGTTCCAGTCTCCGTGACCGCCTGGAACAACTCAAGGAGAACGCCCGACATGTATAGAGCAGTGAAGTGTTTCCTCTGGGTGGCAGCGTTCCTGTTGCTGTCGTCCTCCGCGTTCGCCCAGGCGACGATCACTGGAACCGTTAAGGACACCTCCGGAGCTGTGCTCCCAGGTGTTACCGTCGAAGCATCCAGTCCCGCACTCATCGAAAAGGTGCGCACAGCCGTCAGCGACGGCACCGGGCAGTACCGCATCGTCGACCTTCGGCCTGGCACGTACGCCGTGACGTTCACGCTGCCCGGCTTCAACACATTCAGACGAGACGGCGTCGAGTTGAGCGGCGCCCTTACGGCGACCATCAACGCCGACATGAAGGTCGGCGAGCTCCAAGAGACCGTGACGGTCACCGGCGAAACTCCGATCGTCGACGTCCAGAGCACGCGGCGGCAGACTGTGATCAGCGGTGAAGTGATGAAAGATCTGCCGGCAGCGCGTTCCTACGCTGGCGTCATGATGCTGATCCCGTCCACGATCACGCAGGCAGGTGCGAACCTGGACATTCAGGTCACACCGGGCATGCTCGTGTTCGGCGGTGCGGGTGGCCGCAACAACGAAGCGCGCATTCAGGTCGACGGCTTGAACACCGGTGCCGCGTTCAACGGCGCCGGCGTGTCGAGCTACATGGTCGACATCAGCAACGCGCAGGAAATCGCCACGACGACATCAGGTGGTCTGGGTGAAGCGGAGGTCGGCGGTCCATCGTTCAGCATCGTGCCCAAGACGGGCGGCAACGAGATTCGCGGCAGCTTCTATCAGTCCAATGTCACCAAGGGCATGGTCGGAGACAACTACAGCTCCGAGCTTCAGGGTCTCGGTTTGACGACGCCTGGGAAACTGTTCAAGCTCTGGGACTCGAACCTCGGAGTCGGTGGACCGATCAAGAAAGACACCGTGTGGTTCTTCTTTCAGTTCCGCGATCAGGGCAGCCACCGGACCATTCCGGGCATGTTCGCCAACAAGAACATGGGCGACCCGACGAAGTGGAACTACGAAGTCGACAGCTCTCGTCCCGCCGTCGCAGCCGGCAGCTGGCGTAATGCGTCCATTCGACTCACGGCACAGCCGACCTCGAAGCACAAGTTCAACGTGTTCTGGGATCAGCAGCAACCGTGTCAGGGTGCGGGCGTCCTCGGTTCAGACGAGGGCTGCCGGCAATCAGGCGACGACGAGATCATCTGTGGCGCGGCGGGCGCCTCGAATCCTCCGTGCAGTGCGACGAACGCTCCGGAGAACGGAACCTACCTGAGTGGCTATGGCCAGCGCGTGCAGCAGGCGACGTGGACCTCGCCGATGACGAACAAGCTCCTGCTCGAAGCCGGCTTCGGCACGTACTGGAGCCAATGGGGCGGCACGCCGCACCCGGGCAGCAACTTCACGCAACTGGTGGGCATGACCGAGCAATGCACGGCCGGCTGCGCGACCAACGGGAGCATCGCGAACCTGAACTACCGGTCGGGCACCTACCGTCAGAACTTCCAGGGCACGATCGGGTGGCGTGGGTCCGCGTCCTATGTGACCGGCGCGCACAGCATGAAGTTCGGATACCAGGGCGGACACCTGATCGACAACCAGTACGTCTACACCAACGATCAGTTCGTCGCCTTCCGCGTCAACAACCTCGTCCCGAACCTCATCACGGAAAACATCAATCAGATTCCGACCCAGCAGCGCGTGCGCTACGCGGCTTTCTATGCACAGGAGTCCTGGACAGTTAACCGGATCACGTTCCAGGGAGCGCTGCGCTACGACCGCGCCTGGAGCTACTATCCCGAAGTGACGATCGGACCCGTTCGGTTCCTGACGACACCGATCCACTACGCGAAGACCGACGGCGTCACCGGCTACAACGACATCACGCCTCGCCTCGGTCTGGCCTGGGACCTGCTCGGCACGGGGAGGACGTCGCTGAAGCTCAATGCGGGCAAGTACCTGCAGGCGGCGCAGAATGGGCTCGCCTACGCGGCGCTGCGTCCGAGCGGCCGCCTGGCGACCACGGTCACACGCGCGTGGACCGACACCGATCGAGACTTCGTTCCTGACTGCGATCTGTCGAACCCGCTGGCCAACAACGGCGGCGACGTCTGCGGGCAGATCAGCGACCTCGGGTTCGGCACCGAGCGCTTCACAAGCGATCTCGACGACAAGCTTGTAAGTGGCTGGGGCGTGCGACCTGGCGACTGGCAGATCGGCGCCTCGATCCAGCAGCAGTTGCTTCCGCGCGTCTCCGCCGAGATCGGCTACACCCGGCGCTGGCTGACGAACTTCACCTGGGACAACAACGTGCTCCAGGCGACGAATCAGTTCGACCAGTTCAGCGTGACGGCGCCAAATGACTCACGATTGCCCGACGAGGCGCGTGGGCGGACGATCGGCGGTCTCTACAACGTCCAGCAGGCGGTGGCATCGCAGGTCAACAACGTGACGATGCTCTCGACCGACGCGGGCGGCGATTACTCGCAGGTATACAACGGCATCCTGCTCAACGTCAGCGCGCGGATGGGGAACGGCTTGACGTTCCAGGGCGGGCTCAACACCGGGTCGACCTCGACCGACTACTGCGCGGTTCGCGCTGTCTCTCCGGAGTTCACGGTTCTCGGTGCGCAGAACCCGACCAATCCCTGGTGCGGTACGTCGACAGGCTGGATTACTCGCTATACCGGCCTCGGCACGTATACCGTTCCAAAGGTCGACGTGCTCGTCTCCGGGACGTTCCGAAGCGACAAGGGCTCGCCGCTTGCCGCGAACCAGGTCTTCACGAGCGGCCAGACGACGCTCGGACGGCCGTTCGCGAACAACGCGCCGAGCGTCACGGTCAACCTGGTGGAACCTGGTACGCTGTATGGCGATCGCGTGACCGAGATCGACCTGCGGGTCGCCAAGATCCTCCGCTTCGGCCGCACGCGGACCAATGTCGGATTCGACATCTACAACATCCTGAATTCGAATCCGATCCTGACCTACAACCAGGCGTTCAACCCGGTCGTCTCGACGACGAATCCCTCGTCGAACTGGCTGGCGCCGCAGTCGACGCTGCAGCCGCGCTTCCTGAAGTTCAGCGTGCAGTTCGATTTCTAAACCCAATGGCGGGTCCCGAAGAATGGGACCCGCCCCACGACATCGAAGGCCGGGTCTTGCGTTCCAAGACCCGGCCTCTCGAGGTCTCCGACGATCTACTTCGCCAGTGCGTGCAGCCGCAACTCGCGTTCCAGCGAGAGCGCGGTACCTGATTTTCGGACCCGCCTTTTTTCTGTACGGTCCTCAGTCCACGGTCGCTCTCTCCGAATCCCGAATCCCGAATCCCGAATCCCGAATCCCGGATCCCGGATCCCGGATCCCGGATCCCGGATCCCGGATCCCCGGTCCCGGGTCCCGGACTATAATTCCGACCAATTCGATTCGGCTCGTGCCGAAAGGAGTGTCCATGTCCTCTCGTGTGCTCATACCTGCTCTTGCTGCGTTTGCGTTGATTGGTGCTGCTTGTGGAGGTTCGCCTGAATCCAAGGCTGAAGCGCCCGCGGCTGCCCCGGCAGCGGCGCCTGCGGAGGATCACAGTGCTCACGCCGGCGGCGGGAGCGTGTTCTTCATGGAGCCGGTCAACGGCGCCACCGTGAAGAGCCCTGTTCACCTGGTGTTCGGCAGCGACATGTTCACCATCGCGGCCGTCCCGCCCGGCGAGGTCACGACCGTGCGGCCGAACACCGGGCACTTCCACCTGGGCGTGGACACCGATTGCCTGCCTGCTGGCTCGGTGATCCCGAAGGCGAATCCGTGGGTGCATTTCGGCGACGGCAAGAACACCATCGACATGCAGCTCGCACCGGGCGAGCACAAACTGGTGGTTCAGGCCGGCGACGACAAGCACGCGACGATGACCGGATTGTGCCAGACGATCACGGTCTCCGTGCAAGGCGAATAGAACTCCGTCAACTTCCAATCTCCAACTCCCAACTCCAAACGGGCGACCGGGGAGTTGGAGTTGGGGCTCACGCCACGCAGGCCTGCCGGTTCGGACGGCGCCGGCGCCGCGCGCCGGAAATCGGTTTTCGCTCGATACCTGACGTGGTCGCGGCGAGTAATTGCTAACTCGTTGCCGCGTCTGTCACACGGCTCAAAACACCTGTAGTCCCTCGCAGCAACGAAAACGCGGAGACGGAACTCGCCGCGAAGGCTCGCTCCACCCGATTTCCTGCTTCGCGGTGAACTGGCGCTTGCGCAGGCGCCGCCGTCCTCGAGGCGGCGCGATCAGCAAAGAGAGTAAAAACGCGACGGAGGCAACCCACGCTGCGACGCCGCTGCCTGCCTGAGGGCTAATCAGAAGGCTACGAGGGAATGACTACAGACTTCCCAGAAATCCCATGACGGCTGACGTGAACGCGTCGGCCTGCTCGACGTTGCTCAAGTGCGCGGCGTCGAGCGTCAGCATCTTCGAGCCGGCGATGTGCTCGTGGATGAAGTGCATGCCCTCCAGTGGAGTGGCTTCGTCGATCGAGCCTGCGACGACGAGCACCGGGCAGCTGATGTTCGAGATCGCCTCCCTCAAGTCTTCATCGCGAAGCGCCGCGCAGCATCCCAGATAACCGGCCGCTGGACACGTCTCGACCATCGCCTTGAATCGGGCTACGACCTGGTCGTGCCGTTGGCGATACCCAGCAGAAAACCATCTCGCAGTCGCCATGTCGGCGACGCCTCGCATACCGCGTTCCTGCACGAGCGCGATCCGATCGGTCCACGACTGCACCGACCCGATTCGCGCCGCCGTGTTCGCGAGCACGAGGCTCGATACGCGATCGGGCGCGTGGACGCCGAGCCACATCGCGGTGATGCCGCCGAGCGAGATGCCGCAGATGTGCGCCTGCTGCGCGTCCTCGGCATCGAGGATGGCGAGCGCGTCGCGTCCGAGTTGCTCGATCGAGTAGTTGCCCGCGGGCACAGACGACGACCCGTGGCCGCGCGCGTCGTAGCGGATGACGCGATAGGTGCCGACGAGCGCAGGGACCTGCGCCTGCCACAGGTCCCGCGTCGTGCCGATGGAGTTGATGAAGAGCAGCGTGGGCCGATCGAGCGGCCCTTCAACGCAGTAGCTGATTCGGGCCCCGTTGCTCTCGACGATGCAGTCCATGGCTGGGGATATGGGGTCGGGAGTCATTTGAAGAGGACAGTCGCTCGTCGTTCGCAGACTGTCCTGATCAAATGACTCCCGACCCCCTTACAGAATTAGTGTTTCGCCGCGGCCGCTGCTGCCATCGCGGCCTGCCCGCGAGCGTGGCTGGTCGAGAAGATCACATGCAGCGACATCAGCGCCTGCAGCGGATGGGCGCCCGCCTCGGCGAGTGGTCCGACGTGATCGCTGACCTTGCCGCCCTGTCCGACGTTGATCAGTTCCCTGGCGGCCTCGCGTTGCTTGCCCTTCAAGCCGTACTCGTCAGCGACCGCCTCGAAGTCGTTGATGATGCGGTGACGCAGATCCGCGCTGTGGCGCGACTCGAACATGAGCTTGTTCAGGCCGTAGGCTTCTGACGGCGGGTGCTTGTAGAACAGGAAGCCCTGGTTCTCGAACTTGAAGCCGCCAAATTCTTCCGCCACCTGCATGCGTTCCTTCGTGCGCGGGCGCGTCGGGAGGAACCGCATCATGCAGAGCCCGTGGTGCCACGTCGGGATGTAGTCGATGAGCTCACCTTCCATCGCGCCGATCGCACCGAACATCACCGCCCAGTTGAGCATCTCCGTGTTGCCGACCTCGTCGAGCTGCGTGCCCGTCATGTTGAGCAGCGCATCGGTGTTGCCCATCTCGAACTGAGAGACGAGCCAGCGATCGAAGTCGAACTCGGGCGTGAGGTACTTCGTCGTGCCGGGGAAGTGCGACATGCCTCCGCTCGCGATGATCGCGACGCGTTCCTTCCGTCCCTTCACGATCTCGGCGATCGCTTTGCCGAGCGCTGCGCATCGCCTGGGGGTTGGCAGCGGCGGAACGTAGGTGTTGCTGAAGAAGGGAACCACCGGGATCGGCCGCTTGCCGATCACGTACTCGAATGGGATCGAGAATGCGTGACCGAGCTCGGCATCCTCCGAGTAGGCCATGTCGAAGTCGTAATCGGTGACGAGCTTGTTGAGGATGTCCTCCGCCAGCTCGCGATGGATCGGCAGGTTGTGCTCGCGCCCGGCGAACTTGGCGACGGCGCGATCCCCGGCGACGATCGCGAACGACGGGACGCAGCTCACAGAGAACGTCTCGACGTGGTCGGCGCCGAAGAACAGGATGGCATCCGGCTTGGTCTCGTCGAGGACCTTGCCGAGCTCGTTCATCGCCGCGCCGGCCTGTGCGAGCTGATTCGGATCCTCATCCGGTGGCCGCGTGAACATGTACGGCGTGTGGCACGTGCCGACGGCAGCAACGATCTCACCCATCTCTGACTCCTCTAAGGCTCTTGGCTTTTGGCT
>Ga0070674_100000875_pt1 | contig 15682 bp, 11 predicted proteins | sample KBSM33metaG_FD_65344 | JGI IMG/M metagenome (GOLD analysis project Ga0070674, IMG submission 65344) | Miscanthus rhizosphere microbial communities from Kellogg Biological Station, Michigan, USA - KBS M3-3 metaG | ecosystem: Host-associated > Plants > Roots > Rhizosphere > Soil ... | reverse complement strand
CTTCCGCTGCCGATCCTCATGACCTCGATCTCGCCAACGATGGGCGGGCTCGCCGCACGCCTGGGACCGCGACTGCCGCTGACGGTTGGCCCGCTCATCGTCGCTGCAGGCATGGCGCTTGGCCCGCTTGCGACGCCCGACAGCAGCTATTGGGCCGGCGTTTTTCCAATGATCCTGGTAATGGCGCTCGGAATGACCATCGCCGTCGCGCCCCTCACCTCCTCGGTGCTGGGTTCGGTCGAGGAGCAGCACGTGGCAATGGCGTCGGGGTTCAACAGCGCGGTCGCACGCACCGGCGGCCTGATCGCGACCGCGCTCCTGGGCTCAGTCCTTGCCAGCGATGGTCAGGCGCTGTTTTCCGGCTTTCACATGGCGATGTTCGTGTCGGCGGGCGTGGCGGCGCTTGCCGCTGTGATTGCGTTGACGATGCTCGGCGGCGTCAGGATGAAAAAAGCCGCCTGACCTCAGTCGTTGGCGGCGATGAACTTCTCGACCTGGGGAGCGATCTTCTCGCGCCATTTGCGGCCGTTGAAGATGCCGTAATGGCCAACGTCCCGCGCAAGGAAATATTGCTTCTTCGCCTTGGGCAGCTTGGTCGCGATGTCGAGCGCGGCCCTGGTCTGGCCGATGCCGGAGATGTCGTCGCGCTCGCCCTCTATCGCCAGCAGGGCGGTGTCGCGGATCGCCGAGGGATCGACCAGGCGGCCACGGTGCTCGAGCTGCCCTTTGGGGAGCAGGTGGCGCTGGAACACGACGTCGACCGTCTGCAGGTAGAATTCGGCGGTCATGTCGCAGACCGAGCGATATTCCTCGTAGAACTTCTGGGTCGGGCCAGCGCCCTCGTCATCGCCGACGACCAGATGCTTGAACATCTCCCAGTGGCTGACGAGGTGCGAACCCAGGTTCATGGTCATGAAGCCGGCGAGCTGGAGGAAGCCGGGATAAACCTTCCGTCCCGAACCCGGATAGATCATCGGCACGGTCGCGATGACGTTGTGCTCGAACCAGGCAAACGGCCGCTGGGTGGCGAGCGTGTTCACCGCCGTCGGCGCCTGGCGCGTATCGATCGGGCCGCCCATCATCGTCAGGGTCTTGGGCCGCCAGCGGCTCCTGTCCTTGTTCATCAGCGCGGTTGCGGCAAAGGCGGGTACGGCAGGCTGGCAGACCGCGAGCATGTGCGGCCGCTCGCCGGTTTTCTCGCCGATCAGCGTCAGATACTCGATCAGATAATCGATATAATCGTCGAGATCGAAGCCGCCGTCGGACAGCGGCACCAGCTTCGCGTCGCGCCAATCGGTGATGTAGACGTCATTGTCCGGCAGGAGCCGCTCGACGGTTCCGCGCAGCAACGTTGCGTAGTGGCCCGACATCGGCGCGACGATCAGCAGGGGCCGTTTGGATTCCGCATCGACCTTGCGGAAATATTTGAGCTGCCCGAACGGTTTGCGGAGGACAATATCCTCGTCGACCGCGACGACCTTCCGCCCGACCCTGGTCTCGGTAATCCCGAACTCGGGCTTGCCGCGCGGGGCTGCGGCATGGGCGAAGACCTCGAGGCTCGCCGAAACCAGCGGCCCCATCGAGCTGTAACCCCAGGGATTGGCGGGATTGTTGAGCCAGCCGGCTCCCAGCCCAGCGAGCTTGCTCGCACCTGCAAGAAACGAGCGCTGCACTTCGTAGGCGTCATAGAGCATCGGTGGCGATTTCCTTCCCCCACCGTGAGATGTGGGCCGCTCTGTAACCGGTTGCAAGGCAAAATGTTGCACTGCAACGCAGCGAACGGTGCCGGTGGGTCAGGAAGTTGTTTCGAGCTCCTGGTCGGCCTCGCGCCGCTGAGGCTCGGCAGTGGCCGGACGTGCCGCGGAAACGTCGGCGCCCCCGCGTTCGGCTGGAAGCACCTCGACGACCTCGACGATGCGGTAGCGCTCCGTGAGCACCTCGTGGTCGGGACCATAGGTGGTCTCAAAATCGACCCGGCAGCGAAGAGCGTCGCCGGGGCGGATGTCGAGCTCCCGCCGATAGAATTTGTCGAGAAGCGTGCCCGGCTCGCAGTAGGCCAAGGTCCTCGTCCCGCCATGCTTGAGCTGCCACTGTCCGGTCGCCTGGTAATCGGGCATCTCGACCACGAAGATCATGTCGGCCGAATGATTGACCAGCTTTCGCGCCTGCAGGAGCGAGCGCGGCTCGGCGATGGTCCTGCCGAGATCGAGCTCCGTCGAGCCATTGTTAGTGCTGATCCGGACCGACGATCCGGCGGCGAGACCGGCCTTGGCCTTCTGCCAGGCGGCAATCGCGGCAACCAGGTCGGCGGACGACGGCAGCACGGGATGGGCCGAGGTCGTGATCGACGTTCCCCAGGCGAGCACCCTTATCGCCTGCTGGAGGTCGGCGAGCTGGTGGGTCGACGAGCCATCCATCCAGGCGATGATCGCCAGCGTGCCGCGCGCCAGGAACTTGAGCAGCGACGCCTCGTCGCCGCCTGAAGGACTGCTCGCGGCGCTGACCCTCAGCCACAGCGAGAGGCTGCGTCGGGCCAGTTCCTCGAGCACGGCGACGGTTTCCACCTGGATCGTCGCCGGTCCGGCGAGTGCACGATAGGATGCCTCGACCGCCTCGCGCAGCCGCTGAGCCTGCGCGACGTCGGGCGGCCGCCGCGCGCCTTCGCTCGCCATCACTTCGACGACGACGTCGCTGTCGCTCAGCTCGGCAAGAAGGTCGCTGAAACCGGGCCGCTGTTCACTTGCATCCGAAGCCATTGGAAACTCGCCTCGATTCGTTAATTTGCCATTTACTACCCTGCCGGCGCGTCGAAGCAAACCGCTGCGCCCCGCAGCGAGACTACCCAAAGGCCATTTGAGGCGAAGGCGGACGGCTGTTACTGAACCGCAATGGCAATTGGTCCCGTCAATCGTCCCAAGGGACGTTCCGTCAAAAGTCTGCGCATGGTGTGGGGCTTCGCGACCCGCTACCCGGGGCATATCGGCATCGCGGCGCTCGCACTGCTGGTCGCGGCGGCCGCAACGAACTCCATCCCTTGGGGATTCAAGTTCGTCATCGACAAGGGTTTTGGGCCGGGCGCCAGCAACGCGCGCGCCATCGCCCCGTGGTTTGAGCTTCTGCTGGCGGTCGTCGCGGTGCTCGCGGTCGCCACCGCCATCCGCTATTATTTCGTCTCTTGGCTCGGCGAGCGCACGGTCGCCGACATCCGCCTTGCCGTCCACCGCAACCTGCTGCGGATGTCGCCGGGCTTCTTCGAGGAAAACCGCCCGGCCGAGATCACCTCGCGGATCACGGTCGACACGACGATCATCGAGCAGGTCGTCGGCACGACCGTTTCGGTCGCCCTGCGCAATTCGATCATGGGCATCGGCTGCGTCATCACGATGTTCATCCTCGCCCCGAAGCTTGCCGGGCTGATGTTGCTCGGGATCCCCCTGGTGCTCGCACCGATCTTGCTTCTGGGGCGTCAGGTGCGCGGCATCTCGACCAGCAACCAGAGCCGCATCGCCGAGGTCGGGACGGTCACCACCGAAGTGCTCGGCGCGATGAAGATCGTCCAGGCGTTCAACCAGCAGCAGCGCGAGGCGGCGCGCTTCGGCGAGGCGGTCGAGCGCGTGTTCGCGACCGCCAAGCGCCGCATCGGCACCCGCGCCGTCATGACCGCGATGATGATCTTCCTGATGATCGGCGCCATCGTGATGGTCATCTGGCAAGGCGCCATCGACGTTGCCGGTGGCCGGATGAGCGGGGGCACGATCGCCGCCTTCATCCTGTGCGGCGGCCTTCTCGCCGGCGCGTTCGGGGCCTTGTCGGAAGTCTATGGCGACCTGCTGAGGGCTGCCGGCGCATCCGAGCGGCTCGCCGAGTTGTTGATCGCGGAGCCGGAGATTCGCGCCCCGGCGAGCCCGGCGAAGCTGCCTGAACCGGCGCAAGGCGCGCTCGCGTTCGAGGCCGTGACCTTCCATTATCCGACGCGGCGCGAAACCTCCGCGCTCAAGGATTTCAGCCTGGCGGTGAAGCCGCGCGAGCGGCTGGCGGTGGTCGGGCCGTCGGGTGCGGGCAAGACGACCATCTTCCAGCTCGCGGAGCGGTTCTACGATCCCGACAAGGGCCGGGTCCTCCTCGACGGCGTCGACCTCAAGGACGCCGATCCCGCCGACGTCCGCCAGCGCATCGCGATGGTGCCGCAGGAAACGATCATCTTCGCCGCGAGCGCGCGCGACAACCTCCGCTACGGCAATTGGCAAGCGAGCGAGGACGAGTTGTGGCAGGCGGCGCGCGACGCCAACGCCGAGGAATTCCTGCGCGCGCTTCCTGAAGGGCTCGACACCTACATGGGCGAAGGCGGCGCGCGCCTGTCGGGCGGCCAGCGGCAGCGCATCGCAATTGCCCGGGCGCTGCTTCGCGATGCGCCGCTACTGCTGCTCGACGAAGCGACGTCGGCGCTCGATGCCGAGAGCGAGCGGCTGGTGCAGGACGCGCTCGATCGATTGATGGAGCATCGCACGACGATCGTCATCGCGCACCGCCTGGCGACGGTTCGCGCCGCCGACCGGATCGTGGTGATGGACGGCGGGCGGATCGTCGAGGAAGGCACGCACTCGAACCTCAGCCGGCGCGGCGGGCTCTACGCGCGGCTGGCGCGGCTTCAGTTCGAGGATCGCGCGGCTTAAGCGTTCCCGCCGGAGCCGCCCGTCGGCGGCTTCCCGCCACCGCCCGGTTTGCGCGCGGCCGGCCTGCGCGACGCGGCCTTGCGCGTCGTCCTGCGTGCCGGTTTTGCAGCGGTCGAACGCTTGGCAGCGGGCTTGCGAGCGGTCGATGCGCGGGACGTGCCGCTCGCCGAGGATTTCGCGCGAGCAGCCGGTTTCCTGGCCGTGGCTCGCTTCGCGGTCGAGCGTTTCGCAGTGGACCGCTTGGCGGTCGCCTTGCGCGCGCCGCGGGCGCGGCTCGAGCTCGATGCGGACGAGCCGCTGCTAGTGCTCGCGCTGCCTTCCATCGACCATTTGCCGGACATCACGCGCTGCGCAGCATCAGCGACGGCCTCGGCGATCAGCGAACCGAGCTTGGTCGCGCTCGCCATCATGTTGGTTGCTGCCTGCGAGGCTGTGTCCGCGGCGTCGAGGCCGGCATCGCGGATCGCTCGGCGCGCTTTCGGGCTGGCGCTGATTGCAGCCGCCGCCGCGGCGAGGCCGGCGGCAAGCATTTCCTTGCTCATCGCGGCCTTGGCGAGCTTGTCGACCGTTGCGTTGCCCGAAGAAGAACCAGAAGAACCTTTGCGGGGTGACTTGGCCATCGCTTCATCTCCATCCGTTCGCGGGAAAAGACACTTCAGGCACGTAACGGTTCCCGAACGAAGCCGGAAGCTGAGAATTCAGATATGTTAAAGGGCACCGCCGCGTCTCGCAGCGATGCCCTTCGACATGGTCAGCGGCCGGAAGTGACGGCCGTTCGTCAGCTTTTAGGGCCTACGAACACCCCTTTCCGACCTCCCTGCTGAACCATGAGACATCGGATCACCTCCTTTCGCTGCGTTGAAGCTGACACGAACATGATTCATGCCAGCCCCAAGTGCAAGACTTGCACTCGCGTGAAATATCGTCACACTCCTGCGCCTCGCGCCGGAAGCAGAAATTCAGGCGCGGCAATCCTCGACAACCCGCGCAATTTCCGCCCAGGGCGGGACGATCAGCGGCGGCTGCGATCCGACACTGAAGCCGACGCGTCCGCGGCTCGACACGATGGCGTCGAGCAACGGATCATAATTTCCGAGATCGATCGTGAGCCGCCCCGTCGTCGCCGTGAACGTCGCCGCAACGCTCTTCGCCTGAGAACTTGTCCACACGTTTATCGAAGGCGCGGAGACAGTCGCCGCTTTTGAAATCGTGACGCGACGGGTTGCGCGCGTGCAGCGAACCCAAAGCTGCGGTGTGCCCGACGTGTCGCTGAAGATCGCCTCGCTGCTTTCGACCGCGGGCGCATAGGTCCAGTTTCCGGCGATCGGCATGGCGGTGCTCAAATCCTGCGCCTCAGCGGACGCGGCGACGAGCAACGCAAGCGCCGCAGCAATCGATGCTTTCATCGACGTCAGCGGCTCAGCTTATCGACCTTGGCCTGCAGCGCGGCGAGCTCGGCCTTCAACTGGTCGACATCGCTGCTGTTCGCGCCATTCTCGGCCTTGCCCCTGCCCTTGCCCCCGAACGCACGGCTCGCATCCTCGAAGATCGCCATGTTGCGCTTGGCGAGGTCGGCGAAGACGTTGCCGCTGAAGGCGTCCTTGACCGCGCTCTGGTTGCGCTGGAACGCGTCCATCGCCGCCTCAAGATAGGACGGCACGAAGTTCTGCATCGAATTGCCGTAGAGGCCGATGAGCTGCTTCAAAAAATTGATCGGCAGCATGGTCGTCCCGCCGCGCGCCTCCTCGTCGACGATGATCTGGGTCAGCACCTGGCGAGTGATGTCCTCGCCGGTCTTCGCGTCGACGACTTCAAACTCGCGGCCTTCGCGCACCATTTGCGCGAGCCGATCGAGCGTGATGTAGGCCGAGCTTTCGGTGTCATAAAGCCGCCGGTTCGCGTACTTCTTGATCGTCACCTTGCCCGAAGACTTGACCATGGACTGCACTCCAGAAATCGACCGGCGGCTTACTACCGGAGTATCGTGCACTGCAACATGAACGCGCCCCGCGGCCGCTGCCATTGTTTCTCGAATTGGTACGCGAGGCATCGGCCAAGGATCCGAAGCTTGCGGCGGACGCGCTTGCCGGACTGCGCGCGTATGAGACGGCGACGCGGCGCGAACGTCCGCCGCAGAGGCCCGAAGTCGCATGCATTCGCGGGGCCTGCCTGCGCGACCATGGCGCCGGCGGTCCGCTGGTCGTGCTGGTGCCGTCGCTGATCAATCCACCGCGAATCCTCGATCTCGATGAGGAGGTCTCGCTGACGGCTGCGATCGCCGCGATGGGCCGCCGCGTGCTGCTGCTCGATTGGGGCACGGCGGACCAGCGGTCCGAACTTTCCGTCGCCGGCCATATCGAGGAATTGCTGCTGCCTTTGCTGCGCAGCATGAGCGAGCCCGTCGCGCTCGTCGGCTATTGCCTCGGCGGCACAATGGCGATCGCAGCGGCGAACCTCATCGAGGTCGAGCGCGTCGTCACGCTTGCCGCGCCGTGGAATTTCAATCGCTATCCGGAAAGCTCGCAACGTTCGCTGCAGGACATGTGGCGACACTCGCAAGCGGCGGCGAAAGGCCTCGGCGCGCTGCCGATGGAAGTGCTGCAAGCCGCCTTCTGGTCGCTCGACCCCGAACGAACCGTGCGCAAGTTCGCCGAGTTCGGGGGGCTCGACCCTGCCGGTGATACGGCGCGGCGGTTCGTCGAGCTCGAGGAATGGGCCAATCAAGGCGAGCCCTTGCCCTATCCGGCGGCGAAGGAGCTGGTGGAGGAGCTGTTCGCGAACGATCTGCCCGGCTCCGGGCGATGGCATGTAGCCGGCCGCGCGGTATCCGACTCCCTGAACGTGCCCGCGCTGCACCTGACCGCCGACCGAGACCTCATCGCGCCGCCGCAAACCGCGGCCGCGGGCAACGTTGTCGCGATTCCCTCCGGCCATGTGGGGATGATCGTGGGGTCGGCACGCGGTCTATTGCACGAGAAGCTTACCGGCTTTCTCATGCCTTGCCGCTAGGGGCAGCCGTCGCTAAGTCGACGCCCACGCACCCGTAGCTCAGCTGGATAGAGCGCTGCCCTCCGAAGGCAGAGGCCACAGGTTCGAATCCTGTCGGGTGCGCCATCCTCCCACTGTCTAAAGGTTTGCTGCCGGCACGCCGCCGATCCAGGACCCCGTCACAGTGAAATCGTCGCTCATCGCGATCAGATCTGCGCGCAATCCCGCTTCGATGGCACCCGTTTCACCCGCAAGCCCGAGGAAGTGCGCCGGCGTGCTGCTCGCCATTCGAACGGCGGAAGGCAGGTCGAGGCGCCCCTGTTCAATCGCGTTGGCGACTGCCAAGGCCATCGTCAGCGTCGAGCCGGCCAGGACTCCATCCTGGCTGAGCAGCTTGTCGCCGTCGCGCCTGATCGCGCGCCCTTGAAGCATGAATTCCTGATGCTCGCCGCCGGCCGTCGGCATCGCGTCGGTGACCAGCATCAGCCGATCCGTGCCCTTGGCCTGCAGCCCGGCGCGGAAGGTCGCCGGGTGGAGATGATGACCGTCGACGATGATCCCGGCATAGGTCGCCGAATCCTCGAGCGCGGCGCCGACCATCCCCGGGGCGCGATTAGTGAGCTGGGACATGGCGTTGAACAAATGGGTGAAGCCGGTGACGCCGGCGTCGATCGCGGCGCGGACGGTTTCATAGTCGGCGTCCGAATGGCCCGCCGCGACGATAACGCCGCCGTCGACCAGCCGGCGAATCTGTGCGGGCGAGATGCATTCGGGCGCGACCGTCACCAACGTCCGGCCATTGCGCGCCGAGCACAGCGCTTCAAGGAAACGGTCGTCGAACGGCTGCAGCATCGACGCGAGGTGGATCCCGCGCCGAGTATTGCTGAGGAACGGGCCTTCGATGTGGATCCCGATCACTCCGGGCAGGCCGCTGTCGATCGCCTCGTCAACCGCAGTGATGGCGCGCCCGATCACCGAGAAATCGTCACTGATGAGCGTCGGTAGCAGGCCCGTGGTGCCGAAGCGGCGGTGAGCTGCCGCCATAGCCGCGATCGTCTCGACCGACGGATCGTCGTTGAACAGGCGGCCGCCGCCGCCATTCACCTGGACGTCGATGAAACCCGGCAGGAGCAACTGACCGGCAAGATCGACGAGCTCGGCATCGCTCGGGACCGCCTCACTGACGCCGGCAATGCGGCCGTCCTCGATGACCACGCAACGATCGCTTCGGATTTCGTTGCGGAGCACCACGCGGCCGTTGATGAGCGCTGTCGCCATCACAAGGTCTCGGTAATCTTGGTGAGGTGAAGCGGGCGGTCGGGGTCGACACCACGGCCGACGGCAAGCGAGTTCGCGAGCCGGTAGAAGCTCGCGACCTGGAGGATCGGCGCAATCAACGGATCTGCTGCAATCACCGGCAGGACCGTGCCCGGCGCGCCCGGCACGCCGGCACTGAGAACGCGCGCGCCACGCGACGCGAATTCGCTGGCGAGTGAGGCGACGCTTTCCAGGCTCTCGTCCGATTGGCCGAAGAGCAGGACCGGAAAGTCCTTGCGCACGACGGTCATCGGTCCGTGGCGGACCTCGGCCGCGCTGAAACCTTCGGCCTGGATGGCGCAGGTTTCCTTGAGCTTGAGCGCTGCCTCCTGAACGACGCCAAGAGCATGGCCGCGGCCGACAACGAACATCGACGTTGCCGCGCTGAGCTCCGGCAAGGCGGCATTCCAGTCGAGCTCCCATGCTTCGGCAAGCTTGTCCGGCAAGGCCGACAACGCCGTCTCGATTGCGGAATCCGCGGTCCAGGCTGCGAGGAGGTCGAGCGTCGCGGCGAGGCTGGCGATGAACGACTTGGTTGCAGCGACGCTCCGTTCCGGCCCTGCGCAGAGCGGGATGACGACGTCGGCCATCTCCGCGAGGGGAGACTCTTCGTCGTTCACCATGGCGACCAGCAATGCGCCTTGAGCCGCTGCGTTTTGGGCCGCCGCCAGCAAGTCGGGGCTGCGGCCGGACTGCGAAATAGCCAGTACGGCTGTCCCGGCGAGATCGGGCGCCGAATCGTAGATCGATCCAACCGACGGCGACGCCGAGCTGGTCAGAACTCCGGCGCGCGTTTCGATCAGATAGCGGGCGAAGGTCGCGGCATGATCGGAGCTGCCTCGCGCAAGCGTGACCACCGCCCGCGGCGCCGAAGTCCGCAGCCTCTGGCCGAGCTCAGCGATCGTTCCGGCATTGCGCCCGCGCTGCTCGCGAACCACGGCTGAAGCTTGCGCGGCTTCGCGGAACATCCACGTCGACTCGGGCGCGACAGAGCCGGACAATGGCTGCCTTCCCCCCATCCGCGACTAGCCGCCAGCGACGTTGAGTTCGGCGACGAAGTCGTATGCGTCGCCGCGATAGTAGGATTTGGTGAACTCGACCGTCCGCCCGTCGGCGGCAAAGCCGCGGCGCTCGATCTCGAGGCCAGCCGAGCCGGGCTCGATCCCCAGCAGCTCCGACTGTTCAGGCGTGAACAACACGGCCCGCAGCCGCTGCAGGACGCGCGCCGGACGCGCTGGTCCGAGGGCGTCGTAAAGCGACTCGCCGACAGCCTCGAGCGACGGCAGCGAATCCTTGGGCACGGTCGCATGCTCGAGCGCCATCGACTCACCGTCGGCATAACGAATGCGGACGAGCCGGTAGACGGGAGTCCCCGGGCCAAATCCAAACGCCAGCGCTTCTTCGGGCATCACGGTGCCCTCGCTCCGCGAAATCCACTCACTGTGAGGCTGGCGGCCGCGCGACAGCATGTCCTCGGTAAATGAAGAGATGGTCGCGAAATTCTTTTCGACTCGTGCAGCGACGAAGGTGCCGGCGCCCTGGCGGCGCGTCAGCATTCGCGCATGAACGAGGCCGTCGAGCGCCTTGCGCACGGTGACTCGGGAAACGTCATAGGCCTCGGCGAGCTCACGCTCCGGCGGAAGCGCCTCGTCGGGGGCAAGCACCTGCCGCTCGATCGCCGACCGCAGCACGCGCTGCAGCTGCAAGTAGAGCGGTGCGCTGCTCCGGCTATCGAGTCTGCCAATCCGGTCGACGAACATCCTACTTCCTTTTTGCGCCCTTAGTTTGAGGCGTCGCTAAGTCCTTTTCAATACCAAAATGTCATAAAATTTGCATTGGTCTCATTTTTGGTATTGCAATTGGTCTGGGTTTGGAGGCTAATGTAGCCATTGGACCAGCGGGAGCAGAAGTGCGTCAAGCACCATCCACTGAGAAGTTGGTCGTATTTTGGTCCGATCCATTCGGACAGTCTTCAGAGGGGGAAGGCCATGTTTGAGGCTCAAGTCAATCTGCGCAAGGCGCTTCTTGGCTGCACCGTTAGCGTTGTCGCGCTGTCGATTGCGACGCCCGCTTTGGCCCAGGATAGCAATGTCCCCGCCACCGACGGCAAGCCGCAGGCGAACGTCTCTGACACCAGTCCGGCCGAGCCCGCCGGAACCAACGCGCCGAAGGATGCGATCGTCATCACCGGGCTCCGCGCGTCGATCGAGGCGTCCCTGAACCGCAAGAAGCGGTCCGACATCGTCTCGGAAGTCGTAACCGCCCAGGACATCGGCAAATTCCCCGACAAGAACGTCGCCGACTCGCTCGGCCGACTGACCGGCGTCAACGTCGTCACCGGCTCGGCCAACGCCGGCGGGTTTGCGGAGAACCAGAACGTATCCATCCGCGGCACCGATCCGTCGCTGAACCTTACGCTGTTGAACGGCCACGGGATCGCGACGGGCGATTGGTTCGTGCTCGACCAGACCAACGGCGGCCGGAGCTTCGACTTCGGCCTGCTTCCGTCAGAGGTCGTCGGCCGTCTCGAGGTTTATAAGGCGAGCGAAGCGGACATTCCCGAGGGCGGAGTCGGCGGCACCATCAACGTCATCACCCGCAAGCCCCTCGATCTTCCCGAGACGAGCTTCACCGTCACCGCGCAGGCCAATTACAACGATCTGTCGGACAAGTGGGCGCCGCAGTTTTCCGGCCTTGCCAGCTGGCACAACCCGGCCGGCACCTTCGGAGTGCTGGCCACCGCGTTTTACCAGGAACGGTATTTGCGCCGCGACGGGCAGGAGTTCCTCGGCTACACCAGCTACGCGAACTTCAACGGCACCGGCCAGACCGTCGCCGCCCCCAATCTGATCGGATCGGCCTATTTCACCCAGAAGCGGGTGCGCAAGGGCGGCACTGCCGAAATCCAGATCAGGCCGAGCCCCGAATTCGAGCTCGACATCAACGGGCTCTACTCGCGGCTGAACGCCGACAACGTCAATCGCAACTCGATGGCGTGGGTCAGCAACGCGATCGCCAACAACGGGACACCGGCGACTCCGGGCTACGCGATCAACAGCTTCACCGTCACCAACGGCTATTTGACGAAGCTCAGCTTCAACAACGCGTCCGCCACGGGAGTACCGGTGAACGGCCGGGTCCAGGACGATATCTACCGCCAGGCCGTGTCGTCGACCTGGGACATCAACGCCGACGCCACCTGGCACATCAGCGATCGGGCCAAATTCACCGGCCAGGTCGGCTACACCGAAGGCAAGGGCGAGACGACCGACACCTACGCCTGGGAGACCTACTGGCACACCGGATTCAACTACCAGTTCGGCGACAAGGGAGCGACGGTGAACTATCCCGGGCTTCCGACAGATTTTACGTCGCCGGCCTACCTCAACAACTTCTACAGCTGGTCATGGGGCGGACACATCACCGCGCCCGACAAGGAATTGTACGGCCGCGCCGATCTTCAATATGATTTCCCGAGCAGCGTCCTGAAGTCGATCAGCGTCGGCGGCCGCTACACTGACCATAAGCACTCGCTCGACTACATCGCCTACGCGTGGCCCGGTAACCCCTTGTTCTCCGGAACGCAGCTGGTGAATCTAGGAACGGTCTTCGCCGGCGGAGTAACGCCATCGGATTACGGCCAGGGCCTCAACGGCGCGATGCCTTATTCCTTCTCAGACCAGCAAAAGGTGCTCGCGCAGCTGGCGACGCAGGGTGGCCGCACCTTCGCCTTCTACCCGCAGGCGAGCTTCTCGGTGAAGGAGAAGACCGAGGCAGTCTATGCGATGGCGCGCTTCGACGATGATTCGCACTGGCGCGGCAACATCGGTGTCCGCGCGGTGCACACGGACCTCAACACGCTCCAATATTCGCAGTCTGCGCCGGTCGCCAACGCGGTCACCATCTTCTGCGGAACGTGCGGTTCAGTCGAAACCAACCGCAAATATTGGGATTTCCTGCCGAGCGCGAACGTCACGTATGCCGTGCAGCCCGACCTGTTGCTGCGCGCCGGCATTGCGCGGGTCATGTCCCGTCCGGGCTACGCGCAGCTCGCTGGCGCATTCACGCTGAATGATACGATCTTTACCGGCACGAGCGGGGGCAACCCCAACCTCAAGCCGTTCCGCGCGTGGAACTTCAACGGCGCCTTCGAATGGTATTACGGACCGCAGTCGCTGCTTTCGCTGAACGTCTTCTACCTCGACATCTCGAACTACATCACCACGGCGACGTTCCAGGAGTTCCACACGACCATCCGGGACACGACCGGGCATCTCTATACGATGTCCGGGCCGGTGAATGGTCCGGGCGGTCACAACCTGGGCTTCGAGGTCAACTGGCAGCAGCCGATCGCCTACGGCTTCGGGGTCATCGCCAACTACACTTACGCCGATGCGAAGGCGAAGGGCGGAGGCGTGATCGACGGCAATTCGAAGCACACGTTCAACGTCACTGGCTACTTCGAGAACAGCCTGCTGAGCGCGCGGCTGGCCTATACCTTCCGGTCCAAGTTCCGGAGCGGAATCGATCGGTCGACGCCGATGTGGCAGGACGACTTCGGCTCGCTTGACGGCTCGTTGATCGTCAACCTCACGAAGAACCTCGCGCTCACCGCCGATGCCCAGAACCTGCTCAATCACAAGCTCTATTATTTCGTCGGCGATCCTTCGATCCCACGGGCCTATTACAATAACGGGCGGACCTTCTGGGTTGGCGCCAAGGCGACGTTCGGTGGCAATCCGCCACCGCCGCCGCTGGCTCCGCTGCCACCGCCTCCTCCACCGCCTCCGGCAACGCAAACCTGCGCCGACGGATCGGTGATCGAGGTTACGGCAACGTGCCCGGCTCCGCCGCCGCCGCCACCGCCTCCGCCACCGGCGCCGGCGCCTGAGCGCGGCCAGTAGGACCAGGCCTGACCGGTGTTGGCCGAGGATCGCTAGTCCGGTCACCCGAGGAACGCCGCCGGAGCCCTTTCCCGGCGGCGTTTTCTCTTGAGAGCTACTACGGAACAGCCCATGCCTCACGACCGTGCGCCTGGTCTCGAAGATGAGCGGCCGCTGATGGCGAGACGGATGCTCGCCGCACTGTTCGCCGCGGTCGTGTCGCTTGGCACGACGGCGGCGAATGCGGCAGATCCCGTTTCGGACCCGCCGTTGTTGCCGATGCCGGCGAACGTCCGCGTCGGAACCGGAAGTTTCTCATTCAGCGGCGCGCATATCCAGGCTTCCGGCGCAGGCGAGCGCGCCGCTGCCGAGCGGCTGCGCGATCTGCTCGGACGAAGCCGCGGTCCCAGTCTGCGCTTAGCCCCTTACGGAAGAATCCGTTTCCGCCGCGATTCGAAGGTCGCGGGCGCCGAGGCTTATCGGATTGCGGTCGGGCGCGACGGAGTTGACGTAACGGCATCGACCGACGCGGGCCTTTATTATGGCGCGGAAACGCTGTGGCAGCTGATGACGACAGGAAGCCGCATCCCCGCGCTGACGATTGCCGACCAGCCGGCCTTCGCGTGGCGTGGCGTGATGCTGGACTCGGCGCGGCACATGCAGCCGGTCGCCTACGTCAAGGAGCTCATCGACCGCATGGCGATGAGCAAGCTCAACCTGCTCCACTGGCACCTCAGCGACGACCAGGGATGGCGCATCCAGATCGATCGCTATCCGCGGCTGACGTCGGTCGGGGCGTGGCGGCAGGAGGCGGGCGCGGCCGGCATGGACCCACGCACCGGCAAGCCCATCCTCTACGGCGGCTATTATACGAAGGAGCAGATCCGCGACGTCGTAACCTTCGCCGGCAGCCGCCATGTGACGATCGTCCCGGAAATCGACGTTCCCGGCCATGCGACGGCGATCATCGCTGCTTATCCGCAGCTCGCGTCGGTCCCGAACCCGCCGAAAACGCCGAGCCATGACTGGGGCATCCTTCCCAATCTTCTGAACCCGTCCGACGAGACCTTCACCTTTCTCGACAACGTGCTTCAGGAGGTGATCGCGCTCTTCCCCGGCCCGTATATCCACGTCGGCGGCGACGAGGCGGTGAAGGATCAGTGGCGGGCCAACCCGGCTATCCAGGCGAAGATCAAGTCGCTCGGGCTCAAGGACGAGGATGCGCTTCAAGGCTGGTTCACGGCCCGGGTCGGCACCTACCTCGCCAAGCGCGGCCGTCGACTGGTCGGCTGGGACGAAATCCTCGGCGGCAAGGTTCCGGGCGACGCGGTGGTCATGTCGTGGCACGGCATCGACGGGGCGATCACGGCCGCCAAATCGGGTCACGATGCGGTGCTGGCCGCCTCGCCCACGCTGTACCTCGACCATCTGCAGAGCGATTCCGCCGACGAGCCTCCGGGCCGCGCGGAGATCATCAGCTGGCGCGACCTTTACAGTTTCGACCCGACGCCCGGGGCGCTGTCGAACGATGAGCGCCGCCACATCGTCGGCCTGCAGGCGAACCTATGGACCGAGCATGTGCGCACGATACAATATGCGGACCGGATGCTGTGGCCGCGTGCAGCGATCATTGCCGAGCTCGCCTGGTCCAATCCAAACAAGGACTGGCCGGGCTTCTCGGGCCGCCTGGTAGCCGACATGCAGCGTTGGCGGCGGATGGGGCTTGGTTTCAACACCATTCCGCTGGAGCCGGAAGCGACATTCACCACGAGGGAAGGCGCCATCGTCGCCGGACTGCGTCAGCCGGCCGCCATCGGCACG
>Ga0070674_100000873_pt1 | contig 15687 bp, 10 predicted proteins | sample KBSM33metaG_FD_65344 | JGI IMG/M metagenome (GOLD analysis project Ga0070674, IMG submission 65344) | Miscanthus rhizosphere microbial communities from Kellogg Biological Station, Michigan, USA - KBS M3-3 metaG | ecosystem: Host-associated > Plants > Roots > Rhizosphere > Soil ... | reverse complement strand
GGCACTCGCGGCGCGTTATGGCGAGGCGTTCGAGCGGATCGTGGTGAAGCCGCTGCCGGCGGCGCAGATCCGGCGCTGGGAGGACGTGATCGAACGGCTGATCGACCGTGCCGTTCGCTACTACAAGGACAATCCGGCCGCGCGAAAGCTCTTGATCGATGGCAAGACGCCGTCGGACATCAAACTCGCCGACCGCATGCACGACCGCGCGATCGGAGCGCTGCTCGAGGCGGCGATCGCGCGTCACTTCGTGCTGCTGGAGTTCCCGGAGCGGTCCGACGTCTTCTATCACGCGGTTGAGATCGTCGACGTGCTGCTGCAGGTATCCGTCATTCGCTTCGGCCGCATCACCCCGGCGATGGTGCGACACGCCAAGATCGGCTCCGTTGCGTATCTCAGGGAGTTTTTGCCGTCAGAGCTGCCAAGGGCTCGTTGACCCGATATATCCACCCGGCGCGTGCGTTGCCCAACGATGCAGGACCGCGCAGACTGATTGACACAAAACTGGCGCATGACTTCGTGGGCCGCCCGCGGCTGGCTAGCTGACGGCAGGGGCGCCCCAGCTGCGGAATAGCGTTAGTAACCTGGGCCGGACCTGAGCTCGGCACTGACTGCGGCGCGACCGCACACTGGGGGACACTGATCGTGAGTTCGACGGTCCTGCTGCAACGACTGCGCGAGCGCGGCGTGCTCCGCGTCGTCGCGAGCTACGCGGTGATCGCGTGGCTGCTGCTGCAGATCGCGGACGTCACCTTCGAGCCGCTCGGCGTGCCTCGCTGGGTAATGATTACGCTGATCACAGCCGCCGTGCTGGGCTTGCCGGTCGCGATTACGCTCGCCTGGCAGTATGAGCTGGGGGATGGCGGCCTCGCGCGCGACACGGCGGCCGATGCCGCCGCGCGGCCGGTCGTCCACGGGTTGCGCCGCTACGCCGACGTCGCGATCATCGGCGTGCTGCTGGCGACCGTCGCGGCGCTGCTGGTCCGGCAATCCGACCTCGGCAAGCCGCCGCCACCCGATCGACCGACGATCGCAGTGTTGCCGTTCGCGAACCTGAGCGGCGATCCCAAGCAGGAGTTCTTCTCGGACGGACTCGCGCAGGAGCTCATCGACCGGCTCGGGCGGGTGCCGGGCCTCGCGGTCATCGGCCGCAGTTCGTCGTTCGCATTCAAAGGCAAGGCATTCGATGCGCGGACGATTGCCGAGCGTCTTGGCGCGACCACCGTTCTCGATGGTGCGGTGCGTCGCGACGGCCAGCAGCTCAAGGTATCCGCCACCCTGCTCGACGGGAGCAGCGGCCGGACGATCTGGTCCGAGAGTTTCGAGCGCAACTCGACCGACGTGTTCGCCGTGCAGGAGGAGCTCGCCGCCGCGGTGATCGATGCGATCGTGCCGGCGGCGCGAGGTAATGCTCAGGCGCAATCAGCGCCCCCGACTCGAGACATGGCCGCCTACGATCTGTATCTGCTCGGTCGCGCGGCGCAGGAGGCCCGAACCGGCGAGCGCCTGCGCGAATCGGTCGACTACTTCGAGCGCGCACTGCGTCTGGATCCGGACTACGCCAAGGCATACGCGGGCCTCTCGCGTTCACTCATGCTCTGGCAGGGCTACGGCGGCGTGTCGCCGCCGCGAGACGCGCAGAAACGCGCCGAGGCAGCCGCCTACCGGGCGCTCGCCACCGACCCTGAACTGCCCGAGGCACATGCCGCGCTCGGCACTGCCCTGCGGGAGCGCGATCCGGCAAGGGCCGAGGATTCGTACAAACGCGCGCTGGAGCTCAACCCCAACAACATCGTGGCGCTGTACGACTACACCCAGTTGCTGAGCCGTGATGAGTCGCGGTCTGCGGAGCAGAAGATGCTGTTCGCGAAGGTACGCGAACTTGATCCCCGGCTGGCGATCGTCTGGCTGAACGTGATCGGTGACCTCCTCGACGCTGGCAAGACTCAGCAGTTTCAAACGGAATATGCGCGGGCGCTCGCCACCTTCGCCGACGATCCGGACGGCCTCAACCTCATCGCATTAGCCCCCCTGTTAAGCGGGCTGCCGACGGAGACCTATCACGCGGCGTTTGCGATCGAGCAGGCCGGCAACCTGAATCTTGCACTGCAAGCCACAATTTTTCCCCTGATGATGGTCGACGACTTCGCCCGTGCGCGAACGCTGGCTGAGCTTGCGCGTCGACGCGGCTCGACCCCGGAGCTCACTCTGCGGCAGTTGCTTCACCTGGCCGCAGCGTCGGGCGACTGGCCCGCGGCGGATGCCATCGCCCGGGACATCAATGCCTTGGGTGCGGTGGATGCCTCGACCCTGGGGCCCGTTGCATTCTGGCTTGCGACGCAGGGGCGCTACCCGGAGGCCGCCGCGATGTATACCAGGATCGGTCCGCTCCCGGAGTCGCCCAGTGCCCCGGCCATGGGAGCGGCACTGCTGGGCGGGACGCAGGGTCTGCCCGCACTGTTGCGGACCTACCGTGCGACGGGCCGTACGGACGAAGCGGATAAGCTTGCAGCGCAGTACCTGGCATCCCTCCGGCAACCTCCAACAGAACCCGATCCCTATCGCGCGCTGGACTTGGCGGCGCTGGCTGCAAATGAAGGCTACAAGGACGAAGCTGTGAGGGCACTGCGAGGCGTACAGGAGCGCTCGCACCTCATAGTGCCGTTCTATCCTCAGTTGCCGTGGTTTCGCAGCCTCGATGGCCACCGTGGCTACACCGAGGTTCTCGCCGAGCGGCAACGGCGCATCGAGCAGGCACGCACGGAGATGCGCGCACTCGAAGCGCAGTATCCTGATAGCGTGATCGTCAAGACAATCCGAGCAGCTCGGAGCTGAGCGACGATTGTCGGCGGCCAACTCGGCCACGCTACTTCGCGGCCATCCGCGATTTTGCAGCCGCGAGCTCGGGGCGCAAGCCGTCGCCGTGCGAGGCAAGCTGAAGTAGCTCTCCGGCGTATTGCTCCGCCTTCGGGGCGTCGCCTGCGGTCCGCGCCGCCGCGGCGGCACCAGCGAGGCTGCGAAAGCGGCGCGGCGTCACCTCGAGCGTCGCCTCGTACTCCGCGAGCGCCTCCTTCGCCCGTCCCAGCTCCGCCAGCAGATCGGCGAGCTGCTCACGCGCCGGTAGCACCGAGCCCGGCGTCACCGGGTGCTTGTCCCTGGCATCCTCGAGGTCCGCTGCAGCACGCAGGTTGCGCAGAGCATCCTGGTCTGCCCCCTCCGCGTGCGCGAGCCAGCCGACAGCGGCCAGCCGCTGTATCTCGATTTGTGACAGCCAGTCGTAGGGGCCTGCCGGGCCCTGCGCCAGATCGGCCTTGATCTTCTCCAGCCGCGCGAGGGCTGACCGCGCGGTCGCGGCATCCTTCAGGCGGGCCGCGCCCACGGCGCGCGCGAAGTGCGTGATCGCCTCGGCGTAGGGCACCTTCGCCCACGGGAAGCTCCGGGGCGTGACCGTAAGCGCCTTGGCCGCCGCCCAGTCGCGGCGCTCGAGCGCCCAACGCGCGGGCACCGCGGCGAGGGCGTAGCCCGCGGCGAAGTTGGGCTCGTCGAGTTTGTCGACCCGCGCGATCTCAGCGGCCACCGCGCGCGCCTTTTCGTCCTGCGCCGCCTGAAGATATGCGTACTCCAGATAGTCAAGCGCATGCAGGGCGTCAAAGCTCTCGGCGCCCGGATGGTGCCTCCCCACCAGCTCGCGCGCTACACGCGCCGATTCGAGGTTTGAGGCGATCGACTCGTCCCACATGCCGAGCCGCGTGAAGATGTGAGATGGCATGTGCAGAGCGTGGGGCGAATCGGGTGCGATCTTCGCGTAGGCGCGCGCGCCGTCAAGCGCGAGCTCGGCGAGCTGCGGGTAGTCGTAGGCGTGAATCAGGTAATGCGTGATCCCGGGATGCTCCGGTTCGAGCGGCAGCAGGCCATTGAGGATCGCCGCCGCTCGCTTCTGGCCAGCGAAGGTCTTGTCGGTGATCGGCGAGTTCCCGAGGATCGCGAGCGCGTGGAAAATCGCCGCCTCGTGATCCTCGGGAAAGCGCGCCGCGACCCTGGCCATCGACCGCTCATAGGCAAGCGCGCGGGATTTGTGGTCGAGCTTGCCCGCGTCGCGGTAGAAGACACCAATCGCGTCGACGTAAGCGCGCTCGCGCTCGGTCCCGGGAGGAATGGCCGTGGCCATGGCTGCGGCGTCGGCGCCTGCGGCGAGCTCATCGGGCGTCGGCGGCGCCCAGATCGGGTGGTAGTAGGTCATGGCGATGCCCCACTGCGCGATCGCGCAGCGCGGGTCGGCGGCTGCCGCCGCCAGGAACGAACGACGCGACTCCTCGTAGCCGAATGAGTGCAGAAATGCGAGGCCGCGCAGGAAGTCCTCCTGTGCCTCGGCGCGACATGAGTTCGCAAACTGGACCGAGCCAAGCTGCTCGACGTGATGCGCGTGCATGTGGTCGGCCTTGGCCTGCGCGGCCAGGCCTGCGTGGAGGCAGACCGCCGACAGTACGAGAAGAGCAAGACGTCTCATGATTTGGCTCCTCCCGGCGCACGGCCCCTGCGCACCGCAACGAACATGCTCGCCACCTCGCTTCCGCCGGTAGCTACACTGCAGAGACTACCGCACCCTCCCAGGGTTTGGATCATGTTGCTCATCGGTATGTTCGATTCGCCGTACGTGCGGCGCGTAGCGATCTCAATGAAACGTCTCGGGCTGCCGTTCGAGCACGGCAACTGGTCGGTCGGCGCGGATTTCGAACGCATCCGCCAGTACAGCCCGCTCGCGCGCGTTCCCGTGCTCGTGATGGACGACGGCGTAGTCCTCGTCGAATCTTCCGCGATCCTCGACGCGGTCGACGACCTCGTCGGTCCGGCACGCGGGTTGCTGCCGCCGGCGGGTGCCTCTCGTCGCGAGGCGTTGCGCCTGATATCGCTCGCGATCGGCGCCGGCGAGAAGGCGCGCGACGTGGTGCACGAACGCATGGTGCGTCCGCCCGAGAAGTACCACGAACCGTGGGTTGCGCGCTGCCGCGCTCAGATGCACGGTGCGCTCGGTGAGCTCGAGAAAAGCTGTCAGCAGCGGGCAACGGGGCAGTGGCTCGTCGATGATCGCCTCACGCAGGCGGATATCACCGTCGCATGCATCTGCACCATGCTCTCGGAGTCAGTCGACGCGCTGGGCAGCGGCGATAACGCCTACCCGGCCCTCCGTGCGCTCGTAAACCGCTGCGAGGCGCTGCCCGAGTTCCAAGCCACTCATTCAAAGTGGTTTGCGGCAGACATAGAGCGCCTGCCCGCGGCCGCACCTCGGTCGCAGTAGGTGATTGACGGTGGCCCTCCCGCGCCCATCCCGCAACGCCACAGCATCCAAAACACACAAGGATTTTGGGCATCGCGTCCCCAAGCCGGGATGGCTTGCCGAGGCGCTGTGCTATGGTAGATGCATGGTACGTCGTGCCGGGCGAACAGCTCGGTGGATATACGACGTTTCCCAAAAATAACAAGGCGACGGGGCATCCGGCCTACCCGAAGGCATCCTATCCAAAACCATTCGGTTGAAGAGGCATAACACGTGAGCATGAAATCCAGACGATCTCTGGCGATTGCAATGAGACTTTCACCGGTACTGCTGATCGGCGCGGTGCCAGCGGTATCGGCCCAGACGGCGGACGGTGAGCTCGAAGAACTCGTGGTGACGGGCACCCGTGCGGCGGCGCGGTCCGTGACCGAATCACCGGTGCCGATCGACGTGCTGTCGGGAGAGGACTTCGAGAACCAGGCCGGCACCGACCTCAGCAACCTGCTCAGGACGGTCGTGCCGTCCTACAACGTCAACTCGCAGCCGATCAGCGATGCCGCGACGATCGTCCGCCCCGCAAACCTGCGCGGGCTGGCGCCCGACCACACGCTGGTGCTGGTGAACGGCAAGCGACGTCATCGCGCCGCCGTCATCTACTGGTTGGGCAATGGCGTCGCTGACGGTGCGCAGGGGCCGGACATCTCGGCGATTCCCGCGAGCGCCCTGAAGCGCGTGGAGGTCCTGCGCGACGGCGCGGCCGCGCAATACGGCTCCGACGCGATCGCCGGCGTGATGAACTTCATCCTCAACGACGCCAGCAGCGGCTCCACCATCGAGACGCGGTATGGCAGCACGTATGAGGGCGACGGCACACAGTACGCGCTGAGCGGCAACATCGGCCTGCCGCTGACGCAGAACGGATTCGCGAACCTGAGCTTTGAGTACGGCGAGTCGGACCCGACCGACCGCAGTGTGCAGCGCGACGATGCCGCCGCGCTGATTGCCGCAGGCAACACCGCGGTAAAGAACCCGGCGCAGATCTGGGGCTCGCCGGAGATCGACGACGATCTGAAGCTGTGGGCCAATCTCGGCGTGGATGTCGGTGACGACCTGAAGGTATACGGCTTCGGGAACTACGTGTCCAAGACCGCCACGGGCGGGTTCTACTACCGCAACCCCAACACCCGTGCCGCGGTGTTCAGCGCCGATGGTGGCGCGACGCTGCTGATCGGCGACATGACTCCGAACGATGCCAGCGGTTGTCCCACCGTGAGCATCACGAACAACGTGCCCGATCCGGCCGCGCTGGCGCAGGTGTTCGCAGACCAGAACTGTTTCTCGTTCCAGGAGATGTTTCCCGGCGGGTTCACGCCACAGTTCGGCGGCGACGTCGAGGACATCGCGGCAACTGCGGGAATCAAGGGCGTGGCCGGCGGGCGGCTCAACTGGGATGCGAGCGTCGGCTACGGTCAGAACCGCGTCGATTTCTTCATCAGTAACACGGTCAATGCGTCCTACGGTCCGGACACTCTGACCGAGTTCGACCCGGGCTCTTATATCCAGGAGGAACTCAACGTCAATTTCGACGTCTCCTACCCGATCAGCGAGTCGGTCAACCTCGCGGCGGGGGCCGAATACCGTGACGAAACCTTCGAGATCGAGGCCGGGCAGGTCGAGTCCTGGCAGTTCGGACCGCTGGCGCCGCAGGGCTTCAGCGCGGCCTCGAACGGGTTCCCCGGGTTCAGCGACGCCATCGCCGGCGACTGGAGCCGCAGCAACTACGCAGTGTACGGCGACGTCGAGTGGCGCCCGATCGACCGCTGGGTAATCGACGCCGCGCTCCGCTGGGAGGACTTCGAGGACTTCGGCACGACGACGAACGGCAAGATCGCGACCAACTATCGCTTCAACGATGCGTTTGCGATCCGCGGCAGCTGGAACACCGGTTTCCGGGCCCCGACTCCCGGTCAGTCAAATGCCTCGAACGTAACAACGCAGTTCGACGTCGATCTCCAGGAACTGGTCAACCAGGGCACGATTCCGCCGACGAACCCGGTGGCGATGTTGCGCGGTGGCGAGGCGCTCGAGCCCGAGGAATCCGAGAGCTACAGCGTGGGCGCGATCTTCGAGCGCGATGCGTTCACGGTAACGGCTGACTACTACTCGATCGACCTCACGGACCGGATCGCGGTCTCGCAGGACTTCACGCTGACGCCCGAAGAGGTCGCGGCGCTGGTCGCATCTGGCGTGACCAGCGCGGCGAACCTGCAGAGCTTCCGATTCTTCACCAATGACTTCGAGACCAGCACCGAGGGCGTCGACGTCGTGGCGACCTGGGCATTGGACTTGCTCGGTGGGCGCACCGATCTCAGCCTCGCGTACAACAACAACACGACCGAGGTGACGCGGTTCAACCCGGAGACGCTCAACGACACGCGCATCCGGCAGCTGGAGGAAGGCCTGCCGGAGACGCGCTGGAGCCTGACGGGCAACCAGGACTGGGGCAACTGGCGTGCGCTCGCCCGGGTGAGCTACTACGACGGCTGGTTTGACAGCGAAGATGGGCAGGTCTACGACGACAACTATACGTTCGATGCGGAGGTGGGCTACACCTACAACGATGCGCTGACTGTCGTCGTGGGCGCCCAGAACCTGTTCGATCACTATCCGGACGAGAACCCGGGCGCTGCCGCGGGAGTGGGCAACAAGTACAGCCAGTACACGCCGTTCGGCTTCAACGGCGGCTTCTGGTACGCGAGACTGAGTTACGGCTTCTGAGAAAGAGCACCACGGGCCGCGAAAAACGGCCGTCGCACTGCCGGTGGCCGTCACCGGGGAACGGGGCCTGCACTAGCAGGCCCTGTTTTTTGGCCGACATGATTTTCGCGTTCACTTGTCGTTTGTGGCCCGCGATTCCAGCGCTGACGCGGACCCGAGTCAGAATTCGAACCGAATGCCCGCCGCGAGCGCATTCATCCCACCGTCGTCGGCCATGAGCCCAAAGCCCTTCGAGCGATGATGCAGGCGCATCGATGCCGCCCAGCGTGAGCCGGGCGGCGCGAACGTCATCTCGAACATCCAGTAGATCAGCAGCTGCTCGCTAGAGCCTTCGAGCTGGACTTCGACCTCGGGAACCTCCGTCGCATAAGAGAGTCCGAGCCCGAACGCCATTGTCGTCGCAAGGCTCTCGTTCCAGGGAAATCGATGCCAGCGGGACGCCAGCAGGCCATTGAATTCCCAGTGTGACTGATCACCGAAGTTGTAGACCACCTGACCTTCGGTCTCGAGGCTAAGAGCATCCTCCCGATAGCGGGCGAGCGTGTACGAGAGCGCGAGCGCCGCGAGGTATGCGTGGGCGAACTCGACCTCGGTCGGCTCGGTGACGATGTCGTGCCAGGCGTTGACTGTCGTGATGCGTCCCACGTAACCGGTCAGCGCCGAGTCCGCAGGCTCCGCCGCCCGAGCCCAGCCCGGTTCGAAGGACAGCAGGACCGCGAGTGCCGCTGCGGCTCGTGGGCACTGGAACCACACTCCTGCTCTTCCCTAATTCGTCAGCGTATTACGGCCCGCCGGCCGGAGCCGCGGGTTCGTCGACCGCTTCGGTAAGCTCGAAGCACCTTCAGGTCCTTCGCCGCAGCTTGCTAGAAGTCTCGCTCCAGCGACCATATCAAGATGCACCCGGCGCACCTTTCGCTAGTGGCTCATGCTACCGTTCTGAGGACTCAAGGTCACCGGACATTGTGTACGACGAGGCACAAGACTCCCCCGAAGCGCGCGTCGCACAGAAAAGCGGAAGGGCGATCACGGCGCGGCTGTTGACATGAACCCGCACGCGGCATGATGTCGCTGCCCGCATCGTCGCAATCGGAGTTGCCCATGGGTGTGATCCCGCGCGTTGTGATGGCGTTCTTAGGCCTGTCTTGCGGTGCGCATGCCCGTGATCTCGCGCAGCTTGGACCGCTGCACGCGAGTGCCGGGGAGGCGGTTTCCGGCTACCTCGAGGTCGCCGCGTTGGGCGACAACGGCGCGCGGATCCCGGTATCGCTCGTGCGCGGCGCGGGCGGAGGGCCGGTGCTGGCGCTGGTCGCCGGAACTCACGGCTATGAATACCCGGGCATCAGCGCACTGCAGCGATTGCGCCAGTCGATCGATCCGCGCGCTCTGCGCGGCACGCTGATCCTGGTGCATATCGCCAATCCGCCGTCGTTTTACGGCCGCACGATCTACACCAGCCCCGCCGACGGCAAGAATCTCAATCGCGTTTTTCCCGGACGGCCCGACGGTACGCTGAGCGAGCGCATCGCGTACGAAATTACGACGCAGGTCATTGCGAAGGCCGACTTCCTGGTCGACCTGCACGCGGGCGACGGCAACGAGGCTCTGCGCCCCTATGTCTACATGCCGATCACCGGCGACGCGCGGCTCGACGCGGCGAGCCGCGGAATGGCGCTGGCCTTTGGTCTCGATCACATCGTGATCGACGCGGCGGGAATCCCGCCAGGCGAGGCTACGCAGTTCGTCGATATGACCGCGCTGGCACGCGGCGTGCCGGCGATCACCACCGAGACCGGCCAACTTGGCCAGAACGACGAGCGCTCGATCGCGCTGGCGGAGCACGGCATTCGCAACTTGATGCGTCACCTCGGGATGCTCGAGGGAACGCCGGAGGCGAACCCGAGCGTGGTGTGGCTGAAGGACTACCAGGTGATTCCCAGCCCAGTTACCGGCGTCTTCCGCGCGACCGTCCGCGATGGCTATGCGATTGCCGAAGGCGGCCTGCTCGGCGAGCTCTACGATCCCTTCGGCGCAAAGATTGGCGACGTGCGCGCGCCCTTCGCAGGCATCGTCAATTACGTGGTCGGCACGCCGCCCGCGGTCGAGGGTCAGCCATTGGCGATGGTTAGCCGCGTCTCCGCGCCGCCGCCACCATAGTGCGCGCGCTAGCGACGACCTCCGCTGGCGCGGAGCCAACGCAGGATTCCGAGCCATAGCAGCGATCCGATGCCGATGTGTCCGCCACCTCCGCCGGTCGGCGGCGGCGGCGGCGCGGAATCGTCATCCAATATCGTGACGCTGGCAGTCGACCTCGGTCCGACCAGTGCGCCGCCCGTGGGATCGGACAACTGCAACGTAAACTGCTCCGACGACTCGTCGGCCGAGTCATTGACGACGGGGATGTCGACAAACTTCCCCTCTGAATCACCGTCGGCCCATGACACGGTAAGCGGGTCTGCGACGAAATCGTCTCCGGCGGTTGCCGTATCGGAAGCGAGTGCCACGGTGACCGAGACCGCGCCGCTCCACGAGTAGCTCCGGGTGATGTAGACCTGAACAGTACGGTCCTGTTCGCTAACCTGGAGACCTTCGGATTCGATCGCGAACATGCCCGCAGCGGTTGCGTCGGAAGCGATGCTCACTGTCGTGATAGAGGTGCCCAGCCCTGCGCCGCCCTGTACATCGCTGAGCTCGACGTCGAAGTCTTCTTGCTCTTCCGGCGCGCCATCGTCCGCCGCGATGGGCACGATGATCTGTTTGTCTGCAGCGTCGCCTTCGGCCCACGTCAGGCGCTCGGTGAGCGCCGTGAAATCGTCTCCCTCCGTCGCGTGAAATGCGTCGCTCGAGGCAGCCCGCGTCGCATACGCCACGCTGACACTGCCGGCCTTGCCGCCGACGCGTCGCACCGTGACAATCGCCTGTTGGCCGTCCTCCGATGCTTCGATGCTGGGGTGGTTCAACACGCCGATCACACCGGGACTGTCCTTGTCGTCTCCGCCCACGAGCCGCGTGATGAAAGGCGTACTGGCGAAGAAATTAAAGTCCGACCCTCCGGCGATCAGCACGTCGCTGTTCGCCAGGACGGCCAGGTCGGATACGAACGGATGCGGTCGCCCTGGAGGCAGGTCGACCCACGTTACGCCGCCACTGCCGAACAGCGGATCCAGTGATCCATTCGACTGCAGCCGCGCCACGGGAAAGCCAGCGACGTCTTGCGGACCGTATCCGGCGACGGCGATCGCACCTGTGTTGGCGTCGATGCCGATTGCCGCCGCCTCCATCATCGAGGTGCTCGAAAGTTCGTCGACTGCGAAGGCCGGGTCGGGCGCTCCACTCGCGATCAACTTGACCAGCACGGGCTTCACTCCATCGGCACCGGACACGAGCAACCCGCCGTCGGGCGATTCGATCATCGCATCGCAGGTGATCCCGTCGTTTGTGGATACAAGCCCCGCATATCCGTGATCCCCGAAGGTCTCGTCGACCGTGCCGACGGCCGTCAAGGCAAGCACGCGACATCGCGCCTCGCCTGACGCGCCAAAGTCGTTATCCGTGACACGGTAACCGCTGCCCAGCATGCTGACCACGCGCGGCAGCGTCTGGATCTGCTCGTCGGCAGTGTCGGCGGGGGCCGTGAAGACGCCCGCCGTGCCAAACGAGTCGTCCAGGTCGCCATTCGCGAGCATTCGCAGGACTTTGAGGTCTGCTCCTTGCGTCCCTGCGACGATGATGGTCCCGGCCGGATCCACCGCAATCGACCCCAGGCCGGTGACGTCGGTCAGTTCGCGGACGCCGGCCACTCCGAACCCCGCATCGAGCGCTCCATCGAGTTCCAGCCGGAACACGATGTAGACACCGTGTCTGCGACCGACGCCAACGATCTTGTTATCGGGCTGCGTCGCCGTGTCGACAACTAGCGTGTCGACGAGATCAGGAGCGTTGAAACCCGCATCGAGAATGCCGTCGACCGACAGGCGGTCGGCGAACCCGAGAGTGTCAGTGTCGTAATGAAAGAAGTCGAACTCCAGCCCGCCGCCCGCGAAGACGTAGTTGTCCTCCTGGGTAACCAGGGATTGGGCTCGGCCTCTGAGATCGTCGGGCGGTGTGAATCGGCCGACGTTGGCGAAGGTGGGGTCGAGGTCGCCCGGATCAGCGAGCGCCGAGGGACAAACGATGCCGGTGGCGAGCGCCGCCGCGGGTGCAGCACGAAGCACATTTCGTATCGTTTGCGGGATCTTGTCGTTCATGTTCGGGTCCCCCGGATTCGCACGTGGCGCACGTACGCGATCCGTTGCGGATCGCGCTTGGAAACCGACTGCGGATCGATCCATGATCGAAGGCAACAGGCTGGCGTGTGCGGCCTCGTTGTGTTCCCGTGGGCCTGCCGCAATCGGTGAAGTTGTTGACGGCGACCAAAGTCGGTCAGCCTCTGGAGTTAATCGTGATCGAGGCATCGACCTTTTGGGGCGATATTACTCCCAATGCGCACCGTTCGCACGGCCGCAACCAGTCAGGCGCAGCATGGCCGCCCCCATGTCTCCGTTCCGCACGTCACCTCGGACGAGAGCGGCGGCCCCCGGAATGTCGCGGAGGGCGGGGTCGCCGGTCGGTTCACCCGCTCCCGTCTAGCGCGTTGCGTTCGCCGCGTAAACCGTGACCGGCTGCCGGAGGTAAATGCGCGGAAACAGCTTCTCGAGGTTGTGCACCTTCGGCAGGTCGTTGAACACGATATACGGGTTGTCCGGATTGTTGACCAGGAAATCCTGGTGGTAATCCTCGGCCGCGTAGAAACCCGTGTCCGCGCTCACGGTCGTGACGATCGGGCGCTCGAAGACCTTCGCCTTGTCGAGTTGCGCGATGTACGCCTCCGCGATCTTCTTCTGCGAGTCGTCCATATAGAAGACCGCCGAGCGGTACTGAGTGCCGACGTCGGGCCCCTGGCGGTTGAGCTGCGTCGGGTCGTGCGCGACCGAGAAGTAGATTTGCAGCAACTCGCCATACGAGACCTGCTTCGGGTCGAACTGGATCTCGACGGACTCCGCGTGACCGGTCCGGCCGGTGCCGACCGTGCGGTATTGAGCCTTGGACTTGTCACCGCCCGCGTAGCCGGACAGCACCTTGCGCACGCCGCGCACGTGCTGATACACGCCCTGCACGCCCCAGAAGCAGCCACCGGCCAGCACGGCCGTCTGCATCGGACCCGCAGCCTTTGGATTGTCGACTGCGGGTGCTGGAATCACTGTCGCCCGCTCAGCACCGAACGCACACGCGGAAAGCGTAAGCATGCAGATCAGCAACTGCAGGCGGCGGAACCGATTGATGGTTGTCGTGTTCATGAGGTCTTCCCTGTCCGGGGTACGAAGTTGAACGCCACGGAGTTCATGCAATAGCGAAGCCCTGTCGGTCGCGGTCCGTCGTCGAAAACGTGGCCGAGGTGCGCGTCGCAGCGCGTGCACGAGACGGCGACTCGCTTCATCCCAAGCGCGTAGTCGGCGCTCTCGCGCACGTTGAGCTTCGAAATCGGTTGGTAGAAGCTTGGCCAGCCGGTGCCGGATTCGAACTTGGTCCTTGAATCGAAGAGCGCTGTTTCGCAGCAGATGCAGCGATAAAGCCCCGATGCATGGTTCGCGGCGTACTCGCCCGAGAACGCGCGCTCGGTGCCTTCGTGACGCGTGACCGTGAAGCTCAACGGCGAGAGCTGCGCACGCCACTCCTCGTCCGATTTCACGACGCGCGCCACCTCGACGACACCCTGGCTGTCGCCAGTCGCTGAGAAATTTTCGATCTTGACCTTGCCAGCCGCGGACCGCGGCGTCGGCGTTCCGGCACGCACCCGCGCGAGCGACAGCACACCGGCGCCAACCGCGAGCGCTCCGAAGAGCAATTCACGGCGCGAAAACTCAGATTTCGTCATGGTCGATCCCTCGAATTGACCCGCCTCTGCCCAACTAGACCGGGGAAGCCGCTGCTATATTGCACGTTGCATTTCCCGCGCGCTCCGGCGGATGGACCGCTACACTCTGACGCCATGGGGGCCGTCGAGTGACCGACACGCCGGCAGAGCGTGAAGCCGAAAGCACCTGGGCCAGATTGCGCCGCCGCAAAGTCGTCCAGTGGGGTCTGGTCTACGTCGCTGCTGCCTGGGGATTCCTCCAGGGTCTGGAGTACGTCAGCGATGCGTTCCAGTGGCCAGCACAGATCCGCCAGATCGCTCTTCTCGGACTCCTGATCGGCTTGCCGGTTGTCCTTGTGCTCGCCTGGTACCACGGCGACCGTGGTCAGCAGCGCATCAGCACCCCCGAGGTTGCGATTCTCACGCTACTGCTGCTCCTGGGCGGTGGGGCGTTCTGGTATTACCAGCGCACCGGCGAAGCCGGGAAAGGTGCAGCCGCAACGGCAAGGGCGGTTCAAACGGACGCTGCGTCCGGCATAAAGGACGCGCGACCCTCCGTCGCCGTGCTGCCCTTCGAGAACCGCAGCCACGAGGCTGACGATGCGTTCTTCGTCGACGGCATCCACGACGACATCCTCACCCAGCTCTCCAAGGTCAGCGCACTCAGGGTGATCTCGCGTACCTCCGTTGAACAGTTCCGCGGCACGAAGCTGTCGATGAAGGCGATCGCAGAGCAACTGGGAGTGGCGAAGATTCTCGAGGGTGGTGTGCAGCGAGGGGGCGACCGAGTGCGCATCAACGTGCAGCTCATCGACGCGGGGACCGACGCACATCTCTGGGCGGAAAGCTACGACCGCGAACTGACGGCGGCAAACATCTTCGCGATTCAAAGCGAGGTCGCCGCCGCTATTGCCGATGCTCTGAAGGCCACGTTGACCCCGGCCGAACGCAAGCACCTGAGTGCCATCCCAACGAAGAACCTCGAAGCCTGGGAGGCTTACCAGCTCGGCAAGCAGCGCATGGCCCGGCGCACGACCGAGGCCCTGGCCGACGCGGAAAGATCCTTCCAGCAAGCGATCGATCGCGACCCGAATTTTGCGCTCGCCTATGTCGGCCTGGCGGACACGCTCTTACTCCAGGCGCAATACGGTGGCGTCGAGCTCGAGGCGGTGACCGCGCGAGCGAAAATGCTCGTTGCCAAGGCGCAATCGCTCGATCCGGGGCTGGCGGAAGCAGTCGTGAGCTCCGCGATGCTGGCCGAGGTCCTGAACGACCCGTTGACGGCCGAGGCAGAGTTCCAACGCGCACTTGAGTTGAACCCCAACTACGCCACCGCCCACCAATGGTACGGCAGCCTGCTGCAGTATCTCGGCCGTAGCGATGACGCCTTGGTGCATGCAAGGCTCGCAGCACAGCTCGACCCTTGGTCGGCCATCGTCAGAAACAGTCTGGCGGACATGCTGATAGGGCGGGGGCAGTTTGCCGACGCACTGACGGAACTGGCCAAGGCGATCGAGATCGACCCGTCACAACCGAACGCATACTTCAGCATTGGACTCGTCAACGCCTATGCATTCGGTCGCATTGACCAGGCGGTGCCCTGGATAGCCCGGTCGGTGGAACTCGACCCAGGGAACCCCACCGACCTCGCATACCTGGCGGGCATGTACTTCGATCTGGGCGACTATTCGACAGCGGAGCAGTTCGTGGCACAGTCCTTGCGCGTCGACAAGGGGCAGGGACC
>Ga0070674_100000872_pt1 | contig 15687 bp, 14 predicted proteins | sample KBSM33metaG_FD_65344 | JGI IMG/M metagenome (GOLD analysis project Ga0070674, IMG submission 65344) | Miscanthus rhizosphere microbial communities from Kellogg Biological Station, Michigan, USA - KBS M3-3 metaG | ecosystem: Host-associated > Plants > Roots > Rhizosphere > Soil ... | reverse complement strand
ATGTGCTCAGGCAACAGCCAGGCAGAGGACATGCAGAACGCGGCGATTTTAAAAACGAGATTGTACGGGGGCGGACCCTGCAGGATTGCAGGCGCGGAGCGTGCCGGTGCCGCTCACTGCAGGAAGACGAGCAGCAGCAGGAGCCCGCCGAGCACGCACAGCATGCCGAGAAAGCGGATCTGGCCGTCGCTCATCTGCAGCGCACGCTCGAACACGCTGCGCCAGGACGCCGGACTCAGGAAAGGCAGCAGGCCTTCGGCGATCAGCAGCAGTGCACAGGCACCGATCGCAAGGTCCCAGAGGCTCGCTGTCACCGCCGGCCGCTGGGGGCCGCCGGAGCAGGTGCCGGCGCCGAGGTGCTGCCGCGCAGCGCCTTGAAGAAATCGGTATTCGGATCGACGATGATCACGTCGCCCTTGCTGCGAAAGCTCGCGCGGTAGGCCTCGAGGCTGCGGTAGAACTGCGCGAACTGCGGATCGCGCCCGAAGGCATCGGCGAACAGCGCCGACGCCTTTGCGTCGCCGTCGCCCTTCACCGTCTGGGCGTCGCGGTAGGCCTCGGCCAGGATGACCTCGCGCTGTCGATCCGCATCGGCGCGGATCTTCTCGCCTTCAGCGGCCCCGGTCGAACGCAGCTGATTCGCGACCTGCTTGCGTTCGGCGGCCATGCGGCTGTAGATCGACTCCGAGATGTTCGCGACAAAGTCGACGCGCTTGATGCGGACGTCGAGCACGTCGATGCCGAACGACTTCGCGTCCTCGGCGAGCCGGCCGCGAACGTCCTGCACGACCTTGTCGCGCTCGGTCGACAACACGCCGCCCACGGTCCGCTTCGTGATCTCGTCGTTGAAGGCCGCGTGCACGACCGGGCTCAGCCGGGCCTCGAGATTGCGGATGTCGACGCCGTTGTTGCGGATGAACTGGCGCGGGTCGCTGATGCGCCACTTGACGAGCCAGTCGATCACCAGGCTCTTCTTCTCCGCGGTGAAGATCGCCCGGTTCTCGGCGCTGTCGAGCGTCTGGATCCGGCGGTCGAGGAAGACGACATTCTGGAACGGCGGCGGCAGCTTGAACTTGAGCCCCGGCTCCTGCACGACTTCCTTGATCTCGCCGAGCGCGTAGACGACGGCCACCTGACGCTGGTCGACGATGAAGAGGGTCGACGACAGCAGCATCAACGCGAGCAGTACGCCGCCGATGATCAGACCGATGCGATTCATGGTTCGTTGCTCCGGCGCCTAGCGCGATTCGCGCTCGCGGCTGCGCTGTCCGTCGCGCGATCGCACGTCGACGCCGCTGCCGGTGGTCGGGGAGTCGGTGGCCGGCGTGCCGCCCACACCCGGCAGCGGGACCGTCGCGGCGCTCTGCTGGATCAGCTTGTCGAGCGGCAGGTAGAGCAGGTTCGAATTGCCCCGGCTGTCGACCATCACCTTGGAGACGTTGGCGTAGATCTGCTGCATCGTGTCGATGTAGAGGCGGTCGCGGGTCACCGTCGGCGCCTTCTGGTACTCGGCATAGACGCGGTTGAAGCGCTGCGCGTCGCCCTCGGCCTGCGCGATCACCCGCGATTTGTAGCCCTCGGCTTCCTCGCGCAGACGCGCCGAAGAACCCTGTGCCTTCGGGATCACGTCGCTCGCATAGGCCAGACCCTCCTTCTTCGCGCGATCGCCGTCCTGCCCTGCCTTCAGGGTGTCCTCGAACGCGGCCTGCACCTGCTCGGGCGGCTGCACGCTCTGCAGGTTCACATTGATCACGAGGATGCCGGTCTTCAGACGGTCGAGCTGAACCTGGACCGACTTGACGAGGTCGGCGGCGATCGCGTCGCGCTGCTCGTACAGCACGGAGTCGATCCGGCTCTTGCCGACGATCTCGCGCACCGCCGACTCGGCGGCCAGTGTGACGGCCTCTTCCGGCTCGCGGTTCTCGAACAGGAAGGCGCGCGCGTCCTTCAGCCTGTACTGCACCGTGAAGCGGATGTCGACGATGTTCTCGTCCTGGGTCAGCATCGACGAATCGCGCAGCCCGGTCGCCTGGATGATCGCGTTGCGGCCGACCTCCTTCGAGCGCAGCTGCGTCACGTTGACGGTCTCGTGGGCCTGAAACGGATACGGCAGGCGCCATTGGAACCCGGCATCGACCGTGTGGCTGTACTTGCCGAACGACGTCACGACGGCTTGCTGGCCTTCCTGCACGATGAAGAAGCCGCTGCCCAGCCAGATCAGCGCCACGACCCCGGCGATCAGGCCGGCGCCGATCCCGGCGCTGCGCATGTCGGGCTGGAAGTTCGGACCACCACCGCCGCCCGGCTCGCCCGAGCCGTTCTTGCGCAGGCCGCCGCCCTTCGATCCGAACAGGCCGCTCAGCTTGCGATTGAAGTCGCGCCACAGTTCGTCGAGATCGGGCGGGCCGTCGCGGCCGCCGTTGGCCAGATGCAGATCGACGCCGGCCGGACCGAACGCGCCCGGGGTCCCCGCCGCGGCGCGAGTGCGCCGTGCGAAGGCGCCGATGGCAAGCGCCCGCAAAGCGGCGCCCAGCGCACGCGCGCGATCGGGAAAGCCGGTAGTTGCCGAGTGAGGGGAGGCGTTCGTCATGCGCGTGAATGATAGGTGCCGGTCGGGCGGGCCTCCGACCGGTCGCCGGCCGGCTCCGAAAAGTCGCTGGCCGGCATCGCTACCGGAGGTGAGGCCGCGTCGATGCGCTTCAAGGCGTCGTCCGCGCTTCCGATGACGGCTTCCTTCAGCAGTTCGCGCAACAGGTCGATCCCTTCGCCGGTCACGGCGCTGACGAAGATCCGGGCGACTCGGCGTCCCGACGGCAGCTCGACATGGTCGCGCATCACGCGCGGGCGTTGCGTGTCCTCGAGGCGGTCGATCTGGTTGCAGACGAGCACCTGCGGAATCGCTTCGGCGCCGATCTCGCCCAGCACGCGCTCGACCTCGGCGACCTGCTCGTCGACGTGCGCGTTGGCGCAGTCGACCACATGCAGCAGCAAGTCGGCGTCGTTCGCCTCCTGCAGCGTGGCCTCGAAGGCCTCGACCAGCTTGTGCGGCAGGTCGCGGATGAAGCCGACCGTATCCGACAGCGATGCCGAGCGCTGCACGCCGTCGAGGTGAAGCTGCCGCGTCGTCGTGTCGAGTGTCGCGAACAGCTGGTCGGCGGCGTGCACCTTGGCGTCGACCAGCGCATTGAACAGGGTCGACTTGCCGGCGTTCGTGTACCCGACCAGGGAGACGCGGAACGTCTGGTTGCGCTCGCGCGAGCGGCGCTGTGTCTGATGCTGGCGCTTGACTCGTTCGAGCTGCTTCTTCAACCCCTTGATGCGCTCGCCGATCATCCGCCGGTCGAGCTCGATCTGCGCCTCGCCGGGGCCGCCGCGCGTGCCGATACCGCCGCGCTGGCGCTCCAGATGGCTCCAGCGCCGGACCAGCCGCGTCGACAGGTATTGCAGACGCGCGAGCTCGACCTGTAACTTGCCTTCGTGGCTCTGGGCCCGTGCTCCGAAGATCTCGAGGATCAGCATCGTGCGATCGGCGACTGCGACACCGAGGTGGCGCTCCAGGTTGCGTTGCTGCGCCGGCGACAGCGCCTGGTCGAAGAGCACCGCCTCGGCCCGGTGCATGGCGACCAGTTCCTTCAACTCGTCGGCCTTGCCGGAGCCGACGAAGAAGGCCGCGTCGGGTGCCTTCCGGCGCGCGACGACGCGGGCGACCGCGACGTCGCCGGCCGACTCGGCCAGCAGCGCCAGCTCGTCGAGCGACTCGTCGAAATGATGCTTGCCGCCGAAGTCGACGCCGACCAGGATTGCCCGGGCGGGCCCTGGCTCGGGCGCCGCGGCGTGGGAAACCGGCGACGTCAAAGGGCGACCCGCAGCGCGCGGCGCTTCACGGCCGCGGGCGTCACGCCTGCTCGTTCGGCTCGGAGGCCTGGAAGTTCACTGCGCGTCCCGGGACCACGGTCGAGATCGCGTGCTTGTAGACCATCTGCGTGACGGTGTTGCGGAGGAGGACCACATACTGGTCGAACGACTCGATGTGACCCTGCAGCTTGATGCCGTTGACGAGGTAGATCGAGACGGGAACATGCTCTTTTCGCAGCAGGTTCAGGAAAGGGTCTTGAAGAAGCTGACCTTTGTTGCTCACGATATGCTCCGTGATGAGAAGTACGAGCGGATGACCTTAACACAGGCCATCGCGGCACGAAGCGGCCCCAGCCAATGCCCTCAGGGGCGCTTGTCGGCATAGGGATTCTTCGAGGAGCGCATCTCGATCCGGAGCGGCGTTCCGGTCAGCTTGAAATGGGCGCGGATTCGTCCTTCTAGGTAGCGCTTGTAGACGTCCGTCACGTGCTCGAGCGAGTTGCCGTGCACCACGACGAGCGGAGGGTTCGACCCACCCTGATGCGCGTAGCGCAGCTTCGGGCGGAACGCGCCGGCCCGCTTCGGCGCCTGGTGTTCGACCGCTTCGAGAAGCAGCCGCGTCAGCACCGGCGTCGGCAGTTTGCGGGTCGCCGAGGCATGGGCGTCGATGATCGCCTTCCAGACCGGCCCGAGGCCCTGCCGCTTGGTCGCCGAAATGTTCAGGACGGGGGCATAGCGCAGGAACGCCAGCCGCTGCTCGATCGAGCGCTGCAGGGTCTCCTTCTGGTAGGCGTCGACGGCATCCCATTTGTTCACGGCGACGGCGACCGCCCGTCCGCTCTCGAGGATGTAGCCGGCGATGTGCGCGTCCTGGTCGGTGACCCCCTGCGTCGCGTCGAGCAGCAGCAGCACGACATTCGCCTGGTCGATCGCCTGCAGGGTCTTGACCACGGAGAATTTCTCGACCGCCTCGAAGACCTTGCCGCGCTTGCGCAGCCCGGCGGTGTCGATCAGTTCGAACTTCTGGCCGGCGCGCTCGAACGGCACGCTGATCGCGTCCCGCGTGGTGCCGGGCTGGTCGAACGCGACCAGACGCTCCTCGCCGAGCCAGGTGTTGATCAGCGTCGACTTGCCGACGTTCGGCCGGCCGGCGACCGCCAGGCGGATCGGCACGTCCGCGCCCTCCTCTTCCGCCGGGTCCTCGTCCGGCTCGAAGCCCTCCAGCGCAGCGTCGATCAGGCTGCGGACGCCCTCGCCATGGGCGGCCGAGATCGGATGCGGCTCGCCGAGGCCGAGCTCGTAGAACTCAGCGAGCAGCGGCGATGCCGACATGCCTTCGGCCTTGTTGGCGGCGAGGACCACGCGCCGCCCCGAGGTCCGCAGAAAGCGCGCGATGTCGTGGTCCTGGCCGGACGGCCCGGAGCGCAGGTCGACGACAAAGATCACCGCGTCGGCCTCGGCCACGGCCTGGCGGGTTTGCTTCGCCATCTCGCGCACGATCCCGGTGCGGCTGTCGGGCTCGAAGCCGCCGGTGTCGACCGCGATGAACTCGCGCTCGCCCATCCTGCCGTCGCCGTAATGCCGGTCCCGGGTCAGCCCCGCGAAGTCGGCGACGATCGCATCGCGGCTCTTCGTCATCCGGTTGAACAGCGTCGACTTGCCGACGTTGGGACGGCCGACGACCGCCAGCACGGGCTTCATGGCGGCGCGCGAAAGTTGTCGGCGCGGACGATGTCAGGGTGCCCGGAAGGCGAACAGGCCGCCCGACCGGGTCGCCACGAACAGCGTGCTGCCGACGACCACAGGGGGTGCGGCGACCGGGCTGCCATCGGTCGGCAGGCGCAGCTGCGCCTCGCCCTTCTCGCGCGACAGCCAGTGAAGCGTGCCTTCGGCATCGCCGACGACAACTGAACCGCCATGCACCACCGGTGCGCTCAACCCGCGGTAGAGCAGCGCTTCCGACGTCCACGCGACTTCGCCGTTGTCCTTGCGCCAGGCGGTCAGCCGATCCGTCGCATCGGCACCGTAGAGGAATTCGCGATCGCCGCCGACCGCGTCGGTGCCGCCACCGTTGCGTGTCCACAGCAGGTTGCCCCGATCGCCATCGACGCAGCCGACGGCGGCTTGAAACGAACGCGCGCACAGCGTGTTGCCGACGCGAAGCGCCGGGCCAACAAGGTCGGCGAGCCGCTCGACCTCGTTGGTGCCGCGCGGCGAGCCGATCGGGACCTCCCAGCGCACCGTGCCGGCCAGCGGATCGACACCGGTCATCCGGGGGCCTTGACCCACGACGAGGGTGTCCTTGAACGCCGACAGCACACCGGTCTGGGCCAGGGTCAGCGGGTCGCCGGGACGCTGCAAGGTCCAGAGCTTGCGGCCATCGAGCGCGTCGAAGGCCTGCACCGTGCGGTCGACTCCGAGCACGAACACCCGTTCGCCGGCGACGAGCGGCGCCGTCGCGACGCGGGTGCCGATCGCCTTGCGCCACTTGATCTGACCGGCTTCGAGAACAACCAGATCACCGCTCAGCGTGACGACCGCGGCGAACCGCCCGTCGCTGCCGACGCCGGCGCTCAACGGGCCGCCAATGCTGGAGCGCCACAGCTCGCGACCGCTGTCGGCTTCGAGCGCAAGGACGCTGCCGTCGCTCGCACCGACCGCGAGCGTGCCGCGTGCGACACCGACCGTCAGCGGGAACTGCACATTCGCGAGTCGCTGATTCCAGGCCGGTCGGGCGACGTTCTGCGGCGTCAGCGGGTCGAGCGGACGCGGCGTCGGCTTGTCGGGGCCGCTCGAACAACCCGCGACGATGAGCGCACTGCAAAGCGCGGCGGCCCGGCGGCGCGCTGCGAAGGTCGAGCCCATCATTTCGGCGCTGCGCCGGACGCGACCTTGGCCGGCGCGCCGGCCGCGTCGACGCCGAGGACGTTGAGCTTGGCCTCGACAAGGCGGCGGTAGTCGACCTTCGGATCCATCTCGCTCCATGCCTTCTGGTAGGCGGCCCTGGCCTCATCCTTCTTCCCTTGGCCGAGGAGGATGTCGCCGCGCCGATCGGCGACCAGCGGGGCGAACTCCTTCGCGCTCGCCCCGTCGAGCTGCTTCAGCGCCTCGTCGTACTTCCTTGCGTCGAGCAGCAGGCCGGCCAGGCGCAGTCTCGCGACGGTCTTGTATTCCTCCTCGGCGGCGTTTTCGGTGACCCAGGTCAGGGTCGCCAGTGCCGCATCGGCCTGCCCTTTCTCGAACTGCGTCCGCGCCGTGAGCAGGCCGCCCTGCTGCGTAAAGGCGGTGCGCGGGAAGCGCGATTTCATATCGGCGAAGACCCGGACCGCGCGATCCGCATCGCCGGTGCCGGCCGCGGCCTCGAGTTCGTCGAACATCGCCCCCGCTTTCACAGCCTGATCGCGCTGCCACCAGTTCCAGCCGTTCCATGCGGCAAAGGCCGCCAGCACCGCAATCAGCGCCCAGGTGACGAGATTCCCGTATTGCTTCCAGAACGCTTTGAGCTGATCGAGTTGTTCTTGTTCTTCGAGGTCGAGGTGCGTGGCCATGGAGGAGTCACGAGTGAAGGCGAGATTATGCGAGGAGTTCCGATGCCCACCGATCGACCTCATCGAGGCGCAAGGTGCGCTGCGGCGCATCCGCATCGCGCAGGTGCTTGCAAGCAACTTCGCCGCGCGCCAGTTCGTCGTCGCCGAAGATCAGCGCATGCTGCGCCCCACTCGCATCGGCGCGCCGGAACTGCGCTTTCACGCTGCCCCAGCCGCTCTCGCCGGCCGCATGCATCAAAACGGAGACCCCGGCGGCCCGCAAGCGTTCGCAGATGCGCATTGCGGTCGGCGAGGCGGCCGGCCCGGGAACGACGGCAAAGACGCGCGGCGGCTCCTGCGGCACGTCGATCGCCGCTTCCTGCAGCAGCAGGAGCACGCGCTCGATGCCCATGCCCCAACCGACAGCCGGCGCCGGCTTGCCGCCGAGATGCGCGATCAACGGGTCGTAGCGGCCGCCGGCACAGACCGCGCTCTGCGAGCCGAGCCGGTCGGTAACCCACTCGAACACGGTCAGGTTGTAGTAGTCGAGCCCACGGACCAGGCGCGGATTGATCCGGTAGGCGAGCCCAACGGCATCGAGGATCGCGCGCACGCCGTCGAGGTGGGCCAGCGAAGCCGCGCCGAGGAAATCCATCAGCTTCGGCGCAGCCTCGACGATCGCCTGCATCGCCGGATTCTTCGAATCGAGGATGCGCAGCGGATTGCTGTGCAGGCGGCGCTTGGCATCGTCGTCGAGCCGATCGGCATGCGCCTCGAAGTGCGCTATCAAGGCGGTTCGGTGCAGGCTGCGTTCCTCGGGCTGCCCGAGGCTGTTCAGTTCGAGCCGCACATCGCGGCCTTCGACCAGCCCGAGATCGCGCCACAGCGCGCGGCCCATCAGGATCAGCTCGGCATCGACATCCGGACCTGCGTATCCGAGCGCTTCGGCGCCGACCTGGTGAAACTGTCGATAGCGACCCTTCTGCGGCCGCTCGTGGCGGAACATCGGGCCGATGTAGAACAGCCGCTTGCCGCCGTCACGCAGGAACGAGTGCTCGGTCATCGCGCGCACGACGCCCGCGGTGTTCTCCGGACGCAAGGTCAGGAGATCCCCATTCATCGCGTCCTCGAACGAATACATCTCCTTCTCGACGATGTCGGTCACCTCGCCGAGGCCGCGCACGAACAACGCCGTCGGCTCGACGATCGGCGTGCGCACGTTCGCGTAGCGGTAGCGCCGCATCAGCGCCCGCACCTTCGACTCGAACCATTCCCAGCGCGCCGATTCCGGCGGCAGGATGTCGTTCATGCCCTTGACGGCGCGAAGGAGGTCAGCCATGTGAAAAGGTTCTGTGGCTCGAGGTCATCTCAAGGAGAGGTTCAGTGCGGCTTGCCTGCATCGACGCGATTCGCGCCTGCGCAGATTGCGGGAAAGCTGCCGTTTGACCGGCGCTCGCGTACGGTTCCCGCGGGTTCACCCCGCTCACGCACTCGCCGTTGCATTCGCGCCGAAGCGCTTCTCGATGTAGTTCTCGACGATGCCCTGGAAGTCGCGCGCGATGCCCTCGCCGCGCAAAGTCAGCGCCTTCTCGCCATCGATGAAGACTGGCGCGGCCGGTGCCTCGCCGGTTCCCGGCAGGCTGATGCCGATGTCGGCATGCTTGCTTTCACCCGGCCCGTTGACGATGCAGCCCATCACCGCGACCTTCATGTTCTCGACGCCGGGATAGCGCGCCTTCCAGACCGGCATCTGCGCGCGCAGGTAGTCATCGATCTGCTTCGCGAGCTCCTGGAACGTCGTGCTCGTCGTGCGGCCGCAGCCGGGGCAGGCGGTGACGCTAGGATTGAACGCGCGCAGGCCGAGCGATTGCAGGATCTCGAGCGCAATCACGACTTCCTGGGTGCGCGCCTCCCCAGGCTGCGGCGTCAGCGAGACCCGGATCGTGTCGCCGATGCCTTCCTGCAGGAGGATGCTGAGCGCCGTGGTCGAGGCGACGGTGCCTTTAGTGCCCATCCCTGCTTCAGTGAGGCCGAGGTGCAGTGCGTAATCGCAGCGGCGCGCGAGTGCACGGTAGACGCTGATCAGATCCTGGACGCCCGACATCTTGCAGGACAGGATGATCTGCTCGCGCGACAACCCGATCTCCTCGGCGCGGCGCGCGGACTCGAGCGCCGAGGTGATGATCGCGCGGTACATGATCTGGCGCGGCTCGAACGGCTCGGGCAGTCGCGCGTTGTCGTCCATCATTTGGGTCAACAGCTCTTGATCGAGGCTGCCCCAGTTGACGCCGATCCGCACCGGCTTGGCATAGCGCGCTGCGACCTCGACCATCTGGGCGAATTGGCGGTCGTGCTTGTCGCCCTTGCCGACGTTGCCCGGGTTGATGCGGTACTTCGACAGCGTCTCGGCGCAGGCCGGGTAGTCGGTCAGCAAGCGATGGCCGTTGTAGTGGAAGTCGCCGATCAGCGGCACGTCGATCTGCATCCGGTCAAGCTGCTCGCGGATGTACGGAACCGCCTGTGCCGCCTCCGGCGTATTGACCGTGATGCGGACCATCTCCGAGCCGGCGATCGCGAGCTCCTTGACCTGGATCGCGGTGCCGATCACCTCGACCGTGTCGGTGTTCGTCATCGCCTGCACGCGCACCGGCGCATCGCCGCCGACCGTGACCTCGCGCGCGCCCCAGCGCACGACGGCCTGGCGCGAGCGTCGCGCGGCGGGGGCGGCCGGCACCACGAACGGATCGATGCTGGCGGGGTCCGCGAGGGATGGGCTTGAGCGCACGGTCATTTCAGTTCGAGTCGGGCGAGGTTGTCGCGCGTGAACGGCGCGAGTGAAAATGCCTGCCCGCGGAAGACGAGCTGGGTCGCAGCGGCATTGCCGATCTTCACCTTCAGCGGCACTGTGCCGTCGAGCTCGACGTTCTCGCCTGGCTGGATGACCCGCGACAACAGCGACTGGCCGCGCACGTCGATGACTTCGACCCATGACTGCGCACTGACGTGGACCTGCAACAGCTTCGGCGTGGCGGCCGCAGCGGCCGGTGCCCCATTCGATGCCGGCACGTTAGGCGGCGCCGACATCGCAGCCGTCACCACGCTTTCGGATGGGGCGGGTGTGGAGACTGGCGCTTGGGCGTCGGGCATACTGGCCGGCCGCACAGCTCCAACAACCGTCCCGACCGGCGATGTGACGGTCGACGACGTCGGCGGTTCGACCGGGTCGCGCGGCGCGACGCGGCGCGTTTCGCTCGTCCCCAACCAGCCATGCGGCATCAAATAGACCCCGGCGGCGATGACCAACAGAAGCAGCGGACCCGACACGGCCGGACGCGCGAGGCCGCGCCAGTCACTGCCCGCGGCGGAGCCTTGCGCTTCGTGGAACGGCGTGTTGAGGTTCCGTCCGAATTCGCCGAGCCGGTTGGCGCCAGGCCGCGGCAGGAGGGCCAGGACGGGTGCGGCATCGATCTTCAAGCTTCGGCAGACCGTCTGAGCAAGGGCACGCGTGAACGTGGCGTCGAGCAACTGGTCGTAGCGGTCGGCCTCGAGCAGCTCGAGCTTTTGCGGCGAGACCTTGATCGCGCTGGCCAGCGCGGCAAGGTGGAGCCCTTGCGCCTCGCGGGCCTGCTTCAGCAAGCGCCCGGCACTCGCCGCACTGGCGCTGCCGGTGACGCCCTCACTCATCGAAGGCCCCGCGAAGATACGACGACGCTTCGCGCGATTCCGGAAAGCGGTTGCGCAACTGGGTGCCGAAATCCTGCACGCCGTTGCGATTGCCGAGGCGGTTCTCGATGCGGGCCGCGAGCCACAGCGTCTGCGCGTTCGACACTTCCTGGACGCTGTTGACACGCCGCACGTAGAAGCGAGCCCGCTCGTATTCGCCCCGGCGATAGAGCACTTCCGACAGGTTGACGGCCGTCGCCGGGTTGCCGGGGTCGAGCTCGTACGAACGATTCAGCGTCGCTTCCGACTCGGCGAGCTGCCCGGCACGAGCCTGGCAGACGCCCTGCGTCAGCAAGGTGCGAGGCGCGTCGCGGTACTGCGGCACGGCGAGGGCCTGGTTAAAAAAGCCGTCTGCTTCGGCGAAGCGGTTCTGCTGGCAGAGGTACCAGCCGAAGTTCTGCATCACGTCGGGGTCGCGTGGCTTCAGCTTGAGCGCATGACGGAAGCTCTCTTCGGCCAGCGCATGGTCGCCCAAGTTCGCATAGATGAGTCCGCGCAGATTGAAGGCTTCGCTCGAAGTCGGATCCGCCTGGATCGCCAACTTGATCTGGTCGAGCGCGGTCGCCATCTGGCCGCGACCGAAATAGGCTGCCGCGAGCTCGGTGCGGGTGCGCGCGCGCTTCATGGCGTCCGGCTCGTCCGATGCGGTGATGCGGTCCTTCAGCTCGGTTCCGGACGCGGCCGCGGGCTGCCGAGCAGAATCTGGACCGCCGGCGCAGCCGGCAAGCGCCAGGAACGCCATGAACACCGCTGACCACGATGCGGCAAACGCACGCCGTGCGAACCGGCGCTTCATGCAGCCTCCGAGCTGTGGTGCGCCGACGGCTTCGATCCCGAAGCGGCGCTTGGAACAATGCGGATCGGGGCACGCATCATGCGGCGTTCGGCGTGCGTCCGGTCCTGCACCTCACCGGCGAGTTGGCCGCATGCCGCCGCGATATCGTCGCCGCGCGTGCGGCGGATCGTCGTGACCTTGCCGGCCTGCTGGAGCACCGCCGCGAACGCCGCGACGCGCTCCGGCGAGGAGCGGACGAGGCCGGACTCGAGGAACGGATTGAACGGGATCAGGTTGAACTTGCACGGCAGCTCACGGCCGCTCGGCCCAGCCGTCGCGACCAGGCCGAGCAACGCCTCGGCTTGAGCCGGATCGTCGTTGACACCGTCGAGCATGCAGTACTCGAAGGTGATGAAGTCGCGCGGCGCACGTTCGAGATAGCGCGTGCAGGCCGCCAGCAATTCGGCGAGCGGGTACTTGCGGTTCAGCGGCACCAGGTCATCGCGCAACGCGTCGGTCGGTGCGTGCAGCGAGACGGCGAGCGCGACCGGGCAGTCTTCGCGCAGGCGGTCGATCATCGGCACCACGCCAGAGGTCGAAACGGTGACGCGGCGCCGCGAGAGGCCATAGCCGTGGTCGTCGAGCATCAGCCGCAGTGCGGGCACAAGGGCGGCGTAGTTCTGCAGCGGTTCGCCCATGCCCATCATCACGACGTTCGTGATCGCGCGCTCGCCGGGCGGAAGCCCGAGGCGCTGACGCAGTTCAAATTCGGCATGCCAGAGCTGGCCGACGATCTCGGCGGTGGTCAGGTTGCGGCTGAATCCTTGGTGGCCGGTCGAGCAGAAGCGGCAGCCCACCGCGCACCCGGCCTGCGACGAGATGCACAGCGTGCCGCGATCGCTTTCCGGGATGAACACCGTCTCGACCGCATCGCCGCCGCCGACGTCGAACAGCCACTTGATGGTGCCGTCACGCGCGACCTGCTCGCTGACGACCGGCAGGCCGACGACACTCGCGTGCGCCTTCAGCTTCTTGCGTAGCGACAGCGCGAGATCCGACATCGCGTCGGCATCGGCGACGCCCTTCTGATGGATCCAGCGGAACAGCTGGGTTGCGCGAAAGCGCTTCTCGCCCAGCTGCTCGCAGTACGCCGCCAGCGCGTCCCGGTCGAATTCGAGCAGGTTGACCGCGGTCATGCGCAGCCTCGCGTGGCAGTGGAGGTGGACAACCTCAGCGGCTGTAGACGTGCATCGCCGGGAAGAAGAACGCGACCTCGGCGGCTGCCGTCGCGGCGCCGTCGGAACCGTGAACTGCATTCGCGTCGATGCTGTCGGCGAAGTCGGCGCGGATGGTTCCCTTCTCGGCCTTCTTCGGGTCGGTCGCGCCCATCAGCTGGCGGTTCTTCGCGATTGCGTCCTCGCCTTCGAGAACCTGGATCATCACGGGGCCGGACACCATGAAGCTGACCAGGTCGTTGAAGAATGGGCGACCCTTGTGGACCGCGTAGAACGCCTCGGCTTCGCCGCGCGACAAGTGGGCCATCTTCGACGCGACGATGCGGAGGCCGGCGCCCTCGAAACGGGCATAGATCTGACCGATCACGTTCTTCGCGACAGCGTCGGGTTTGATGATCGAGAGGGTGCGTTCGAGCGCCATGTTTCTTTCCTGCATCACGTCGGTTGGCAAAGCCTTTCATTGTACCGCGGGCACCACATTTGCCCTTGCGGTGCCGGCGTCGGCGACTGGAGCGTCAGCGGCCCTTCCGGCCTCCGCCGCCAAAGCCACCACCCCCGAATCCACCACCGCCGCCACCGCCACGATTGCCGCCACCGCCACCTCGATTTTTCCGGTGGAAGGCGTCGGCCCCGATGTAGCCGAGCGCCGTCTGCAACGGATCGGGCTGCTTCGGTCCGGGCCCGCGTTGCGGACTCGACGGCCCTGGACCACTCCCGCCCGCGCCGAAGCCACCGCCGCCGCGCGAGAACCCGCGGCCACCGGCCGGATGGCGGGGGTTCTGGACGAAGCGCTTGTCGAAGGTCTGCTCGAGTGGATTCGGGATCGTCAACGGATCGGGTGGGAGATCGGCATCGAAGTCACTGACGTACTCGCGTTCCTGTTCTGGGGCGACGGCCTGCATCGGCGCTTCTGCGGGGCGCGGACCGCGCTGAGCATTTGGGTTGCGATTGCGATCGTTGCGGTCGTTCCGACCGGGCCGGTCGTTCTGGCGGTCGTTGCGGTTCTTTTGCGTATTGGGGCCCCGCTCGTTGCCGCGTCGATCGTCACGCGGAGCGCCGTCGCCAGAGGCGAGCCGTCGTATCGCGCGCACGTCGGCGTCCGCCAAGTCGATCCACACGCCGCGCTTCAGCCCATGCGGCAGCACGATGTTGCCGTAGCGGATGCGGATCAGCCGGCTGACCGTCAACCCGACCGCATCGAAGAGCTTGCGCACCTCGCGATTGCGCCCTTCGGTGATGACGACGCGATACCAGTGGTTGGCGCCGTCGCCGCCGCCGTCCTCGATCGACTTGAAGGCAGCCTTCTGGCCGTCGATGTCGACGCCCGACAAAAGCTCTTCGCGTGCGTCGTCCGTCAGCGTGCCCAACACGCGGACCGCGTACTCGCGCTCGACGCCGAAGCGCGGATGGGTCAGCTGATTCGCGAGGCCACCCGAGTTGGTGAACAGCAGCAGGCCCTCGGTGTTGATGTCGAGGCGGCCGACCGATTGCCATTTGCCTTGCGGCAGGCGCGGCAGGCGTCGGAACACCGTCGGGCGATGCTGCGGGTCGTCGTGGGTGACGATCTCGCCGACTGGCTTGTGGTACGCGAGGATGCGCGGCGGCGGCGGCACGATGCGCAGCCGAACCGGCTTGCCGGCCACCTTGACCTGATCGCCGAACGAGATGCGCTGTCCGATGTGCGCCGGCTCGCCATTGACCGTGATGCGGCCGTCGAGGATCAGGTCCTCCATATCACGCCGCGAGCCGATGCCGGCCTGGGCCAGAACCTTGTGCAACTTGGGTGCGTCGGGATCGGGCGGCAGCACGCGCTTTGGTGGCTCGACGCCTTCGGGCACGTCGGCTTCGGCATCGAACGTCCCGGACAGGACCTGGGCAAAGACTTCGCCGACTTCGGCGGGCGGCAGTCGGGGCGCGCGATCGACGTCGGCGTCCCCCGCGCTGTCGTCGTCAGCGTCGCTGGCGTCGACAGGGCGTTGGTCGTCGCGCTCGCCGCGATGGCGATCTCGCCGTCCGCGCCGATGGCCGCGCTCACCTCGATCGCCGGCGCTGTATTCGCCGGTTCCAGCCCCTTCGCCCTGGCGTGTACGGCCTTCGGTCAACACCGGGGCAGTCGCTTCAGTCGCGTGGGAATTCGGCGCATCGGGGGCTGCCGGCATGTCGGTCGACGACTCATGGTTGATCACTTCCCGTACGGGCGGCGCTTCGAAAGGCATGCTCTGCTGAACCGGCGGCGCCGCTTCCAGCCTCGGGGCCCCATTCGACTCGACGGCAGTCGCACCCGAGGGTGCTGCACCTTCCGCCTGCGCCTCCGCGGCAACCGGTGCCACGCGGCGTCGCCGTGTCTTCACCGGTGCGTCGGCAGACGCATCGGCCGCGGGCGCCGCATCATCGAGTGGCGTCGTAGCGGCCGCTGGCGCCGCTTCCGGCTTTGACGTCTCGGTGACCGCTTCGGCCGCGGCCGCGGTCGTCCGACGACGCCGCACGGGCTTGGCCACCGCTGGGTCGGCGGCCATCGGCTCGTCGTCTGACACAGGAAGGGACGGCTTGACGGATTCGTTCATGCGTGGGG
>Ga0070674_100000870_pt1 | contig 15715 bp, 17 predicted proteins | sample KBSM33metaG_FD_65344 | JGI IMG/M metagenome (GOLD analysis project Ga0070674, IMG submission 65344) | Miscanthus rhizosphere microbial communities from Kellogg Biological Station, Michigan, USA - KBS M3-3 metaG | ecosystem: Host-associated > Plants > Roots > Rhizosphere > Soil ... | reverse complement strand
GGGCTAGATTGGTGGCCGCGTTGCGATCGCGGTCGGCAGAATGCCCACAGCCACAGGTGAATACGCGCTCGGCCAGGTTCAGATCGCCGCGAACAGTCCCGCATTCTGGGCAGCGCTTGCTCGACGGGAACCAGCGGCCGGCCACTAAGACGTCGCCGCCACGCCAGGCCTGCTTGTAGCGTAGGAGGCGGGCGAACTCGGCCCAGCCGGCATCTGAGATCGCTTGGGCTAGCCGGTGGTTGCGCAGCATCCCGGTCACGTTGAGGTCTTCGATCACGAGCCGGTCGTGGGTCTTGACCAGCGCGTTGGAAACCTGGTGCAGGAAATGCCGACGCACGTTGGTGTTGCGGTGATGGTGCCGCCCCAGTTTGGTGGCGGCCTGGCGGCGGTGAGCTGATCCTTTCTGCTTGCGCGACAACGATTTCGACAAGCGCCGCTGGCGAGCCGTCCCCGCGCGCAGTGCTTTGGGGGCGTCGCCGATACGGGCGACCTCCTCGCCGTCACTGGTGGCGGCGACCAGGAACGCCGACAAGCCGCGATCCACACCCACCCAGCCGCCGTGATCCGCCTCGGCGCGCAGCGGGTGCTGGTGGGCTGGGTGCACATCGGCGGCCTCGACGTTCAGCGAAACCCACCAGTGCCCGCCGTGATGAGTGACGGTGGCGAACAGGATTTTCGCCCGCTCGTTGGCGAGCATGCGCCGCAACCGGCGAGTGTCGTCGTGCACGGCGATCGGGCCGATGCCGGGCAGGATGACCGAGCGTGGGCGAGCGTTGTCGCCGACCTGGATCGCCGACGGACGGCCCCTGGGGTGCTTGTTACGCAGTCGAAACGACGGGGCAGCGCCGGTCTTCTTCTTGAAGCAGGGAACCCGATCCGTCTGCCCTTGCGCTTACCTGAGCGAGAGTCGGACCACGCTTTCAGCCCTTTACCTAGGTCGACGGCGGCTTCCTCGAATACCTGCTGGCACACCTGGCTACGCCACGCCAGCCCGGTCACCACAGGCTCGGACACGCCATCGGTGTCGACCATGAACACGCGGCCGGCGTCCTCGGTCTTCTTCCACGCGTTGAAGGCGTTAATCAGATCGAACGCGGTCCACGGCACATCGATGTCCTGGTCGGTGCGGCGCCCAGTCAGCGCGGTTTGCACCAGGCCCAAGCACTGGTTGAACGCGAACCGTGAGGCACCCGCGTGCCGGGCCAGCACCTCGTGCTGCTTGACCGTCGGGTCCAGACAGAACTTGAACGTGGTGTGCCGGCTCATCTCAGCGGTGAGCATCCCACGACCCACCGACAACCAACCCTCGCCAGCGGCTGCCAAGGCCGGAATCACTGTCGACATCGTGTCCGGCCCTAAGGCTGGCAGCGGGTTCCTCGTTCAACCGCGACGGTGGGTGGTCGAACGCACCAACGGATGGATCAACCACTGCCGTCGGCTCGACCGCCACTACGAAATCACCCTCGACGCCCACGAAGGCTTCCTGATGCTCAGCCAAATCGCCCTACTACTCCGACGACTCGACCTCAGCCAGTTGTTCGACACGCTTTAGGCCGGGGATGCCGCGCGCGGCAGGGCGAAGGCGAGGCCGAACGCTACGACGCTCAGCGCGGCGCTGACGCCCATGGCCATCGTCGCGCTGTGTGCGAAAGCCACGGCCACCGCGTCGGGGCCGGGCACCACGTGCAGCGTGCCAAACAGCACAGTCCCGATGACAGCGATGCCGACCGCGCTGCCGATGCGCTGCATCGTGCCGATCACCCCACTGGCCGCGCCCGCATCCCGACGCTCCACCGTCGCGACGATGAAGTCGGAATTCGGCGCGATGAACAGGCCGCTGCCGATCCCGGCGATCAGTAACGGCGCAAGCAACTCCCAGCCGCTGTAAGCGGTCGGCGCAGTGTGCGCCAACATGAGCCAGACGGCGGTGATACCGGCGGCTACCAGACCAAGGCCGCAGATCAACACGCTGCGGCCGAACCGCGCGGCCAGCACGTCACTTCGTGCAGCACCAATGATGCTGCCGACGGCGAATGGCATTGCGACAAGCCCGGATTGCAATGCGCTATGACCCAGGCCCGCCTGCCACAGCAAGGCGATCGTGAAGAAGATGCTGGTGAAGGCCGCGAAATAGACCAACGCGAGCAATACCCCGCCCGTGAACGACGAATGGGCGAAAAGCCGTGGCGGGACAAGCGGATTGCCTTCGAGCTTCTCCAGGCGACGTTCCCACAGCGCGAAGAGCGCGATGAGCACGGCTCCTCCGACCATCGACACATATGTCCACGACGGCCAGCCTTCTTGCTGGCCTTCGATCAACGGCGTGAGCAGCGCCACCAGGCCCGCCGTTAGCAACGCCAGTCCGAGCCAATCGGCTGCGCTATCCGTACTCTCGGCACCACTGGGGAGAAAGACCGCTGCCGCGCCAACCGCAACGATTCCGATCGGGATGTTGACGCCGAAGACCAGCCGCCATCCGGTTTCGGCGCCGAAAGCCTGGATGATCAGTCCGCCGACCAACGGGCCAAGGGCGGTCGAAAAACCAATGGTCGCACCAAGAATCGCGAACGCGCGGCCACGCTCTCGGTCTGCGAACATCAACTGGATCAAGGCTGTGATCGTCGTGAAGAACATACCGCCGGCCAGCCCCTGCACCGCTCGGGCGGCGATCAACTGACCGTCATCCTGGGCCAGGCCGCACGCCAGGCTGGCGATGGTGAAGAGCGACAAGCCCGCGATGAACACCCACTTGTGCCCCAGCCGATCCCCCACACGTCCGGCGGGAATCAGCGCCAGCCCGAATGCAAGTGCGTAACCCGAGACGATCCAGGACAGCGTGGCGTTCGATGCCCCGATGCTGCTCCGGATGGTTGGGATGGCGACGTTGACGATGGTGGTGTCGAGCAGGGCCATGAACGCACCGATCAACAAGACGGCCAGCGCCAGCCATTTGTTACGAGATCCGACAACCTGTTTCGACGTCACAACCGGAGTCTTCACGGTGTCCTCCTGGCGCGATGGTCGGCAACGATTTCTGGTAGCGCAGCAAGAAGCTCGTCATGCCAAGCGATTTCGGCACGTAGCCGGTCGGCCCGATGCTTCATCACGATCCGTTCGCTGACGCTCAGATAGCGGTCGATAGCGTTGGCATGGGCTTCCCATTGTTCGAGCGTGGCCGACAACGATGCGATCCGAGCAGTGATGATCGCCGGCAGATCGTCAAGGTGAGCGTCGTCGAGCCGGGTCATCGCGATGTCGAACGGATCAGGCTTGATGACGATGTCGCGCAATGCGCGCAATCGCAGCCCGCCGAGCGCTTCGCGTCCCGCATCGGTGATCGCCCACACCTGTCGCTGCGGGTACGCACCCGAACGTTCGACGCGGACCTCCTCGATCAGTTCCTCAGCGGCCAACCGCTTGATCGCTCCGTACAGGCTGCCGACCGTGATGTCGGTCCACAGCGCCACGTGCTCCTCTTCGGCCAGAAGCCGAAGCTGATGGCCGTGCATCGGGCCACGCTCCTCCAGGGCAGCGAGGAGAAAGACCCGGATTGACGACACGCGACTACTCTTGCACGAGTAGTCGTACGAAAGCAACCCTGGTGATGTCGTCCCTGCCTAGTCGCGTCGGCGCAGCCCACCGAGCATCGACACGAGCACGCCGAACGCCACCAGCACTCCGCCCGCGGCCAGCGTCAGGTTCAGCCACTGATGCAGGCTGCCCTCGGCGTGGTTGACCATCGCGTCGGCGACCTGCCGAATGTCACCCGACGTCCGATCCAGTGCTTGGTTGACGAAGCGCCGCGCAACTTCCAGGCCCGCCCAGCCTGCGGCGCCCACCAGCAGAGCCGAAACACCCAGCGCTGCAAGCGCTTTACCCCGGGCTCGTGCCGCAGCCAACGTCAGCAGCGCGAGCACTCCCGTCAACACCGCCGCTCCGATGCTGACCCACGGACCCCACGTCGACAACTGCCGCAACTGTCCCGGTTGCATACCCGCCGTGTCGGACACCGTAATCGGCACCGTCAACGTGTCCGGCACATCGAGATTCAGATTGCCCAACGTCGCGCGCAGCGACGGATCGGACAGCATCGGGGCGATGTCGATCAGCCAGCGATCGTCGGTGCCTTCCTGGCGGCGGATCTCGTCGGTGAACATCCAGGTGTGGACGATACGGTTCGCCTGTGCGAACTGCCCTGGGAAACCGGCGTTTTGGGTGTAGGCCGTCGTCACCTCACGCACCACATCGGAGTTGAGGTGGAAGCCGTTGTTCGAAGCCAAGGACACCATCTGAGTGGTGAGTTCGGAGGCCATCGCCTGTTGCAGCCGCGGATCCTTGGCCGCCGATTGCGCGAACGCGGCGTAGCCGTTGGCGTCGACGATGTTCCTCTGCGCCCACATAGCAGGAAGGGCCACCGCCAGCGCGACCGTCGTGACGAGCCACAGGAACATGGTCGCCACAAACCGCACGCGTCCTCCTTCCTGGCAGGACGCGCAGACCTCAGTCGTTCAGGGCGCGTCCCACGATGAGGGGGTCCGGCCTGCCGACCACCTCATGGTCCTTGTTGTCGTAGTCGAACTTACTCAACACATGGCGCATCGCGTTGACCCGCGCGCGCTTCTTGTCGTTGCTCTTGACCACCGTCCACGGCGCGGTCTCGGTGTCTGTCCACGCGAACATGTCTTCTTTGGCCGCGGTGTAGTCATCCCACTTGTCCAGCGACGCCAGGTCTGTCGGCGACAGCTTCCACTGCCGCACGGGGTCGACCTGACGGATGGTGAACCGGGTGCGCTGCTCGGACGACGACACCGAGAACCACAGCTTCGTCAGGCTGATGCCGTCGTTGACCAGCATCTGCTCGAACAGCGGGACCTGCCGGATGAACTCGGCGTGCTGCTTGGGGCTGCAGAAACCCATCACCCGCTCGACACCTGCGCGGTTGTACCAGGACCGGTCGAAAAGGACGATCTCGCCGTGGGCCGGCAGGTGATGGACGTAGCGCTGGAAGTACCACTGGGTGCGCTCGCGTTCGGTCGGCTTTTCCAGCGCGACGACGCGCGCCCCTCGCGGGTTGAGGTGTTCCATGAACCGCTTGATGGTGCCGCCCTTGCCCGCGGCATCGCGGCCCTCGAACACGATGACATGCCGGTGGCCGTTGGCCTGGCTCCACTTCTGCAGCTTCAGCAGTTCGATCTGCAGCAGCCGCTTCTGCTCCTCGTACTCGTTGCGCTTCATGCGCTCGTCGTACGGGTAGTTCTCCCGCCAGGTGTCGACCTCGGTGCCTTCTGGTTGCCGAACCAGCACCGGGTCGTCGTCGTCATCGTCGCGAAGTGTGTAGCCCTGGGCTCCATCGAGCATCGTCACCGGCAAAAACTATCGACGCGCGGGTACGCCTGGGTAACGCGCAGATGAACGGGCGGTGCTTAATTCGCGGCCCCGCTGCGATGCTTACTTAGCAGCGCGACGAGGCGTAATGAGCGCCAACTTCGTCATCAGCTTGTTCATCCGCTTCAGCGCCTTGGGCGAGTTGTGGTAGTAGTTGCCGCCTGCGCCGACGTTGGTGCGCGGCGCGACCACCGCCTGCTGACGGCAGTACTTGCGCAGGCCCTCGGCCCCGCCGAAACGCGCGCCCATCCCAGACGTCTTCCAGCCACCCATGGGCGCCGTCGTACACATCAGATTGGAGATCACGTCGTTGACGTTTACCGCACCGCAATCCAATTGCACTGCAACGCCTTTCGCGCGCTCGATATCGTTCGAGAACACCGAGGCGGACAACCCGTACGGGCTGTCGTTGGCCAGCCGGATCGCCTCGGCGACACTGGACACCTTCATGATCGGCAGCGTCGGCCCGAACGTCTCCTCGGTCATGCAGGCCATGGAATGATCCACGTCCACCAGTACCGTCGGCGGGTAGAAGCTGCCGACACTCCTCGGCCGCACGCCACCGGCGAGCACCCTTGCGCCCTTGGCCTTCGCGTCGGCGACGTGGCGCTCGGTCACGGCAACCTGGTTGTCGTCGATCAGCGAGCCGAAGTCATTCCCGTTGCCCGCGCCCATCTTCAGGTTGTTGACGTCGCGTACTACCGCCGCGACGAACTGGTCGTACACCGGCTCGAGCACGTACACCCGCTCCACGGACACACACGTCTGCCCGGCGTTGAACATCGCGCCCCACACCGCGGCGTGCGCCGCCAGGTCGATGTCGGCATCCTCCAGCACGATCATCGGATCCTTGCCGCCGAGTTCGAGGCTGACCGGGGTGAGCCTGCGCGCGGCGCGCTCCATCACCTTCGCGCCCGTCGCACTGGACCCGGTGAACTGGATGAAATCGGAGTTGTCGATGACCGCTTCGGACACCTCACGTGCCCCCTGCGCCAGCGCGAGCACATCGGGCGCGCCGGAGTCCTGCCACCCCCGCAACAGCAGCTCGGCCGTCAACGGCGTGCGTTCGGATGGCTTGAGCAGCACCGCGCAGCCGGCGGCAAGCGCACCGATGGCGTCCATCAGCGCGTTGGCGACCGGGTAATTCCACGGCGCGATGATGCCGACCACCGGACGCGGCCGGTAGTGCACCTCGACCTTCTTGATCGCCAGGAACGGCAGCGACGCCGGACGGGGCTCAGGCGCCAGCGCCTTCTCCATCGTCTTGATGTAGTAAGAGGCGATCATGATCGAAAGCGGCACCTCTTGCGCGGCGTCGGTGGCCGACTTGCCAGTCTCCTTGATCAGCAGCGTCTCGATCTCATCGCGGTGCTCGCCAAGCCACACCGCGTAGCGAGCCATCACCTTGGCGCGGCCCTTCGCGCCGCGGGCCTCCCAGTGCTTCTGCGCCTCGCGCAGACCCGCCGCGATGCGCGGCACATCGGCGGGATCGGTCCAACGCACTTTGCCAGCAACCACACCGGTCGCAGGATTGCGGATGGTGCCGGTGTCGGACACATCAACTTGAGGAGTCGCTGTCATGGCCTCATGGTAACCACGGACTGTGACGCAGATCGCACCGGGGTTGACACGTGTCAAGTCCGGTGGGGTGCGTGTCCTGATGTGAGGGCTGCGACGCACACGATCGCGGTGCCCAGCAGCAGGCCGCCGACCGTATCGGTGAAGTAATGAAAAGACACGCCTACGCCCAAGATGGCGAGCAGGCAATACACGACCGCGACGAGCACCGCCCAGAGCGCGGCGCCCGCCACCAACACGACCATCCCCATCACCACGACGAACGTCGCCGTATGGCCACTCGGGTAGGCATAGGCCAGTCCCCATTCACGGCCGAACACGGGCTTCAGCAGCCTGGCGAGCCCCATCGCGAGGAGCGGACACACGGCCGCCGCCACCGCCAATCGGTACTGCCGTCGGTACAGCGTTACGGCGAGCGTGGCCAGCACCACCGACGCGAGGAGCCACGGGTTCGCTAAAAACATCAGATAGCGCACATGGCGTCCGTGTTGGTGAAACCAGTCGTCCAACGGGGTGGACCCGTGTCTCACCGCCAAACCCAATATCACCATCGCGACTACCGCGACGGGTGGCCAGACGCGGATCAGGTGATGCCCCGCACGTACGCCGCCTGGCCCAGGTGCTGAGCGCAGTCGTCGACGATGCTGACCAGTCGCGCGCTCGCGGTTACCGGCGGATGCCAGCGGGTGTCGACGATGCGGCTGAGCTCGTCGGGCGTCACGGACGCGATGTACTCCAGCGTCACCTTGTGCACGCCGTGGTAGTAGCCGGCCAATATGTCGGCCGACGCGTGCACCTTCCCGACGTCCTCAGGACCGTGGCCGAATCCCGTGTCGTTGCGCGGGAGGTCCAGATCGAACCGGTCGACCCAGCCGTCGCGCGTCCACACCTCCTCGATGTTCGCGATGTCGCAGAGCTGTGCGTCCTGCACACGCGCGCTGTGCCAGATCAACCAGGCAATGCTGTTGGCGGTGCCGGTCGGGCGAAAGAACGCGACCTCGTCGGTGAGCCCGTCGGTCAGTTCCTCGACGTGCTCGATGAGCCGGGTGAACGAGTCACGCAGCAGTTCGCGAACCGCTGCCGCATCTGAGTCAGCCATGCCTTGACGCTACCTGTGGGGCGATGACATTCCTTGACAGTTATATGAATGAGTGGTGATATGAAAGGGTGGACGCATTCGCGGTGATCGCCGACCCGACCCGCCGTCGCATCCTTGACACCCTGCGCGACGGCGCCGCCGACGTCGGCACTCTCGTTGCACGGCTTGGCATTTCGCAGCCGCTGGTGTCCAAGCATCTCGGAGTGCTTCGGGACGCCCGGTCCGTCGACGTTGCCGTCGACGGCAAGCGACGGGTGTATCGGTTGGCTGAGGATCCGCTCCCGGCGGTGCTGGCGTGGGTGACGCCCTACCACCGCAGGTGGTCATCCAGCCTGGACCGCCTTACCCAACTCGTCACTGCGGCGAGCCGCGACGAAGATGAAGAGGAGCAGTCATGACGCACCCACTGGAGGGGAAACTGGAAAACCGCGACGGCGCTTGGATATTGACGCTCGTGCGCGATTTCGGTCAACCGGCCGAGAAGCTCTGGCCGTGGCTGGTCGATCCCGACCGATTGCGCCAGTGGTCACCGATCGTCCCCGACCGAGCGCTGGACGGCGTCGGACCGCGCCAGGTGCGGGAGAACCCGGACGACGAGCCGGTCACCGGCGACGTCATCAGCGTGGACCCGCCGCATGAGCTGGTGCACCGGTGGGGCGACGACCTCGTGCGCTGGCGCCTGTCACCGACCGATACCGGCTGCCGGCTGACGCTGGAACAGACCATGCGTGAGCAGGACCATGCCGCGATGAACGCCGCGGGCTGGCATCTGTGCCTCGACGTGTTGGACGACGCCGCGAACGGCGTGGACCGTCGGCGGGTGGTCGGCCGGGACGCCATCGCGCACGGGTGGGAAGCGTTGCGCGACAAGTACTCCGAGGCGCTCGGCGTCTAGGCCTCGGGCGTAGCGCCGTGGAATACCGCTTCGATGTTGTTGCCGTCCGGATCGCGGACGAACGCGCCGAAGTAGCCAGGGTGGTACTCGGGCCAGAGCCGCGGCGCGTGCAGTGATTCGGCGCCCTGCTCGAGCGCCGCGTCGTAGAAGGCTTTGACTGCGTCGGTGTCCTTGGCTTGGAACGCGACGTGGTTCTCGCGGTTCGGCCCCGCCGCGTCACCGGCACTCATATCGGCGATCCAGAAATCGGGCTTGCCGTCCTTGCCGTACCCGATGGCGACCTGGAAGTCCATCTGCCGGCTGTAGCCCAGCACGCCGAGGACCTTGTCGTAGAACGCCTTCGATTTGTCCCAGTCCGCACAGTTGATTCCAAGGTGGTCAATCACGGGCTCATCCTGGCATGGAGCCCCGCCACGGTCGTAGATTCATTAGATGAGCTACGACCTGATCATCCGCAACGGAACCATCGTCGACGGCCTCGGTGGTGAGCCTTTCGTCGGCGATGTCGCGGTCAGCAACGGGGTCATCGCGGCCGTCGGGGCTGTGGACGGGGACGCTGCCCGCGAGATCGACGCGACCGGACTCCTCGTCACACCCGGTTTTGTCGATCTCCATACCCACTACGACGGGCAGGCCATCTGGTCCGACCGCATGACGCCGTCGTCGGCGCACGGCGTGACAACCGCGGTGATGGGCAACTGCGGCGTTGGCTTCGCGCCCTGTCGCGCCGAGGACCACGACGTCCTCGTCGACGTGATGGCCGGCGTGGAGGACATCCCCGGCGTGGTGATGGTCGACGGCCTGCCATGGGATTGGGAGACGTTCCCCGAGTACCTCGATGCGGTGGAGTCTCGAATGCGCGACATCGACGTCGCCGCTTATCTGCCGCACTCGCCGCTGCGGGTGTATGTGATGGGACGCCGCGGCGCCGATCGCGAGCCCGCGACGACCGAGGATCTGGACCGGATGCGGGCGCTCGCCAAGGAGGCGATCGAGATCGGCGCGATCGGGTTCGCCTCGTCGCGGTTCTCGTTCCACAAGACCGGAAGCGGCGACCTGATCCCCACCTACGGCGCCGCGCAGGATGAGATCAGCGCGATCACCCAGGGCGTGGCCGACGGCGGCGGCGGGCTCATTCAGTTCGTGCCCGATATTCCCGCCGGCGGCTACGAGTCCGTGCTGCAGCAGGTTTTCGAGGCCGCCGCGGACGCCGAGCTCCCGGTCACGTTCAGCCTCGCGACGGGCAACTCGGGCGACCCGATCTGGCCGGATGCGATCACGCTGATCGAGAAGTACAACGCGGCGGGAGGCGACATCACCGCCCAGATGTTCCCGCGCCCAATCGGTTTGGTGATCGGCCTCGAACTGACCGGCAACCCGTTCGTGTTCTACCCGAGCTACCGCGAAATCGCCGACCTGCCGTTGGCCGAACGGGTCGCCGAGATGCACAAGCCCGAAGTGCGGGCGCGGATCCTCGCCGACAAGCCCGCGGGCGACGGTCATCCGCTGCTCTATCTGGCCCAGGCCTGGAACTGGATCTTCCCGCTGACCGACAACCCGGACTACGAGCCGGCCGCGTCCACGTCCATCGCTGCGCGGGCGAAGGCGCGCGGCGTGACTCCGATGGAGGAGGCCTACGACCGGTTGCTCGACGATGACGGCCACGCGATGCTGCTCGTCGCGATGGGCAACTATCAGAACAACTCGCTCGACACCGTCGGCGAGTTGCTGCGCCGCGATGACGTCGTGCTCGGCCTGGGCGACGGTGGTGCGCACTACGGAATGATCTGCGACGCAAGCTATCCGACGTTCCTGCTGGCCCACTGGGCACGCGACCGCGCGTCGGGCCGGATGCGCGTCGCCGACGTGATCCGCGAATTGACATCCGTGCCCGCGAGGGTCGCCGGGTTCGCCGACCGCGGCCGAATCGCGGTGGGCTACAAGGCGGATCTCAACGTGATCAACCATGCCGCAGTGCGGTTGCACAAGCCGGTGATCACCCACGACCTGCCTGCGGGCGGTCGTCGACTGGACCAGGCCGCGGACGGCTATGTCGCGACGATCGTGTCTGGCGAGATCATCGCCGAGAACGGCGTGCCCACCGACGCGCGTCCCGGCAAACTGGTCCGCGGCCGTCAACCGGCGCCGGCGGCCTAGGCCCATGAGCGTCAAAGTCGATCTCGATCTGCTGGCCGACGAGCTGGCCGACTACGCGTACGCCTATCTGATCACGGTCGGCGACGACTACCACGCACACACCGTTGCGGTCGAGCCTGTGCTCGCCGATGGTGTGATCGACGTCAGCTCGATCGGCAACAGCACGCGCAAGAACCTCGCGAGCCATGACGGCGTCACACTTGTCTGGCCCCCGCGCGAACCCGGCGGCTACTCGCTGATCGTCGACGGGCGCGGCGAGCCGACTGACACCGACGCGCTGAAGATCGTGCCGAGCCGCGCCGTGTTGCATCGCAAGGCAGCGCCGGGAACGGTGACGAAACCCGGCTGCAAGGACGATTGCATGCCGCTCGAAACCGGCTGAGTTCCCCGCTGCGTCGTTACGCTCAGGGCGAAGACGTGTTTGTTGTCTTTATGATTGATTTTCTTGTCTGTTCGCTTCATGCTTACATCCATGACCGACACCACAATCGACACCCAGTACGCGACGGGCCGATCACGGCACGACATCGAGCGCGCGCTCGTCACCGCAGGTTTGGAACTCGCAAACCTTCAGCCGGCGGACCTCGCGCCGCTCGAGGATTTCCACACCATGGGCCGCATCGCCACCAGCCAGCTCGCGGAGTTGCTGGGAATCACCAGCCACGACCATGTGCTGGACGCCGGCAGCGGTATCGGCGGTACCTCCCGCTTCCTCGCCAACCGGTGCGGGTGCCGGGTGACCGCCGTCGATTTCACCGAAGAGTACTGCGAAACGGCTCGTTGGCTCGACCGGCTCGTCGGGCTGGACGATCGGATCTCCGTGCAGCAGGCCGACGTCACCGAACTGCCGTTCGCCGACGCCACTTTTGACGTGGTATTCAGCCTGCATGTTCAGATGAACGTGGCCGATAAGACCCGCCTCTATGCCGAAGCACGCCGCGTCCTTGTCGGCGATGGCCGACTTGCATTGTGGGACATCACGTCTGGCGATCGTGGCAAACTCGGCTATCCGCTGCCGTGGGCCGACGACCCCGACCAAAGCCACCTCGCCACTCCCGAGCAGTTGTGCACCGCCATCGAGACCGCCGGCTTCGCGATCGAGCACTGGAACGATCTCACCGACGAGGCGGCCGCGTTGATGCAGGCGCTTCTGACACTGCCCGCCAATCCGCTCGGTCTACACGCGTTCGTCGCAGACTTCGAGGAGAAGGTCACGAACCTCACCTCCGCCCTCGCCGACGGGCGGCTGCGGGCGATCCAAGGCGTCGCCAGGGCGTAGTTCGGTGAGTTTCGTTCGCGTGTGTGGGCTTGTGTCACGGTCTACAGCGAAAAACGTGCGGGTAACCCACGTTCGGCACTCGTCGTCACGACAAAGGCCCGGCCCCGCAAGGGGACCGGGCCTCGTCGTTGGCGACTTTAGAAGTCCATGCCGCCCATGCCACCGGTCGGGTCGGCCGGTGCGGCCGCCTTCTCCGGCTTGTCGGCGACGACGGCCTCGGTGGTCAGGAACAGCGCCGCGATGGACGCCGCGTTCTGCAGCGCCGAACGCGTCACCTTGACCGGGTCGGCCACGCCTGCCTTGAGCAGATCCTCGTACTCATTGGTCTGGGCGTTCAGGCCGTGGCCGGCCGGAAGGTTGCGGACCTTCTCGGCGACGACGCCCGGCTCCAGGCCCGAGTTGAAGGCGATCTGCTTCAGCGGGGCCTCCAGCGCGACCTTGACGATGTTCGCGCCCGTGGCCTCGTCACCGGACAGCTTCAGCTCGTCCAACGCCGGAGCCGACTGCAGCAGCGCCACGCCACCACCGGCGACGATGCCCTCCTCGACGGCCGCCTTGGCGTTGCGGACCGCGTCCTCGATGCGGTGCTTGCGCTCCTTGAGCTCCACCTCGGTGGCAGCGCCCGCCTTGATCACCGCAACACCGCCTGCCAGCTTGGCCAGGCGCTCCTGCAGCTTCTCGCGGTCGTAGTCGGAGTCGCTGTTCTCGATCTCCTGGCGGATCTGAGCCACCCGCCCGGCGATGGCCTCGGGATCACCGGCGCCCTCGACGATCGTGGTCTCGTCCTTGGTGATGACGACCTTGCGGGCGCTGCCCAGCAGCGAGACGTCGGCGGTCTCCAGCGATAGCCCGACCTCTTCGCTGATGACCTGGCCACCGGCGAGGATGGCCATGTCCTGCAGCATCGCCTTGCGGCGGTCACCGAAGCCCGGTGCCTTGACGGCGACGGACTTGAAGGTGCCGCGGATCTTGTTGACGACCAGGGTGGACAGCGCCTCGCCCTCGACGTCCTCGGCGATGATCAGCAGTGGCTTGCCGGACTGGATGATCTTCTCAAGCAGCGGCAGCAGATCCTTGACGGTCGAGATCTTCGAGCTGACCAGCAGGATGTACGGATCCTCCAGGACGGCTTCCTGACGCTCGGCGTCGGTGACGAAGTAGCCCGAGATGTAGCCCTTGTCGAAACGCATGCCCTCGGTGAGCTCCAGCTGCAGGCCGAAGGTGTTGGACTCCTCGACGGTAATGACGCCCTCGTTGCCCACCTTGTCCATGGCCTCGGCGATCAACTCGCCGATCTGGGTGTCACCGGCCGAGATGGCGGCGGTGGCAGCGATCTGCTCCTTGGTCTCGACCTCCTTGGCCGACTTCAGCAGCGTCTCGGTGATCTTCTCGACGGCCTTCTCGATGCCGCGCTTCAGGGCGAGCGGGTTGGCGCCCGCCGCGACGTTGCGCAGACCCTCGCGAACGAGCGCCTGAGCCAGCACGGTGGCGGTGGTGGTGCCGTCGCCCGCGACGTCGTCGGTCTTCTTGGCGACTTCCTTGACCAGCTCGGCGCCGATCTTCTCGTACGGGTCCTCCAGCTCGATCTCCTTGGCGATGGAAACCCCATCGTTGGTGATCGTGGGAGCGCCCCACTTCTTCTCAAGGACGACGTTGCGGCCCTTGGGGCCCAACGTCACCTTTACCGCGTCGGCGAGGGCGTTGAGGCCCCGCTCGAGGCCGCGACGGGCCTCTTCGTCATACGCAATTGTCTTGGCCATTGCGAAGTGATTCCTCCGATAAGGGATCGCACGTTTTGTGGTCGGGCCCAGTGCCCGCGACGGACGGCTGGGATGTGCTCCGCGTGTGCGGCCCCTGCCTCACCGTCCCGACCTAGCACTCACCGGTCGCGAGTGCCAACTGCATTCTTAGCACTCGACCAGGGCGAGTGCAAGGTCGTTCGCCCTCGCCGAAACTGCCCGGCACAGCCGATTCCCAGCGGAGCGGGCGACCCTGATGCGGTGACGGTTCCTGGCCTGGGTCTGCTGTCGTTGTCTGGGTTCGAGAACCCGATGTGGCTGGTGCTGCTGGTGGCGCCCGCCGCGCTGTTGGCGGTGTACCTGGTGGCGAACGAACGTCGACGTCAGCGCATGCGCCGGTTCGCCGATCCCGCCGCGGCCGATTCCGTCGCGCCTGCCCGGCGGTCGCGCTGGGGGCACCTGCCAGTGACGTTCATGCTCCTGGCACTGGTCCCGTTGACCATCGCGCTCGCCCAGCCGAGCCACGACGTACGGGTGCCGCGCAATCGGGCGGTGATCATGCTGATCATCGACGAATCCCAGTCGATGAAGGCGACCGATGTCCCGCCGAACCGGCTGATCGCCGCCCAGCACGCCGCGCAACAGTTCGCCCGCCAGGTGACCGCAGGCGTGAATCTGGGTCTGATCGCATTCGCAGGAAGCGCCAATGTGCTCGTCGCCCCCAGCCCCGATCACTCGCTCACCGTCGCTGCCCTCGACAAGCTGGCGCCTGCCGACAGCACCGCCACCGGCCAGGCGATCTTCGCCGCGCTGCAATCCATTCAGACGGTCAACGCGGTGCTGAAGGGTCCGGAGGACAAGCCGCCGCCGGCCCGGATCGTCCTGCTTTCCGACGGCAAAGAGAACAAGCCCGACGAACCGAACAACCCGCAAGGCGCCTACACCGCGGCGCGCGCCGCAAGAGACGACGGCGTTCCGATCACCACGATCGCGTTCGGCACCCCGGCCGGGCACGTGGCGATGAAGAACGAAACGGTGCCGGTGCCCGTCGACGACGGGATGATGAAATCCATCGCCCAGTTGTCCGGGGGCCAAACGTCGACCGCCGAGAACATCGACGAGCTCACCAAGGACTTCGGCGCGGTCGAGGACCAGATGGGCTATCAGGTCGAGAGCGGGCCCGCGAGCGCAGGATGGCTGCGGATCGCCGTCGCGCTCAGCGCCATCGGCGCGTTGCTCGCTCTTTTGATCAATCGCAGACTGCCGGTTTGAGAACTCAGTCCGGCAACCGCCGGTTGAGCAGGGCCGCGGCGAGCAATGCGGCGATCAGGGCGAACGCCCCGAGCCGAATCCATCCCGCGCTGGCGTCGCCGGGCACCGTTTGGTAGCCGATGATGCTCTGCAGCGTGGCGTACACGCTGTTGAGCTGATCCAGACTGCCCGCGTGAAACGTCTGCCCACCCGAGATGTCGCTGATCTTCTGCAACGTTGAGTCATCGACCGGTACGGGAGGTCTTCATCGTCGACCTTGACGGTTCCGTCCGGGGTGCCGAACGAGATCGTGGATATCGCGACACCCTGTT
>Ga0070674_100000868_pt1 | contig 15734 bp, 14 predicted proteins | sample KBSM33metaG_FD_65344 | JGI IMG/M metagenome (GOLD analysis project Ga0070674, IMG submission 65344) | Miscanthus rhizosphere microbial communities from Kellogg Biological Station, Michigan, USA - KBS M3-3 metaG | ecosystem: Host-associated > Plants > Roots > Rhizosphere > Soil ... | reverse complement strand
CCGATCGACCGTCGCAAAACGGAGGCGCCGACGGCCTTCCCCCAGGAGGACCGTCGGCGCGCGGAGGGGCGAGCTCTCGCCATCTATACGCCGATCTGCGCCCAACGGTTCACATCGGGCGCGGTCAAACCACGGGCGGCGTCCGCCTACGTCGAGGCGATGGGCCGGCACCGCCGGGTCGCTCGGTCATCGGTGTGCGCGAACTGCCGAAGCCCGGAGCCAAGCTGGCGATCAACCTGACTGCCGTCACGGCCGACTGACTCGGACTCGCCGCAAAACACGCCAGGTCTGCGGGTGCAGGCCCCGCGTCTCCGCTACTGACTAGGTCGACGCCAGCTGTCCGAAGCGCTTGCCGAGCCAGCCCGGCAGCGGCGGAGCGGGCGCCACGTTCTCCTTGACCGCGATGACCGCCAGCAGCATCGACAGCCCGCCGTACCAGAGCGCCGGCAACGCGAGCATCCCGGCGACCGGGACCGTCCATCGTCGGCCGGTCCACGCGCCCCACACGACGAGGACGACCGCGACCGGGAAGCGCAGGACGAACGGGATCGGCACAGCTGCCCACGTGCCGTCGCGTCCGGCGACCCGGCTGAGGACCTCGGCCCAACCGAACCACGCATCGGGCAGCAACAGGAACGAGACTGCCACGATCGCCGCTGTCCCTCCCAGGGCGATGGCGAGGTTGCGCCACTCCTGTCGGACCACGAACCAGAGCAGCCCGATCCCCGGCGTGATCTTCGTCAGCAGGACGAGCGACCACGTCCACGGCCAGCGGAACCCGAGCACGATCGCCGCGGCGAGCAGCAGGTGGATGTTGCCGCCGGCGAGCTCCATCAGTGCGAGCACGACACCGACGGCAAGCCATCGCCGCCCTGTCAGGACGATGAGCGCGCCGAGCAGGATCAACGTCCAGGCCGCCATGAACGCCTGCCACGGCAGGATCCGGATCGGTTGGAGGACCTGCAAAAAGGCCGGCGAATAGACGTACGCGATCGGGTCCGTCCAATCCGACCGCGCGTACGGATCATCGAGCGAGGGGAACCAATAGCAGTAGGCGTCTTGGCCGGTGCCCCACAGGCGGCCCCACGGCGATGACAACAGGACGATGACCAACCAGGCGATCGCGGCGAGCCCCGGACCGACCCACGGGTGGTCGTCCAACCACCGTCCGAGACGCCTCGTTCGCTCGCCGAATCGTGCCTCGACGCGCCCTGCCAGGTCCTGGGTGATGCGTCCGGTCACCACACCCTGTGCCGTACCATTCCGCCGTGCCCAACCTGCCCTTCCCTCGTCCCCTGCCGCGCCCGCGCCGACGCATGGTCGGCGAGGCCGACGTCGTGCTGCCGGAGATGGTCGCGGACCCCGAGATCATCGAGGCGTCGGGCATCCGCTGGATCCACATCGAATCGCCGCGCACGGCCGACCGGGATTGGCTGGAAGAGCACTTCGATTTCCACCCGCTCGACTACGAGGACGTCTTCTCGCGCAACCAGCGCCCGAAGCTCGACCAGTACGACGACTACGTCTTCATCGTGCTGCACTTCCCCCTCTTCGACAAGGACACCAACCGGATCCTGACGGCCGAGCTCGACCTGTTCATGGGGCCCGATTACCTCGTCACGATGCCGAACATGCCGCTGCCCCCGCTGTCGGCCATGTTCGAGCGGTATCGCGAGAAGGACGACCTGCGCGAGGAGGTCTTCTCGAAGGGCACCGGCTACCTGCTGTACAAGATCGTCGACACGGGTGTCGACGCGTCGTTCCCGATGCTGCGCAAGACCGCGCTCAAGCTGGAGCGCCTCGAGGACGACATCTTCGAGGGGCGCTCGTCCGAGATCGTCCGTGAACTCTCGGACACGAAGCAGGAGATCATCAACTTCCGCAAGATCGTGCGGCCGCAGCGAGCGGTGCTGCGCGACCTCGAGCGGACGAAGCAGCGCTACCTCCAGGAAGAGCTCGAGATCTACTTCGACGACATCTCCGACGCCGCCGAGCGGATCTGGGACACGCTCGAGAACTACAAGGAGGTCATCGAGGGCCTGGAGTCGACGAACGAAGCGGTGCTCTCGCACCAGCTGAATGACTCGTTCCGCATCCTCACCGCGGCGAGCGTCGTGCTGCTGCCGTTGACGCTCATCGCGAGCGTCTTCGGGATGAACGTGCAGTTCCCCGGGGAAGGGGAGTCGATCACGTTCTACCTGATCCTGGCCCTCATGGCGGTCCTGCTCGTCGCCCTTGTGATCCTGTTCCGGCGGCGCGGCTGGCTCTAGGGCGGGCTGTCCGCCGAGCCCGGGGCGTAGGCTGGAGCGTCCATGACGGAAGACCGGATCGAACGCGGTCGCGAGGCGTTCGCGCGGAGGGCATGGTCCGAGGCCTTCGACCTGCTCTCCGAGGCGGATCGCGTAGCGCCGCTCGATGTCGATGACCTGGAGTTGGCAGGGTTCGCCGCCCAGTACTCGGGACACGACGACGCAGCGACCGAGCTGGCAGGAAGGATCCACCGCTCGGCGGTGCGGGATGGCGACTACGCCCGCGCGGCGCGAACGGCGTTCTGGATCGGCATGTCGTTCCTCCAGCGCGGCGAGATGACGCAGGGCGGCGGGTGGCTCGGTCGATCGGCCCACCTGCTGAGCGAGCACGACCTCGACACCGTCACGTGGGGCTACCTGGCGATCCCCGACGGCATCCGCCTCGTCGAAGCCGATGCCCGCGCCGCGCTCCAGGCATTCGAGCGAGCCAGCGTGTATGCGGACCGGTTCGGCGATGCGGATCTTGGTGCGATGGCGCGGCTTGGGCGCGGCCGAGCGTTGGTCGGGCTAGGCGAGGTCGCCAAAGGGGTCGCGCTCCTCGATGACGCGATGGTCGCCGTGACCTCCGGCGAACTCTCGCCGCTCGCGACCGGGATCGTCTACTGCGGCGCGATCGAGGCGTTCAACGACTTGTTCGATCTCCGCCGGGCGCAGGACTGGACGCATGCCCTTGATGACTGGAGCGCCCGCGAGTCCGACCGTCTCCCGTTCCGCGGACGATGCCTCGTCTATCGCAGTGCGCTGATGCGCTTCCACGGCGATTGGTCGGGAGCGTTCGAGGAGGCGCGACAGGCCCAGGAGTGGCTCCTCCGACCGCCGCCGACACCGGCGGTGGGCGAGGCGTACTACGAACAGGGTGAGCTGCATCGACTGCGGGGCGAGTTCGCCGCCGCGGACGCGGCGTACCGCGAAGGCAGCCGCTGGGGTCGCCGGCCGGAGCCAGGTCTGGCGCTCCTCCTGCTCGCACGCGGTCGGGCCGATGCGGCACGGACGATGATCGAGCGAGCACTCGATGAAGCGGCCGACGACATCGCGCGCGTCAAGGTGCTGCCGGCGCTGGCTGAGATCGCGCTCGCGATGGGGGATCGAGGCCGGGCACGTGATGCGGTCGCCTCGCTGGCGGCGTCGCAGGAAGCGCGACCCGCCCCGCTCCTCGAGGCGACCCTTGCGCGGCTCGACGCCGAAGTCCTGATCGCGGACGGTGACGGCAAAGCCGCCCTCGCTCGACTCCGGACCGCCGAGACGATCTGGCAGGAGCTCGACGCGCCGTACGACCTCGCAAGGGTCAGGGCGGCGCTCGGCCAGGTGCTGCTGGCCCTCGGCGATGGCGATGGCGCAGCACTCGACTTCGATGCTGCCTTGCGGACGTTCCGAGATCTCGGTGCTGAGCCGGACATCCACCGAGTGGAACGGATCGCCGACCGCGGGGCCAGTCTGCCGGGCGGCCTATCGGCCCGCGAGGTCGAGGTGTTGCGGATGGTGGCCGCCGGGCAGACCAATCGGGCGATCGCAGCCGAGCTGGGACTCAGCGAGCGGACCATCGATCGTCACGTGAGCAACATCTTCACCAAGCTCGCGGTCTCGTCGCGCGCGTCCGCGACGGCGTTCGCCGTCGAACACGACCTCGCCTGACGCCGTCGACCGGCCGCGAGGTACCCATCGGACCTCGACGCGCGGTTTGGGTAGTTCCACGGATGCGCGCGCGACCGCACACGACCTAGCGTCGATGGAGGCGATCGGCACTCCGCTGATCGCCTCCGAGATCCGACGAGGTGTGTCATGACCAACGAATACGAGACTCGCACGGGGACCGTGATCATCGGTGCCGGCCAGACCGGACTTGCTGCGGCCTATCACCTGGCGAAGCGTGGCCTGCCGTTCCTGATCCTTGATGCGGACGAGCGCGTCGGCGACCACTGGCGGAACCACTGGGACTCGCTGCGGCTCTTCAGCCCGGCGAAGGTCGACGGTCTGCCCGGTATGGCCTTCCCCGCATCTCCGTTCCACTTTCCCTCGGGCCGGGAGATGGGCGGATACCTCGAGGCATATGCGCATCGATTCGGGTTCCCGATCGAGAGCGCTACGACCGTCGAGCACGTGAGCCTGGCCGAGGACGGGTCGTTCGAGATCGCGGCCGGTTCGCGGCGCATCAGGGCCGATCAGGTCATCGTGGCGACCGGCGCCTTCCGCGAGCCGCGGGTGCCAGCGATCGCGGACTCGCTCGACGCGTCGATCCGTCAGCTCCATTCGACCGAGTACCGGAACCCGTCCCAGCTCCGGGACGGACCGGTCCTCGTGGTCGGCCTCAGCCATTCGGGCGCCGACATCGCAGTCGAGCTGTCGCAGACGCGTCCGACCTACCTGTCCGGCACGGCGGCGGGCCAATTCCCGATCAACGTCACCGATACGAAGCGATCGCTGCTGGGCTGGCTCGTCGTGCGCTTCCTGGCAACCCGCGTCTTCACGCTGGGCACGCCCATGGGGCGTCGGATGGCCCCGCACATCAGAAAGGGCGGCGCCCCACTGCTGCGCGTCCGGAGCGGTGACCTGCAGGCGGCTGGCGTGATCCGATACGACGCCAGGACGACAGGTGTCGCGGATGGCAAGCCGATGCTGGCGGACGGTCGGGTGCTCGATGTCGCCAACGTGATCTGGGCGACCGGTTTCCGGCCGGACTACGGGCTCATCGACGTGCCCGGCTTCGTCGGCGAGGATGGGTGGCCGGTCGGTCCCCGGGGCGTCTCGACCGCGGCCGCGGGCCTCTATTTCCTCGGCATCCCGTTCCAGTGGGCGTTCGGGTCGATGAATGTGTTCGGCGCCGGGCGCGACGCGCGCTTCGTCGTCGACCGGATCGCCGAGCGCGTGACGGAGCGGCACCCGAAAGCCGTGCTGGGCACGGTGCCGGCCTAGCCGATGTCAACCGGGGAGGTCGCGCTCCTCGGGGCCGACGTAGTTGACGTCCGGCCGGATGAGCCGGTTGTTGGCAGCCTGCTCGAGGGCGTGGGCCGTCCAACCGGCATGGCGGGCCAACGAGAACGTCGCCGGGAAGAGGTCAGGGGCGAGCCCGACGCCCATGAGCACCGGCGCCGCGTAGTACTCGACGTTCGTGCGAAGCGGACGCTCCGGGTGCTTCTCGGCGAGGACGCGGAGCGCGACGTCCTCGACCTCGATCGCCATCTGGAGCCAATCGGGCTTGTGCTCCATACCCTCGGCGACCTTGCGGAGCGCGGCAGCGCGAGGATCGTAGGCGCGGTACACCCGGTGACCGAAGCCCATCAGCCGCTCGCCCCGCGCCAGCGCGCCCCGCACCCACTCCTCGGCATGCTCGACGGAGCCGACCTTCGCGAGCTGGTCGACCACCTCGGTCGGGGCGCCGCCGTGGAGCGGACCTTTCATCGTCCCGATCGCCCCGACGACCGCCGATGCGACGTCGGAGCGGGTCGAGGTGATGACCCGGGCCGTGAAGGTCGATGCATTGAAGCCGTGCTCCGCGCCGACGATGAAGTACGCGTCCAGCGCTCGGGCGGTCCCTGGATCGGGACGCTCTCCGGTGAGCTGATACAGGAATCCGGTCGTCAGATCCAGCGTCGGGTCCGGTTCGACCGGCTCGTTCCCTGATCGCAGCCGCGCGAAGGCCGCCAACGCCGATGGTGAGAACGCCGTCAGCGCCCGTGCCTGCTCGACGGTCGGTGGCCACGGCAGGTCCTGGGTCGAACCCCACGCGGACACAGCGGTCCGCAGCGCGTCCATCGGCTTGGCGTTCGACGGGACCGCCCGGAGGACGGACATGACCGGCGGCGGGATCGCTGCGGTCGGTAGTCGGTGCGAGGCATCCCACTCGCCCGTCCAGAGCAGGTTCGCGACCGCCGCGTACGTGCCGCGTTCCACGAGGTCGCCGATGCGGTAGCCGCGATACAGCAGCCGCCCCGCGGCACCATCGATGTACGAGAGGCTCGTCTCGCCGGCGACGACGCCTTCGAGCCCAGGGGAATAGGGCCGCGCGACGGGAGGCGTCGGTTCGGGCGGCGCGTCAGCCGGGGGCGAGTCCGTCAACCGCGATCCTCCACTGCGCCGATCACCGATCGGACCAGGATCGACCCGAGCGTCGCCACGACGATCGCGGCGATGAGTCCGTTGGTCGGGCCGAAACCGAGCTGTTGAGCGAGCCAGCCACCCACGACGCCACCGACGATGCCGATGACGATATTGGGGAGACAGCCACGCGCCGTGCGACCGCCCACGACCGCCCCGGACAGGGCACCGGCGATGAGGCCGACGACGATCCAGCCCAGAAGGCCGAGGTCAGGCACCCTCCGAGTATCCCACGGTGGGACGCTTCGGATCGCCGGCCGCCTCGCCGAGGAACGTTTCGACCACCTCGATCAGGGCGTCGGGATGGGTGTGATGGGCAGCGTGCCGTGCACCCGGGATGACCGCCACGACGCCGTTCGAGAGCCGGTCGTCGAGCGCGGCCGTCGCGTGCGCGAACTCCGGCTTGCTGTCGCCCCCGAGGACCTGAAGCACAGGTTGCCGGACCTGTCCAAGAGCATCGAGGCCAGCGGCGAGCGAGCGGCCCTCGGCGAGGAGCTCGCGCGGGATCGTTTGCGCCGCGCCGACCCGCAACGGCCAGATCGGGTCCGATCGGTATGCAGCGATCGCCGCGTCGTCCATGCCGACCACCCGGCGCAGGAACGTCTCAAGCAGCAGAGCGTGCTGGCCGGCTCGATCCAGGTCCGCCAGCTCATCGGCGAGGTCGGCGTCGCCGTAGTCGACGCCGGGTGGCGTCGGAGCGCCCTCGTAGCAGACGACCGCGCCGATCGCATCGGTGAGCAGCGCCGCTCCGAGCGCACATCGCCCGCCGTAGGAGTGGCCGATCACCGCGACCGCACGACCCGTCTCGGTGGCGACCGCTTCGGCCACGGCCGCGACATCCCCGAATTCGCGCTCGATCGCGTAGGGCTCGGTGTCGCCGGAGCCGCCGCGCCCGCGCCGATCGATGGCGTGAACGGCGTATCGATCGGCCAGCCGAGGGCCGATCACCCGGAACGTCGTGTGGTCGGCGGCAGCGCCGTGTACGAGGAGGAGCGCCGGCCGGTCCGCGCTCTCAGCCGTCGCGCCGCTGGCGAACACCGCGATCGGCGTCCCGTCGGCCGACCGCACGACGCGGGACGGCGCGTTCAGCTCGGACGCCATCGATACAGCACGTCCGGCTGGCGTTCCTCGTTCCCGGAGCCATCACCGAACGCGACCGCCTCGAAGCCGTTGCGCTCGTAGAAGCGACGTGCTCGGTCGTTGGCGGCAAAGCAGTACAGGTCAAGACCGTCGGGCCGCCGGCGCTTCGCCAGCTCGAGGAGCGCGCGGCCGACGCCTCGCCCGATCCGATCCGGGCGGACATACAGCTGCTCGACCATCGTGTCGGAGAGTCCGAGCAGGGCGATGACCGAGTCGCCGTTCGACGGGTCGGTCGCGACCCAGTCCTCGGCCTCGACCAGGAGCTCCTCACGCACCCAGCGACGGACATCCTCGTCCGGATGCGCCGGCTCGAAATCGAAGGTCGCCCGCCACGAGGACAGCCACACATCGGCGATCCGCGCGGCGTCCTCGACGGTCGCCGGCCGGATCTCGATCGCCGGCCGGACCGGTGTCACTGCGGGAGCTGGGCGGCGGCAGCCTCGTCGAGGATCCAGGTCGCCCCGTCACGGATCGCCAGCTGCGCGGGCAGCAGGCGCGGGTCGGGCGGTTCGCGGAACAGGCGGCCGACGATGTCCGCCTTCGACTGGCCGAGCACCACCGCGAGGACACGACCTGCCACCTGGACCGTCGCTGGATTCATCGTGACTCGCGCCACGTGCGGCTCGATGTGGGTCGGCGCCGGGATCGCGAGTGCCCATCGATCCGAGTCGAACGCGTCGGATCCCGGGAAGACCGAGAGCAGGTGCCCATCGCCTCCGATCCCGACGAACATCAGGTCGAAGACCGGCCAGCCGTCGGTATCGGGCACTCGGGCCGCGCGAAGCTCGTCCGCGATCTGGGTCGCGCACCAGTCCGCACCCCGGCCGCCGCCGATGGCCTGTCCCGTCGGGAACGGATGGACATTCTCCGCGGGCACGCGGACCCGCCCGCGGTCGTCGTCGGAATGGACGGACTCGTACGCCCCGACCTCGACGAGGGTGTCGAGGAACGCGTTCGTGTTCGAGAGTGGGTGGTCGGGCGGGACGAACCGCTCGTCGCCCCACCAGGTGTGGACCTTCGACCAGGGCACTGCGTCCGGTCCCATGGCGACGAGCGCGTTGTAGACGCCGATCGGCGTCGAGCCCCCGGTCGTCGCCCAATCGGCGCGATCGCGTTCCATCACGGCTGCGCTCAGGGTCTCGGCCACGACATCCGCAGCACGCTGGGCCGCGGTCTCCGGATCCGCGACGACGACGATCTCCGGGCGAATCACGTCGACCGGTGGCCGTGCGGGTGGGCGCCGGTTAGCTTCGCCGCCATCTGCAGGGTCCCGTATGAAACCCGGTCCCGGTCGACCGCCTCGATGGATTCGGCAAGGAGGTCGACGTCGCCGCGCCGCGCCGCGAGGAAATGGCGGTCAAGCGCTTCCACCCCGTCGATCCAGACCCGGACGTGGACGGTCTCGGCTTCGGCGGTGACGTCGGCACGCAATTCGGAGCCGCGGCGATCGCAGAGCAGCTCGACGCGAAGGGTCGTCCCGGACGGCATGTCGGAATGGATCGGCCGGATGACGACGGCAACCTCGGAGCGGCCGTCCGCGAGCGACGCGGTCATCCCGCGGTGCATCGGCGAGGCGCTTCCTGGCTTTGGCTTCACCGCCTTTGCTGGACTGGTCGCCTCCGCCAGCGGCTTGACGACATGCATCCCGAGCCGCGAGGCGAGCCAGGCGACGTGGTAGACGGGCTTGACGATGTTGGTGGACCCAGGCGAGCCCGCGTCGTCGTGTGTGCCGTACGTCACGGAGATCCGCCGCACGTAGCGCAGGTACGGCAGGTAGTCCGGGTCGTCGAAGATCGAGGCGATCGCTTCGCGCCAGCGAGACTGGCGCATCATCGCGAAGTCGCTCACGGCGATCCCCGTCGTTTCTGCGCACGTCGCCATCTCGGCGAGGCGAGCGAGACCGTCGCCACTCCATGTCGAGCCGTCGACGACCAACCGGTCGCAGGCCGAGAACAGCTCGTTCGTCGCCTTCGTGGCGAACGGCGGCTCGCCGGGCCACCAGATCGTGACCGGCAGGTCGTGGATGATCAGCGGCGTGACCAGCGCGACGAGGTGACGCCCGGACTCGCCCCCGGCGATGAGATGGATCGTCTCCGCACAGGTCTCCGGGGCGTCGGCGACGGGCATCACGCAGTGCGCCTCGATCCGGGCGTCGAGCCAGGACGGTCCGTCCGGGTCCGCCGGCTGGACGACGATCGTGCGCGACGGGTGAAGACCGGTCAGCGCCTGGATCGTGGCAGCTCCCCGTTCCGCGATCTCAGGACGGCGCGCGATCACGACAAGGTTCATCACGTTCGTCCGGGCCGCGATATGGCGGCCCGTCTCACCCTCGACCTCCGTCGTCAGGTCCTGACGCGCCCAGATCCGCGAAAGCTCCTTCTCGATGTCGGGGATGGTCCGAGCGCGCGCCGCCCAGCGCAGCACCGGCTGGTTGAGGGCGATGACGTCGGTCGCCATCAGATGCGCCTCCACCGCCGGCCCTCACGGGCTACCAGCTCATCCGCCTCGGGAGGGCCCCACGTTCCGGCGTCGTAGTTCGGGAAATCGGGGGCCGGGCCGTTCGCCCACGCGTCGATGAACGGATCGACGAGGCTCCATGCCTCCTCGACCTCGTCGGCGCGGGTGAACAGCGATGCGTCGCCCTGGAGTCCGTCGAGGATGAGCGTCTCGTAGGCGTCCGGCGTGTCGACGTTGAACGACGACCCATACGTGAAGTCCATCGTGACCGATCGGACGTCGAGCCCGAGACCCGGCACCTTCGCGCCGAACCGCAGCATGATCCCCTCGTCCGGTTGGATGCGGATCGCCAGGAGGTTGGCGTCGGGCTCGGACGCCGTCGTGTGCTTGAACAGGTGATGCGGGACCGCCCGGAACTGGATCGCGATCTCGGTCGCGCGCTTCGGGAGACGCTTACCGGTCCGGACGTAGAACGGCACGCCCGACCAGCGCCAGTCATCGATGTTGAGGCGGGCGGCCACGAAGGTCTCGGTCTCCGACTTCGGGTCGACCTCGTCCTCGGCGCGGTACGCCTTGACCTGCTCGCCACTGACCCAGCCGGCGCTGTACTGGCCGCGGACGACGTCGTCGAGCGGATCGGCCGGATGGGTCCCGATCGCCCGGAGCACCTTGACCTTCTCGTCGCGGAGCGCATCTGCCTCGAACGTGGCCGGTGGCTCCATCGCCACCAGGCTCACCAGCTGCAGGAGGTGGTTCTGGAGGACGTCGCGGACGGCGCCGGTCTCCTCGTAGAACGCGCCGCGATTCTCGATGCCGATCGATTCCGCCACGGTGATCTGCACGTGATCGACGTAGCGCCGGTTCCACAACGGCTCGAAGATCCCATTCCCGAACCGGAAGACCAGCAGGTTCCTGACGGTCTCCTTGCCGAGGTAGTGGTCGATGCGGTAGACCTGCGACTCGCGGAAGACCTTGCCGACCTCGCGGTTCAGTCGCTTCGCCGAATCGAGGTCGTGCCCGAACGGCTTCTCGATGACGATCCGCCGCCAGCCGCCGTCGTGGCGCTCATGATCGAGGCCGACCCGACCGAGCTCGCCGACGATCTCGGCGAACTGGGAGGGCTGGGTGGCGAGGTAGTAGAGCCGGTTGCCGCGGGTGCCCTCGGCCTGATCCAGCTCGTCGAGCCGCTTCGCGAGCGTGTCGAAGCCCTTCGGATCGTCGAAATCGAGACGTTGGTACCGGATCCGATGACTGAACGAGCGCCATGCCGCCTCGTCGAGTGGCAACACCCGGCTGTACTGCTCGAGCGCCTTGTGGACCTCCGTCCGGAACGACTCGTCGTCGTACGGTCGCCGTCCCAGCGCCAACAGCACGAACTCGTGCGGCAGGAGGTTCGTCCGCCACAGGTGGTAGACCGCCGGGATGACCTTGCGATGGGCGAGATCGCCGGTCGCGCCGAACAGGGTGAGGATCGAGGGGTCCGGTACCCGCTCGAGACGCAGTCCCTCGCGCAGGACGTTGTCCGCCGGGCGTGCCTTGGAGGGTCGCTTGGCCGACTTGCCCTCGCGCGATTCGCGCAGCTCGCGCATCGTCCGCGGCGCCTCCTTGGCGCGCGGCGCGGGTCGAGCGGGGATGGGCTGGTCGGACGGTGCCTCGGTCGGCGTCTCGGGCGGCGCGGGTCGGGTCGGCGTCTTGGTCCCCGCCATGACCGCTACTCCGTCTTCACCGCGTGGCCGCCGAACTCGTTCCGCAACGCGGCGAGGACCTTCGCCCCATACGAGTCCGCCTGGCGGGAGCGGAAACGGGTCAGGAGTGAGAGCGTGATGACCGGTGCCGGGACGTCATGATCGATGGCCTCCTGCACGGTCCAGCGTCCCTCGCCTGAATCCTCGACGTAGCCCTGGATGTGCTCGAGGTCCTGCCCGTTCGCCTTGAACGCCCGGCCGGCGAGCTCGAGCAGCCACGAGCGGACCACCGACCCCTGCATCCACAGCTCCGAGACCGCCCCGAGGTCGAGGTCGTAGTCGCTCGCGTGCATGATCTCGAAGCCTTCGGCGTACGCCTGCATCAGGCCGTACTCGATGCCGTTGTGGACCATCTTCACGTAGTGCCCGGCGCCCGGTCCGCCGACATGGAGGTAGCCGTCCTCCGGCGCGAGGGTCGTGAAGATGGGCACGAGCGGGTCGACCGCTGCAGCATCGCCCCCGACCATCAGGCAGAAGCCGACCTTCAGCCCCCAGATCCCTCCCGACACCCCGGCATCGACATACTGGATGCCCTTCGCCTTGAGCTCTGCGTAGCGGCGGACGTCGTCGTGGAAGTTCGTGTTCCCACCGTCGACGATCGTATCGCCGGGCTCGAGGTGCTCGAGCAGCTCGTCGATCTGCGCCTCCGTGGCATCGCCCGCCGGGACCATCACCCAGACCGCCCGCGGCTTCTCCAGCGAGGCGACGAGGTCGGCGATCGAGAAGAACGCCTTGGCGCCTTCGCCTTCCCCCTCGATCTCCTTGGACTTCTCTGGCGTCCGGTTGTAGACGTGGATCTCGTGCCCGTCGCGCACGAGCCGCCGGACCATGTTGGCGCCCATCCGACCGAGACCGATGAAGCCGAGGCGCATGGGGTTCAGCCCTCCGTGATGGTGGCGAGCGCGGCGTCCAATGCCCGCTCCAGGGCGGCCAGCGCGGCGTCGGGATCGGCACCGAGATGGACGCGCATGATGGGCAGGTCGTGCGAGGCGATGGCGGCGTGGTCGCCATCGGCCTGCGCATCGATCAGTCGACCGAAGGTGTACGGCCACCCCGGGATCTGGCGATCCTCCGGATGGTCAGCGGTGAATTGCAGGAACCAGCCGGTCGCTGGTCCGCCCTTGTGCAGCTGGCCGGTCGAGTGGAGGAAGCGCGGCCCGTAGCCGGCCGTCGTCGCGTTCCGCGTCGCGTCGCGCAGGCGCCCGCGGATGCGCGACATCGCCTCGTCGCGAGCCGGAGTCGGGGCGATGAACGCCTGGAGGGCGAGGTAGGCGTTCGGCTTCCGGCGTGCCAGGTGGTCCCGCAGCTGGCCGGTGAGATCGGCGCCGTCGGTCCGGACGGACGGCACGTTCGAGGTCATCGGCTCGCCGCGTTCGGCCTTCTCGAGGACGTCGCGCGTGAGTTGCTTCGCCTCCTCGACGTTCGGCTGATCGAACGGATCGATGCCGAGGACGATCCCGGCGATCGCCACGGCGACTTCCCAGCGGACGAACTCGCCGGCAAGGTCGATCGGGTCGGCGACGGAGATCCGGATCACGGGATGGCCGGCCGCCTCGAGCGCGTCGGCGAGCGCGTCGCGTCCCCCGTCGGTGCCCTCCTCGAGCGACATGCGGACGAATGCGCGGTCATCGCCGTATGACGCGGGGGTGCCCAGCGGCTCGAGGTCGATCGGGACGATCCCGACCCCATGCTTTCCGGTGCTCTCCGCGAGCAGCTGCTCGGCCCACGCGCCGAACGACGAGATCTCGTCGTCGGCGAGGAACGTGAGCTTGTCGCGGCCGTCGCGGGCCAGGGTCCCGATGGCGAGACCGAGCGAGACGCCGGGGTTCGCGGCCGGATCGGGCTCACGGCAGGCCGCGAGCATCGCGGTCGCCGACTCGATGAGCGGATCCAGGTCGATCCCGATGAGCGATGCCGGGACGAGCCCGACATAGGTCAGCGCGCTGTACCGGCCGCCGACGTTCGGATCGTTCAGGAAGATCTCGCGGAACTCGTCGTGGTGGGCGATGGCCTTGGCGTTACCCGGGTCGGTGATCGCGACGAACGCCTCGCCAGGCCGGTCATAAGCGTGATGCTTGACGTGGTCGAGTCGCTCGACGAGGCGATGCCACGCGTCCGCGAGGAATGCGTTCGGCTCGACCGTCGTGCCCGATTTGCTCGCAATGATCATCAGCGTCTGCAGCGGATCGAGATCGTCCAGGACCGCCGCGACCGCAGCGGGATCGGTCGAGTCGAGGATCCGAAGGTCGAGATAGCCCTCGCTGGCGCCGAACGTCCGGTGGAGGACGTCCGGGGCGAGGCTGCTGCCGCCCATACCGGCGACCACCGCCGTGGTAAAGCCCGCATCGACGATGCCATCCCCGAATCCTTCGAGCGCCGGGATGTCGTCGGATGCGTCGGCCGGGGCATCAAGCCAGCCGAGCCGCTCGGAGATCGCGCGACCGATCTCGGCGTCCGTCGACCACAACGACACGTCCCTGTCGAACAGTCGGCGCGCCCACTCACCGTCTCGTGCCTGATCGACGGCAGCGCGATAGGCGGCCTCCGCCGCCCCCAACGCGAGGTCTGGCAACTGGACTGCGGACGAGACTGGGTCGGTCATCGTGGCCTCTGAAGCATAGTCGGGGACCTGCATGGTACGTCTCCACGCCCTCGGGATCGGTGCGTCACACTGCTTGCGATGCGGGGGAGATGGCTCGCTGTCTGGGCGATCGCGTCGGTGGTGCTGGCGTGCTCACCGGCACCCTCGCCGACCCCCTCGTCACCCCCTCCAGTCATCCCGGCGGATGTCGTTCCCTGGCCCGACATCGTGTGGACGCCGGCCGATGGCGTCGCATCGGCGGATCCCGGCGATGGAGAACAAGCGGTCGCCGTGACGGTCGGCCCCCAAGGGTTCGTGGCCGTCGGATACCGGGACGAAGGCGACGTGCGAAACGGGCTCGCGTGGTTCTCGCCCGATGGCAGGACATGGACGCGCGTCGGGGCGGACAAGGTCTTCGATGGCGTCGAGATGCTCGACGTCACGCCCGGGCCCAGCGGTTTCGTGGCCCTCGGCATGGTCACGGATGCGGTCGGCGATCGTCCGCATGCCGTGTTCCTTCGTTCCGCCGATGGTCGCACCTGGCAGCGCGTGCCCGGCGTGCGTGGCGCCGACACGACCTACCCGTCGTCGCTGATGAGTGGGGAGAAGGGCATCGTCGCGATGGGCATCGATGACGAGGGCAAGATCGTCGTCTGGCACTCGACCGACGGGCGCACGTTCGACCGAGGCACGCTCAAGGACCCGACGCTCGGCGAGCTGACCGACCCGCATGCGTCGCCGGAGGGATACGTCGCACTCGGGTCCGAGAATGCGCCACCGGTGCTGCTGCTGTCGCAGGACGCGATGACCTGGACCCATGACCCCATCGATCCGGCCCCACAGACCGTCGCGACACGCCTTGTGCCGATCGACCATGGCTATGTCGTGCAGGGTCTATGGGATCCCGGCTGCGACGAGACGGCGGTCGACTGCGAGCAGCGGCCGATCGGTTGGTGGTCGGCCGACGGGAAGGCCTGGACCCGGCTGCCTGACAAGGACACGCCGATAGGGAACGGAGCCTCCATCGTGGTCCCGGCTGGCGATCACGGGGTCATCGCCATCGACGGTGCGAGCGCTTGGGCCAGCCCGAACGGCTGGGGCTGGCAGCCGCTGCCCGAGCCGAGTGACGGCTCGATGGTCGTGTTCGATGCCGTCGTCGCCGGCGACACGATCGTCGCTGTCGGAGCGGTCTCCGCCGAGGACGGCAGGGGGCGGAGCGCGATCCTCGTCGCCGCGCCGCCGGACATGACGCCCGACGTCGGGTCGTCGGGCCCGGGCTCGGCCTCGCCGTCCGTTCCGCCAGCTTCCGACGCTGCGCCGAGCGCAGGCGTCGGCTAGTCGATCTCGGCGGGGCCCTCGATCTCGGCGGGGCCCTCGATCTCGGCGGCTTCGATCGCGAGGACCTTCTTC
>Ga0070674_100000864_pt1 | contig 15750 bp, 13 predicted proteins | sample KBSM33metaG_FD_65344 | JGI IMG/M metagenome (GOLD analysis project Ga0070674, IMG submission 65344) | Miscanthus rhizosphere microbial communities from Kellogg Biological Station, Michigan, USA - KBS M3-3 metaG | ecosystem: Host-associated > Plants > Roots > Rhizosphere > Soil ... | reverse complement strand
GCGCGCTATGTCTTCGTCAACGAGCCGGCGTACCCGCCGGCGCTTGCGGCGATCGAGGATGCGCCGCCGTGCCTGATCCTGCTCGGCGATGAGTCGCGACTGCCTCTGCCGTGCATCGGCATCGTCGGCGCGCGCAATGCATCCGGCAACGGACAGAAGCTGGCGCGCGATCTGGCGCAGGGGTTGGCGGCGGCGGGCTGGTGCGTGGTGTCGGGCCTCGCGCGCGGGATCGATGGGGCGGCGCATCAGGGCGCCCTCGCCGCCGGACCGGGCAAGGCGGGGACCATCGCCGTGGTCGCGGGCGGCGTCGACAATATCTATCCGCAGGAGAACGCCGGCCTGCGCGAGCGCATCCTGGAGAGCGGCCTGGTGGTCTCCGAAATGCCGCCGGGATTCAAGCCGCGCGACATCCATTTTCCGCGCCGCAACCGGATCATCTCCGGACTCTCCAAGGGGGTCGTGGTGGTGGAGGCGGCGCTGCGTTCCGGCTCGCTCATCACGGCCCGGATGGCGGGCGAACAGGGGCGCGAAGTGATGGCGGTTCCAGGCTCGCCGCTCGATCCAAGATGCCGCGGCACCAACCGCCTGATCCGGGAAGGAGCCGCCCTGATCGAGGACGCGGAGCAGATTCTGGAAGTCCTGAGCGGCCTGCGACACCAATCTATCGAGATCGAGCAGCCCCTGAGCGAGATCGATCAACCCATTGAATTTGCGGCAGATAGCGATGTCGATAAAACCCGCCGCGACGTGCTCGGCCGGCTGGGGCCCAGCCCTATCGCGGTTGACGAATTGCTCCGACAGTGCCAATCCTCACCGCCCGTTATTGGGCAGGTGCTCCTCGAACTCGACCTCGCGGGTCGCCTGGAGCGCCATCCCGGCAATCGCGTCTCACTGTTGGCCGCTCCCTGAACGCAGGTTTGGGGCGCTGCTGGTGGCGGCTGCCGGAGCCCCAAAATGACATTAGAGAGCCGCAAGACGCAGATGAAAGTCGTCGTTGTCGAATCCCCGGCCAAAGCCAAGACCATCAATAAGTACCTAGGGAGCGACTACCGCGTGCTGGCCTCGTTCGGCCATGTGCGCGACCTGCCGTCCAAGGACGGGTCGGTGCAGCCGGAGAACGACTTCGCCATGAACTGGGAAGTCGAGGGCCGCGGCCAGAAGCAGCTCAAGGAAATCGCCGACGCGGTCAAGGACGCCGACAAGCTGATCCTGGCGACCGACCCGGATCGGGAGGGCGAGGCGATCTCCTGGCACATCATCGAGGCGCTGAAGGCCAAGCGCGGCCTGGGCAAGGTGCCGTTCGAGCGGGTCGCCTTCAACGAGATCACCAAGCGCGCCGTCCTCGACGCCATCAACAACCCGCGCAAGATCGACCAGGAGCTGGTCGACGCCTACCTGGCGCGGCGGGCGCTCGACTACCTGGTCGGCTTCACCCTGTCGCCGGTGCTGTGGCGCAAGCTGCCGGGCAGCCGCTCGGCCGGCCGCGTGCAGTCAGTGGCGCTGCGCATCATCTGCGAGCGCGAGGCCGAGATCGAGGTGTTCAAGCCGCGGGAATACTGGACGATCGAGGCCGACTTCACCGGGCCCGACGGCAGCAATTTCACCGCGCGCCTGACCCACGTCGACGGCAAGAAGCTCGACAAGTTCGACCTGGCCGACGAGGCAGCGGCGCACGCGGCCGCGGCCAAGGTGCGCGCCGGCGCGCCGTTCAAGGTCGCGGAGGTCGAGCGCAAGCAGGTCAAGCGCCACCCCTTCCCGCCCTTCACCACCTCGACCCTGCAGCAGGAAGCCTCGCGCAAGCTTGGCTTCGGCGCCAGCCACACCATGCGGATCGCGCAGCGGCTGTACGAGGGCGTCGATATCGACGGCGAGACTATCGGCATCATCACATACATGCGCACCGACGGCGTTACGCTCGCGCAGGATGCGATCGAGGCCAGCCGCAAGCTGATCGCCGAGCAATTCGGCAAGGAGTTCCTGCCGGATTCGCCGCGCATCTATAAGAGCACCGCGAAGAACGCGCAGGAAGCGCACGAGGCGATCCGCCCGACCGACCTGTTCCGCCGGCCTGACAAGATCCGCCGCCTTCTGCGCGACGACGAGGCCGCGCTCTATGATCTGGTCTGGAAGCGCACGGTCGCGAGCCAGATGGAAAGCGCCGAGCTGGACCAGGTGGCGATCGACATCGCCGCCGCCGACGGCAGGACCATGCTGCGCACCACCGGCTCGGTGGTGAAGTTCGCCGGCTTCCTGTCGGTCTACCAGGAGGACCGCGACGAGCCCGCCGAGGATGACGACAGCGGCCGGCGCCTGCCCGACCTCAAGGCGAACGACAACGTCAAGGCCGGCGAGGTCAAGCCGGAGCAGCACTTTACCCAGCCGCCGCCGCGCTTCAGCGAAGCCAGCCTGATCAAGCGGCTGGAAGAGCTCGGCATCGGACGGCCTTCCACCTACACCTCGATCCTGCAGACGCTCGAGGACCGCAACTATGTGCGCCTGGAGAAGAAGCGCCTGATCCCGGAGGATCGCGGCCGCGTGGTGACCGCGTTCCTCACCAACTTCTTCGACCGCTATGTGCAGTACGGCTTCACCGCCGATCTCGAGGAGAAGCTGGACGACATCTCCGGCGGACGCGCGGCGTGGAAGGACGTGCTGCGCGACTTCTGGATGGATTTCAGCCGCCTGCACCAGCCGGCCAACGACCAGGACGGTTCCATGCCGTCGATGGACGATGCGGTCAGCTTCCTCGATTCCGGCATCGGCAAGCGCTCGACGGTCATCGACGTGCTGAACGAAAACCTGGCGCCGCATTTCTTCCCGCCGACCGAGGACGGCCGAGACACGCGCATTTGCCCGGCCTGCAAGAACGGCCAGCTCGGCATCAAGCTTGGCCGCACCGGCGCCTTCATCGGCTGCAGCAACTATCCGGAATGCCGCTACACCCGCCCGCTCGCGGTGGCGAACGGCGAAGACGAGCTGGTCGGTCCGCTCGAACTCGGCGTCGATCCGAAGAGCGGCAAGAAGGCGACGCTGCGCAAAGGCCCATACGGCCACTACGTGCAGCTGGACGAGGAAGGCGACGAGAAGCCGAAGCGCGTCTCGCTGCCGCGCGGCGTGACGCTGGACCAGGTGACGCTCGACCTCGCGCTCGGCCTGCTGTCGCTGCCGCGCGTGGTCGGTGATCATCCGGAAACGAAGAAGCCGATCATGGCCGGCATCGGCCGCTTCGGCCCGTACCTGCAGCATGACGGCAAATACAAGTCGATCCCCAAGGACGACGACGTGCTGGCCATCGGCCTCAACCGCGCCGTCGACCTGCTGGCGCAGGAGAGCAAGGGCCGCGGCCGCGGCGCCGCGCCGGGCAAGCCGGTCGGCAATCATCCGGAAGACAACCAGCCGGTCACGATGCATGACGGCCGCTACGGCCACTACGTGAAGTGGGGCAAGGTCAACGCCACCATCCCGAAGGACATCGCGCCGGACACCGTGACGCTCGAACAGGCTATCGGCCTGATTGCCGATCGCGTCGCCAAGGGCGGCGGTGGCGGGCGGTTCGGCAAGAAGGCTGCGAAGAAGCCGGCCAAGTCGGAGCTGAGCGAGGGCGCGCCGAAGGATGTGAAGCCGAAGGCGGCGAAGAAGGCTGCCAAGCCGAAAGCCGAGAAGAAGACTGCAGCGCCCAAGGCCGCCAAGAAAGCCGCGAAGAAGAGCGCCGAGTAGCTCTGCATCGCGCCGCTACGCGGCTTGTCCGGGATGACGGTCGAATGGAGGCACGATATGATGCCTCCGAACCTGGAGCCTGAGTCGCATGCCCCGCCCGCCTGCCAAGCCCACCGTGCAAATCGACAATGACCGCGTGCTGGTCACCGAGTGGCGGTTCGCGCCGGGGGCGGAGACCACTTGGCACCGGCACAGCTACGACTATGTCGTGGTGCCCATGACCACCGGCAAGCTGCAGATCGACGACGGCAAGACGCAGCGGTTCGCGGAACTGACGGCAGGGCAGTCGTATTATCGCCCGGTCGGGATCGAGCACAACGTCATCAACGCCAACGAGTACGAATTCACGTTTGTCGAAATCGAGTTCAAAGCACCCCAAGGCTGACAAGCCGCACGCGGACGACGGCGCGCCCTTGGACGACCGGGGAAAGCAGCGCGGTGCGAAGCATGTCCCCTTCCCCACCAAGGAACAGGTCCTCACCTTCATCCGCGAAAGCGAGGGGCCGGTCGGCAAGCGCGAGATCGCGCGCGCCTTCCACCTGAAAGGCGCGGACCGCATCCCGCTCAAGGCGCTGCTCAAGGAGCTGGAGAAGGAAGGCCAGGTCGACCGCGATCGCAAACAGCTGGCGGCGGCCGGCCAGTTGCCCGAGGTGACGGTCGTGCAGGTGATCGGCCCGGATGCCGATGGCGACCTGTGGGCGCGCCCGGTCGACCAGCGCCCAGACGACGCCGAGCCGAAGATCGTCATCATCGACGACAAGAAGATCGACCGGCCGCTCGCCGCCGGCGACCGCGTGCTGGTGTCGCTGAAGCAGACCGACGCCGACGTGTACGAGGCGCGCGCGATCCGGCGGCTCGAGAGTCGCGCGCAACGCGTGGTCGGATTGTTCGAGAAAGGCCGCGACGGATTCGGGCGCCTGACGCCTACCGACAAGCGCATCAAGACCGAGTTCTCGATCCATCCGCGCGACATCGGCACCGCGAGATCGGGCGACATCGTGATCGTCGAAGCGGAGCCGGCGCGACGCCTCGGCACGCCCAAGGCGCGCGTGGTGGAACGCATCGGCCGCGCCGACGAGCCGCGCTCCATCAGCCTCATCTCCATTGCCGAGCACCAGATCCCGTTCCAGTTCTCGCCCGCCGCGCTGACGCAGGCGAGGGAAGCCGGGCCGGCGACCCTCGGCAAGCGCACCGATCTGCGCCAGGTGCCGCTGGTCACGATCGACGGCGACGACGCGCGCGATTTCGACGATGCGGTGTTCGCCGAGCCCGACACCGATGCGAAGAACGAAGGCGGCTGGCGCCTGCTGGTGGCGATCGCCGACGTCGCGCACTATGTGCGCACCGGTGACGCGCTGGACAAGACGGCGCGCGAGCGTGGCAACTCGGCCTACTTCCCGGACCGCGTGGTGCCGATGCTGCCGGAGGAACTGTCCAACGGCTGGTGCTCGCTGAAGCCGAACGAGGACCGGCCCTGCATGGCGGTCGAGATCGTCATCGATGCCAAGGGCGACAAGCTGCGCCACCGTTTCATGCGCGGCCTGATGCGATCGCAGGCGCGCCTGACCTACGAGCAGGTGCAGGAGGCGCGCGACGGCAGGCCGAACGATTTCACGCGGCCGTTGCTGGAGCCGATCATAAAGCCGCTCTACGGCGCTTTCCGGGCGCTGCTGAAGGCACGCGAGGCGCGCGGCACGCTCGACCTCGACATCCCGGAGCGGCGCGTGTTCCTGGGCGAGGACGGCCATATCGAGCGCATCGTGCCGCGCAGCCGCCTCGACTCCCATCGCCTGATCGAGGAGTTCATGATCGCGGCCAATGTCGCGGCCGCGGAAGCGCTGGAGAAGCGTCACCGGCCTTGCATGTACCGCGTGCACGACCAGCCGGATCCGGTGCGGGTCGAGGCGTTGCGGCAATTCATCGAGGGTCTGGGATTCAAGCTGGCGCGCGGCCAGGTGATCCGGCCCAAGCATTTCACGCGCCTTCTGGAGCAGGCCAAGGGCACGCCCTATGAGGCGATGATCCACACCCTTACCCTGCGATCGCAAATGCCGGCGGTCTATTCGCCGGAGAATCTCGGCCACTTCGGATTGGCGTTGCAGCGCTATGCGCACTTCACCTCACCGATCCGGCGCTATTCCGACCTGCTGGTGCATCGTGCCCTCATTTCCGCCTACGACTTCGGCGAGGATGGCTTGCCGCCGGAGGCCGCCGCGACGTTCGAAGCAACCGGGCAGCACATCTCAGGGACCGAGCGGCGCGCCGCCGCGGCGGAGCGCGACGCCATCGACCGCTATGTCGCGCATTTCATGTCGGAGCGGGTGGGCGAGAATTTCGACGGGCGGATCAACGGCGTGGCGCGCTTCGGTTTGTTCGTGACGCTGAACGAGACCGGGGCGGACGGCCTGCTGCCGGTCGGCACTTTGCCGCAGGATTTCTACGACCACGACGAGCGGTCCCATGCCCTGGTCGGCCGGCGCAATGGCCGCGCCTTCCAGCTGGGGGCGCCGATCACGGTCCGCCTCGCGGCCGCCCAGCCGCTGACCGGCGGGTTAACCTTTGAACTGGTCGCCGGCGGGAGCGCTCACCAGGATGATCGGGCGGTCCGCAGGCTGGTGGGCGAAGATCGGCGCTCCGCCCCTCACCATTCGGCCAAGAAGGCATCAAAACGCTCTAAACCGGTGAAATCACGGCGAAAGGGCCGAAAGCGCCGGTAGTCGGCTGGCGGCGGCACCTACCATGAAGATCATGGGTCTGTCGTTTGACAGGCACTGGCATGACTCGCCGAATTTGATAGTGTAGCCGCGCTGTTAACGTGTTCTTGGCGGCTGCGGCTTAGCTTGGCTCAACTCATGGTCAGATTGATTCGAATGCCATCTTTTGATTTCGGTGGCCGCGCCCGTGGCGTGGCTCTGTTCGCGTTTCTCGGGTTCGCCGTTGCCGGCTGCGCCGGCAGCGGTTCCGACACCGACCCATCCGCCCTGTCCCACCAGATGTTCGAAGCCGGCTTCGAGGACATCGACGCTGTCTATATCGACAAGCCGGACATCGGCAGCCTGGCGCTGGCCGGCATGCAGCAGCTCAGCACCATCGATTCCGACCTGACCGCGCGCCGCAGCGGTGACAAGGTCGAGCTGCTGCTGAAGAACCAGATCGCCTACAGCCGGACCGTCGATGCCGACTACGACGCCGAGGATTGGGGCGACCTTACCGCCGACGTGCTGAGCGAGGCGACCGCGGATTCCGAGAAGATCAAGACCGCGCCGACCGAGAAGGTCTACGAGGCGATGTTCAGCGGCGTGGTCGGCAAGCTCGACCAGTTCTCGCGCTATGCCGGCGCTCAGAATGCGCGGGAGAACCGCGCCGCGCGCGACGGCTTCGGCGGCATCGGCGTGCGCATCTCGGTCGAGGACGACGAGGTGCGCGTCATCTCCGTCATGCACTATACGCCCGCCGAGCGCATGGGGCTCAGGAACGACGACATCATCACCGAGATCGACGGGCAGACCACCAAGGGCCTCAACCAGCAGCAGGTGGTGGACCGCCTGCGCGGACCGGTGGACAGCACGGTCGACATCACGATCCGGCGGGCCGAGGAGTCCGACCCGTTCGTCGTTTCGATCACCCGCGCCCACGTGGTGCCGGAGACCGTCAACTACCGGCGCGAAGGCAATGTCGGCTATTTCCGCATCTACAGCTTCAACTCCGAGACCGCCGAAAGCCTGAAGCGCGCGGTGGCGGACGCCGAGCAGGAAATCGGCCCGCGCCTCAGCGGCCTCATCATCGACCTGCGCGACAATCCCGGCGGGCTGCTGAACCAGTCTGTCGCGGTCTCCAACCTGTTCCTGACCGAGGGGCGCGTGGTCTCGACTCACGGCCGCCACCCGGACAGCCACCAGTATTTCGAGGCCAGCGGCGAGGACATCACCGACGGCAAGCCGATCGTGGTGCTGGTCGACGGCAACTCGGCCTCTGCGGCCGAGATCGTCGCGGCCGCGCTGCAGGACAATCGCCGCGCGGTGGTGGTCGGCAGCAACACCTATGGCAAGGGCACAGTGCAGACCGTCCTGCCGTTGCCGAACCAGGGCGAGATCACCCTGACCTGGGCCCGTTTCCATGCCCCCTCCGGCTATACGCTGCATCACCTCGGCGTGCTGCCCAGCGTCTGCACCTCGACCTATCGCAGCGCCGATGAAGTGATGCAGGACCTCAGTGCCGGCCGCCTGCCGATGGTGCCGACCGACCGCCGCAACATCGTGAAGCCGGACGACACCAAGGGCCTCGAAGCGCTGCGCAAGACCTGCCCGGCGCGCGAGCAGGAGAACCCGATCGACCTCGAGGTGGCGCTGCGCCTGGTCTCCGCGCCGGCGATGTTCGCAAGCGCCGTCCATCTGGCCGAGCCGCCGCAGCTGGGCCAGAACGAGCAAAGCGACGACGAGGACGCGCCGCTGCTCACGCAATGACCGCTGGCGGAGTGGTGCGGCCGGTCGATGCTGCCGGCCTGATCCTGCTGCGCGGTAAGCGCGAGGCCCCCGAAATCCTGCTGGGGCGGCGGCATTCCAAGACTGCCTTTCTGCCTGACATCTATGTCGTGCCCGGCGGGCGCGTCGATCCCTGCGATCATCTGCCGTCGGGTTTCCGCGAGCGGCTGCATCCGGCGGTCGCCAAGGCCCTTGGTCATGGCCGCCGGCCGCCGATCGCCTTCCTGCGGGCGGCGCTGCGCGAGCTGCACGAGGAGACCGGGCTCATCCTGGCGGGCGACGGCAGTGGCAAACCGGGCGCCACGGCGGTCTGGCAGGCCTATGGGCAAGCCGGCGGCGCGCCCGACTTCGGCGCGTTCGACTTCGTGCTGCGGGCCATTACGCCGGTGGGATCGCACCGGCGCTACAACACGCGCTTCTTCCTGGCCGACGGTGGAACGGCGACCGGCGACCTGCATGGCGACGGCGAGCTGGTCGACCTGCGCTGGTGGAAGATGGCGGAACTGGACCGGCTCAACATCGTCGATGTGACCTGGGCGCTGATCCGCCTTGCGCTGGCGCGTTGGCAGGCCCGCGTTCCGGTCGGGGTCGAGCCGGCTAAGCTATTGGTTTATCGTAGTGATTCTCTTGTCTTGCGCGTTCCAGCGGCACCGAGGCGGCGCGCCCGCGGCACCACTCGGGCTTGACTTTGGGCGTTCCGTGGCTATGGTGCGCCCACCTTTTTTGGCCCTATGGCACTGACGAGATTGAGAAATGGCTAAGTCCAACACGGTCCTGATCAAGCTGGTGAGCACGGCGGACACCGGCTACTACTACGTGACCAAGAAGAATCCGCGCACTTCGACCGAGAAGCTCGAGTTCAACAAGTACGATCCGGTGGCGCGCAAGCACGTCGCCTTCAAGGAATCGAAGATCAAGTAGCTTCTGACGGATCGCAGAGTTTCAAAGGGCGCTCGGCGTGGCCGCAGCGCCCTTTGTGTTTTCTGCTCTCAATCTGTCATCCCGGACAGGCCGCGACAGCGGCGTGATCCGGGACCCATGCGATAGCTCAGCGTCTCGGAATCATGGCATGGGTCCCGGCTCTCGCTACGCTCGGCCGGGATGACAGATGAGTGGGCGTTTCAGGGAGAGGGCCGCTAGGCCACCAGCAGCGCGCTGGGGTCGGCGCAGACCTGGTTGCGGCCGCCTTGCTTGGCGCGATAGAGGGCAGCGTCGGCGAGCTTGATGAGTTCTTCGCCCGGCATCGCCATCGTGGTCGAAGCAACGCCGATGCTGACCGTGACGGTGAGCTTGCCATCCGGCGCGTCGGCGACGTCCATCGGCGTCGAGCCGATCTTGTTGCACAGGCGCTCTGCGGCCTTCAGCGAGTTGTCGCCTTCGGTGTCGGGCAGCAGGATGACGAATTCCTCGCCGCCGAACCTGGCCACCATGTCGATGTTGCGCATGCATTGGGTGGCGCGCTGGGCGAACTGCTTCAGCACCTCGTCGCCGGCGGCATGGCCGTAGGTGTCGTTGACCGACTTGAAGCGGTCGAGATCGCACACCATCACCGACAGCGCTTTGCCGGTATCGCCGACGCGCTTCATCAGCCCTTCCATGTGACGTAGGGCATAGCGGCGGTTATAGACGCCGGTCAGCACATCCGTCAGCGCCATCGACAGGCTGCGCTCGTAGTTGGTGCGCAGGCGGTCCTGGTAGCGCCGGCGGCGCACCTGGATGCGCACGCGAGCCAGCAGCTCGTTGGCGTCGATCGGCTTCATCAGGTAGTCGCTGACGCCGATGTCGAGGCCCTTGACCAGGCGCGGCATCTCGAACTCATCGACGATCAACAGGATCGGGACCTGCCGCGTCTCGTCGGCGGAGCGCAAGTTGGAGCAGAGCCGAAGCCCGTCCTCCTGCCCGATCTGCAGGCCGGTGATGACGAGGTCGTAGCTGCCCTTGGCCGACTTCTGCATCGCGTCGGCGGAGTTGGCGGCGACCTCCACGGTGTCCTTGTCGGCCGCCAGGATGGTGGTGATGCGCTGGGCTGCCGGCGCAAAGCCTTCCACCAGCAGGACCTTGGCGCCGGTGTGATCCTCTTCCTCCGGCTCCGCTTCGGTCGACAGCACGTCGAAGGCGCCGGAGGTCTGCTCGCGCATGCGCCATTCGTCCATGATCATCTTCAGGCGGACGAGCGAGCGCACGCGCGCGAACAGCGCGAGGTCGTTGACAGGCTTGGTGAGGAAATCGTCGGCGCCGGCTTCCAGGCCGCGAACGCGGTCGGCCTGGTCGCTGAGCGCCGTCACCATGACGACGGGCAGGAAACGGGTGCGCGGATTGGCGCGGATGCGCTTGCACACCTCGAACCCGTCGAGCTCCGGCATCATGACGTCCAGGAGCACGATGTCCGGCGTCTGCTTTTCGATGAGGGCGAGCGCTTCCTTGCCGCTGCTCGCCGTCATCACTTCGAAGTATTCGGCCGCAAGCTTCGCTTCCAACAAGCGGACGTTCGCGGCGATATCGTCAACGACCAGGACCCGCGCCGACATGGACTACTCGAACCTACTGCAAGAAGCGGTCGACGGTTTCCAGGAATTGAACGACGGAGATCGGCTTGGCGATGTAGGCTTCGCAACCGCCTTCGCGGATCTTCTCTTCGTCGCCCTTCATCGCGAATGCCGTGACAGCAATGATGGGAATGGACTTGAGATTATCGTCTTCCTTGATCCACTTGGTGACTTCCAGACCGGAGACTTCCGGCAGCTGGATGTCCATCAGGATCAGGTCCGGCTTGTGCTGTCGCGCGAGCTTCAGCGCTTCCATGCCGTCCTTGGTCTGCAGGATGTTGTAGCCATGCGCCTGGATCAGATCGTGGAAGAGCTTCATGTTCAGCTCATTGTCCTCAACGATCAGGATCGTCTTCTCGGACGCACGTCGGCGCTTTTCCTCCGGCGTCATCTGTTGCCTCTCAAGCATTGGTCCTCCGGCCGGAAATTCCCCGGTGCAAATCGGCCAAATTGCTGGCGAACCCACCCAACCCCTACGACTCGATCACGCGGGCAAGCTTCACCCAACATATGCATAATTGGACATTGGTAAACAAATCGTTCAACTTGTCTTAACTCTTTTGGGCAGGTGCCCGAACCATGCCAGATGCCGTTCCGGAGCAGGCCCAATCCCAGCACGGCTTTTGCCGGGATTGCGGCGCTCGGCAGGCGCCTGGGGCCGCCGCAGCCGTCCGCTGCCCCAAATGCCGCTCCCCGCGCCTGGTCCGTCACAGCGAGCTTTTCGACCTCACCATAGCGCACATTGATTGCGATGCTTTTTACGCCGCAATCGAAAAACGGGACAACCCCGCCTTACGAGATAGGCCGCTTATCATAGGCGGCTCGACCCGCGGCGTCGTCTCAACCGCCTGTTATATCGCGCGAATTTCCGGCGTCCGGTCGGCCATGCCGATATTCCAGGCTAGGAAACTTTGCCCGGATGCCATCATCTTGCCGCCCAACATGGCGAAATATCAGAAGGCAGGCAAGGAAGTACGAGCCCTGATGCTCGAGTTGACCCCGCTGGTCGAGCCGCTGTCGATCGACGAAGCGTTCCTCGACCTCACCGGCACGGAGAAATTGCACAAGAGCAGCGCCGCCGAAAGCCTCGCGCGCCTGGCGCTGAAGATCGAGCGCGAGGTCGGCATCACGGTGTCGATCGGCCTCAGCCACAACAAGTTCCTGGCCAAGATCGCCTCCGACCTCAACAAGCCGCGCGGCTTCTCGGTTATCGGCAAGGCCGAGACCATTTCGTTTCTCGCCGACAAGCCGGTGCGCTTCGTGTGGGGCATCGGCCAGAAGACCAGCGACAGCCTGGCCAAGGATGGGCTGACCACGCTGGGGCAGATCCAGTCGATGGCGGAGCGCGACCTGGTCGCGCGCTACGGCAAGCTGGGCGCGCATCTGTGGCACCTGGCGCGCGGCCAGGACGAGCGCATCGTCGATCCGGAAGGCGAAACCAAGAGCGTGTCGGCGGAGACCACCTTCGACGTCGACATCGCCGCGTTCGACGCGCTTGCGCGCGAGCTGTGGCCGCTGTGCGAGAAAGTGTCCGAGCGTCTGAAGCGCGCCGGGTTCGCCGGCGGCAACGTGCATCTCAAGCTCAAGACCGCGGGCTTCCGCATCATCTCGCGCCAGATGTCGCTGAACGCGCCGACCCAGCTGGCGGAGACCCTGTTCCGCTGCGGCCGCGCGTTGCTCGAGAAGGAAGTGACCGGCATCCCGTATCGCCTGATCGGCATCGGCGTCGGCGACATCCGCGACGCGGCGGACGCCGACCCCATGGATCTCGCCGACCCCGACGCCGCTCAGCGGCGCAAGGTGGAGGCCGCGATCGACGCCGTGCGCGCCAAGCTCGGCAAGGGCAGCATCGGCAAGGGACGCGGGATCGAGATCAAGCGGCGCTAGGAGGCGCGATGCCGGCGGCGGACGACCCCTTCGATCTGCAACGCTTTGTCGCGGCGCAGGCGCCGGTCTATGACCGCGTGCGCACGGAACTGAAGAACGGCCGCAAGCAGAGCCACTGGATGTGGTTCATCTTTCCTCAGATCGCGGGCCTCGGCCACAGCGCGATGGCGCAGCGCTATGCGATCTCTTCGCTGCATGAAGCCGAGGCCTATCTGCAGCATCCGGTTCTTGGTTCCAGGCTGCGGGAGTGTGTGCGCCTGGTTCTCCAGGTCGACGGCAAGTCCGCCTACGAAATCCTAGGCTCGCCGGACGATATGAAATTCCATTCCTGCGCGACGCTGTTTGGTCGCGCCGTTCCGCACGAAGCGGTCTTTCTGGATGCGTTGGACAAGTATTTTGGCGGCACTGAAGATCAAGCCACCGTTACGCGCCTTGGCTAGTTGCAGGCGTGCGGTTCGAGCATCTCCAGCTTGCGCAGGGTACCGAGGACCGGCAGCCCGCCGAACTCGAAATTGACGCGCGAGACGACGCCGTTGTCGAACAGCTGGATGCTCTGCTCGAAATCCGGCGTGCCGTCCGGCAGGTTCTGCACAAAGAACGCGAAGTCGACGTGGCGCGAAGGCACGCCCTTGAGCGGCGCGAAATCTTCCGCCTTGGTCTTGCCGTCCGCTTCTGACGGGCCGAAGCCAGCGCTGATCTCAACCGGCTTCTCGTCGACCGTCGCATCGAAGATCTGGGCGAGGAACACGGCTTCGCCGGCGCCGGCATGATCGATCAGCGCCAGCGTGTGCTGAACGGGCAGCAGCACCGGCGGGATATCGGTCTCGCCCTTCGAGGGCAGTTCGGTGGTCAGCCTGCCGTCCGCGCCGGCCTTCGGATAGACCAGCTCGCCCCGGCGCTGGTTGCCGGTGCTGCCGTCCTGGCTGTCCTTGATGAAATAGCGGTAGCTCGAGCCGTCCTTGGCTTCCCAGGTCGCCTGGCTCCATTCGAAGCGGTGGCCCTCGCCATCCGGCGCGGCGACATCGAGGCCGGCCTTCTGGTTGATGCTCCAGCCTTCGCAATCGTCCATCAGCTCGTAGGTGAGCAGGCCACGCAGGGCGCCGCTGCGCCCGAAGCCGCCGGCCGACTTGGCGGAGAGCTCGTAGACCGCGCGGTGCGGCACCAGCTGCGCCGCCTGCGCAGTACTGGCCGCAATCGCCAGCAGACTCGCCGAAAGTGCTAAAGCCTTCGTCATTCCAAACACTTGCCGACGCATCCCGGAACCGCTCACCTGTCGCCTCTCCACCAATCAGGGCCGCTTTCAGAAATTATCGCATGGCCCGCATCGCCATGATAGGGCCTCCGCCAAAGGTAAAGCTTGAAGATTTCAGAGGGTTCCATGCCGCAGAAGCCGATCATCTTCGTCACCCGCCGCCTGCCCGACGACGTGACGCGCCGCCTGACCAAGGATTACGAGGCGCGGCTGAACGAGCATGACGGCGTGCTCTCGCCCGACCAGCTGGTGAAGGGCGCGGAAGGCGCGGACGCCCTGCTGGTCACGCCGACCGACAAGCTCACCGCCGAGGTGATCGGCCGGCTGCCGAAATCGGTCAAGATGATCGCGACCTTCTCGGTCGGCTACGAGCATATCGACCTCAATGCCGCCAAGGCGCGCGGAACGCCGGTCTCCAACACCCCGGATGTGCTGACCGACGCGACCGCGGACATCGCGCTGCTGCTGATGCTGGGCGCCGCGCGGCGCGCCTACGAAGGCGAGCGCGCGGTGCGCGAGGCGGGCTGGAAGTCCTGGTCCACCACCTACATGCTGGGCGTGCACATGACCGGCAAGCGGCTCGGCATCTTCGGCATGGGCCGCATCGGCCAGGCGGTCGCCAAGCGCGCGCGGGCCTTCGACATGCAGGTTCACTACTACAATCGCAAGCGCCTGCCCGCCGACCAGGAGCAAGGCGCGCGCTATCACGAGCGCGCGGAAGACTTGCTGCCGCATTGCGATTTCCTGTCGATCAACGCGCCGGGCGGCGCCGAGACCTATCACTGGCTGAACGCCGAGCGCATCGCGCGGCTGCCCGACAAGGCTGTGGTCGTGAACACGTCTCGTGGCGGCCTCGTCGACGACGTCGCGCTGATCGCCGCGTTGAAGTCGGGCAAGCTGTTCGCCGCCGGCCTCGATGTGTTCGAGAACGAGCCCAACATCCATCCCGGCTATCGCGACCTGCCGAACGTGTTCCTGCTGCCGCACCTCGGCAGCGCGACCGTCGACACCCGCAACGCGATGGGGTTCAAGGCGCTGGACAACCTCGATGCATATTTCGCGGGGCGGGCGTTGCCGGATCGCCTCGTTTAGCGACAGCTCTTCGCCATCTCGCCTATGCCCTGCCTTCTTGCTCCAGGGTGCGCTTCACCGCCGGGCGTTCATACATGCGCGTGCGGTGGTCGTGCACCTTGGGGAAGCGCTTCGGGTCGAGACCGTCGGTTTCCATCCATTCGGCGATCGTGAACAGGTACGGATCGCAGATCGAGTAGGCCTCGCCCATCACCCACGGGCCCTTGAACATCTCGCGCTCGATCAGTTCGAAGCAGGTGCCGACGGTTTCGGGGATCTTGCGCTTCATGTCGTCGAACGAGGACTGCTCGTCCGCCCAGCGGTAGCCGCGCATGCGGTGGGCGTGGGCAACGTGAACGGTGGCGCACAGGTAGGCATTGAACGACTGCAGCTGCGCGTACGCCCAGGCATCATCGAAGGGCGCCAGCTTCGCCTTGGGGAAGCTCTGCGCAATGAACGTGAGGATCGCCGGATTCTCCGTCAGCACACCGCGATCGGTGGCAAGCGCGGGCACGCGACCCTTCGGGTTGATCGCCAGATATTCTGGCTTGCGCTGCTCGCCGCCCATCGTATCGACGCGGTGGCCGGTGTATTCGGCGCCGGCCTCTTCGAGCGCGATGTGCGAGGCCAGCGCGCAACTGCCAGGCGCGTAGAACAACTTCAACATGTCATCCTCCGGATGAAATCAGGGCTTGACGATATTGCCGACCGGCTGCGGCAGCGTGAAGGCATGGATGCCGCCGCCGCCATAGGCGAGCTCGAGCGCGGGGATCTGCACCACCTCGCGCTTGGGGAA
>Ga0070674_100000861_pt1 | contig 15764 bp, 12 predicted proteins | sample KBSM33metaG_FD_65344 | JGI IMG/M metagenome (GOLD analysis project Ga0070674, IMG submission 65344) | Miscanthus rhizosphere microbial communities from Kellogg Biological Station, Michigan, USA - KBS M3-3 metaG | ecosystem: Host-associated > Plants > Roots > Rhizosphere > Soil ... | reverse complement strand
GACCGCGCATGCCATGAAAGGCGATGAGGAACGCTGTCTGGCGGCAGGAATGGATGGCTATGTGTCGAAGCCGATCCAGCCGGATCAGTTGCTCGACGTCGTCGAGCGCCAGCTTGGAGGGTCACCTCTCCCGGTGACGAGCTAGCAGCTGTTCACTATTGAGCAGACAGCATTCGCATCGACCCGCTATCGTCAAATCGCGAACCCGCAGCGGACGCAAACAGGAGACGGCATGAAACCGAGCACGAAGGACCAGGTCGCAGGCACGATCACCGAGACGAAGGGCAAAGTGAAGGAAAAGGCCGGCCGCCTCACAAACAACCCGGATCTCACGGCAGAGGGCCAGGTGGACAACATCGCCGGCAAAGTGCAGAAGAAAGTCGGGCAGATAAAGAAAGTATTTGGAAAGTAAAAATAAGTTGTTGGCTTCGCGATTGGCTTCACGATCCCTCCACTCTCAGCCATAGCCCGCCTTACGATTCCTGGTAGTAGCTCTCGGCTTCTCGCACAGTCGATCGTCTCCGACCGTGCTGCAAATCGAGCGTTCCCACCAGGGGTCAATCACCGTGACAACCAATCATCGCGTCCGCGCGGCGCTGTTCTATCTGCTTTTGCTCCTCGCCTTCGTCGCGGCGCCCGTGGCCGCGCAGTCGCCCAACAATTCGACGGTCGTGGTGCTCGTCACCGATCAGTCGGGCGCTGTCGTGACAGACGCGAAGGTGACGGTCACGAATAACCAGACCGGCGCACTGCGCGACGTCACGTCCGGCGGTGACGGCAGCGCCACCGTCACGGCGCTGCCCCTCACGGGCACCTACAGGGTCGTCGTGTCGAAACCGGGATTTGGCGACGAAGAGCGCAACGACGTCACGCTGCGGGCCGGGGAAACGGCAACCCTGAAGGTGAAACTCCTCGTCGGCACGGAGAAGACCGACGTCACCGTGTACGGCACAGCCGAGGGCGTGCGCGCCGATGCGCAAATCGGCCAGCGGCTCGACAGCGCCACAATCGACGAGACGCCGATCCTCGGACGCAAGATCACGACGTTGCCGCTGCTCAACTCGTCGTTCCGCCAGGGCAAAGGCACTGGAGATCTCTTCGTCAACGCGACCTACTTCATCACGGCCTCGGGCAGCCGGCGCACGACCACGTTCATGCTGGACGGCGCGAGCAACGACGAGGGCTGGGGACGCCAGACGATGCTGACCACGGTCCCGTTGGGCGCAGTCGAGGAGGTCGCCCTGCTGACGAATGCGTTTTCCGCCGAATTCGGCTGGACGTCGGGCCCGGCGATGAACATCGTGACCAAGTCGGGCACCAATCTCCTGCACGGCGAAGGGATCTACCTGGCCCGCCCGGGCGGGGCCCAGGCCAGGACCTTCTCGACGAAGGGCTACTGCGCGCCGTCGCTGTCCACGTGCACGACGCCGAGTACGCTCGTCGCGATCAATCCGGCGGATCTGCCCGACGAGTTGAACCAGGTTTCCGGCTCGGTCGGCGGTCCGCTTGTGAAGGACAAGACGTTCGCCTTTGCCACGGCGGACTACACGGCGCAGAACCGCACGACGTTCCTCTCGAGCACGCTGCCCGCGTTCGTGCTGCCCGCCGACGGCAGCCTCGAGTACGTGGGACATTATCGGCAGACGTTGTTCAACGGTCGAGTCGATCAGAAGCTCTCGCCCGGCCAGACGCTGATGGTGCGTGGCAATTACGACCACTTCTACGACACCAATCCCAACGACGCCGTCGTCGGCACGAGCGCGCCGACCGTGGCGCGCCGGTACACGCGAGGGTCCCGGTCGATCGCGACCAATCACACCGCCGTCGTGAACGCGACCCTCCTGAACGAGGCGCGCTTCGCCTATCTGGATGGCGCACCGGTGACGTTGTGGGAGGCGCAGGACCCGTCCACGACGTATACGCGCGCCGGGTCGGTGCCCTTCACGATCGGCGAGTCGCGAGCGGCCGATATCTTCGGCCACCAGTTCCAGTTCGCCGACACGGCGTCGTGGGTCCGCGGCAACCACAGCCTGCGCTTTGGCGGCAGCGTGATCCATCACACGACGGGCGGGTCGGGCAGCGAGCCCGGCCAGGCCACGCTCGGCACTTTCACGTTTCTCAACACGACCACCGCCCCGTTCACGGCATTGACGCTCGCTGACGTCCAGCAGTACTCGCAGCCGATCAGCTACGGCATCACCAGCTACGAGATGACGCAGTGGATGTCGGTGGCGTTCGTGCAGGACCGGTTTCGCGTGACCGATCAGTTCACGCTCGACGCCGGGCTCCGCTACGACCGCCAGACACTGACCGACTCGACCTCGAACTTCGCGCCGCGTCTGGGCTTCGCGTGGCACCCGCAGGCTGACGCCCGCCTGGTGATTCGCGGCGGCTATGCCACCTACTACACGCAGATCCGCGCGAACGCCCTCGCCAGCGCGCTGACTGGCGGGCTCGACGGCCTCGTCACCTACACGGCCACGCCCGGGCAGACCGGCTTTCCGACCTGCCTGACCGGATCCTGCCTCCCCGTGCAGTTCGATCCACGCACGCTGCCCCTGTCGCAGCAGCCGGCGCGAAACATCACCGTCCGCGCGGGGCAGCGCGACTTCTACAAGGCCCAATTCGCGACCTACGGCCTCAACTTCGATCTGCTGCCAAACTACCCCGACCGGTTCGTGAATCCGCTCAGTCAGGTCACATCGATCGGCGCGGAGCGCGAGATCGCGAAGGGACTGTTCGCCGGCGCCGACTACGTGCACCAGCACTGGACCGATCTCGACCGCAGCGTCGACCTGAACGCCCCGACGCCGTTCGATCGCACGGCCATCGGTCAGACGCGCAGCGTGGCGGCGGCCAGCGCCACACGTCCCATCGTGCCGGTCAACGGCGGCGTGCGAAACGTCAGTGTGCTGATGAATCTCGGCATCGCCGACTACGACGGCCTGCAGACGCAGATCAGCTATCGCCGCAGCCGGAAATTTCAGGCCACCCTGGGTTACACGCTCTCAAAGGCGACGAATACGACGGAGCCCGACGGCAACGGCATCGGGCCGAACGACGCGAACCTCGCGCGGCTTGGCGAAGCCGAGCGTGGCCCGAGCGTCGTCGATCAGCGTCATCGCGCGGTCATCACCGCCAGCTACGCGCTGCCGTACAACATCACGGCCGGTACGCTGATGATGTTCGCGTCGGCGCGGCCGTTCAACGCCGTCACCGGCATCGACAACAACGGCGATGGCGCCAATAACGACCGGCCGGTCGTCAATGGCGCGGTCATCGCGAAGTCGGCGTTCCGCGGCACCGGCACCCAGGATGTGGCACTGTTTGTCGAGGGTCGCATCAAGACCGGAAGGCAATCGATCCTCCTGAGGGGGGAGGGATTCAACCTGTTCAACCACGCCAACATCCTCGGCCGCGCCCAGACGACCTACGGGGACACGGCCGCAGTGAATTCGACCTTCGGGCAGGTCGTCGCGGTGGGGACGGCCACCAACGCGCTCCCGGCGCTGGCGAACATCGACCCGCCGCGGATGTTCCAGTTTCAGGTGCGGTTCATGTTCTGAAACGGTATGTGGCGCGGCCCTTTCAGGGCCGCGCTCGCGGGGCTGAAAGCCCCGCGCCACACGTACCTACTTGTTCGCGTCGTGAATCTGGGTCACGATCACGTCGACGTCATTCTGAAGCCCGCGCACGACGCTCGCGGCGTGCGTGCTGAGCGCGCCGCCGCTGATGCCGCCGCGGTGCATCAGTGAGACCTGCACGAGCACCGGCGTCTGGCGATAGGAGAGTGTCGCCGTCGCGTGCGAATAGAGGAAGGTGTCGTACCGCGACACGCACGTGCCGTCGCCCAGGCGGCTCGTCATGACATTGATGTAGACGTAGGTATCCTCATCGGAATTCCTGCGGACGGCGAAGCCGCCATCGGTGAGCCGTTTTGTCAACGCGCTCTCGATGGCGTCGTGGCTCAAGCCGCACGCGGTCGCCTGCGCGCCGAGATCCTCCACGACGATGCCGACGGCCTTCAGTCCGCGCAGCTCCGCGCCGGGCCGCTGATCGAGATCATCCGGCGACTTCGGGCTCGACGCCGGCGAAGCCGTGCCCGAGCCGGCGGCAGAAGGCGTCGCGGTTTCGACGCCGGGCTCGTAGACGCGCCGGACCTTGTCGCCCGCGCCGTGTTCGAGGAACTGCACCTCGACGACGAGCTGCGAGGGGCTTGCCGAGTGCGAAAAGGTGTACCGCAGCTCGCGATCGCGCTCGACGTGGTAGGCGACCACGAGCCGGTCTCCATCCCGTCTGGTCGTCACGGCGATGAGCATGCCCTGGATTTCGATCGATTCTTGCTTGCCGTCCGGATGGAGCGTCCTCGACTGGCCGAGCTCGTTCGTGATCGTCACGGCGGCCGGCGTATCGACCACCATCAGCCGCACCGGGGGCGTGCGGACTTCGGCGGTCAGCATCTGAACGCGCTGGGCGTCGTCGTAGCTCTCGCTCCGTCCCGAAAAAGGAGCCCCCGCTCCCCGGCGACCGCGGCCGCCTCCCGTCGAGCCCGTGCTCTGGCCATCGGTCGACGCCGGCCACCAATTGGCGTTGAAGCCGATCTGGCTCGGAAACTCGCTGAGCGAACGGTTCAGCGTCCAGATGCCGGCCATGGGTGAGGCGGCTTGCGCGCGTGCCGGCGCCGGCACGATCCCACCCGTAGTCGCCGTCAACACAAACCAGACCAGCACGAATGACCGTTTCATGGCGTTCTGGATCGACGGTATCACAGCGAGCCGTCAGGGGGACATGCGGTGCCGCTCATCACGGCGGCTCGCCGCACGTTTTAACCGCAGGCAATTACCCGCGCTTTCGCCGTGACGGCGGCGTCGCGCTCGTCTCGGGCCGGAACGTCACGCCGGCGCGGTCGCGCGCCAGCGACGCGAGCCGCCGCGCTTCCTCCTGCAAATGCTCCTGGACGCGGAACGGCGACTCGCCTTTCGCGAGCGGCCGCCGCCGGTAGACGCCGTCGGCGTCGAGCCACCGCGATTTCACCGTGTCGCGGAACATCGCCCGCAGCGTGTAAATCACCCGCGCTTTGTGTTCGGGGTGCTCGACGGGAAACATCAGCTCGACGCGCTTGTCGAGATTGCGCGTCATCCAGTCGGCGCTCGCGAGATAGACCTCGTCCTCCCCGCCGTTGGCGAAGTAGTAGATGCGCGCGTGCTCGAGATAGCGGTCGACGATCGAGACCACTTCGATGTTCGCGCTGAGGTCGGGCACGCCGGGCCGCAGCTCGCAGATGCCGCGAACGTTCAAGCGGATCTTGACGCCGGCCTGGGAGGCCCCGTACAGCGCGTCGATGATTTCCGCGTCGGCGAGCGAGTTCATCTTGGCGACGATTTCCGCCGCTTGGCCCGACTCGGCCCGCCGCCGCTCCCGGGCGATCATCTTGAGCATCCGGCGGCGCAGCCCGGTCGGCGCCATCACCAGCTTCTTCAGCCGCGGCGGATCCGAGTAGCCGGTCAGCGTACTGAAGACCGCGGTCGCGTCCTCGGCGATCGCCTCGGAGGTCGTCAACAGGCCGACGTCGGTGTAGATGCGCGCCGTCCGCTCGTTGTAGTTGCCGGTCCCGAGGTGCACGTAGCGCTTCAGCCCTTCGCGCGTCCGCCGGACGATCATGCAGATCTTCGCGTGCGTCTTGTAGCCGTAGACGCCGTAGATCACGTGGGCCCCGGCTTCCTCGAGCGCGCGTGCCCAGCGGATATTGCGTTCCTCGTCGAACCGCGCGGTGAGCTCGACGAGGACGGTCACCTGCTTGTTCTGCTCGGCGGCGCGCAGCAGGCTCGCGATGAAGGGCGATCCGGTGCTCGTGCGATACAGCGTTTGCTTGATCGCCAGGACATCGGGATCGTCGGCGGCCTGTTCCAGGAGCGTCACCACCGGGTCGTAGCAGTCGTAGGGATGCTGCAGCAACACGTCGCGTTCCTCGAGCACCGAGAAGAGGTCGGCGTCCTGCACCTCCGTGAGCACGTCGACCGGCTGCGCCGGCGGATCCCGCAGGGCGTCGAGCCCCGGCAGATCGGTGAGTCCCATCAAGACGCGCAGATCCAGCGGCCCTGGAACGGCATAGACGTCGTCTTCGCTGATGTCGAGCTGCTCGCGGAGCAGCGCGACGAGCTCGTCCGACGCGTCGGTGCCCACCTCGAGCCGGACGACGCCACTGCGCCGCCGGTGGCGCAGCTCGCGCTCGACCAGCTCCAGCTGCGTGCGGCCGCCTTCGTCGTCGAACTCGAGCTCGGCGTCCCGCGCCAGGCGGATGACCGCGGAGTCGAGAATCGGCTGTCCCGGAAAGAGGCTGGGCAGGTGCGCCGAGATGATCTCTTCGAGCAGGACGAAGCTGACGCCTCCGGCCTCCGCGAGTTGCACCAGGCGGGTGAGTGCCGGCGGGACCTGGACGATCGCGAGGCGGCGGGCGGTCTCACCGGGCGCGGCGTCCAGCCGCAGCGCGAGGTTGAGGCTGAGCGACGAGAGCAGCGGAAACGGACGCGGCAGATCGATCGCCAGCGGCGTCAGCACCGGCAGCAGCTGCTCGCGGAAAAAGGTCGACAGCGCGACCTGATGGGCGCGGCCGAGGTCCTTCCACGCGACAATTCTCACGCCCGCCTTCTCGAGCGCCGGCATGAGCTCGTCGATCGTCAGCCGATAGAGCGAGGCCACCATTTCATGGGCCCGTGCCGAGACCGCGGTGAGCTGCTGCGACGGCGTCAGCCCGGCGATATCGGGCGACTCGTCGCCGTCCTCGACGGCGTGCTGGAGCCCCGCGACCCGGACCATGAAGAACTCGTCGAGGTTCGAGGCCACGATCGCGGCGAACTTGAGCCGCTCGAGCAGCGGCGTGCCGGGGTCCTGCGCTTCCTCGAGGACGCGTTCGTTGAACGCGAGCCACGACAGCTCGCGATTGAGGTAGCGGCCGGTCCGGTCGCCGCTCATGCCTGCACCCCGATCGGCCGGATGGTCAGCGCCCGCCCGAAGGTCTCGATGAACATGTCGGCGCGAGAGGTTGCCGCAAGTTGCTCCATCGTCAGATCGCCCTCGCCGTCGGCCTCGAGAATCCACGCCGGGTCGCTTCGCTGCAGCCGGATGCGGCGGACCTTCTGAAGATGCTCGGCGTCGAGCGCGTTGGCGACGCGGAGAATCGCGGCGAGCTTGTTGACGATCAGCCGGTCGTGCCGATCGAGCGCGGCGTACGGCACGTGGCTGCGCTGCGGCGTCCCCCGGCGGTGATAGCGCGCGATGTTCGAGACGATCGCCGTCTCGTCGTCGGACAGGCCGAAGATCTGCAGCGACGCCAGGAGGTACTGCGAGTGCTTGTGGTGCGCGCGCAGGCTGACGTAGATGCCGATGTCGTGCAGCAGCGCGGCGACCTGGAGGAGCAGGCGCTCGCGTCCGGAGAGGCCATGTTCCTCCCGGCACTGATCGAACAGGCTGGTGGCGAGCATCGCGACATGGCGGCCGTGCGCGCGATCGAAGCGGTAGCGATGCCCGACGGCCTCGGCGCTGGCCAGCACCTGGTGCTCGAAGTCGGCGGCGCTCAGCCGGCCGCCGGGCGCGGCGAGGTCGAGGAGCACGCCGGTCCGCAGCGACGCGTCGGAGACGACCAGCCGGCGGGCCGCGGTTTCAGACAGCAGCGTCCGGTAGATCAGCAACGCCGGGTTCAGCGTTTCCGCCTCGACCGCCGGGAGGCGGAAGCGATCGACCAGTTGCTCCTCGTCCAGCCGCTCGACCGAGTCGCAGAAGGTGAGGAAGGCGTCACGCGTCACCGCCCGCACGCCGTCGGCGGCTTCGCTCTCGAGGATCTGCGAGGCCGCGAACCGCACGTCGCCGCCGATCACGACCATATGGGTGACGCGGCTGAGCGGGATCTCCCCGCGAATCTCGTCGATCACGTTCGCGATCGATCGCTTCAGCAGCGACAGCTGCACGTCGTGGGTCAGCCGCCGCAGGTTGAGCTGCTGGCGAAGCCGCACCGAGCCGATCGCGTAGACGCCGGAGCGATTGGGCAGTCCCTTCCGGAGCAGTGTGAGCCCAGTGCTGCCGCCGCCCACCTCGGCGAGCAGCGTCCATGCCGCGCGAAGCGCCGCGCTGCGCCCGAGCGTGCGCCGGACCGCCAGGAAGACCAGGCGGCTCTCTTCGGCTTCGTTGATGATCTCGAAGGCGATCCCGGTGCGGCCCTGAATCCGATCCAGGAACACGTCGCCGTTGCGCGCCTCGCGCACCGCGCTGGTGGCGACGGCGCGTACGCGCTTCACCCCGTAGCCATCGATCACGTGCCGGAACTTTTCGAGCGCCGCGAGCGCGGCATCGACGGTCTGCGACTTGATGACGCCTGCGGAAAACGTGTCGCGCCCGAGCAGCACGCCTCGCGACGCTTCCTCGATGGTCTTAATCGAGCGGTTCGGCCCGATCTCGGCGACGACGAGGCGAATCGCGCTCGCGCCCATGTCGAGCACCGCCACGAGCTCCGTCGGCGACGGTGAGGTGTCGGCGGTCGCGGGAGAGTCGGGATGAGGGCTGCCGTTCGCGAGATCGTCGGTCACAACAGGCGAGGTCGCCTGACGATAGCGAAAAAGCCGAGCCGTGCCAAGCGTCTTGGGGGCTGGCGCGGTCCGTTACACGGCAGTCACGTCTTCGTCGCTCTGGAGTTGCACCCCTTGTCGTGGGACGTCCTCGATCGTGTCGGCCGTCGGCGGTAACATAGCGCCATGAGCACCATCGCGACCAAGGACGGCACACAGATTTATTACAAGGATTGGGGCACAGGGCAGCCCGTGGTCTTCAGCCACGGCTGGCCGCTGAGCGCGGACGCCTGGGAGGACCAGATGGTGTTTCTGGCCTCGCGGGGCTACCGGTGCGTCGCTCACGATCGCCGCGGCCACGGGCGATCGAGCCAGCCCTGGAACGGCAACGAGATGGACACCTACGCGGACGATCTCGCCGCGCTCGCCGAGGCGCTGGACCTGCGGAACGCGGTGCACGTCGGCCACTCGACCGGCGGCGGCGAAGTCGCCCGCTACATCGGCCGCCACGGTACGAAGCGCGTGGCGAAGGCCGTCCTGATCGGCGCCGTGACGCCGCTCATGTTGAAGACCGCCGCCAATCCCGGCGGCCTGCCCATCGACGTGTTCAACGACATCCGCGCCGGCGTCACGGGCGACCGCTCGCAGTTCTTCAAGGATCTCAGCGGGCCGTTCTACGGCGCCAACCGGCCGGGCGCCAAGGTCTCGCAGGGCCTGCGCGATTCCTTCTGGCTGCAAGGCATGCTCGCCGGGCACAAAGCGGTCATCGACTGCATCAAGGCGTTTTCGGAAACCGACTTCACCGACGATCTGAAGCGATTCGACGTGCCGACCTTGATCATGCACGGCGACGACGACCAGATCGTGCCGATCGGCGCGTCGGCGATGTTGGCGTCCAAGATCGTCAAAGGCTCGACGTTGAAGGTCTATCCGGGCCTGTCGCACGGCATGTGTTCGACCAACAAGGACCAGATCAACGCCGATCTGCTGGCCTTCATCCAGTCGTAGCGGCCGAGCCGCCGCTATCCGCGCTGCTGATAGAGCAGGGCGAATGTCCGCAACGACGCCAGCCACGCCGCCAGCACGAGGGCGTGGCGCAGGTAGTTGAGGGAGGACCAGCGGATCGCGGCCGCCGCCGACGCCGGTGAATCCACTGCTCGCATCAACCGGATCATCGTCGGGATGAAATAGGAAAAGGTGAACGCGCGCTCGGCGAGGACGGCCAGCGCCGCCGCCAGCCACCAGCCGCGAACGGCCCCGGAAGAGCGCCAGGCCGCGAACAGATTGGCCAGGGTGAGCAGCGTGAGCGGCAACGTCGAGACGACCCCCCAGAACCGTCGTCCGACGTCGTCCTGGCGCGCGGCTTCGGCGTTCCAATGATTGCCGGATTCACTTGATGTGACCCACCTGGACACGACGATTCGATGTTCGTAGAGGCCGGCGCCGAACGCGATCCCCAGATTGATGATGAACAGCCACAACACCGTCGTCGACATCGTTCCTGACATTTAGAAGGCGCGTCCTTTCCGGCGGGCCGTCTTTCCCGCGGTGGACGCGCTGAGCGTCTCGAGCAGGCGTGCCGGCCGGTCCTCGGGCGTCGCGGCCAGCTGTTGATCCCAGGTCCGCAACGTGTCCTGCATGCGCGCGCGTGTGGCCAACAGGTCGGCGATCTGCTGATCCGCGGCGTCCAGCATCCGCTGCGCGGCGGCACGGACATCCCGGCAGGGTTTGCCACCAGCCTCGCGGACGCGGAGGAATCCGGCGATCTCGCGCAACGAGAAGCCAAAGTGCTGCGCGTTGCGAACCAGCGCGAGCCGGGTGACGACACCATCGGGGTACTGCCGGTAGCCCGCAGCCGACCTGAGCGCCTTCGGGATCAGGCCCAGCCGCTCGTAGTAGCGAATCGTGTCGGCGCTGACGCCGGCGGCCCCGGCGACCTTGCCAATCGTCAGGAGGGGAGCCATGCCGCCATGATAGCGGGGGCTTGACTCTGGAGTCGACTCCAAGGTCTAGCATTGACCCATGCACACCAACACTCGCACGCTCGGCTCGTGTTCGATTCTCGTCGTGTCGCTGACGACCGCGGCCTTTGCGCAACATCCGGCCATGCCCCCGGGCATGACGCATGAGCAGCATCAGGCGCAGATGCAAAAAGATGCCGACCTGAAGCAGCGCGGCATGGCGGCGATGGGATTCGACCAGGACAAGACCACGCACCACTTTCTCCTCGCGACGAATGGCGGAAGCATCGAGGTCGGCGTCAAGGACCCGTCCGATGCGGAGAGCCGGACGCGAGTCCGCGCGCACCTGAAGGATATTGCCGCGGAGTTTGCCGGCGGGAACTTCGACAAGCCGTTCGCGACACACGCCGAAGTCGTGCCTGGCGTGCGCACGATGCAAGAGCGCCGCGCCTCGATCGCCTATGCCTACGAGGACACGCCTGAAGGAGGACGCGTGCGCATCTCGACCGCCGATGCTGAAGCGAGGGCTGCCGTGCACGCCTTCCTGCAGTACCAGATCCGCGAGCACGCAACTGGCGATCCGCAGTCGGTGAAGCGCTGACAGCTTCAGAATCGAACGCGCAGGCCTCCGTTGATGTTGCGGCCTTCGAGCGGCGCCCAGGCATCGACGGTCCAGCGGCCGTCCACGGCTCGCGTCGGGCGAAGCAACGGATCCCACCGTGTCTGCCGCACGCCGGTAAGGTTTTCGCCGTTCACGAACAGCCGGAACCGACCGAACTGTTTCTCGGCCAGGAGCCCGAGGATCATGTAGGGCTCGCTGACGGCGCGATAGGGATTCTCCTCCAGGCGCTGCCGGCCCGTGAAATACCACTCGACGCCGACGCGTCCGACGTTTTCCTTTTCCCACATTCCGACGATGCCCGCACTGTGCCGCGGGGTCAACGGCACATCGTCCTGCACGGCATCGACGGTCTCGCGCGCCCGCACGTAGGTGTAGGTCGCGGTCGCGGAGAATGGCTCGCGGCGCAGCGTGCCCAGGAGCTCGAGGCCGGCGTTCGTCGTCGGATCCGGCAAGGACCGGAGGATGTACGACGGCGATCGGTCGACGTGGAGCGGGTCGGCGATGCGCGACGCAAACAGCGTCGCGGTGTATGACAGCGGTCCGTCCGTGCGTGACAGGTCGAACGACCCGCTCAACCCTCGCTCGGTTTCGAGCGGCCGGCGAATCGCCAACCGCGTGAGGCCTGCCGCTTCCGTTTCTTCGGTGATCGGCGTCGGCGCGAAGAAGCCGGTGCCGACGGACCATCGGCTCGTCCAATGGCCGGCGCGCGCGAGCGCCGACACACGCGGGCTGAAGAAAACGCCGTACTCGCTGTGCACATCCAGCCGGGCACTCGACGAGATCGCCAGCGCCGGCGTCACGTTGATCTCGTACTGAGCGAACACGCCTGGCACGGTGAACGAGTAATCGAACTGAGGAACATCGCGCGCTTCGTACGCGTCGCGTTCGGCCGCGAGGCCCGCCACCCATGTCTGACGGCCCGCCGTTCCGCGCGCCGCCACTTCGCCGAAGGCCGTGACGTGGCGGTCGCGTTCCAGGACCTCGCCGAATTGATGGCTATGGCTCTGGCGCGCGAACGCGGCACGGGCGGTGACCACGTATCGGTTCTTGAAAAGAAACTGTCCGCCCGCGCCCGCGTCGTACCGTCGCGTCTCGAGCGCTTCGATGTACGGCAGGCCCGTGGCCGCGAGCACCTGTCCTTCCGGTGTGCCGCCGTCGCGGTCCTCGTAGGTCACGCCGCCGGTCGCGAACAGCGTCCGGCCGTTGCCGCCATCCCAGAACAGCCGCGGACGCACCACCGCTCGCTTGTAGCCGGCCAGATCCGCCCACGCATCGTCATTGACGTCGGTCGTCCGCTGCCAGTGGCCGCCACCGAGCAGCGACGCGCTCCAGCCGCGCGACAGCGGCGTTGATAGAAACGTGACCGCGTCTGTCGCGCCGCGCGTCGACTGATTGAGCAGGATCTCGTGCGCCGGTTCAGAGGCTGGACGCCGCGACAGGAGATTGATGACGCCTCCCATGGCGCCCGCTCCGTACAACGCCGATGCGACGCCCTTGATGACCTCCACCTGGCCGAGGTCCATCGGCGGGATTTGCATCAGCCCGAGCCCGCCCACCTCGCCGAAGAGCGGCAAGCCGTCCGACAGGACCCTGGTGTAGCGGCCGCGCATGCCTTGAATCCTCACACTGGCCGCGCCCAGCGAGGACGACGTGGCTTGCACCCGCATGCCGCCCATCTCGTTGAGCATCATGACGATGTCGCCGGGCGTCATGAGCATCTTCTCTTCGATCTCTTCGCGCGCCAGGACTTCCACGCGCATCGGCTGATCTTCGAGACGCTTGTCGGTACGTGTGGACGCGACGACCGTGACCGTTTCCTCGAGCGTCGGCTGCGGCTGCAAGTCCACGACGACCTCGTGTACGGTGCCGGCAGTGACGCGTACGGACGCAGTCGCCGGGACGAAGCCGGTCTTCACGACGGCAATATCGACCACGCCGGGAGCGGCCGTGATCACCGTCGTGCCTGAGGCGTCCGTGCGGTGCGTCGTGGCGGCGACGATCACCTCCGCATCTTCGACCGCCGTCGCCGACGCACGGACCTGGACACGAACGGTCCCCGTTGGGGCCTGCGCCGCGAGGGGTGATAGCTGTGCGAGCACAAAGACACCAGCCGCGAGGACGTGCGAGCGATAGCCGGAAGCGTCGATAATGAGCATCATGACACCAGAACAGTCCGTCGTTGCGTCCGCCGTTCACGCGTGGACACTGAATCTTGAACGCGCCGACAAGTTGTTCTCCGGCCTGAGCGACCAGCAGCTGCTCAAGGAAATCGCCCCGGGGAAAAATCGGCTCGTGTATCTCTGGGGGCACCTGGTCGCCGTGCACGACGCCATGCTGCCGCTGCTCGGTCTCGGACCGCGATTGCATCCCGAGCTGGACCCCGCGTTCCTGACCGGCGCCGACAGGGCGGTCGCCGAGCTGCCTTCAGCCGCCGAGCTCAAGCGGCAATGGGAGGAAGTGAACGGCAAACTGCTCGCGGGATTTGCCGGCTTCACCGCAGCCGACTGGGCACAGAAACACAGCGTCGTCTCCGAGGAGGACTTTGCGGCCAATCCCCTTCGGAACCGTTTTGCGATCCTGCTGAGCCGCACCAGCCATGTGGCGTACCACCTCGGACAGGCCGTCCTGGCGCCGAAGTAGCGGTGGGGCCTCTTTACGTCGCGGGTCTGTGGCGCTACCCGGTGAAGTCACTGGCCGGGGAGCGGTTGTCGACCGCCCGGATTGGACCCGACGGCATTCCCGGTGACCGCCTCGTGGGCGTGCGCGGCCCTGAGGGCGTGCGTACGTCGCGGCGGCACTATCAGCTCCTTGGTTTGCGGGGAACCTTGGGCCCTGATGATCGTCCGCTCATCGACGGCCATCCGTGGGACAGCCCCGACGCTCTCGCCCTCGTAAAGTCCGCCGCAGGCGACGACGCGTGGCTCGAGGCGTTTGATGGCCAAGAACGCTTCGACGTGCTGCCGTTGCTGGTGGCGACCGATGGCGCGGTCGCCGCCTTCGGCCGCGATGTCCGGCGTCTGCGGCCGAACATTTTGATCGGCGGCGTCGAGGGGATGGACGAAGTGGACTGGCCGGGCGCCGCATTGCACATCGGCGGCGCAATCGTGCGGCTCGACTCGCGGCGCGGACGCTGTCCGATGACGACGGTGGATCCCGACACCCTGGTGCGAGACCCCGAGGTGCTCCGTGACATCGGCCGCCGATTCGGCGGTCAGCTGGCGCTGAACGCGGAGGTGGCGCGCGAAGGCGTGATCAGCGTCGGTGATGCGGTCAGGCTGGTTCCCGCCAGCTGAGGTCGGTGGGTGTCCACAACTGAACAGCCGGACGTCGTGCGCATGCACACAATGGCAGGACAGTGGACGATGCCTTGAAGTCCGTGAAACCCTGGGTGACGTTTGCCGGCGCCGTGCTGGTGGTCGTCGTTCTGTACTGGGCGCAGGCCGTGCTGGTGCCGTTCGCGCTCGCGATCCTTATCACCTTCGTCCTGACGCCGCCCGTCACCTGGCTTCAACGCTATGTCGGTCGGGTCGCAGCGGTGGTGATAGTGGTCACGCTGGTGTTCGCGGCCCTCGGCCTTGTCGCCTGGGGCTTGACGCGGCAGATGAACCATCTTGCCGAAGACCTGCCCGGCTATCGAGCCAACATCCGACGGAAAATCGCGGACGTGCGAGGCGCGGGCAAGGGCGGCACCGTCGAGAAGCTGCAGGAAAGCCTCGAAGGGATCAAGACCGACTTGGGGAGCGCGGAGGTGCCGAAAGGCACCGTCGCCCGGCCGGTGGTAGTGACCTCGAGTCAGGCCACGGGGTTTTCGGGCTTCGCCTGGCTCGGACCTTTCGTCGCGCCGCTGGGCACGGCGGGCCTCGTCCTCACGATGGTTCTGTCCATGCTGCTCGAACGCCGGGAACTGCGCGATCGCCTCATCGGGCTGATCGGGCACGGACAGCTGGCTACGACGACCAAGGCATTCGACGAGGCCGGCAGCCGCGTCAGTCGCCAGCTGTTGATGCAGTCGCTCGTGAATCTGGTGTACGGCATCGCGGTCTTCGTCGGTCTGTATCTCCTCCACGTTCCCTACGTCCTGGTGTGGGCGACCCTGGGCGCGGCGCTTCGATTCATCCCGTACGTCGGTCCGGTGCTTGGGGCCGGCGTGCCGATCCTCGTCAGCCTCGCCGCCCTCTCGGGATGGACCGGTCCGTTGATCGTCCTCGGCCTGTTCATCGTGCTCGAGCTGTTCACGAATCTCGTGCTCGAAACTGCTCTCTATGCCGGAGCGGCCGGCGTGTCGCAGGTGGCGCTGCTCGTCTCCGTCGCGTTCTGGACATGGTTATGGGGACCGCTCGGCCTGCTGATGGCCACCCCTCTGACCGTGTGCATCGTCGTGATCGGCAAGCACGTGCCCGGCCTCGCGTTCATCGGCACCTTGATGGCCGACGCGGCGGTGCTCGCGCCCGAGCATGGCTACTATCAGCGGCTGCTGGCCCGCGATCAGAGCGAAGCGGCCGACCTGATCGATCGCCACATCAAGGCCGGACCGCCGGAATCGGTGTACGACTCGCTGATGCTGCCGGCGCTCAGCTACGCCGAGCGTGACCGTATCGAGGGGCGGCTCTCTTCGGAGGAAGA
>Ga0070674_100000860_pt1 | contig 15765 bp, 13 predicted proteins | sample KBSM33metaG_FD_65344 | JGI IMG/M metagenome (GOLD analysis project Ga0070674, IMG submission 65344) | Miscanthus rhizosphere microbial communities from Kellogg Biological Station, Michigan, USA - KBS M3-3 metaG | ecosystem: Host-associated > Plants > Roots > Rhizosphere > Soil ... | reverse complement strand
GTCCGGATAGACGCTTTACTCGACATAGAGCGAGTTCAGCAGTCTCGATACGCTCGGCCAGTTGCGTTGGAACGCCTCCGGGCTGCTCGCACTGACGTCCACCAGTGCGACCGAACCGGCGGCAAGAATCGCGACTCGAAGATGCTCGCGCGGTGCTCCTCCATTGAAGTTGCTGAAGGTCGCCACAATCGCCGCCTCTGCACCTTTCACGGCCAGCGGTCTGAACACCGGGGGCGCGAGAATTCTGTCTTCTCGATACACCGCCGATACTCGGGCGCGAAAGAGCAGCTGCCGGAAGTCACGCTGAAAATCGCCGCGGAACGGTCGAAACGGATAGATGTGAATGATGCCATCGAGGCCGTCGGATATCCACGTCGCAGCTTCGTCATTGTTGCCGCCGGAAAAGCCGTCCGGCGCGTTGTAGCGGAGCGTCGGCATCGCCCCCGTCGTGTCGCCCCCAAGCGTGGCGAGTATCGACAGAATCAGGACGACGGAAAGCGAGCCATGCCGTACGGGGTCTTGCCCGGGCGTTCTGCTCATCGTCTCTTAAAGCGAAAACCGACGAGAACTTCCCTCAGGCAGGCGGCGAATCTTCTTTCCGGTCAGGAGCGGGACATAGACAAGCGATCGAAGAGCCACGCCTTCGCGGCAGCCCAGTCACGTTCGACCGTGGCCCGGGACACGTCCAGCGCCAGAGCTGTTTCCTCGATCGTGAGCCCGCCGAAATATTTGAGCTCGACTACGCGACACAGGCGGGGGTCGAGTGCCGTCAACGCGTCGAGCGCTTGGTCTAGTTCGAGAATGTCGATATCGGTTGGCGATGTGGCCGGTGACGCGTCGCCCAGGCTGACCATCGTCGCGCCACCACCCCGCTTCTCGGCATCGCGGTGCCGTGCGTGATCGACGAGGATCTGCCGCATCAGTCGCGAGGCGACCGCAAAGAAGTGCGAGCGATTCTCCAGTGTCATTCGATCGATGCCGACGAGTCGCAAGAACGCCTCGTGGACCAGATCGCTTGTCTGCAGCGAGTGCCCTTCCCGTTCCGACCGCAATCGCGCGCGAGCCAGGCGCCTGAGCTCCTCGTAGACGACGGGAACCAGACGATCGAGCGCTTCCTTCTGTCCTTGACGCCATTGGACCAGGAGGCCGGTGACGTCCTGTGTAGACGACGTGTCCGTCATTAACGTCCGCTCTGGACGGCCTATCCTAGCGCCAATCGCGACGGCGACGACATCACCGCGACGAAGCCTGACGAGATCAGGTGCTGGCTAGTGGGCGAGCTATGTCAAAGGCTGACGTGCCGGTGGGCCATCGCCCTCTCGAACTCGGGCGAGTGACGCTCCCGAAGCCCGTTCCCGTGACCGGACCGCGCTGCGATGGCGTCGTCGACCGCGTGACGCTCGGGTCGCGCCACTGCTGTAGCAGCAACGATGTGCGACTCGATCGCGCTCAACCTGGCGGATCCCCTCAGCCTTCTCGCGCGGTCAGGCGACTGTTAGCGGTCACTTCCACAGGGCTTCGAGTCGCCGCCACTCACCCGAGTTCGAGAGCTGCACTTCTCGCCCGGAGGCTCGCCTGGGCCTCCGGGCAGGAATAACGTTGGCATGCAAGGCGGGTCTGCCTGCGACTCCGCTCAGGCCAGGGAAGACCCGCCTCTACGATCTACGAAAGGCTACTTCTTCGGTGTCACGCTCTAGAAGTTCAACGTCATGTTCACGCGCGCGAAACGTGGCGGCACGATCGACGTCGGTCGCAACCAGCTCGCACCTTGTGTGGCGTAATCGAACGTCTGCTCGTAGCCAGCCGGGTCGTTGGTGTTGAACAGGTTGTACAGGTCCACGCCGATATCCGCTCGTCGCCGCCCGAACCGAAGCACCTTCGCAAATCGCACGTCGATCTGCGTGACGCGGTCGCCGTACACCTCCGCCGGTTCGACCAGGTTCACCGTCGTCGTGCCATTGGCATTGGATCCGGACGGAAGCCTGCCAAGCAGATCCCGTACGACCGTGTTAGGCACGTTATAGTTCGCCGCCAGCGATGCCCCGTTGGTGGCCGAGTTGTTGGCCTGCAGGAACGGAATGGTCGTGCGGAGTGAGCGGAAGGTTCCGCTGACCAGAACGTCGATCTTCGGCACCGTGTAGCTCGCCAGCCCTCGGACTGCAGTAATCCACGGCTCCGTCACGGCGCAACCGCGCGGGTCCGGGCTGTCGATGTTGACGACGGTCTCGCAGCGATCCTGCACACCACGCCCGGTGCTCGTGCCTCCCTGGAGCATGACCCCGCCTTTCAAGCGCGCGTTGGCCGTCACATCAACGCCGTGCCAGTACCAGGTGCGCGCCGGCCCGAAGTTGGTCTCGAAGGTCTGGAAGTTCTGCGCGCCCCTGGCGGCTGCCGTCGGCGTAGGGTCGTACGACGTCACCGCGTAACCGCCGCCACCAGGAAGATCCGGATGGAGCGGTGCCGTCAACGTCCACGGCTGGTAATCCGCCGGCCCGATCAGCTGATTGTCCGTGACGAGAAAATTCTGGAACCAACGCCTGTTGTAACCGACCTCCACGCCGACGCGCGGCAGCACTTCCTGCTGCAGCGAGACGCCGAACTGCCAGTCCGATTCCCTCACGCTCCACCCTTCCAGGATGGCCGGGTCGATGATCGTCAGGTTCGGATTCGGATTACCGAAATTGAGGTCGTTTCCGGTGAGAGCCGCGCACCGATCGCCGCCAGACGCCAGGTTGTCTTGTAGACGCGGGTTGGCGAGGTCGCAGTCGATCTGGAAGTTCCGGTTGCCATCGGTCCACGGCCGCGCCGTAATCCGGGTCACAGTCTTCACGGCTGGATTGTTCGCCGCATAGACGCCACCGACCTCGGCGCTCTTGAGGTACTTTCCAAGGTTGCCCTTGAGCGCCGTCTTGCCGTTGCCGAACAGATCGTAGGCGACACCCATGCGCGGTGTGATGTCGTTATAGCCCTTGACGCTCACCGTGCGCTCGAACGAGATCGGCTGCGGGTTGAAGATCGACGTCTCCGTCGTGCCGTTGCCTTCGGCGGGCGCCCAGCTCCAGGCGCGGTCGTAGCGAATTGCCCCTTGCAGCGTCAGTTTGCCCAGCGTCCACTGATCCTGGGCAAACAGTGCCGTCGTCATCGTTCGATCGGTCGTGTCCCACCGTGGCGCGAGGACGTAGCCAAAGCTGATCGGACTCCTGTTGTTGAACGTGTATCGCAGCTGCGAATCGTTGGCGACTCGACCGGAGGTCTGCTCCAGGCTCGAACCCATGTAGCCGATCTTGAAGTTGTGCGCGCCGCTGACACGTGACATCGTCGCCCGCCACTGGAACGAGCTGGCCTTGTTGTCTGCAAAGGCGTGTGCGTTCGGATCGTAAAGGCCGCGATAGCTGAAATTCGCCAGTCCATAGATAGTGGACTGCTCGGTGACCGGTATCAGGTCAGTGAGGCCATCGGGTGGCGCCTGACCGTTGCCCGCGAACCGGTAGTGGAAGCGCGAGAATCCCGCGTCGAGAAGCAGCCGGTTCGACACCGGAGACGACCAGGTCGCTTGCGTCACGTAGTACGGCAGGTCGTGATAGCCGGGAAACGCCTCCGGCGAGTTGGTCGCGTTTCCAACGCCGATCCAGTCCCCACTTCTGGCCCGGCAGCCGTCACCGGCTTCTGTGAGCGTGGACCCCTGACACCGATACTGATTCTCCTGGGAGAACGACACGCGGTTGCGCGGCGTCAACTGTCCGGTCAAACGGATCGAGAAGATGTCGTAGCGCGAGGCGTTACGCGTGACGACCGCCTCGTTGCGCGCGTAGTCCCAATGCGTCGCATCTCCCGAGTAGAGGTTGGCGTAGGCGCCCGAGACCCCCGTGGTCTGCCCGAACGTACGCGCGCTGCCGAAAAACCACAGGCGGTCCCGCAGAATGGGACCTCCCAGAGCCCCGTTCACATCGAACGCGTTGATGAGCGCCGACGGTTCCAGAATTCCGATCGCTCGCAACTCGTCGTCGACGTTGTTCGAGCGAGACCATTCGCCCGCACCGCTGTAGAAGGCAGACCCCGCGAACGTGTTACCTCCCGAGCGCGGCACGAGGTTCATGATGGGGCCGCCGGTTTCGGCCTCGCCCAGGCCACCAGACACGAGCACTTGAATCTCATCGACGTTGGTGACGTCGTAGGCCAGCGACGAGACGCCCGCACCGGAGCCCGGCTCGGTCACCAGCAGGCCGTTGACTGAGATGCGTCCTTCGTTCTGACGGCCGCCATGTGCCGTGAAGCGGTTGATCTGTCCAGGATTCGTCTCCGCGCCGACGCCACCGGTCGGCATCAGCGACGCGATGTTGGTCATGATGCCCGTGTAACTGCGCGTGACCGGCAGCGATTGGAGCACGTCGTTGCTCAGCACCGTTTCTCGACGGGTCGTCTGCACGTCGACGACCGGCGCCTCCCCGGTCACGGTGAGCGTTTCCTCCAGCGCTCCCAGTCGCAACTCGACATCGACTGTCGTGGCGCCGGAACCCGACAGCGTCAAGCCATCACGCACGACTCTGGAAAAGCCCGTCAGTACGTATGAGACCGAGTAATTTCCCGGAGGCAGATCGGTGATCCGGTACTGGCCAGATCCATCGGTGACGGCGGTGCGGACTTTTTCGATCAGGGCTGAGCTACTTGCTTCGACCGTCACCCCAGGCAACACACTGCCGGACGGGTCCCGAACCACTCCCGCTAGCGTCGTCTGTGCATGTGCGAAGGCAGGGAAAACGAGGAACACAAGGAGAAGCAACGAACGCGACATCGACCTCATTGAGACACCTCTTCCTCATGAGTCTGCGTCCAGGCGAGCGAGAACTTCGATGCGGCACCGAAGAACGGGGACATCCTACACCGGAGTGCGATGCGCGCACTCCAGGGACGATGCTGCGCGCCTCACTTCACGAATCGAAATTCTGCGAGGTGGTTCGTGCCGTCCAGCAATTGATCTGCAGCTGGCGACATGAGCCATTCCGCTTGGAAGGTGAGGTCCGCTTCGCGGATCATGGTCTCGTGAGTCTCAAGAACAACGCGCGGCTTGTCTATTCCACAGAGGACTCAGGCAAGTGTCCCGTGTGCGGATGGCCTCAGCGAAATTGCCAGTGCAGCACACGACACGCGGCCAACGCGCCCATTCCCACGCGCGTCGTCGCGAAGCTCCGAATGGAAAAGAAGGGGCGCGGAGGGAAGACCGTGACCGTGGTCTACGACCTCCCACAAAACGATCAATTCCTGAAGGAGCTGAGCCAGGAGCTCAAGAAGGCCTGCGGTACCGGCGGGGCAGTGGTCGAAGGCGGCGTCGAACTGCAGGGCGATGTGCGCGCCCGCGTCCGCGACATCCTGCTCAACCGAGGGTACGTCGTCAAAGGCTGAGCACGCGTCTCACTTGACGAAGCGGAACTCGGCGATGTGGGTCGTGCCATCCAGCATCTTGATGTGCAGTTGGCGACATGATCCAGCCCACGTCTTGTCCGTCTTCCAGATGAACCAATAGACACCGGTTAGTGGGTTGTAGAGCGTGCCAATCGGCGAGTTCGCCGGGACAGTTTCATCGACGATGGTTTCCGGCGCCGATGCCGTGCAGTTCACCGCGAGGACACGCGGATAGCCGGGCGTAAAGATGTTCAATCCCTGGTTCCCGCCGAGCCTGAATCTCACGGGAATCACCGAGCCGGAGTTTGCTCGATTGCGAACCGGCAGGTTATCCACAGGCCGCAGGAACCCTGTGAAGTTCCAAATCACGGCGACGTTGGCTGTGTCGACCGCCGTGTTCCCGAAATCGTCTGTCACGCGCACGCTGATTGGTCGCGTTGCCGGAGCATCGATCCCGTTCGCTGGGAAGGTCACGCTCTGACCCGGCGTTTCGAAGACACCGTCACCGTCCAGATCCCAGTCATACGACAGCAGTGCTCCTTCAGGGTCGCTGCCTGAGGCGGCAGCAGCCACCGTACCTCTTTCGACGACCGCGTAGGGCCCGCCAGCATCGACGCTCGGCGCGGCATTCAGCGTGAGACCGATGAGGATCGGATCGTGATCCGACGTGCGATACGCGTCGGGCGCATACAACCCGGGCGGATTGAACTCCGTGTTGTAGTCGAGAATCAGCGGCTCGTCGGCGTTGATGTGCCAGATCGTTGCGCCGGTGACGTTGTCCATGAGTTCGGGAGCGGCCAGCGCGTGATCGAGCTCGCCGGACAGGCGATCGAACACGAAGCTGTAGCGCTCGGCATCGGTCACATACAACTCCGAGAGTCCGGAGAAGCCGGCCGTTTCCAGTGCATGGATCGGATCCTCCTCGGTATACGAGTTGAGGTCGCCCACGATGAGAACGTTGCTGAGGGAGAGGGAGCCGATCACGTTGGTCAGCGTCGTGGCCTGTGCGACGCGCAGCGCGTTGAAGCAGCTCTGTCCGTCGCGCTGATCGAGATCCAGCCCTGTGGCGCCGCCGCATCCCTTGGACTTGAAGTGATTGGCGACGAGCGTGAACGATTCACCACCGCCGGTGCGCTGGAACGTCTGGACGAGCGGCGGCCGGCTGAAGACCGGATCGTCGGACGACTGCGGGCTGCCCACGGGTGTCACTGTCGACGGCTTGTAGATGATGGCGACCTTGATGGCATCCGTGCCGAACGTCCCGCCGAATTCGTTTGGTGCATTGAGCACCGGATCGGAGATGAACGCGTAGCTTCCGGTGCTCGACGCGGCGTTGAGCGCCGCCACGAGGCTGCCGATCGCCGTCGAGCCGTTGTTCTCGACTTCCATCAGTCCAATCACGTCGGCGTCGAGCCCGCGGATGGCAGCGACTTCCTTCGCCTGCTGGCGCGCGAACTCCTGCGCCGTATCAGCGCCGCGGGCATTCGGGTTCACCGATGTGAGTGTCGTGAAGTAGTTGAGCGTGTTGAAGCTCGCAACTCGAATGTCGCCTCCAACCGGTGCCGGCGCCGCGGGCCGAGGATTGGCGCGCGTGAACGAGATCGGCTGCGTGGGCTCGAGACGGTACTCTCCGAAGCCAAACGTCAGCACACCTGTCACGCCGGACGTCGTATCACCGAGCCGCAACGCATCGCCTGGCGCAACGAACGGAACTGTCCCTGGATTCTGTACGCTCGACCCATCGTCGATCAGGAGGCTTCGACGGTTGTTCAGATCCTGAAGGACGGTCGCGGGCGCTCCGGGCGCAACGCGATCCGTCGGCTGCAGCAACCGTCCATCGACAGACACCGTGACTTCACCGAAGCGGCCCAACTCGAAGTGTTCGGTCGCACTGAGTTCGTCGGGGAAGGTGACGAGCATGTTCTCGAGCGGCTCGAATGTCGTGCCCGGGGCACGTGGAAGGTCGACTGACAGAGGCGAGATTGTTCCGCTTCCGCAGGTGTCGACGACCGCTACCGGGGACAGTTCGGTGAGACCGTTGAACTCGATCACTCGGCCGGTGACGCGGACGCGTTGGCCGACCTGAACGTCGGCGAGCGTTGGCGCGGCGAACGCGAAGAGGCCTTCGGATGTATTCGGGTCCGCGTCCGGCGTGTCGTCCTGAATGAAGAAGCCGCCAAGCTGCCCGGGACCCTGGAAATCACCCGTGACGATGCCCTCGACCCGGACGGTCTGTCCCGCGAGCAGCGTTGAGGCTCCCGCGCCCTGAACTGCCGAGATCTCGTGCGACGTGGGCACCGCACAACCGCTCGGGGGCGGAGGTGGTGGAGTGAATCCGCTGTTGCGTGGAGCCGGAGCGTCAGAGGTGAAATCGAAGTTGTTGTTGTCGGTGTCGGTAGCGCCGCCGTCCGCGCGAATGGCAGCCGTCGTATTGCTCAGCGTAGGAGCGGCTCCCGCACCCTCGAAGAAGTTCGCGGTGCCGTAGCCGACGAGGTCGACGATCGTCGCGAGTGCGTCAGCAGAACAAGGCTGCGCCAGGGTGCCATTGCAACCGAGCGGTGTCACCGTGTTGACCAACGCTACTTTGCCCGCACCCGCCGCCATGGCGATCGGCGTCGCATCCGTGACATCCGGGATCGGCAGTGGAGAGCCATTCGCTCCGCTGGCCTCCTGTACCAGGAGATAGCCGTGGGACGCGATGGTGCCACTGAGCTCTGTAATCTGAGCCGTCGTCGCACCGAAGTTGCCGCTCGTGGTCGCGCCGGCATACTGCACTGACCATCCGTCGACGGACACCGCAATGTCAGAGAGATTGTGCAGCTCGACGAAGTCGTTGGTGAACGGGGCGCCAGCGTTTCCGCCTCCGCCGTAGACCTGGCTGATGACCACCGTGAGGGATGCGGCGCGCGCTCCGGGGATGAACGAGGACGCAGCGACGCTGGCCAGCAGACAGAGCGTTGCGGCCGCGGACGAACGGCGTGCGTAAGTCATAAGCTGTCCTGAATCTAGTGATCGGAACGCGGCATCCGTGACACTCAGGACCCCCGGGCTTACTGATAGCAGGCGTGGACCCAGCTCGCCATCGTCCTCGTGTAACGACGCACCGAATTTACCGAGGGGAAGGCGGAAGGCGGGCTTAAAAGCCCGCCTCTACGAGCACTCGTAGCACGGGTCTTTAGACCCGCCGATGTCTATTTCCGGGGGGCGATGCCGGGCAGGTGCGCGCGGTTGGCGACGCGTATGGCTGTGAGGTCGTTCGGTTGGATTTTCAACTGGTTGAGGATCCGATGGATCTCGGTCTCCTCGGTCATGGAGATGGAGTCCTCGCTCGCGGCGACCGCGAACAGGCATCGCGCGAGCGCGAGCTTCTCATCGTAGGTCGCGCTCCCGGCGAAGTCTCGAGCGACTTCGAAATCGGCCGTCCCGCCGAACAGCAGATTGCTCGTCTTTGCGAGGCTGACGACCAGCATCGCCTGTTCTTGTGTCAGGCCACCCTGGTCGCGCACGAGGCGCTCCATGACCGACGTTTCCGCGGGGCTCGCATGTTGATCGGCATTGGCAACACGGCCGAGCAGATACGCGAACCGCGCAACGTAGCGCGCCCGATCCGGCTCCAGGCGATCGAGCGCGTTGACGACCTCACGAAGGACAGATGACTCCTGGGGCTCGCGTGCGCCGAGCCCCAACCAGTTCCAAATAAAAGAACTGCCGTTCAAATTTCCACCTTCTCGCTTCTTAGTTCGTGTTCAGGTTCGGTTCTCGGGTCTCGGTTCTGTTTCCAGGTTCGTGTTCGCATTCAACCGTCGGCTCGAACATCGAACATCGAACTTCGAACCCTGAACCGAACCTGAACACGAACTGAGCACCAAGAACACAGAAATTCGAACTACTGAGTTCTTACTTCGATGGCTTGATGTTCTGGTTGAAGCGGAACAGGTTGTTCTTGTCGTACTTCTTTTTGACCTTGGTCAGCCGCTCATAGTTCTTCCCGTACGTCGCCTTCACGCGATCCTCGCCTTCATCCATCATGAAGTTCACGTACGCACCTGGCGCCGAGTAGGGATGCAGCGCGTCCCAGTAATCCCGCGCCCACTTGCTGATTTTCTCCTTGTTGGCCGGATCGCGGTCCACACCAACGATCACCGCCGCCCACGTCGCGTCGCGATACGCCCAGGCCGTTGCCTTGTTTTTCACTTTCGCGGCCGCGCCATTGATCGGATACAGGTGCATCGTCGATTGCCAGGTCGGCAGCTTGTTGCCGTGCTCGACATGCAGCGCGATGGCTTCGTCGCTCAGCTCGTGAACGAAGTCCGCTTTCCAGTACCACTGATCGCCCGGAGGAAACAGCGGGTCGAACATGCTCTGCATCGCCGGGTGCGGAAGCGGCCCCACCATGTCGAGCGCCGGAGTCTTGACCGCGCGAATCGGCTTGAACACCTTTGGCGCGCTCTTGAGCGGTCCGGTGTAGCACCAGACGACGCCGCACATCTTCTTGTTGTGCAGATGCTCGGGGAACGGCGGTCCGGGTGGAACCGTGAGGAAGGCAAAGAAGCCGTTCAACTCCTTGGGCGCTTTCTTGATGAAGCGCCGGTACCACTTCATGATCGCAGGCGCGTCTTCCATCTCCCACAGCATGGGCCCGGCAAAGTTCGTGTGAACGGGCTGCCCCTTGAACAGGAATGCCGTGACGACGCCGAAGTTACCACCACCGCCGCGAATAGCCCAGAAGAGATCCGCATTCTCCTTGGCGCTTGCGGTCACCAGCCGGCCGTCGGCGAGGACCATGTCCACCGCGAGGATGTTGTCGATGCTCAGGCCGTACTGGCGTGTGAGATGCCCGATGCCTCCTCCCAGGGTGAGGCCGCCCACGCCTGTCGTGGAGATGATCCCCGCGGGCACGGCCAGGCCGTATGGGTGCGCCGCATGATCGACATCGCCCCAGAGCGCGCCGCCGCCGACGAGGATGGTCTTCTTCTTCGGATCGACACGGACGTAGCGCATGGCTGAGAGATCGATCACCAGCCCGTCGTCGCACACGCCGAGACCGATGGCGTTGTGTCCGCCGCCACGAATCGACACGAGCAGGTTCTGCTCGCGCGCGAACTTCACGGCCGTCTGCACGTCTGCGACATCGGCGCAGCGCGCGATCAGCCCGGGTCGACGATCGATCATTCCGTTGTAGACCTTGCGCGCCTCGTCGTACTGCGCGTCGCTCGGCGTGATCAGCTGTCCACGCAGGGACGACTTGAACGCGGCAATCGTCGCATCACTCAACATGGTTCCTCCGACGGTTTCTACTCGATGGCCTTGTAGATGCGCTCGTCGAGCGGGCTGCCGGTCATCGGCTGCAGCGCGTCGCGATACTGTTTCGTGTGCGCCGCGGCCACGTGGGCGTCGAAGGCCTGCAGATTCCGCCAGCCTTCAACCACGGTGTAGTGATTGGCGCGCATGGTGTGCTGAACCACGTCGAACCGGACGTTGCCCGGTTCCTTGCGGCTCGCCTCGGCAAGCGTCCTCAGCAGCGGGCCTGGTGGCGGTCCCGGAAGGTTGGGCGCCACGTCGACGTGCGAGATGACGTACACCGCTTGCGAATCGGGCTTAGCCGCTCCATTTCCGAGCGTCAGCGTTTTGTATGGCCGCTGGTCGTAGCCGGCGACCCGGATTGGCTCGAGTGCCGCGAGGAGGGTCTTCTGGATGGCCGCGTCTCTGCCGTCGAACGCCGGCTGATCGCGCCAGATTTCGAACACGGCGAAGTGGCCGGGTCGGCCGATCTGCTCGAAGAAGTCGATCCGGACGAAGCCCGGGAGCTTACGGCTCGCGTCACGATACTTGTGGAGAGCGTCAGCGGCGACTGTCGCCGAGGATGCCCTCGTCTCGAAATACGAGACGGCGTAGGAGGTCGAATCGACCGGCGCGTCGGGCTGGGCTTGAAGGCCCAGTCCAGGCGCCAGCCATGCACTCAGAAGAAGCAGCCAGACTTTCACGTCCGCTTACCGTGGTGTTGCAAACGCGCTACTTGCGCGTGGCCGACCACTTGGCGCCGGCGCCATTTGTTCCGCTCATCGAGTTCCCGTTCACCTTGCCGGTGTACTTCGCACCACCGGCTGTGAACGTGATCTCGTCGCCACGCAGACGCCCGTCGCTGATCGGCGTCGAGCCGAGCGTGCCCGTGAGCATCTGGTACTTCTGGGTCAGCGTGAGTGCGCCCTGCGGCAGCGCCCAAGTGCCTTCAACCTTCGCCGGCACAATCCACAGAAGCGCGGTGCACCAACTCGTGCAGTCTTCCGTCACGCTCGACGTCTCGTCAGGTGTCCAGTCGTCCATCGTGAACGTGTTCGACACGACGCGCGTGCCGGGCTTCATCTCCAGGATCTTGGGACGCAGCCGAAGGTTGATGGAGGGCAGCAGGAACATCGTGACGACCTGCGCCTTGGAGAAGTCGGTCTCGAAGAGATCCGCCTTCACGAAGGTCGCCTTGGCGGTCATGCCTGCCTCCTTCGCATTGCGCTGCGAGAGGGCGACCATGTCCGGGTTGTATTCGATGCCCTGCGCGGTCGCACCACGCTTGGCCGCCGTGATGACGGTGCGTCCGTCTCCGGAGCCCAGGTCCATCAGGAAATCCTGTGGCGTGACCTTCGCCAGATCGAGCATGCGCTCGACCAGCGTCTGCGGCGTCGGCACCCAGACGACGTCTTTGCCGGCCTGGCCGACGGTGGGCTCGAAGGGCTTGGTCTGCGCCTGGGCGAAGGCCGAGGAGGCGATCAGAAACACGGCCGCGGACAAGGCCAGAAGTCGACGCGCGTGACGTACGGACATAGCTGTTCTCTCCCGAAAGAAGATGACGAGATTTACTCCTAGAACTCGCTTGGATTGATCCCGTTGGCCTCGTCGTTGCCGTCGAAATCGCCCGGAGTCTCGTCACGGGCCCAGGCTCTGAAGACGTCAACACAAGCGAGCGGTCCAGTAAGACCCCATAGGGTATACCGTTCGGCTCAAAATTTCGCATCTCAACAGCCGGGGTCTCGCCGCTGGCTGGCCGGATGGATGACCCGGGCCGATAACCCGCTCGAGCGACCTTCAGAGCTGGGAGGCGGTGTGTCGTCGAATCAGGCTGCCGATTATTACGAAATTCTTCAAATCAGTCCGAACGCGGAGCCCGAAACCGTCCATCGCGTGTTCCGGCTGCTAGCGCAGCGTTTCCATCCCGACAACACCGAGACGGGGAACGAGGCTCACTTCCGCGTGTTGAGCGACGCCTATCGGGTGCTCAGCGACCCTGAGCAGCGCGCCCGATACGACGTGGTGCATACGAAGATGCGGCAGGACCGCTGGCGTCTGGTCGCGACCGGCGCCGAAGCGGACAACAACTTCGACGCCGAGCGCAGCATCCGGCTGACCGTCCTCGAAGTCCTCTACACCCGTCGTCGCCTCGAGCTCGAGAACCCCGGCTTGTCGCCGCTGGATTTAGAGAAGCTCACCGGCCGCGCGCGTGAACATCTCGAATTCACGATCTGGTTCCTCGTCCAGAAGAAGCTCGTCACGCGATCCGACGGCTCGATGCTGCAAATCACCGTGGATGGCGTCGAGTATCTCGAAGCCAACTACACGGCGAACGCGCAGCGACGTCTGGGTCCCGGGCCGGCGCAGAAAGCACCTACGCGCGCCGCCTCTTAGTCCTTGGTCCTTAGGCCTTGGTTCTTGGTCCGTTCCTAGTCCAGAGTCCAACTTGGTCCGGTCGTCCCTTCATCGTCCCATAGGACGGAAGGACCAAGGACGAAGGACCAAGGACGGACGAAGGACCAAGGACGGACGAAGCACCAAGCACCAAGAACGAAGGACCAAGACCTACACGGATTCTTGAATCCTTCCAGCGTCATCGATCCGCGCGAGCGGCCAGGACGGGTTGTTGCAGGATCGCTCCGTGCTGCCGCCCTGAACACGAACGCTGGCATGAAGCAGATCGGTCGCAAGGATCGTGCGTCGATGCTCCTCGGCGTCATGGACGCCGATCTGTTGAGGGAGCCTGGCGTCGGCTGCGTTTGCGAGGATCGCAGCCCTGTTGATCGGCAAGCCATCGCGCCGCGCGTTCTCGAACAGCCAGTTCAGCGAGATCCAGTTGACACCGCGGTTGCCGTTGCCGCCACCGATATCGGTGTGCACGCCCCGGAACCACACTTCGAGCAACCTGCCGTTATCGGGATCGGTCTCGGAGAGACGCGTCAACGGGAACGCGAGTCGCGTTTCGTCGAGTGCCATCGCGTGATAGCAGCGCATGACGTTCGGCGGCATCCCGAGGTCGTGGCCGGCGTTGAACCGGCGGCCGGGCATGCCGAACTGTCCCACCATGTCCCACAGGCCCATGAAGCGGATGATGACGCGCGGAAACTTGCCTGCGAGTTCGTTTGCGAATGAAACCGCGAGCGCCGCGCCCCGGCTGAAGCCGGCCACGTCCACGACGGTGTCGCCGGTCTCGAAGTTGTTCTCGAGTCGATCGATGGCCTGACGGACGCGCCTGTGCCCGCCGACGCCGAACGCCTCCGCCGGACTCTGACCGACGAAGTGACGGGCCCGGTTGCCGATGCCCTTCACATACAGGCTTCCAATCCTGAGCGAGGGATCTTCGTTCTTCGGCCCGCCGTCGTAGGCGCGAAAGAAGTCCAGGACGTTGCTATCCCTGCTGGATCGATCCGTGTCTTCGTGTCCGGTCCCGTCGAAGGCATAGAGCGCCATCCCCGCACCCTCCTGTGCTTGCTTCAGGTGACAACGACAGGAGGGCGCCGCGGCGAACAGCCGCTTTCACACGATTTCGTACGGCGGGTCTGCCTTCGACGTGCTCAGGCCAGGAAAGACCCGCCGCTACGTGGCCTGTAGAGGCGGGCCTTCAGGCCCGCCTTACTGCTGCTCGATTTTGTAGCCTTTGCGCTGGAGCAGCGTCAGCAGCCCGTCGGGCCCGACGAGATGCGCGGCGCCGACAACCACGAGACACGGCTGCGGGCGGACGAGACAGGCATCGATCTGTGGAATCCAGTTGTTGTTGCGCTCCACGATGAGCGAGCGATACGCGGCTGGGTACTGGGTGAAATCGCTGAGCAGAGTTTTCTCCAGCGAGGTGCTGTCTCCACGACGCCACGCGGACACGATTGTCTTCAGGCTGTTCTTGGTCGTGTCCGCCTCGCTCAATGAGCTTCGCAGCAGTTGCTCCTGCAGATCGCTGGACATCGAGTCGAGTCGATCGATCTGAGACTCGGCGGTCTCGAGACCGATGATGGCCTTGCCGTCGGCCTTCGCGCGGTCGTAGAAGTGCTTGTCGAGGCCGAGCGTCGGGTCGAGACCCGCCTTCTGCGCGTCGAGTGCGGCGACCGTCAGCATGACCATCCACGGCTTCATCGCTTGAAACATCTCGACCGGCAGGCCCGAATCCTTGAGCCGCGCATTCACGAGCGCCGCGGTCTCCTTCGACACGACGCTGTCGAAGCGGCGCCCATCGAGAAACATGCCCTTGGCGAGAATCGCGGGCGCGGCAGTCAGCATTTCCGCCTCGCCGAGATCGATCTCCTCGACGAGCGTGCCCGAGGCCTTGAATGCCTGGTCGAATGCCGGGCTCAGGGGGTAGACGTCGGCGCTGAGCGCGTGGACCGACCCCGCGAGGTACACGAGTTTGGTGCCTGAGTGGATCTTCCAGAGGAAACTCTTGCCAGCAGGGGCGGCGATCTGCGCCGATGCGACACTTGCGGCTGTGATGGCCGCTACGCAGAGAGCGAGACCTGCCAGCCTCCGCTTACGGGCGCCTGGGATGTGCATGAATGGATTATCGGCTAGTCCTTCTTTCCCCTTCTCTCCGCCAGCCACTGTTCGTGCCTAAGGCACGATCGCGATGGGCGCCTGCCAGAAGGCGACCTTGCGACCGTTTGGCTCGAGCACGCTGACCTGACAGTCGTAGCGGCCCGGTGCGAGGCCATCGAGAGGAATGCTGAGGCGCACGGGCACTGCCTTCGACCGCGCATCGAGGCCGTCGGTTACGGCAAGCGGTTGAGTTTCGAGGACCTTATCGTTGCCCTTGAAGAACGTGACGAATGCAACGAGCGGCTGCGTCGTTTCCGCACCGCGCTCGTAGGCTTGCAGATACACGTACATTTCCCGGGTGCGACTGAAAACGCGAGTGACGCTCGGAAACAGCTTCTCGCCGTCGTAGACAAGCGGGTGAGTGAATTGCGCTACGCCGTTCTGCACCGTGTGCAGTGCGTCGGCCATGGCCACACGCTGACTGCTCAAGACCACGGAACTGATTGGCAGCCGGAGCTCCTCGCGCATCAAGTTGGGAACGGTGAACGCCGCCTGATACGTCCCGATTCGTCCCGTCGTCGA
>Ga0070674_100000856_pt1 | contig 15804 bp, 11 predicted proteins | sample KBSM33metaG_FD_65344 | JGI IMG/M metagenome (GOLD analysis project Ga0070674, IMG submission 65344) | Miscanthus rhizosphere microbial communities from Kellogg Biological Station, Michigan, USA - KBS M3-3 metaG | ecosystem: Host-associated > Plants > Roots > Rhizosphere > Soil ... | reverse complement strand
TCTCTGTGCCTCTGTGCCTCGGTGTGTCGCGATCCAGAGGAAGGGTGGAGGTTGATGAATCGACGAAGGGCCTTGTCGCGTACCTCCCTCGGCACCAAGGGAAATGTCCCCAGCACGTGCTCGAACTGCGTCGCGCTCAACGAGTAGAGATGCGCCGCGAGCGCTTGGATCTCGGCGTACTCCTCCATGTCCTCCGCAGGTGCCCCTCCGAGCGTGAGTGCCTCCGCGCACTCTGCGAGCCGGGCGAAGAGCGGACTCCCGGGCGGCAAAACTGGGACGGGCAGACGCGAGACCAGTGACACGGTGACGTGCGTGTTCACCCGGAGCCGGACGAGGTAGTTCGCCACGTAGCTGTTGAGCAGGGCACAGAGCACGCGTTGCGACGAAAGAGGCAGTGGCGTTCGCAGGCAGAAGAGCGTGTGTGTCGTGACCGCGCGGGCGGGAACAATCGCGGCGATGAGCGTCAGGCGATTCGTGGCGCTCGCGACGTCGCGATACGCGAGGCGGGCTCGACGCGGGACTCGAAGGTCGGTGGCGGCCGATGGCGGGACCTCCAGTCGGCTCCTGCCTGCATCGACGCGAAACGGATCGAGTTGCTTTCCCTCGATCACCGGCCGGCCAGTCGATTCGACGGTAATCGGAACGAACAGTTCGCGATCGTCGCTGGCGTTCAGTTCGCGGCCGAATGCGACATGCCAGCCGTCCTTCGAACCGAGGCGGGGTGTCGAGTGGCTCACCGCCTCGACGATCGCCAGATCCATCTCCGTCGCCAGCTCCGGCACGCCCAGGTCATCGTCCCCTGACATCCTTGCGAGCAGACGGCGAGACAGCATGAGCGGCGCTGCTTCTCTCGCGTGGAGGTCGTCGGCGCTCGTGAGCCCGAACCTGCACCGGACAACCGAGGTCTCCCGCCCCGCCGTGCACGTGAGGAGGATGAACCTCACGCTGCGATGCACGGGAAAGATTGCGAGGCGGTTGTCGAAACCAATGACCTCGTCCACGTCCGCGCGTTCGAAGAGATATCGCCGCAGCGGCGCCGCGCCAGCATCGCTCACGAGGCCTGATGGCACGACGAAGCCGATGCGACCGCCAGGCCTCACGAGTTGAAGAGCGCGCTCGACGAAGAGCTGATACAGGTTCACGTGTGCGCGGCTCTCGACGCGGTAGATCCCTGACTGCCGAACGAAGTCGGTCACCTGTCGCGCGGCGAGGCGTCTGCCCTCCCTGGTTCCGCCGGCGCCGCTGTCGCCGCGAACCATGTCCCATGGTGGGTTGCCAACGATGGCGTCGAAGCCGGATGGCTGACCGGTCGTGGTGGAGAAGGCATCCGGAAACGTCAACGGCCAGTGGAGAAAACGATGGCGCGCGGCGATGGCCGCGGACTGCTCCAGGAGCGTTGAGGCCACCCGCTGCGGCAAGGTCGATGGCCGATCGAGAAGTCGCGCGACGAGGTCTTGGAATACGCCGCGCTCGGGCCGGCGTTCCTGATCCTGGAACCAGGCGCCACACCACAAGTCGAGCGCCGCGGTCCATCTCGCCAGCGAGGAATCACTCGCGTGCAACGCGTGAAGGCGTCGCTCTTTCGCGCGGACGATGTCCGCAGAGTCGTCGGGCTCGGTCGCCACCTTTGAGATCACTTGCGCCGCACGCGCGAGTGTCGACGCAAGCTCCGTCTCTTCGAATAGCGACAGACGCTCCTGTCGCTTTCGGCTGGTGCCGCCACCGGGTTGGCGGCTCATGTCGTCCGGAGTGCCGCCCACCAGGCTGTGGCCGGCGACGAGGTGGTGATCGAGAAAGGAGAGCGGCTTGTCTGAGGCGAGCGTCGCCAGCCACAGTGAAAGGCGCGCGAGCTGCACCGCCATCGGGTTCAGGTCCACGCCGAAGAGACAGCGCGAAGCAATCTCACGACGCAGCGCCACGCGATCCGCAGGCGTGACGTCATGCGAGTGCCAGCGCCCTTCCTGAACGAGCGCGTCCTCGACCGCGGACGCCAGGTAGCGGCACGCTGCCACGAGAAACGCTCCGCTTCCCATGGCGGGGTCAAGCACGCGCAGCGTGAGGATCTGATCGGACGTGCGGCCGCGAATCAGTGGCTCGATTGTCTGGTGCACCAGATGCGTCGTCACCGCGCGTGGTGTGTAGAACGAGCCGCTGGCCTTGCGAAGATCACGGGTTCGCTCGAGAGGTTCCGGACCTTGGAGTGCTGGCTCGTACTCGAGCACGCGCTCGTAGACGGCTCCGAGCTGCTCGACGTCGAGATCGCGGTAGAGAATCTTGCTACGCACGCCCTGGCGGCCAACCGGCGTGCTGCTGAGGGCGACCACGGTTCGACTCATGACGAGGTCGCTGAGTCGGGTGCCGTCGAACGCGGCCGCGTGCGACGGATTGAACAGCCGCCCGTTGAATGCGGTGACGCGAAGGTCGCCGGCCGAGCAGCCCGCGTGCGCGAGCCGCGAGATCGCGTGAACCGCGCGCCATAGCCCCCTGTATGGACGTCCCGCGAGTAGCACTGTGACGATCGCCTCGAGGCTGTAGCGATCGCGGTACACGGGATGCCACAGCGGCACGAGACCGCGCGCCTCGGCAAACAGCAGAAACAGGACGCGATACAAGACGGTCAGCGACTGCTCCCACAGCGTCGTAACCGGCTGACGTCGTCCGCGCGTGAGGGCCTTGAGCAGTGTTTCGAGCGCTTCAAGAACGCCGGCACCCAGAGCCCGGCAAACCTCGATGCCGTGATGGCGCGAGAGCGCGACGGCGCTGTCGAGCGGGGGAGGGTTCCCGCAGAAGGCGCGGGCCGAGGCGACCGACCACAACACCGCCTGCGCCTCGGGTTGGAGTCCAAGCAGCGCAAGATCGAACTCGATGTAGTCACGCGACCACGTTCTCCGTGCATCGACAAGGCGAAGGACCCTGCCGTTACAGCAGAGACACCAGCGAGCGTCAGCGGCAACCGCGCCGGCGATCGACGATCTCCACACACGCTCGAGCGGTTCTCCCCACGTGGTCGTGAGCCCCATCACGCTGGATCGATCGCCAGTTCTCAGTTCGAGGCACGACACATCCTCGTCGTCAACACGTCGCACGACTGTGAGTCCCAGCAGAGCGACAAGGGGAATCAGCGCGACGTCAGTGATCACTCGAACGCCCGAGGCAGAGCCGAGTGTCGAGTCGACGTGCTTCGACCAGCCGGCGAGTTGCCGGCTCCACGACGGCGGTGGAGCCCCGGCGCCAGGCAATGTCGGAAACACATCCCGGATGAACGAGGCGGTCAACATCCGGCCGCGTACGCCGGCAATCATCGTTGGAGGAGCGCGAAGGCGAGGCGTGCCGGCTCGGCGACGATCTGTCTGGTCGATTCGATCTCGTCGAGTCGAGCGCGGCAGCGGGCAAGGGCTTCGTCGACGACCGCGGTCTGGGCGCTGAGCGCACGCTCTGCCCGCCGGTCGAACAGACCACGCTGCAGGAGCGACGCCGACAATCGCGCGCGTTCGCTTTCGATCGAGCGAACGAGAGCCCGCTCGCGATGAGCCGCCCGATCGAGAAACGCCTCGCGCGAGGATTCGAGTGAGGCCTGCAGGCGCTCCCGCTCGCTCTTGAATATCGAGTCGCTCGGCACGGGCGAATCAGTGGACCGGCTGGTGGCGCCGAGCAGCGTGTGCCATACAGGCTGCGTCGTGGAGTCGGCAAATGAAAGAAAGAAGCCCCACAGGATCGCGCGCGCGCCGTGGCGTCTGCGCGTGACTGTCATCGGTGGCCGTCCGTCAGTAACGGTGGTGGAGCGCGACTCCGGGATGCGCCGCAATCCCTCGATCCGGTGAGTTTCGGCTTCTGCCGTCGAGCGAATCCTGTCGAGTACCGGCGGGCGATTGCGAAGCCTCTCCGTCGCTTCAGTTGCGCGATCGGTTCGGGTCAGGAGCCTGGTCACGTACGATTCTTCAGCGGTGCCGGCGGCAAGGAGATGCACCGCGTGGACACGTTGTGTTTGCCCGATGCGCTCGACACGGCCGATTCGCTGCTCCAGGCGAAGCGGTGTCCACGGCAGTTCGAGGTTGATCACAAGCCGACAACGCTGGTGAAGGTTGAGTCCCTCGCTTGCGGCATCGGTGGCGAGGAGCACCGGCGATGCGCCGCTCGTGAAACGACGCAGGCTCTCTCGACGTTCGGGTGGCGTCTGGCCGCCGTGGAGCGTGACGGGCTGCAGGCCTGCAAGAAGCCACGCCAGTGTCGCCAGCGTGTCGCGATACTCGGTAAAGACGATCGCCGGTTCGTGCGCGCGACGCAGCAGACGGATCAACGCACGCATCTTTGACTCCGATGCTGCGGCGCTGACGGCAAGCGCGCGGATGACGGCCAGCCGATGACATTCATCGTTGCGATCCTCGAGACCGGGTGCCGCCAGTTCGGCGCCAGGCTCTTCGTCGCCTGATGATTCGAACAGCGGCAGCACCATCTGCGACACCGTCGCCGGATCGCCGTCGATAAGCGCAAGCCGTCGTTCGATCGAGCGGACCAGTGAGGACGCGCTGCTGCCGGCGCGCCGTTCGAGCACCGTCATTGCGAGATGGGCGGCGTCACCACCAGATCCGCGCTCGGCTCGCACTTTACGCACGTAGGCCTGAAGCGCGCGATGCATCTCCCGTTCGGCAAGTGTCGTGTGTACACGCAGCGTCAGCGTCTTCCTCGAGACGGCGAGGCCGACGTCGCGATGCGCGCGGCGGAACGTCAGGAGGGGAAAGCCCTTCTCGAGATCACCGATGCCACAGAGTGCCTCGAACCCTTGCTCGTCGCCTGAGTGAGGCGTCGCCGTGAGCAGGACGACGGTTCGTGCGCGACGAGCGATGGCGCCTGCCGCGAGGGCACGGTCCGAGCGGCCCGTCAGTCCGTGTGCTTCGTCGAACACGACCGCGTCCCAGACGAGCGCCTCGAGCGCGCGCATGACTTCGAGTCGCTTGACGAAGTCGATCGACGTAATGGCCACGGAGTGAGACGTCCAGGGATTTCCGGCACCCCACTCCGCGCCGAGGCGAGCCAGCGAAACGGAATCGGCGACCCACGCCTCGATGCGAAACCGGTCGTCGAGCTCCGCCTGCCATTGCTCCTTCAGCGCTGCCGGCGCGACGATGAGCACGCGAGCGTGCCGCGTCCTCTCGAGGATCTCTGCGACGATAAGAGCAGCCTGAATCGTCTTGCCGAGTCCGACCTCGTCAGCGATCAGGATTCGTGACGCGATCCCGTGTGTGACCGCCAGGGCTGGCTCGAGTTGAAACGGCAGCAGCGAGATGCGGGCACGCAGGCCCGTCCGGAGCGAGGTCCACGTGGGAGTAGCCTCGGTGACGATGGCGCGCGTGAGGTGGCGCCACCTGCGAGGCGACACGCGGCGCAGTGAGCGATCGGCGGCGAGCGGTTCGACGATCTCGAACGGCAGGAGGAACGAGGCGCGGGCGTTGAGGTTGGAGCGATCCTGTCCTCGCACGTCGAGGATGCACGCGTCGCGCCCTGGCGTCTGGCCGATGACGACCCAGCGCTCGTCGCGGATGCGGACGGTCTCGCCGGGCGCAAGAGATGATACGTGCACACTTGCGGCTGTGCAGATACCGTTCCCCTGGGAAACAGGCCGAAAACGCAGGTTCACCGTCCGCGCGTGGCGAAAAATGCAGGGCGAAATGAGCCGCGATTTTCGAGTTTTGACCGTGGACCGTGGACTGAAGACCGAGGACCGACGACGTGAAAATTCCGATTGAGGACTCGCTCGATCTTCACGCGTTCGCGCCGCGCGACGTGCAGTCGGTCGTCGAGGAGTACGTGACGGCCGCGCACGGAGCGGGCTTACGCGAGGTGCGTGTGATCCACGGGCGAGGTAAGGGAATCCAGCGAGGTCTCGTGCAGCAGGTGCTCGAGCGGCATCCGCTCGTCGTCGAATTCTGGGACGCTCCCGAGGCTCACCTGGGTGCTACCGTAGCGAGACTCTTGGAGTAGACGATATGCAGCATGCGGTAGGCGCCTACCGCCTACTGCTTACTGCCTACTTCGTATGTCGCAGTAACTGTCGTCTTGATGCCGCCGCGGACCGTGAAATCACCGACGACCGTCATGCGTCGCGGACGGCACGCACCGACGAGATCATCGAGAATCTGATTGGTGACTGCCTCGTAGAAGATCCCTCGGTCGCGGAACCCGATCATGTAGTACTTCAGCGACTTCAGCTCGATGCAGCGATCGGCGGGCACGTACGTGATGCGAATTTCACCGAAGTCTGGGAGACCTGTTTTAGGGCAGACGGACGTGAACTCAGGACAGTTGATCGCGATCTCGAACTCCCGTTCCGGACGCGGACTCGGGAATGTCTCGATCGGTGTGGCGCTTGACATCGTCGAAAAATAGTAGCACTTTGGGCCGAAATCGCTCGATTACGTCGGGAGCTTCGTTGACAGCGGATCGGTCGCGAGCTAGCATTACGCGATTTCACTAAGACTTTCCGCTGCAGTGTGACGCGCGCGCTACTGCGTTCGCGGTCTAGAGTCGGCGCGCACAAGACTGGGGGACGTGATGGCAGAGGCCCGCAGAATGGGCAAATCGGAATTGTTCTCGCACTTCGCTGAGAGGTTCGAGGTCAAGCGAACTCAGGCGAGAGAATTTTTCGACGAACTGACAACCCTTTCAGAAAAGGAACTCAAGCGGTCGGGTGAGTTCGTACTGCCGGGCATGGTCAAGCTGGTCGTCCAGAAGCGGAAGGCGCGCATGGGCCGCAATCCCGCCACCGGCGAGGCGATCAAGATTCCGGCAAAGACGGTCGTCAAGGCGCGTATCGCCAAGCAGCTCAAGGACGCAGTCCTGCCCAAGAAATAGGCGACAAGTGAGTGAAATGCGAAAGCGGCACGGGCCGCTTCCGTTCCCCCCTGACCCGGCGCCGCTCGAACGCGCCGGGTTGATTTTTTCGGCTGAGTCCGCTTGCGCTAGTTGCCTCTAATCCGGCGCGCCAATTGGCGGATCTCCAGCTTGTCCATCTTGAATTTGAGCGTGCTCAGGGGAATGCCGAGCGCTCGTGACGTGGCGGTCACATTCCACGACGACTTCTCGAGCGCGCGCACGATGAAGTTGCGCTCGAAGGTCGAGAGCGCTCGCTCCAGCAGGTTTTCCGTCGCCGCCTGATCCTGCGTGTCGAGCTTCGCGACGTGAAGCTCGTACGGCAGATCTTCGTCCGTAATCCAGTCCTTGTCGGAGACGGCGACCAGGCGCTCGATCAGGTTCTCCAGCTCTCGAATGTTCCCTGGCCACCAGTACGACGACAGGATGTCGATTGTCGAGTCAGCGATGCCCTGCACGTTCTTGCGAAATTTGATGCTGTACTTGCGGAGGAAGAATCGGGCGAGCTCTGGCAGATCTTCGAGGCGATCGCGCAGCGCCGGCATCCGGATCGGGATCACGTTCAGCCGGTAGAACAGGTCCTCACGGAAGCGGCCATCCTTGACCGCCTTCTCGAGATCGACGTTGGTCGCCGCCACGAGGCGCAGATCCGTTTTGATCGGGTGCGTGCCGCCAACGCGCTCGATCTCCTCTTCCTGGATCGCGCGCAGCAGCTTCGCCTGCAGCTCGTACTTCAAATCGCCGATCTCGTCGAGGAAGAGCGTGCCGCCGGCCGCGAGCTCGAACTTACCAAGCTGCTGGCGAATGGCGCCGGTGAAGGCGCCCTTCTCGTGACCGAAGAGCGCGCTCTCCACCAGCTCCTTGGGAATCGCGGCAAGGTTCACCGCCACGAACGGCGCGTTCGGTCTGCCCGACTCGCGATGGATCAATCGCGCGAGCAATTCCTTTCCCGTGCCACTCTCGCCGAGGACGAGGACCGTCGCCGAGATCTTCGCGACCTTCTGCACCAGCTCCACGACCGCCCGCGTGCTGCGGCTCGGCCCGACGACGAACTCACGCTCGTTCTGCTCGGCGACTTCTTCCTTGAGTCGCGTGACGTCTCTGCTGAGATCCTGCCGCTCGGCAGCATTCGCGAAGAGTGTGCGGATGCTCTCGATGTCGAAGTCTTTCGAGATGTAGTGATACGCGCCGTGGCGCATCGCCTCGATCGCCGTGTCGAGTTCCTTGGTCTTCGAGATCACGATGATCTCGACTTTCGGGTAGTTCTCCCGGACGATCTTCAGGACTTCGAATCCGCTAATGCCGCGCAGATGGACCTCGAGGAGCATCAGGTCCACGTCTTCCTTCTGCATCATCTGAAACGCGGCTTCGCCCGTCGCGGCCCGGAGCACGCGATAGTCGCGTCGTAGAGTCGCAGTCATGGATTCGCGCATCTCGTCGTCGCTATCGACGATGAGCAGTGTCTTCCGGCGGTCTGCCATGGGAACGGATATTATGGGGTCGACCCCCTTTTATGAAATCTTTCGATGTCGTCGTGATCGGCGCGGGCACCGGCGGATACGTCGCCGCCATTCGCGCGTCGCAGCTTGGCAAGACCGTCGCGGTCGTCGAGAAGCAGAGCGCCCTCGGTGGCACGTGTCTCATCTGGGGATGCATTCCGACGAAAGCACTCCTCGAACACGCACACGCGCTGAAGGTGATCCAGCAGGCGTCCGAGTGGGGCGTGACGATTCCGTCAGGGACACCCACCATCAACATGACGCAGGTTCACACCCGTAAGGACAAGATCGTCGACGGGCTCACGAAGGGCATCGCGTTCCTGTTCAAGAAGAACAAGATCACCTGGATCAAGGGTACGGCACGGCTCGCCGGACCGGGCACGGTTGACGTCTTCGAGGGCGACACGCAGACGCTCGAAGCCAGGGAGATCATCATCGCGACCGGCTCGTCGCCGCGCAGTGTGCCCGCGGTCACGATCGATCACACGCGGATCGTCACGAGCGACGAAGCGATTCACCTCAAGGAAGTGCCGAAGTCGCTCGTCATCATGGGCAGCGGCGCGGTTGGCGTCGAATTCGCGTCGATCTATCGCCGCTTCGGGAGCGAGGTGACGATCGTCGAGCTCGTGAACCGCCTGGTCCCGGTTGAAGACGAAGCGGTGTCCGCTGAACTCGAGAAGTCGTTCAAGAAGCAAGGCATCACGGTGCTGACCGGGACGAAGGTGACGAAGGCGACCGCCACCTCGAGCGGCGTGACCATCGAAGCAGCAACGCCCGATGGCAAGACGCAGAGGATTTCCGCCGACCTGTTGCTCGTCGCGACCGGCCGCGGACCGGTCACAACGGGCCTTGGTGTCGAGGACGCTGGCATCAGCACGGAGCGCGGCTACATCAAGGTCGACGAGCTCTATCGCACGTCGGTCCCGGGGGTGTCGGCCATCGGTGATGTCATCACGCTCGGCGCCGGCGTTCATCCGCAGCTTGCGCACGTCTCGTCGATGGAAGGCATCATCACCGCGGAGCGCATCGCCGGAAAGGACGTGCAGCCGCTCAACTACGACCACGTGCCGGGCTGCACGTATTGCGATCCGGAGATCGGCAGCGTCGGCCTCACGGAGGCGAAGGCGAAGGAGCGCGGCTTCGACGTCAGGATTGGCACGTTCCCCTTCGGCGTGCTCGGGCGCGCGCGGATGGCCGGTGAGGTCGAGGGGTTCGTGAAGATCGTGGCCGATAAGAAGTACGATGAAGTGTTGGGCGTGCACATGATCGGCCCCCGGTCAACGGAGCTGGTGGCCGAGGCCGTGCTGGCGCTTCGACTCGAGTGCACCGTGGAAGAGCTGATCAAGACGATTCATGCGCATCCAACCTTTTCCGAGGCCGTCGGCGAAGCGGCGCATGCAGCCCACGGGGCGGCGATACATATGTAAGGCTCTCGACTCTGGGCTTTAGGCTTTGGACTTTAGGTTTTTGCCAGAGCCCAGAGCCCAGAGCCCAGAGCCGGACAGGTTCACAATGCCCACTCCCGTCCTGATGCCCCAGATGGGCGAGTCGATCGCCGAAGGCACGATCGTCAGATGGATCAAGAAAGTCGGCGACGCGGTCGAACGGGACGAGCCGCTGTTCGAGATTTCGACGGACAAGGTTGACGCGGAAATTCCTGCCCCGGCCGCTGGTGTCCTCACCGAGATCAAGGTCAAGGAAGGCGAGACGGTCGCCGTGAACAGCGTGGTCGCCACGATCGGTACGTCGTCAGACGTCTCGAAGCAGGAGTCCGCAGGGCCGCCACAACCTCCAGCCGCCGCGCCATCGCGCGATTCTGTGGTTCCGGCGGACGTCGTCGACCAGCCGCACGGCAAACCGGCAGCAGCGCCGCGTAAGACGAACGGTCGCTCGGCGCCGGCCAGCAAGTCCGTCGAGGACGATTCGCCCAAACAGCGATCGTCCCCGCTCGTGCGCCGGATCGCGCGCGACAACGACGTCGACATCACGCAGATTCACGGCTCAGGTCTTGGTGGACGGGTCACTAAGAACGACATTCTGGAATACCTCGATACCGGGATCCGGGACCCAGAAGCCGGGATTCGGGATTCGGGATCCGGGATTCGAGCTGATCGCGCGCCCGGCGAATCCCGAACCCCGACCGAATCCCGAAGCCCGAATCCCGAATCCCGAGTCGAGATCAAGCCGCTCTCGGTGATGCGGAAGAAGATCGCCGAGCACATGGTCATGAGCCGGCGTACTTCGGCTCACGTTCATTCGGTCTTCCACGTCAACTTTTCCAACGTCGAACGGATCCGGCAGCAGAGGAAGGCGGAATTCGAGCAGTCAGGCGTGAAGCTGACGTACATGGCATTCATCGCGAAGGCTGCGGTGTCGGCGCTGCGCAAGTTCCCGATCGTGAACGCGTCGCTTGACGGCGACAACGTGATCTACAAGAGAGACATCAACCTCGGTATCGCCGTCGCGCTCGAAACCGGCCTCATCGTCCCCGTCATCAAACACGCCGACGAGAAGAACCTGCTCGGCCTGAGTCGCGCGATTGCGGACGTCGCGAACCGCGCGCGATCCAAGCAGCTCAAGCCCGAAGAAGTGCACGACGGCACGTTCACCATCACGAACCCCGGACAGTTCGGCTCACAGTTCGGGATGCCGATCATCAATCAGCCGCAGGTCGCCATCCTCGGCATCGGCACGATCGAGAAGCGGCCGATCGTGGTCGATGATGCGATTGCGATTCGAACGATGGCGTACCTGACGCTCGGCTACGACCATCGTCTCGTGGATGGCGCGACCGGCGACCAGTTCATGGCAGAGATCAAGGAGCAGATCGAGCACTTCGATGGTGTGCAGTAGTGAGAAGGGGTCTGACCCCATCACGGAATTGCACGTGCGGCAGCTCGAGGTACGGCGCCTCGGGTTGATCGGATACGACGAGGCCCTGGCGCTCCAACGCGACCTTGTCGAAGAACGTCGCGCCGACAGAGTTCCTGACCTCCTGCTGCTCCTGGAACATCCTCCCGTCATCACGCTTGGCGTGCGCAGCGAGATCGCTCGCGCCAACGTCGTCGCGACGGATGAGCGCCTCGCCGATCTCGGGATCGCTGTTCACGAGACCGGCCGCGGCGGCGACGTGACGTATCACGGGCCAGGTCAGATCGTTGGTTATCCGATCGTTGATCTGCGGCCAGACCGATGCGACGTGCACAAGTACGTGCGTGATCTCGAAGAGGTGATGATTCGCGTCTGCCTCGACTACGGTGTCACGGCCGGTCGAATCTCTGGTCTCAGTGGCACTTGGGTCGGCGCGGAGAAGATCGGCGCGATCGGCATCCGCATCTCCCGCTGGATTACCAGCCACGGCTTCGCGTTCAACGTCAGCACCAACCTCGATCACTTCAAGCTGATCGTTCCCTGTGGGATTTCAGATCGCGGCGTGACGTCGCTCGAGAAGATGACGAGGCGCTCGATTCCGCTGCCCGAAGTCGAGGACGCTCTCGTGCGACGCTTTGCGGAAGTCTTCGAGAGACAGGCTACGAGGCAGCCGGCGGCTTAGTTACGGACAAGAGGGCCTCGCCGACGCCGCGCCCCGCCGTTAACGCGACTTCGATGCGCACATTGCGCCACGTCACGACGTCACCGTTGTGTGCCGGCCGATTGAGCAGCAGCAGCACGAGTCCGCTTATCGTCGTGATCTTCTCGTGCGCGAGTGAGCTGCCGAGTGCCTCACTCGCCTCGTCGAGTCGTACTGTGCCGCGGACGCGAACACGGCCGTCGGCCTCGCGCACGATCGCAGTGCGCGATCGTCCTTCGTCGATATCTCCGACCACTTCCTCGAAGAGATCTTCGATCGTCACGAGACCCGCGGTGCCGCCGTGCTGATCCATCACGACCGCCATCTGCGCGCGGAATCGCCGCATCGCGGCAAGCACTTCGTCGAGATAGGCCGGGCCGGGCACATACGGAAGGGCCCGCGCGTCTCTCGCAGCGATCGGCTGATTCGAGACGAGATGCCGCAGGATCTCCTTGATGTGCAGGCTGCCGATGATGTTGTCCAGATCGCCGCTGTAGACCGGATAGCGCGTGTGCGGATGCGTCCGGACGATCGCTCTGAGCTCGTCTGGCTCGGCACCGACGGGGATCCCCGTCAGCAGCACCCGCGGCACCATGACTTCACCGGCCGTGCGATCGCCAAACTCGAACAGGTCGCGCAGGATCTCCCCGGCCTCGCCGCGCAGCAGTCCGCCTTCCTGGCTCTCACGGACGATGAACTGCAGTTCTTCGGCCGTGTGGTAGCGCTCGCGGTCCACTTCGCGCCGCTCGATGCCGACGAGGCGAAGCAGGTGAATGCCCACGCTGTTGAGCGACACGACGAGCGGCAGGATGGCGTGCTGCAGCCCGCGGATGAGCGGCGACACGTAAAGCACCGTCTTGTCGGCCCGCTGAAGCGCCAGCGCTTTCGGAACCATCTCGCCGATCACGATGTGCAGGTAGGTCAGGACGGCAATGGCGATCACGCTGGCGACGGTGTGTGCCGCAAGCCAGCCGAGCGTTTCGAAGCGAACGAAGAACGGCTCGAGGCGATCGGCAAGCCAGTGCTCGCCGTACATGCCCAGGCCAAGGCTTGCCACGGAGATACCGATCTGCGTCGTGGCAATGTAGCGATCCTGACGCATCGGATCTTCGAGGACGTGGAGGACGCGCTGCGCGAGACGGCTGCCCTGCGACGCCTGATGCTCGATGCTGGATCGCGGTGCGCCGACGATCGCGAACTCCGCGGCCACGAACAGACCGTTCGCGAGCACGAGAAACACGATGATCGCGACCGGGATGAGGATCTCCATTACGGGGTGTCCTCCGATGGCACGGGGACGACACGCCTGGCGATCAGCGATTGCGGAATGCGATCCTTGACGCGCTCGACCTCGAACTCGTAGTCGCCAACGATGACGGTCTCGCGCTCGGCGGGAATGTGACCGAGCGCCGCAGTGACGAGTCCTCCCACCGACGACGCGTCGGTCTCCCAACCCGTCTCCAGCAGCATCGCGGCGTCGTCGACACCCATTTCGCCGGCGAGGCGGATGCGACCGTCGGGGAGCGTCTCGGTGGCGAGCTGACCCGATCTGAATTCGTCGCCGACGTGTCCAAACAGCTCGGTCAGCACGTCAGCCAGTGTGAGAAGACCCGCGGTTCCGCCGAACTCGTCGACGACGAGCGCCTGGTGCGAGCGGCGTTCGCGAAGGTCTTTGAGCACGCGGTCCGCAGTGACGCTCTCGTGCACGGTGGGAATCGGACGCATCAGCTCTCCGAGCGTGGCGCCCGGGCGCCCTTCGACGAACCAGCGAACCAGATCCTTCGTGCGTAGGATCCCGACGATGTTGTCGATGCTGCCGCGGTAAATCGGCAGCCTCGAGTATGGACTTTGCGCGACGACGCTGACGACTTCGTTGAGCGGCGTCTCGATCGCGAGCGCCGAGATCCGCTTGCGAGGAACCATCAGTTGACGCGCCTGGCGCAGGTTCAGTCGCAGTGCGCGTTGAAGGCGACGGTGCTCGTCCGGCTCGAGCAGGCCACCATCGCGACTCTCCGCGATGAGCAACTCGATTTCGTCAGGAGAGTGGATGTGCCGATGTGTCTGTTGCGGAGCGCCGAGGAGTCGCAGGATGAGCAGTCCCGATCCGTTCAGCCACGTGATGAACGGGCGATACACCCACTGCGACGCCAACATCGGAATCAGCGTGTAGAGCGATGTCTGCGTCGGGTATTGCAGTGCCAAAGACTTCGGCACCAGCTCCGCGAAGACGACCTGCGCGACGGTGAGGACGAGGAGTACGACGATCGTCGATGTCGATTGCGCGACGACGTCCGTCAGGGTGCCGAGTGCCACGACGTACGGCGTGAGCCAGACCGCGATCGTCGCCTGCGCGTACGCGCCGAGCACCAGACTCGAGATCGTGATGCCGATCTGGCAGGCGGCGATGTAGCGATCGAGGGCCGCGGGCGACTCGACGATCGGCAACAGCCACCCCGCGAGGAGATTGCCGTCTTCCTTCAGTTGGTGGAGCCGGCTGCGACGCACGCTGACGGCCGCGAATTCGGCCGCGACGTAAAGGGCGTTGACGAGCAGGAGCACCGCGATGACGAGGATGGCCGCAAGGACCATTGAGAGCCCAAGTACTTAGCACCCTTTTCGGGTCGAGACGTAACCCATGGTTGAGCAATGACTTCTACGGCAGGCTTGGAATCGGGAATAAGACCTATTTGGTCGGTGTTCAGAAGGGTAGAGGCAGGAACCCATGGACAGGACCCAGGATCGGTTGCTCATTGCAGGGCTTCAGAGGGGAGATCAGACGGCGGTCAGACAGTTGGCAGAGCTTTACGGCCCGAGAATTCACCAACTGGCGCTGCGCCATATGAAGAATCGCGAGGATGCCGAGGAAGTCACCCAGGACGTGCTGATGAAGGTTTATCGCAAGATTGGCGCGTTCCGTGGCGACTCTGCGCTCTCGTCGTGGATTTATCGCATTACCTTCAACACGGCGATGTCGCGCTTGAGGGCGCACCGGGGTGAGCGCGCGGCTGAGCAGGAACGCGACCGCGCCCTGGCTGTGCTCGATGCATCAGACGAGGGCACCGCGAGAACGACTGCCGATCCCGCGGACTGGTCGCAGATGCCAGACGAGGAACTGCTGCGCTTCGAGTTGCGCAGAGCGGTCGAGGCCGCGGTTCGCGAACTTCCCGAGATTTACCGCGAGCCGGTCATCTTGCGTGACTTCGAGGGATTGACCACAGAGGAAGCGAGCACGCGACTCAAGGTGAAGGATCAGACGTTGAAGTCGCGGCTGCATCGCGGCCGGCTGTTGCTTCGCGAGCGTCTCCAGGCGTTTGCTTCGGGCCTCTCGCTGCATCGCCCCACGCCGGCGTATTCGTAACTCACTGCGTTGAAACGAACTCTGGCCGCGCGCTCCGATTGGCGAGCGCCGCGGCCAGCTCCAGCGCGAGTCTCGCAACCTGGCTCGTTCCGGCGGCATCGATCTTCTGCCAGTCGTCGCCGGGGCTGTGATAGTCGGCGTGGAACCCCGTGAAGAAATTGATCGCGGGAATCCGGCGGACGATGAAGTTGTAGTCATCGCTGCGTCCGGCACCGGGGCCCTCACGCTTGATCTTGAGGGTTGCGCCACTGGCTTTGACGGCAACGCCAAAGTCGGCCTCGAGCGATGGCGCCGCTTCCAGTCCGCTCACATCCACTGCACCGTTTGCGCGCCCAACCATGTCGAGATTCAACATGGCGATGGTGCTCTCGATCGGCGTGCGCGCGTGGCTGGCGTAGAACTCGGAGCCGAGAAGCCCGCGTTCCTCCCCGGCGAACGCGACGAAGACGAGCGTGCGCGGGAATCGGCTGCGGTCGGCGACGGCGGCGCGTGCGATCTCGATGATCGAC
>Ga0070674_100000845_pt1 | contig 15867 bp, 30 predicted proteins | sample KBSM33metaG_FD_65344 | JGI IMG/M metagenome (GOLD analysis project Ga0070674, IMG submission 65344) | Miscanthus rhizosphere microbial communities from Kellogg Biological Station, Michigan, USA - KBS M3-3 metaG | ecosystem: Host-associated > Plants > Roots > Rhizosphere > Soil ... | reverse complement strand
ACCGCCAAGGCTGTCGAGGATGCGCGCCTGGCCGGATTACCGCCGGAGCAGATCGCCGCACTGGAGGCGCACGCGGCGGCTACCAGGACGGCGCTGCAGGGGCAGTTCATCGCCAATCTGACCAAGCGCACCACGACGACGGGACAACTCACGGACGCCTCCGGCAACGTGGCGAATGCGCTATCGCCTGCACAGTTCCGGCGGTTCATGGCGGACAACCCCGGCGTCGCGGAGCAGCTGTTCGACCCGCAGCAGCTCGCCAACCTGCAGACACTTGCTGCCGACTTTGCCGAGTCATCGATGGCAACGGCAACCGCAGCGGCCAGAGGCTCACCCACCGCGCAGAATCTGTCGGTCGGCTCGTTCATCAGCCGCGCCAGTAACGGCCTGATCGATCCAAACAACCCAATGGCGCAGACGGTCGCGGGCCTCGGTCCGGTCATGAAGTGGATTTACGCGGCGCCGGAGGCGGCAACGCGGGAGATGCTGACGGAGGCCATGGCCAATCCGAAATTCGCTGAAGCGCTGTTGGCCAAGGCGTCGCCAGAGTCCCTGCAGCGCGCGATGGGATATGTCGAGCAGACGATGCTCGGACGCCTGAAAGCCGGGGCCGCGGGCGCTGGGCAAAGGCAGGTCGTCAGATCAGCCACCGGCGAGGCGAACCGGAATGAGACGACCTATTACTCGGTGATCGGACCAGACGGGCGACCGACCGGCGCGATGGTGTCTGGCAAGCCCGGCGATCCTGCCGAGAAGTATCTGCAGCCTGGTGAGTCTCTGGGCCAACCGCGGCCGACGCTGACCCCAAGCATGCCGGAGCCACGGCGTAACAAGCTGCGGGACTAGAGGATAAACAGAAGCAGGCTCACGAGAATCCAGCCAACGAACCCAAGGTATAGCGCCGCGAACATGCTGCCAATAAAAGCAGCCGCGCGATCCCAAAATCGATCCCAAAAGGTGCGGGGTGGCGTGTAGTCTGGATCAAGCCGCAGCCGTTCGTTCTTGAGCCATCGATCAAGGTCGCTCATCACAGTCTCCAGGGCGCCCGCTGCCAGGCCGGCGCCCTTTTTTGTGTCACTGGCAGCCGTAGGGCGTGCAGCGCGGCGTGGCGAACCGTTGCTGCTGGAAGACAGGCGGCTGGTAGGGCGCCGGGCTTTCTTGCCAGTAGGTCGTGCTGGGGCCACCGTAAATGCTGCGATCGGTCTGGTAGTAGCCGTTGACCTGCGCCATGACGGGGGCGGCGGAGAGCGTAAGCAGCGTGGCGGCTGCGATCAGTCGAAGCATAGTCGTGGTCCTTTGTGTGAATGGCATTTTGCGTTGTAGCTCTGCGCTGGTTACAGAGTGCCTTCAGATCCAGTGCTGGGTGCGCGCGATCAGTCCCGCGAGGCCGATGGCTACCAGGATGATCGCGCCGAACAGCAGCCGGAAATCCCGCTCCTGGCGCTGGCGCATGTCGCGTATGTCAGTCTTGAGATCCGTCCGCATGTCGCGCATTTCGGTGCGTATTTCAGCGCGCATCTCCCGCATGTCGTTGCGGATTTCCGCCAGGGTTTGCCTGGTGCTGGCGGCGATCTCTTCGAGCACGGCAACGCGAGGCTGCAGATCGTTGGCAGGCGCGTCACTCATGGGGTAGTCTCGGGTGAACCATATGGTCTTCCTCCAGTAGGCCGTTGGTCAGGGCGTCGCGGGCTGTTTCAGCAGCTCCGGCGCCCGTTCTATTTTAGCCGGCTGCCATCTTCTCGGCACCGGCTATTTCGAGATCCGGCAGGTCGCCGGGGAAGTCGTCCTCCGGCTCCGCGGCCTCGGTGCCGTCGTCAGCCTCGCCAAATCTGGCATAGTTCTCGGCGAGGATGGCGCTGATTTCGCGTTTGACCCAGCCGGGGCCGCTGGCCAGCGCATCGCCCACGGTCGCCTTATTCCCGACCTCCACGACCTCATCACGGGTGCGCAGCACGGCGACGGCGGCACGCATCTTCTCGAGCCATACCCGCCACTGCTCGTCGGTGCGCTCCGGCTTGGCGGCGACGCTCGGCGCTCGCGGCGTGGCAGCGGCGGCAGCACGCAGCGGAACCGCGGCGTTGATCGCGGCGCGGGCGTCTGGCTGGTCGGGCTGCGGCTCGGCCTCCAGCGTCGGGCCATTGTGCTCGTCCTTGCGCGGCATGTCCGAGACTTCTTCCGGCACATACATCCCGCTCGTCGCCAGCGGCCAGATCGTGCGGACGCCCTCCGACACCACGCGGCTGCGCAGCATCGAGCGCGGAAACTTTTTCCAGTTGTCCTTGCCGGCCATGCCCGCAGTCCTGGCGCGCTCCATGTTCCAGTCGATGCGGACGCTGCCGGTCTGCGGATGCGTGAACGTCGCGTCCGCCATGTCATCTGTCAGCGTGTGCCACTCGACCTTGCCGCCCGCCTCGATGAAATCGCGCATCATGGCTTCGGACTTTTTGGCAGGTCGGCCCTGGATGATATCGTAATCGCGCGCGGCCAAAGCTGGATGCCGGCCCTCGGCATGAGCGATCATCATCAGCGCGATGGCCTGGTCCTTGGTCTTGATTCCGAACAGCCCGCTCTGAGCGATGCTGGCAGCCAACCGTTCCAGGTCGGCATACCCGAGTGGCGACGCGGCGGCGTGTGGCACAATGGCGTTCATCGGACTGTCCTCGTTATAGCGTGCGGAGTGTCAGCACTGGTGTCGGGTTGGAGAGTTCGGCCCCATCGACCGGCCCGTCCTTCAGCGCCTTGGCGACCGCGTGCAGATCCGGCGAGCGGCGCATCAGCGTCTCTGGCAACGCCTCCGGATCGGTGACGATTGCTTTCGTGCGGTAGCCGACAGAGGCGGTGAACAGGGCCCGCTCCAACTTGCGGACTTCGAGGGCCTCCAGCATGCGCAGGATCAGGTCGCGGTTTTTGCTGGCGCGGGCCTCCAGGCGCTTGGCGCGTTCGCTGGCCATCTCCGCGAGCTTCTTGTCAGCAACCGCCTGCTCGGCCAGCTTGTCTACCAGCTCGAACACGTCGGTTTCGCCCTCAAGCATGCCGAGCAACAGGGCGTCGTCGCCGTCAGCCGAGAGCGTCGCCTTGACCTGGAGCGCGGCACTCATGGCCGCCTCCATCTGATAGGCGGAGGGCATCACTTGTCCTCCGTGATGCGCGCGACGAACGGCGTGGCCTCGAGGACCGCGACGCGTTGCGCCAGATACGCCAGGTGTGCCGCGAGCACTGACGCGACCTCCGGCTCCATGCTGCGGCGTTTCGCGCCATAACCCGCTAGCCTGTCTGCCGCGCAGGCGATTTCGTCGCTGATCATCTATGCGGCCTCCGGCGGTGGCTCTTCCGACTGCAGCGGCAATCCGGCGGGCGGTGGCAGCGGTTCGTCACCGCGCACACCACGCATGGTGCGCGGTCGACCTCTGGGGCGGCTGGTGGCGATCTCCAGCATTACGCGGACCTCGTCCAGCCTGGCGCGAATCTCGTCCATGCGACTACGGATTTCCGCCAGATCAACCTCCAGCAGCCGCTCACGCTGGCGTAGCGCCTCGACCAGCCGTTCGGCGGACGCGGGTGATATGTCGCTCATGCTGCCTCCCGTCGTGTGCGTATGCGTGCGACCGCGGCACGGAACGCCGCTGCCTCTGGCTCCAGGTGGAAGTGGCGGAAGTCCTCGATCGCGGCCCTGGCATGGCGGCGCCAATAGATCCGCTCTTCGCCGTCCGCGCGCTGCCACTCGGCGATGAGTGCCAGCATGTCGCGCAGGCGGATGTCGCGCAGCGTGGGTGTCATGGCGCGAGCCTCAGCGGCGCGGCGGCCTGATCCTGCGGCGCAGCGCGTCGGCGATGTCGGCGGCCATCATGTGCAGCCCGAGGCGGACGTGGCCCGGCACGCTCATCCAGGCGGAGGCGACCAGGTAGCTGTAGGCCAGCCACAGCTCCATGCGCCGCTGGAGATGCCGATGCGTTATCGGTCGCGTTCGCGGCGGTCGTCCCATCCCGCGAAGCAGAGCAGCCGAATTGCGTTAATCTGTCATCAACTTTTTGGCTGTTACAATCGGGATTCCCGTTTTGTGCCAATAGTTTACGCCCGATTAACGCGCGCATACCGATTGTGTAACGCCAGAAACCATCTTTCGCGGGTTGTGACCGATGGGTTACAATGCACGTATTGCCGCCGGACGCGGACGATGCGTCAGTGGGCTGTCTGACAGATCTGCCGAAAATCCGGGGGAAATAATGGAAGGACACGCCGATGATGGCCCCGTGGTTAGGGTCCATACCTTACCGATGGTTAGCGTTCCAGGCAACAAGAATGGTTGGTATTGTCGGGTCTACCACCAAATTTGCCGACCGGGCGCGACGCCTCCGCCGATAGAGCTACGTCGACTCGCTATGCTGATGCTGATGCTCGATCGCAAGGTCGAGGGTCACGCCGATCAACTGAAGTAGATTATCCTGCGTCCTGCGTGACAGGCGCCGCCATTCACGAATGAGGGTCAACTCCCGCGGGTCGCTGATCGGCGCCGTATAGCCAGTCCGCGTCTGGTCTTTTCCTAAAAGATCAGCGGTTTCAATCATCAGCGCATTGGCCACAGCGTGCAGGCTATCGACCGAGGGCGACCGGCGGGCATTTTCCCACATCTGGATGATCCCATGGGAGACGCCAAGCTGATCGGCCAGCTCTTGCTGGGTCAGGCCGATGGCAAGGCGAGCCTCCTTGATCCGCGTGGCCAAGCCACGATCAGGCGGGGTTCGTTTCACCATGTCTAGCCGCTCCATCCGGCACCACTCCTTGCCATAGCTTACGTTTGGTTAGCAATCGGCCAGATGGTCGATGCTGTCCCATAATCTCGGTTTGACCGGCCTGCTATGTGGTGGTTAGCATGGCTGATGCAGGGTATGGATCTCATTAGATCGCGCCGCGGCCTCATGGCGGAGCTGTCGCGCGGTCTGGGGATCAGCACCGCTGCGATTGCCAAATGGAGCCGCGTGCCAGAGGACCGGCTCGTGGCGGTCGAGCGGATATCCGGCATCGGCCGCGACAAGCTTCGCCCCGATCTGTTCAAGGGCTGGAAGCCCCGCTGCGTCAGGCGCCGGGTGCCGGCATGACCGCGCCCGCCCCGGTCGCCACGTCCTGCGCGATATGCGAGCGCCCGTTGCTGGTGCGGCCCGAGGCGACCGCCGGGGCGTGGCTCTGCGCGGACTGCGGCTCGCACGCGCAGCTCGTGGCGGCGTTCCGCGAGGGCCGTGCGCGGCGGGCGGAGGCGGACTGATGGCGGGCACCAGCCGTATCGCGCCGGGCCAGGTGTGCGGCGACCTGACGGTGGTGGCACGCGCTGGCACGCGTGGCATGCATGCGATGTGGCTGGCGCGCTGCGTCTGCGGCACCGAGGCGGCGCTCGACAGCCGGAGCCTGGCGCGCGGGCGGCTGTTCTCCGGCTGCGGCTGTCCGGGACGGGAGAAGGCGCGCGGGCGGAATGCGACCTGGGCGGCGGATCCTGCTGCCGCGCCTCCACCACCGCAGCCGAAGCGCCGCAAGCCACACGTCGTGCCGTTGCACGCGATGATCCGCATCGGCCGCGAGCTGGGGCTGACGAGCGAGCAGGCGATGGACGCGGAACGGCTGTCGCGTGCGGCACGGCGGGACGATCCGAGCCACCCTGGCTATGCCGAGGAAGGGCGCCGGCTGCGCACGCTGGGCCACGGGATGACCGCGCCATGAGCCGCCAGCGCATTGTGTCGTGGTTCTCGTGTGGCGCGGCGTCCGCGGTCGCGACGAAGCTGGTCATTGCCGCCTATGGCGCGACGCATGACGTTGCCGTGGCGCGTTGCGTGGTGGCCGAGGAGCACGCCGACAACGATCGCTTCGCCGCCGACTGCGCGGCGTGGTTCGGCTGCAATATCACCGAGCTACGCAGTGCCGAGTATGCGTCGTGCGAGGACGTGTGGACGCGGCGACGGTTCATGTCAGGACCGCATGGCGCGAGCTGCACCGTCGAGATGAAGAAAGCGGTCCGGTGGGACTTCGAGACCGCCTGGCGGCCTGACCTGCAGGCGTTCGGCTTCACCACCGAGGAAACGGCACGGGCTGAGCGGTTCCGCGAGCAGAACCCGGACGTGCGGCTGGTGACGCCGCTGATCGAGGACGGGCTGTCCAAGCAGGACTGCTTCGCGATCGTGGATCGCGCCGGGTTGGTGCTGCCGCAGTCGTATCGCGACGGCTTCGCCAACGCCAACTGCCAGGGCTGCGTGCAGGCGCAGTCTCCCGGCTACTGGAACAGGACGCGCCGGCTTTACCCGGACGTGTTCGCGCGCCGTGCGGCGTTGAGCCGTGAGCTGGGCGTGCGGCTGGTGAAGGGCACCAGCGGCGAGCGCGAGCGGCTGTTCCTCGATGAGCTGGAGCCTGACCCCGACGCGGTGGACGACGCGCCGGCGATGGACTGCTCGTTGCTGTGCTGGCTCGCCGAACAGAAGCTCGTGGTGGCGCCATGATGCAGTGCGACACCTGCCCCGCCCCAGCCATCGCGTTCCTGCCCGGCAGCGAGGCAGAGACGTGCGCCGGCATCGTTGTGTCGCGTGGGGAGAAGCGGCGGGCCTGGTGCTTGCGTTGCTGGCGGCAGGCGTTCCGCGTCGCGGAGGAGGCGGCGTGAGCGCGAGCGTCCGACGTGCGGTGCGGCCGGCGATGCCGTGGGCGGAGGCGGTGCCGCGCGTGGTGCGCAAGCGGGACGAGGAAACGCTGCAGCGCAGCGTGATGGAGTTCCTCCGCCTGGCGCTCCCGGCGGATGGTGTAGCGTTCGCAATTCCGAACGGTGGCATGCGGTCGCCGCGCGAGGCGGCGCGCATGAAGGGCATGGGCGTGACGGCCGGCGTCGCGGATCTGCTCGTGGTGTTTCGTGGCCGCGCCATCTTCATCGAGCTGAAGGCCAAGGCCGGTGTGATGTCAGCGGCGCAGAAGGAGATGACGCGGCGGCTGGTCTATTGCGGCGCCGCGGTGTGCCTGTGCCGGTCGGTCGAGGAGGTGGAGCAGTCGCTACGCGAAGCCTGCGTGCCGCTGCGGGCGAGCGTGGCATGAGCGCAGATGATGCCGTGCCCCGGCGCCCCCGGCGGCCGAACAAGCGCGGGCCTGTCATGCCGGCAGACGGCGCCCATGTGCTGGTGCTCAAGCCGCACGAGCGGCGGATGCTGAAGCACTACGACCCGCCGGCATCCGGCAGCGCGCTCGGCGGGGCGCAGAAGTTCGTCAATCTCCTGCTGGACCGGACCTATCCCGACAGCGGCATCTGCACGATCAACGATGCCGAGTTCGGCCGGCTGGTGCGCTACTGCCGGAGCGACGCCAAGGGCGGCCCCAATGCCGTAATCCGCGCGGTTTTCATTCCCGCGCTGCGGCGCGCCAAGATCGATGTGCGCGCAGACTGGAGCGCCCCTATGAGCGAGGAACAGATCGATGGCCCCACCGCGTAAGACACTGACCGAACACCAGGCACGCGAGATCCTGATCCGGGAGAACCGGCCCGTGCCGCCATCGATCGAGCAACAGCAGCGCGATCCCGCTGGACTGGATGATGAGCTGCGGCAACTGCGTGCGCTGATCCTCAAGCACGGGCACACCGACGGGGCAGATCTGCTGCTGGTCAATGTCAACATGGCCACGGCAATGCTTCATCTGATGGGGCTCAACCGGCGCATCAGTCGCGTCTGGGTCGAGCGATGGAAGGTCGTCCTGCTCGACGGGCGCTGGGAGCGGATGCCGCATCAGGGGATGGCGTTCGACTGGAATGGCCAGTTTCGTGATGGCCAGCATCGGCTGGCGGCGATCATCGAGACCAAGAGCGAGGTTTATGTCTGGGTCGCCTTCGGCGTTGACCCGAAGGCATTTGCCGCGATGGACACTGGCAATCGCCGGAACGCAACGCAGAACCTGGACCTGGCCGACATCAAGCACGCGGCATCGGTGGCGGCGGTGGTGCGGCTGCGGTATCGCACGCAGCACAGCGGCGCGATGCCTGACGATCAGCTGGTGTTCGACCTGGGCCAGCAGATGCATGGCGACGTGCTGGCGAAGGCGATCGAGGGCGCGCTGCGATTGCGCACCGACCGCGGCGCCATCGTTTCGTCGGCGGCGCTGGCTTACTGGATGATCGCCACGCAGTCGCCGCACCGGAACCGCCTCGCCGAGTTCTGGGAATATCTGGTCGAGGGATTCGATCTGCCGAAGGACGGCACGATCTACAACCTGCGCCGCAAGTTCCGCTCGGTGCCGGCGGGGCGCAAGGCTCGCCAATACCGCGCGCAGACCGAGCAGTGCGGCTGGATCATCAAGGCATGGAATGCCTGGGTCGATGACGAGGTGCTGACGCAGCACGCGATCCGCTGGCCGAACGAGCATAAGCTGCCGGAGGTGGTGTGATGTTGATCCGCATCGACGCCATCGCGATCGGTTCCACCCGCCGCAAGGTCGCGCCGGCCAAGGTCAAGGAGCTGATGGTCAGCATCGAGACCATCGGGCTGCGGACACCGATCACGGTGCGGCCGGGCAAGCAGGAGGGCCGGTATGTGCTGGTCACCGGCCGGCACCGGCTGGAGAGCTACAAGCGGCTGGGCCGGGAGCAGATCGAAGCTACGGTGATGGCCGACAAGCTGGATGCCGACCTGTGGGAGATCGCGGAGAACTTCCATCGCGCTGAGCTGACCGCCATGCAACGGAGCGTGCTGGTCGGTCGGTGGGTCAAGCTGCGGGCGCAAAAGATTAAGCGAGATCAAAGGGATGCCGTAGTTTCGCGCCCCGGGGGCGCAAAACTACCCCGGAATGAGGGTCGTCCAGAGACTGGCGTGCGCGCGGCGGCGCGGGAGTTGGGCATTGCCGAGACAAGCGCTCGCCGTGCGGTCAAGATCGCCACGCGGCTGAAGCCAGCGGCGCAGAAGGTCGCGGCCGAGCTGGGGCTGGAGAACAAGACCCACGTCCTGGAGCACGCCTCGCGCTACGACAAGCTGGAGCAGCAGGTCGCCCATTTGCGGGACTACCGCGCCGGCCAGGTCGAGCAGGAGCGGGTGGCGCTGGAGATGGCCGACATCCTGGCCGGCACCGCGCCGCCACGGGACGCGGAGGACGCGTTCCGCAAGTGGTTCCGCATGCTGGGCGGTGAGATGAAGGGCAAGGTGCGGGCGTGGCTGCGGCAGCTTGACCCGATCGCACTGGCCGATGAGTTGGACGCGCGGGCTGTCCTGACGCGCGATGACCTGGCGCGGTTGAACTGATGAAGAGCGCAGTGATGACCGCGCAGGCCGTTGCTATGGCGGCAGAATCAGGCGCAAATAGCAACGCCCGCCGTGCGGAAACACGGACGGGCGCTGAACTGATCTCACGCGGCGTGGGGCTGCGCGATAAACAGGGAACTTCGACATCCCTTGTTTACTGCGCCTCCCCCGCCCGAACAAGGGGGGCTGTGCCATGAAGGCAGCGAACTGTCCGAACTGCGCCTGGGCGATCGAGGCGGCGCGGAACCACAAGCTGCCGACCGCGCAGCGCATCATGTTCATCACCATCGCCGAGCGGGTCAGCCGGCACACCCTCGCCTGGAAAGGCACCGTCAGCGCCATCATGGACGATACCGGCCTCAGCCGGCGGACGATCCAGTATGTGCTGAACAAGGGCCTGTTGCCCTCCGGCCTTATCTCAGTTGCACGCGATGGTTGCCGCTACGTGTTCACCATCCTGCGCCAAAAGGGTGCAGCCACTGCACCCTTGGAGGGTGCAACCATTGCACCCCTAGATGCCGCGCTAGAGCCCTCAGAACCCCATGAGGGTGCAATCACTGCACCCCTGGAGGCCCAAAAGGGTGCAACCACTGCACTGAGTCCCCTTAAGGAAGAATCCCCTAAGGGAAGGAAGGAAGGGAGAGGCGCGCGTGCCGCGCGACGCCACCCCACTCCGCTCCCCGAAGCGTGGCAACCATCGGTTGCAGCTTGCGACCTGGGCCACAGCCTCGGGCTCAGCCAGGCCGATGTCGCCATGGCGGCCGATCGGATGCGGGACTGGTCGATCGGCGACGGCAAGCTCAAGGCCGACTGGGACGCCACGTTCCGGAACTGGCTGCGCAAGGACGCCAGCGAACCGCGCCGCCGACCGGAGCACGCCATGAGCAAGCACGAGCAGATCCGCCGGGCGGGCAACCTCGGCACGTTCCTGAGCCCGCTGCCCTACGAGGAAACGTTCGAGCATCCGCCGCAGGGCAGTTTCCTCCGGGTGGTGTCGTGAGCCGCGTCGCTGCCACCTGGCTCAACGATCTCGCCACGCTGGTCGCCGGCGCCACCCCGATCAGCGACCTCAAGGCCAAGGTCGCCGGCATGTCGGCGATGCTCGGCGATGACTACCCGCCCGAAGCGTTCAGCCGCGCCTCGCTGAACCACGTCGCCCGGCAAGTCCGGTTCTTCCCGAGCTACGGCGAGCTGACCGAGCACCTGTCCGCCTGGTGGCAGGCGCACCGGCCGCCGTCTCGGGCGCTGCCGGCGCCAAGTGGCGAGGTCGATCGGGAGGAGGAAACCCGCCAGTTCTGGCTCACGATGACCGACCAGGAACTGCGTGCCAGGGTGGCGAAGGTCGACGGCTGGACTGGCCCTGGCACCGCGACGGCGCAGCTCGTGTTCCGCCGCAAGACGGTCGAGGGGCTGAACCGCTACGCGCCGCAGCGGCTCGGCATGCTGCCGCCGCACTGGCTGCAGCTGCCAGACGAGAACGCCCGCGGATCGACGTTCGGGCTGCTGCCTGCCGTGCCGCCGATCCGATCGCTGTCGGACCAGGCCGACGCCGTCACCCCGCCCAAGGCACCAGGCGCCGTCTCGCCCGAGGTGCTCGCCACGCTCCGTGCGCAGCTCGCCAAGCGAAAGGCCGCCGCATGATCGACCAACACGCCATCAACGCCGCCGCCGCAGCACTCGTCGAAGCCGGCGAGGCCGACGAGGTCTGGGTCCAGGTGTCAGGCGCATTCCTCCACGTCATGCGCAACGGCCACGATCCGCACGCACTGCTCCGCGCCATGTGCGCCGGACGCATCGAACTGCGCTACTTCGGCCCAGATCCTCAGCCGCCAGGCGACCCAGACCCGCACCTCTGCGGCGTCAATGCCGGCGCCCTGCTCCGCTGGATGACCGCACAGACCCGCAAGAGGCGGCTACATTGACCGCACAGGCCGCCTGGGTGGCTCGCCGCCATCCCATAGCCCCCAGATGGCGCAGGCGGCTACTGGGGCTTGTGCGGGCCGGGAAACGCTATGTCACGAGATGGGTCGTCGTTGAACGCTGCAGGCGATGCGGCGGCGTTAAGCGCCTGCGCCACCCATGCGATCGCTGCGGAGCACCCGATGCCCCTTGACATGGAATCACGCCAAGTGGTTGATATTGCAGCGCACGAGATCGGGACCAGCCTCGATACGGTCCCCATTTCGTCCGGCAGGCGTCCAGACGGCCCACGATGGCACTGCGTCTGGGCCATCCCAGCGCGCGAGCATCTCGCCCTCCAGGCACTCACCGAGCAGCGCTGGAACGCCTATCTCCCGCTGCACTGGGATCGCCACCACGGTATCGTGCCGCTGTTCCGGCGCTACCTGTTCGTGGCGTTCGATGCCAGCAACGATCCGTGGGGACCGATCCGCCATAGCCGCGGCGTCGCCGACCTCATCCGCCACGACGACGGCCAGCCGACACCGATCCCGCCCGGTATCGTGGAAGACCTGATCGCCCGCACGTCGCCACGCCGCATCGTGGACGACCCAGGATCAGCGCCGTTCCCCGATCCGCACGTCGCGCGCCAGCACTGGCAGAACATCACCAGCCTGTCCGCATCGGCTCGCAACGCACTGCTCCTGCGGCTGTTCGGGCGCACATGATCTCCGCCGCATCGGCCCCCCAGGTGGTTGCGGCAGAGGAACCTCCGGCGTCGCTTCTCACCCGGCGCCGGAGGAACTACTCAGATCACTAGGGACTTCAATGGCTCACGCAGGGACCGCTAATCTCAAACCTTGGACGAAGGGAAAGAGCGGCAATCCAGGCGGCAGGCCGAAGGCCGTTGTCGACGTGCAAGAGATGGCGCGCACGCACACGCCAGCCGCGATCAACGCCCTCGTCGCTGCGCTGTCCGTGCCGACAACCCGCGTGCCAGCCGCCGTCGCGCTGCTCGATCGCGGCTGGGGTAAGGCGGCGCAGGTCGTCGTCGGTCCCGATGGCGGTGCCCTCGCCATGACCATCAACGTCGTGACCGGCGTCGCGCGCGATGAACCGGAACAGATCGAGGCTGAGGCTGAGGAAATCGGGCACTATCAGATCGATGCGGACTGATGCCGACGCAGCAGATCGACCTCGGGTATCGACCGCGCAAGCAGTTCCTGCCGTTCCATCGACGCAAGCAGCGCTGGGCCTGCATCGTCGCGCACCGTCGCGCAGGCAAGAGCGTCGCGACGGTGATGGACCTGATCGATGCAGCGCTGCGCTGCAAGAAACCGGACGGGCGATTTGCCTACATCTCGCCGACATACGCGCAGGCGAAAGACATCTGCTGGAACTACCTGAAGCGTTTCACGTCAAACATTCCCGGCATCGAGCAGCGCGAGTCTGATCTGTCGGTGATCTTTCCGAACGGTGCGCGCGTCCGTCTATACGGTTGTGAGCATTACGACCGGCTGCGCGGGATTTACCTCGATGCGGTCGTGATGGACGAGGTGGCAGACATGCCGCCGCAAGCGTGGTCAGAGGTGATCCGGCCTGCGCTATCCGATCGCAATGGCTGGGCGGTGTTTATCGGAACTCCAAAGGGTCGCAATCAGTTCTTCCAGTTGCATCAGCACGCGCAATCCGATCCGTCGTGGATCTCGCTGGTGCTGAAAGCTGATGAAACCGGCATCCTGTCAGACGCCGAGCTGGATGATATGCGAACCGCGTTGACTCCAGAGCAGTATGCCCAGGAGTTCCTCTGTTCGTTCGACGCTGCCATCCTCGGTGCATACTACGGCCGCGACATTGCTGACGCCGAGGCCGCCGGGCGCATCGGCACTGTGCCGTATGATCCCGCAATTCCAGTGCATACCGCGTGGGACTTGGGGATCAGTGACAGCACGGCCATCTGGTTCTTTCAGGTGGTCAGCAGCGAGCTGCACGTGATCGACTACTACGAAGCGTCTGGCTACAACGTCGCGCACTACGCCGCTGTTCTCGCATCAAAGCCCTACGCCTACGGGACCGAGTGGCTGCCGCATGATTCGATGGCGCGACAGATGGGCACCGGCCGCAGCATCTTCGAGACGCTGAAGGTGCAGACCTCGCGACATCCGCGCCTGGTGCCGAAGCTCAGCGTGATGGACGGCATTAACGCCACGCGGTTGACCATCGCACGCGCATGGTTCGATCAGGACAAATGCCACGACGGGCTGGAGGCGCTGCGGGCGTATCGCGCGGACTACGACGACAAGGCCAAGACGTTCCACGACCGGCCGAAGCACGACTGGAGCTCACACGGCAGCGACGCTGCGCGGTATATGAGCCTGGCCTGGCGGGAGATGCAGCCGGAGAAGCCCAAGCCGCCGCCGATCGACACATGGGACCGAGCGTTCCAGCGAGCCGGGCGCGAGGACGTGGACGACTGGAGGATCGCGTAATGCCGTTCGATGCCATGATCCCGCCCGAGGCACCGAGGCCGCTGCTGATCGAACGCGTGCTCGATGCTGTCCGACGCTCGCGCGATTTCATCGCCGGAGGTCGCTGGTGCGCTGGTCATCTTGAGGACGATCAAGGCAACCACTGTGCTGTCGGCTGGATCTTGTGGCACGAACAGCATACGTCACGGGGGTTCATCCAGTATATCGCATTGCCTTACCTCTGGCGGGCGTTGCCGAAGTCAGCGCGGAAGTGCCGCGACGCATCCAGCGAGTTCGGCGATCTCACGACCTACAACGACAGCCACACGCGCCGTAGCGTGGTGCGACTGTTCGATCGCGCCATTGCGGCGATGGAGGCTGACGCAACAGCCCAGCGGCTGGTGGCCAATCAGCGCGAGGCTGTTGGCGCGTAGCCTGATCGGGATGTGCGATGCGATGCGCGGGGCTGCTGCTGCTGGTCTCGCTCGCGTCGTGCGGTGGTGCGATCGGTGACGGCATTCCGCCCTGCAATGCGTGGATTTTCCTGTCGGGCACGGCGGACCTGACGCTCGATTGCACGCCCAAGGTGGCCAAAGAGCCAGCGAAGCCAGCGCAGCCGAAGCCAGCACCGCCAGCGCCTGCTAAGCCGGTGCGGAAGTGAACCCGGCGCTGGTGATCCTGGCGCTGTCGCTCGCGTCGTGGGTCGCCATCGCGCTGGCGGTCGGCAGCCTGGTGACGCGCTGCGCTGGCGGGTGATGCGCTGGTGGGTGATGCAGCAGCAGGCTGAGCACGGCGAAGGCGAGCAGCGCGGCTGGCACCGCTACGATGTAGCAGGCCAGCCAGCGGGTCACGGCACCAACTGCACCCGGAGCGGCTGCTCAAACCGCACCACGATCAGCTGTGGCTCGCTGTTCCAGTTGGCCAGCGTCAGGCCGGCGATGGTGATGACCGCCGCGGCCGCCAGGATGGCCGCCAGGGCTTTGATCGGTTCCCATCGGGCTTGTGGGTCAGTGAAACTCATCACGTGGTCTCCAGCCTTCAGGAAAGGCGCCGCCCAGGTTGCCCTAGACGGCGCCCCGCCTACGGCCGCAGAGTGATCTTGATCCGAAGCAGGACCAAGACCACGATACGGGGCAGGCGACGCTGATGATTGTGCATCAGAATCGCTTCCTGAACCGGCATCTCACCGTGCCGGCGTCGGCACCGGCCGGGGCGCGTCCCGGCCGGCTCCGCCATCATAGGGGAATGATCGCGCATGGCCGACATCGCGGTGGTGCTCGTCCTGATGATCTGCATCGGGGTCGGCTGCCTGCTCGATAGCGGCTGAGCATGACCGCCGCCAGCCCTGCGCCGGCCACGCGTAAGCAGCCTAAATCCTGGCGCGTCTGTCCGCGATGCTATGGTCGCGCGACTAAGATCATCAACATCAACAGCGGCATGGTGACGTGCCAGCAGTGCGACCACGAATACCCACTGAGACCGGCTCCCGCATGACCGCCGCCAGATCAGCGCCGGATGCGGGACTCTGAGGGCCAAACAGCTGTAGAATGAGCGGGCTGACGGGACGCGCCAAACGTCCCGCCAGTCCTAACCACAACGGACGAGGCACGCCCGCTATGGCTGACGCCAACCTATCGCGCGACCGATGGCTCCAACAGAAGTATCGGGCGGCCGATCGTGGCATCCCGTTTCTTCTGACGTATGAGGAATGGCGCGCTTGGTGGGTCGATGAGCTGGCAAAGCGGCCTGGCAGTTTCCGCGGTCGCAGGGGCCTTCAGATGTGCCGCCACGGCGATACAGGCCCTTACTCGCTGGACAATATCTACGCTGCCAGCATGATCGAGAACTTGGCCGATGCTGATGTGTTTGACCCTGAGCGGGCCGGACGACGAGCCGCGGCTTCCGCAGTATGGCTAAAAAAGAACAGTTGGCTGAGGGGCACGACCGGCGCCGATCACCCACAGTCGAGGGCGATTACCACACCGGCCGGCACGTTCCCGTCGCGGACGGCGGCGGCGGAGCACTACGGGATATCTCGCACCGAGCTGCGGCGGCGAGTAGCAGAAAATCGCTGGCCATGAGACAGTCCAAAAAGCATTCCGTCCGATAGACAGTTTTAGCGGACTGCAAACCTGGATATAGCGGTGTGGACTCTGCTGGCGCCTCGCGCCGCTTACCACGCCTTATGCAGCGCAGTCACAATCGCCCGCCACATTCCCGCAAACCCGCCCTGACGGCCGAGATCCCGCTCGGGT
>Ga0070674_100000837_pt1 | contig 15925 bp, 5 predicted proteins | sample KBSM33metaG_FD_65344 | JGI IMG/M metagenome (GOLD analysis project Ga0070674, IMG submission 65344) | Miscanthus rhizosphere microbial communities from Kellogg Biological Station, Michigan, USA - KBS M3-3 metaG | ecosystem: Host-associated > Plants > Roots > Rhizosphere > Soil ... | reverse complement strand
GCCAGCGCGGCATGCAGCGCGTTCAACATCGCGATCGTGGCGGGCGCCAGAGGATCGAGCGCAGCCACAGCCTCATCGTCTGCTGGCACAGCGGCGATGGCAGCACCGAGTGCGGTCAGTGCCGCCTGTGCTGGCACCTCGGCCTGACCCAGGCGTCCCTCCAGATCAACCACGTCAACGCCGGCAAACTCTCCGTCGTTGAGCGTGGCCTCTGTCTCGATGCCGTCCTCGGCCCGCACCATGTCCATCCGGCGCAAGGGACGTGACGTTTCGATCAGTTTTCTCAACAGCCACGCGAACGATTCGAACGCGACAAGGCCGATCTTGTTGGCCTGCGGCGAATCGGCCTGCAGCACGATGGCCTCTCGATCGGGCACAGCGCCAAGGCGAGCGCGAGCCTTGTCGGACAGCACAGCGCCGATACGCTCCTGCACCTCGCTCTGCCCACCACCCCGTTGCGCCTCGCTTCCCAGGATGAGTGCAAGCGGCGACAGCCCCAGCTCACTCAGGCTGCACTCGAGCGGCACACCGGAATCGCTCCACGACACTATCTTGGTCGCATCGTTCGGATCGAGGACGGCGTTGAAGATGTTCGCGCCGAAGACGTAGTTGGCCGGGTTACCGAGAAGCGACGCGAGCCACGCATTCAATCGCGGCTCGACGAGCGCGGCCAGATCGTTGTCTGCAACACCGGCCCACGGCCCGAGCGCACTGCTTTGCATCGCGACAACGACACGCTGTGTGTAGCCGCGCGTGCTGTGAGGGGTGTCTATCCCGCGCGTCTCGGGCGGGCGCTGCTGTTTGTCGAGCGACAACATCGCGGCGCCGGCGCCGTCCATGTCGCCCCCGGCGATATGGAAGACGCTCTCCGCGAGCATCAGGTCGGCCACGGAGTCCATTTGATCGACCAGGTCGTCGATGATCGCGGCGATCAGGCTCTGCTCGCCCGCGGTGAGGACGACGGCCGGCGCAATCGAGGCCGCGATGTGGCCGATGCCCTTCTCGCGATACTCAGCGATCAGGCGCACGCCGTCGATGACGTTGCGGGCGGAGATCGCCTCTTTCGCTTCATCGCTCGCCTTGTCGCCCGCCGGTGCCAGCGGGAACGCCCGTCGCAACTCGAGGATGTGCTGTGAGAGGTCGTTGTCGCGCAGCGCGCGCTCGAAACGATAGCCAAGCAGCGCAGCCATCCACTGTCCGCTGGCCAGCCCTTCGAGCAGACGCTTCGCGCGCTTCACGCGATGCGAGCGAAGGTCGATATTGAACGGGCTGCCGGTGGTCTGCTTATTTGCCAGGTGTCCGCTGCGCAGAATCGCGGCGGTCGCCGCCTGCTGCAGCGACGGCGCGTGCACGTAGCCGTAGCTGTCAGCCGCCTGGTCGACCGGACGTGCGGAGTCCGGAAGCAGATCGTCCACGACGCCGAACGCACCGATATGGAGACCTTGCGGGGTCTTCTCGCGCATCTCGTCGAGGCGCTTCGTCGCCAGCGACGTGATCCAGGCATCGAGACGATGGGAATAGAGGTCGAGAGTGCCCCTGAATGACTGCCCCAGCTCACCGGCCGTGCGGTCCTTGAGGAACGCGAGACTGTCATTGAACTTCGCGATGTTCTGTAACTGCTCGGGCCAGTTCGCCACGATGGTCCCGAAGTGGCCGGCGATGAAGGTTTCGACCGTGCCGCCGCCGGTCGTGCCCTCGAGCTTGACGCCAAGAACGGCGCTCGCGTGACCGACATCGAACTGATCGCCCACCTGCGTCACGACGTCCACGCCGACGTACTCGGCCGGACGCATCCGCTTGGCCTGCAGCTTCACCGTCGCGCTCAGATTCGGGCGCGCGAACAGATGATCGCGAAAGAGCGATCGCCCTGAGTGCAGCATCTCCTCGTCGGCGGCAAATGCGAGCATCGCTTCGAGCAGTGATTCGCCGTTTTCCATCGCGATGAGCTTGGATCGCACCTGCTGCGTCGGCGTCGAGAAGACTTTCAGCAACGCGTCGATGAAGTTGCGCGCCAGCGGTTGGTCGCCATCCAGTTCACGCTTCGGCTGTGCCGGATCGCGCTGGACCCATGGCACCGCGTCGAGCGACGTGGGCTTGGGCAGGACCGCACACGTTGACAGGAACGGCGCCTGCACGCTGTAGGGATACTTGTTGAGCACACTGCCAATGAGGTATCGCAGCATGGTGTGCTGATACCTCGCGATCTGACTGAAGTCCGGCTGGTTCTGAACGGCATTCGGACCGGCCACCTGCCAGAACCGCTTGGTCAGCGCCCAGGGCTGCATCGCCAGGACCTGGTGCAGGTTCTCGGCGCTCGGGTTGCGAAGCGTCGGCACGCTGCGCGTCGCAACCTCCCAGTGGAAACGGAACCAGTTCACAGCATCGAGCAACTCACGCTCGAGCGCAGAGTTCGCCTTGGGCACGAAACTGCGCGCCGTGATCGGCAGAATGCCGTACGGCGTATTCCCGACCCGCAGCGCAGACAGCGGCCCGCCTGGCCGCAGGAATCGAACGGCGTACGCGCGCAACTGATCGATGGCCGAGTCTTCGATCAGCGTCTGAGAGCTGTCGAGCGGGTTCCAGAAGAACCGCAGCGTGTACCCGAGTGTCGCGTTCCACAACGCGTTGATCATGTGGCCCGAGCTGGCGCCTTCGAGCAGGCTCGCGTTGGGAACGAGCCCGGCATCGAAACCAATCAGCGGGGTCCCACCCGGGCCGACACCAGGCTTCGGGATCCCCATCAGCAGCTGCAATCGCGCTCCGGCACTCGCCAGTTCGTCAGCGACGGCGGCAGCTTGCGCATCCGCTTGTGCGGGGTCGAGCGCGTCCACGACATCGGCGCCATTGCTGGCAAACCCCGACCGCTTCGCGCCAGTGTTATTCGTTGGTGTCCCTTGCGCCACGAAGGAGAGGCCATCGCTGTGCTGGTGATTGTCGAGCAGCGACGCGACGAGCTCGCTCGCCGACTGCGGCGTCTGCGTCCAGTCCACGCCGAGCACGATGAGACGCTCGACACCCTGTCCCATCTGCGCGCCCTGCAGATCCGCTTGCGTGACCGTGATGGCCATGCCGACGGCTTCCGCCGCCTTGTAGTCCACCATCCACTTGCGATCGCCCGCAAACGGATCGGTGTTGTTCGGGTCTTCCATCAGGAGCGGATCGAACAACGGCGAGAGCGCGAGCTGGTCGGGGATGACGCTCCCCCACTTCCTGAAGATGCGCTGCCCGCCGCGGAACCCGAGCGCCACGAAGCGATCCGGGAGCGCCTGCGCAAACACCTGCTGCGACTCGGCCACCGCCAACGGGATCGCGGCATCGTCAAATGTCGGCGCAGGATCCGTTCCAATCGCCGGGGCATTGGTTGGCGTCGTCGTGTGGACGACATACGCTGCGCGCGACGGACCAAGCACACGGGCAATCTCGGTCCACGGAGACGTGGCGTCCGCTGGAGTCGCGAATCGCGTCGTCCAGTAGCGCTTGCCTTCATCCACCTCGTTCGTCTTCAAACCCTCTTCATGCGTGAAGCCGTGCAACGCATCCGGGTAGATCCGGATCATCAGCTTCGTCGTCGCATCGTCGTAGCGCGTCTGCACAGCGACCGGCAGGAGTGCCACTGGGTGGGTGGTGGCCAGCGCCTGCACCATGACGGACGGATCGCGCCGGCGGAGCAGCCCGTCCGAGATCGTGGCGATCGACTTCAGCGATTCGCGTGCCCCGTTTGCCGACCCTTTCACTGATTCGGCCAGGCGTGCGACCTGGGCCTCCTGGCGCTGAAGGAGCCGCGGGGGCGCACCACTCCGGCGCAGCGCGTCGAGCTCGGCCTTCTCACGTTGCAGATCGGCGCTCGCCGCACGCTGCGTGTTTCGCTGTTTGACCAGCGTGGCGCGTGCCGCGCGGATCTGATCGAGATTGAGAGGTAGCGGAGGCATGCGGGCTCCTACGCGAGGTCGTTGCCGAGGTAATAGGCGCGGAACGGCTCCTGGATCAGCGCCTTGGCGATGTCAGCCGCGGTGGCGTCGGCAGCCAACGTCGGGAACGACGCAAACGGCTTGTCAGGCACCGTGATCAGGCTGCTGACGCTGGCGAATCCGCCGGCGGCCACCTGCAGATGCGTCCATGACAGAGCCTTGTAGGGGTTGTAGCCGCTGGCACGCAGCGGGCTGTTCATCGGCTCGAACAGCGCCAGCGCCGACTTGAGCGCGCCGCGTTGCAGCGGCGACGTACCTTGCGGCTGGCCCTGCGGCGTCGCGGGAACGTCGAAGCCGAAGCGCGGCTCGGTCATCTGCTCTTCGAGCACGAAGCACCAGTCCTTGATTTCCTTCTTGTTGATGTCGAACCCAAAGAACGTGACGTCGGGCGGTATGAACCCCGAGAACACCGGAACCTGAATGTCGTCCTTACTCGGCGGGTTGCCGTTGTTGTCCTTGAGCAGCATCGTGTGCTGGACGCTCTCGGGATTCGGATCCTGCGGCGTGGTCCGCTTCTTCCAGGCATACACCGCGGTGTTCGGATACCGCAGCAGCAACTGCCCGCGCACGAGCAACGCCACGCGATCCGGATCGAGCATGTTCTCGTCGGTGCGCTCGCCGAGGGGCTGCTTTCGCCACTGGTGCATGGGCTCCATATCGTTCAGATACGTGACGCCAGCGAGCGTGTAGCGCCTGCGATCCCAGAAACGCTGAAACGGCGTCCCACGCAAATCGGTCGGGAAGGCGCGCCACAGCAGCTCGCGGTTCATCTCGAAGTTCGCGCCGGCCATGAACGCGTCGATGAAGTACTGATTGACCTGCACCAGCATGATGAGGTCCTGCGGCAGGTCGTCGATGCCCGGCATGAACGCGTTCTTGTCGTAAGCCGCGAGGTCCTTGTACATGGCGTTGCGCAGGTGCGGCCAGGCCATGACACGATCGAACAGCTTCGGGATCATGAAGCGGTGATCGACCAGCGTCTTCTTCGGCAGGAACGCCGACACGTGTGACGTTGCCTGGTTGACGCTGAACTGTGCCACCGAGACAGTCGACGCAAGTCGCGCTGGAAGCGTCACTCCCGGCTCTGTTCGCGCGCGGACAACAGTGGCAACCTGTGCCAGCGGGAAGTCAATGACCTGCACTTCGACGCGCCTGGCGGCGAAGGCATCGGCCCACGTCGCCTGTGCGCCTTTCGTCGCCGCCGAAAAACGATTGAGGACCTCGCGATCGCGAATCGCCGGCGGGATCGTGATGCTGACGACCGGCGGTACCCGCCCCGGCGGCTGCACGCGCTCGAACTCGAAGTTCGCGTTGAGCGTGAACGTCTGCACTGGCGCTCCGGCAGCGGTCGTCATCGCGTTCGGTGGCAGCGCCGTAAAGAGCGAGGTCGCATCGAACTCACGCGCCTGGCCGACGCTGATCTGCCCGAGCTGAGTTCCAGCCAGCGCGGCAAGCGGCCCCGCGCCTGGAACACGGCCTGTTGCGGTCAACGACATCGCTTTACGCGCGGCATTGAACCTTCCTGCGATCTGGTCCACCGTGAAGTGACCAGTGCGGCTGTCGAGCCGCATCGAGTGCACCTGCAGCATCGCCGTGCTCGTGTTCGACTCGACCAGGAACCCCTCGACGCCACGATCGCCGAGCGACTCGACCTGCGAAGCCACGATCATCCAGTCGCTCGACTTCACGGTGGGCGAGCTGGCCGCAAGCATGCCGAAGCGCTCTGAATGCAGGTCGGTGAAGACGCCGAGGTGTTGGCCCTCGCGAATCGTCAGGCCAGGCACGCCATTCTTGGCGATGCCTCGTTGGGCCTCACGGGCGCGCGACAGCGTTTGCGTCACATCCCCGACGGTGAACCGTTCGCCCCTGAGACCGATCGTCGAGAGATCGAGCGGAGACGTGGCAGGGCCACTGAGATCGAGCCCGTTGAACATCTTCGTGCCGATGATGCCGTCGGGCGTAAACGCGTTGACGGAAAAGGCGTCCGCTTTCCTGGTCGCCTTGGCCATCGTTGTGACATAGGAGTTGAGGACGGTGGGCAGCGTGGCGATCGACGCGTTCAACCGTGCGGCCATGCGGAGCGATCGGTTCGCGGGGCTCGCGACGCGCCGCATCGCGGTATCGACCATCGCCACCGGCATGCTCGATCTGGCCAGCCGGCCACCCACTGAGGCGATCTGCCCGTTGATGCGGTACGTCTGAGATGCATTGCCGAGCGCTTCGATGCGCGGAAGCGCGGGACCGAACACCTGCAGCATGCGCTCCGGCGGCAGCACGTCGAAGTGCTTGCGCTTGAGCGCGCCCAACGCTTCGATCGCCAGGCGGGTCAGGTTGAACTTCATCTCCGCGTCGAGGACGTCGCCGATCTGATCCCAGCACGCGTCAACGTAGTCCTCTTGATACTTGCGCACGACTTCTGCGCCATACCCTGCGGCGCCGCGATAGCGAGGATTGAGATTGAGATCGGCCAGCCAGTGCTTTCCAAGTTTCGGTGCCGACGCGGGCCCGACACCGGGGCGGAATACCTGATGCTGCTGCGCGTGCCACGCGCCATACATCGGAGGTTTGACCTCGAGTCGTCGTCCTTCCGCATTGGTCGGTCCGTCACCGACAGGGTTCGCCACCTGGTCCTGCGGCGTGTTGACGATGATCTCGAGACTCTCCGCTTGAACATCAGGGGGCGGAGCGCCGGGCGTGTACTTGATCGGTACGAAGGCGCCTTCCATCGTTGTCACGAGACCGGGCGTGGATCCGTTGAGAAGGTTGTCCACTTCCATCGGAATCGTGCCGATCTTTTTCAGCAGATCCTCGACAGGTGTGCCCTTGTACGAGCCCGGTGTGCGCAGCCGGCGACAGAGTGATTCGAAGTCGCCCTTCGGGCTGGTGGAAAACTCCCAGTGGTAATAGACCGGCAGCGTCACGTCGCCGGCGGCGTTCTTGTTCCACGCTGGCGCGAGCGTCGTCATCTTCGGATCGTTTTCGCTCGGCACGAGTCCGAGCCCGCGCAGGCGACCGGGCTCGAATGCGGGCACGACACACGCGACGTAGTCCGTCAGCTCCTTGAGCCGCCGTGGGCACACCAGGCGCGAAATGTTGCTGTTCGGTTTTCCCTGCAAGTCCGCCTGAATCTGGCCCGCGTCTTCGTTCACCAACTGCGAGTGCGCCCACGACCACGAGTCGGCGAGGTCCGGCAGCTCACTGGCGACATCGGCGCCCTTGATTCGGATCGACGGCAAGAGGCCACCAGTCGACATCCGCGGCAGTCCCGTCTTCTTGACCTCCAGCACGATCAACACGAGCCATGGACGGAGCCGCCGATCGTCCTGCGCTTTCGCCGGTGTGAGCATCCACGGAAAGTCCGGCGGATCGAAGTCGACGATGGGCAGGTAGTTCGGCTCGAAGTTGGTGGCGTTCGCTTTCGGATCTGTGCGAACCACCAGGCGTTGATCGATCCCGATCACGTCACCGGGGCCATGCAGTCGCATCGGGAGCGGTGCGATCGCGGTGCCGTCGTGCGGCGCCGCAAGCTTGACGCCGACCTCCGCGGTCCCGCGCGCGGCGAGCGGCGCGCCGACACCGAGGTTGTCCGGAACGTCGAGCGCGACGGCGAGACCTCGCCGCACCCAGGGGAGAAATTGATAAGAGATTGGCATCTTGCGGGCCTCTCTGTCGTTCAAACTTCTTGGTTCTCAGTGCTCAGTTCGTGTTCAAGTTCGGTTCCGAGTTCGGAGTTCTGGTTCTTGGTTCGCCGTTCGAGGTCGCAGTCGAACAGCGACAGCGAACCCAGAACCTCGAACCGAACCTGAACACGAACGCGAGAAGTGAGAACGGAGAAATTTGAACGACTGCTCAATACTCATGGCGCCTAGAAGCTCAGTTCGAATGCTTCGACCACTTCGACGCCCTGGCCCGCAGCGAGCGCGGCGTCCTGCGCATGCCAGAACGATTGCGAGGCGCGACCGCTCAGCGTTGTACCGACCATCGCGCCGGTACCGGTGTCGAGCGTCTGCAGTGGTGGAGGGTTGACCTTGATCTTCGCGTCGGTCTCCGGCAGCCGCGCCGCCTTGTGACGCAAGGGCGATCGTCCGGCGGCGCCGTTGTCGAGCGCCCACGACATGTGACCGGCTTCGAAGAGCCCCATCCCGACGATGATGGTGATCTCCGGCGCTGACGAGAGATTGACTTCTTCGTAGTCGAACTTTTCCGCGATCGCTTCGCCGAACAGATAGTCGCGCTGCCCGACTTCGAACCCCGACTCAAAACGATCGAAGGACGGCTTGCCGAGCAAGTCGTCCTCCTTCATGTCGATGAACTGCGCGATCGGGAAGCTGTCGTCCAGCTTTCGATCGGCGGGCTTCACAATCGGGCCGAAGGTGAGATCGCCGATCGCGATTTGCTTCTCACCTTCGATCGCATCCGAGCCGAGCTTGTTCAGCGCCTTGGCGAGCGGCATCCGCTTTTGCACGAACTGCAGCAACGCATTCGGATGCGCGAGCAGCCCCGGCGTCGGCGGCAGCTTCACCAGCGTCACGAAGCCATCGTTCGCAACCGGCAGCACCGCCGACCAGTTCACCGGCGTGCCCGCGTCGTTCTGACCTTCGAGCTCCTTTTTCAACTCGTCGACGAGCTTGATCTTTCGAACGGTGGTCGCGCGGTCTTCGCCCCACGTCTCATCAACATGGAAGCTGAAGTCGGGCAGCGGCCACGGCGTGTGAATCGTCGCCTTGCCGACGATGTGCCAGCGTCCAGGTCCGGCCAGGAGGCCGTAGATATCGACGCTCGCGAAGTCGATGCCGAAGACTTCGACGCCTGCCCAGACGTGGATGTCGACCTCGAAGCGGAACTTCGGGACGATGTAGATGATCGCGTTGAACTCGAAGCCACCCTCGAACGCCGCGATCCCGACGTCGCCCCACACGCGCATCGACGACCCACCCTGCACGGTGGCCGACGTGACGGCGAAGTAGCCCTTGAACTCCATGCCGACGATGCCGATCGAGAACTCGGCGCCGACCCGCTGGAAGGGCTGTGGAATGTCTGGCGGAATGTCGGTGAAGCGCGGATGGAATCCGCCAGCGCTGATGAGGAACGTGGGCTTGTCGCCGAACAGCGCGCGAAACGCGAACTGCCCGGTGAGCGAGATGAACAGCACTCGCGAGTCACGCAGCAGGCCGTCGAGCCAGAACTTCAGCGGATCGAAGACGACTCCGCCGGCGATGTCCATCTGGAGATAGAGCAACGCGAGCGACTTGTCGATGAGCGGCGGCAACTGAACGATGACCTGACCGACGATGACGATCTGGCTCGGCTCGATCAGGACGCCGATGCGCGCAGTGACCAGGCTCGGTGTGCCCCACCCGAGCTCCAGCATCGGCCCGATGATGAAGCCGCCGACCTTGAACGGGAAGATCGTGCGCAGTTGATTGATGATCTGCGGCGCGTTGGCGATCGGGTTCTGCGGAAAGAGGAAGCTGTCGAGCGAACCGGTGGAGAGCCCCGAGCTGAGTGCAGACGTGTTGATCGTGTGCTGCACGCCGAGCAAGCCCCCGATGCCGGTCATCGTGAAGCCGAACCCAAGCTGAATCGGCGGCAGCTGCGCCGTGATGATCAGCAGCAGCGACCATCCGCCCGGGTTCTTCGTCGACAGCAGACCGATCGCCTTCACGCCGATCTGCATCAACTTGACGTCGAGGATGCCGCCGTATTCGCCGCGGTCGGGATCGAAGATCAGGAAGCCGCCGCCCTTGATCACCCCGGCATCGATCGCGAGACCGGCACCTGACGGTGGCTTTAGTCCCCACGCCGCTGCCGGAGCCGGACCGCCGCCAAGCAGGTTGTTCAGATTGAGCTTGGTGCCGAGGCGATCGATCGATCCCTGGAATGGCCCGATGGCTACCTGGAACGAGCCGGCAATCTCCATGTCGATCTGATTCAGGCCGGCGCCCTTGGTCATCTCGAAATAGAGGAATGGAATCTGGACCGGGCTGTTCGGGATCTTCTCGAGCGGAATCGTCGCCTTGAGTCCAGTGCCGTCCTTCAGGCGCAACCCGGCCGGATCGCCGATCAGACCAAACGTCAGCGCGACTTCGATCGCGTCGCCAATCACCGCGCTGAGCAGCCCGTCGTCGCCGAGGCGCAATACCAGCTTGGCGTCCTTCAGATCGAAGTGAACTTGTGGCGCGCCGATCTTCAACTGGATGCCGCCCGACAGCTCACCGATCGAGAAGTGCGTCCCATCGGCGGAGCCGAGCACCATCGGTGCGGCGCTGCTCTTGCGGCCGAACGTGATGCCGATGTCGAAGTCGCCGCTGAAATCCGGACGAGGAATCGTCGCCGGCAGCGGGGTCAGCGCCGGGAGGCTGAACTGCGCGCTGAACTCCGCGCCAGTCGAGAACTGCAACTGGAACGAATCGCCGACGGACTCTTTCGTGCCGAGCGAGCTTTTCAGCTTCGCGAACAACTTGGTCTCGGCGCCCGTGATCGCGCCGAGTGTCAGGTTCAGGTTCTTCGAGCCGTCGTCGCTACGCGCCAGGGGGAAGCTCTTGAACTGGGGCGGAGGTGGCAGCGGGATGGGGAGGACGTTCGGAGGAGGCGGCAGCCCCGCGCCGGCGAACGAGCGATCGAGGATCGTGCCGACAACGATGATCGCCAGGCCGACAATCATCTGCGGCACGGCAACCTGCGCGTCAGTCAAGCCAGGGTTGTTCGTCAGCAGCAGAACGAGCTGGCGCGCCGGTGGCTTGCTGTCCGGCTCTTCAGAGTCGCCGCTCAAGATCAGCAGCAGCTTTGCGATCGAGTAGGCGCTCGGAGGTTTGCCAGGCGTCGCGCTCGTGATGCGATCGATCTGCTGGATGATCTTGCTCAGATCGTCGAGGCCGATCGTGCCGGCGGCGATGTCGGCGAGCACGTCGCCGAGCACGCGCAAGGCGGCGAGCGTCTCGCCGGTCACCATCGCGGCGATGGCGAGCGACTGCGCTTCGGCTCGTGTCGCGGAGAACGTCGACGGATCGATCGTCGCGCTCGTCTTGTCGAGTTGAAGCCCGAGCTTGGTGCGGAAGATGTCGGTGAGCGTGCCCGAGAGATTGAATCCGCCACCGGAGGGGAGCTCGGTCTGGAGTTTGTCGACGGCGTCCTTCAACCATCTGAAGGCCCGAAGAAAAACCTGATCCGAGGTTCCCGCCATACGCCGCCCTCCGCCGATGCTCCGCCGCGTTCACGCGTTCGATCGAACGTACGTCGCGGCGAGGCAGCGGCGATCTTTCTCTGCGCGTCCTGTGCGTGTCCAGCGATTTCCGACGACGGCTGAGCTCGAATCGACTATGGCTGAGTCACATTCCAGGGATGAAACGCACTGTCCTTGCCGCGCAGTGCAGGCGCGAGTTCAGGAAAGTGACGCTTCAGTACAGTGATCATCGAGTTCTCTTCAACCCAGTCGATTCCCTCCTTTGTGTAGACCTCGGGGCGATAGTCCTTCGAGAGGAATCGATCGCTCTTCAGACGTCGCGACGCCATCAGCAGGAAGATGCGGAACGCCGTGTCGCTGAAGCCCATGCCTTCGGGCAGCGGCTCCGCCATCAGGCCGACCATCAGATCGACCTTCTCGATGTCGTTGTTGTACACGTGCCTGATCTCCTGGGCCCACTGCGGGTTGTCTGTCATCTCCTCGAACGTCTCGAACGGTGCCTTGTGCACCATGCGACGGAACGCGTTGTAACGTGGCACGCCGCGCTCGCGGTCCCTGAGGATGTCGATGGTGGCGAGATCGAACCGCTCGCCGCTGTCCTTCACGAGGTTCTGCAGATGCCGGGGAAAATTGTGCAGACGAATCGCTCCAGGATGGGCGATGCCAAGCGAGTAGAGCAGGTCGGCGAGATTGAATCGCTTGATGATCTGGCGGCCGCGCTGACCTGCCATCTCCGGCAACTCGTACTGCCCCAACTCGGCGTTGTCCGCCACCGCACGCAGAGTGAAGTCGTCCGGCATCAACGGGTGCATGCGATAGACGGACGCAAACTCCTCGGTCAGCGAGTAGGGCGCCGTGTGATGATCGGTCGGCGATCCGGGAACGCCCGCGAGCAGATCGTTGTCGTTGAGACCGGGAAAGAGGTTCTGCGCATCGCCGAGGAGGCCGCCCCAGTTGGCGCGCACCCCGGTGGCTGCCAGACGGTTCGGGATAATCGAGGGTGACCACTCGACGGTGTGAATCTTCGCGATGAGCGCGGAGACGACGAGACGCGCCTGTTGAAAGAGGCGCTCGTCGGTCCATCCCGGGTTGCGCTGCTTGAATCGATGGCACACCGCGTTGTGCTCGAGCGCGAAGAGGCCATGCATGAGGCTCAATCCCACCCAGCCGTTGTCGGTCTGGCCGGTGATCTCGAGACCGGTCACGGGATCGATCAGCAAGCGGCCGTCGGTCCCTACCTTGATCTTGCCGTCCTGTCCCGTGCGGACGGCCGCCTGTGCCGCCGCAGTCGAGCCGTAGACCTGCGATCCATCCCACCAGTGTGAGTTCTCGTTGATGTAGGCCGGCGGGCGCGTCGAACCCGCGGGCGCGGGATCGGCGGGCGTGATCGGCACACGCATCGGACGCTCGTGCCAGGAGTCGCCGGCCGCAACAGGAATGCTGTAGGCGTTGTCCCACGATCCCTTCTTGTGGACGAACCAGTCGTGGACCTGGAACTGGATCCACGCAGCGGCGAGCACGTTCAGGAACGGCACGCCTTCGAACTTCGTCCGCGTGAAGAGCTCGAGACTGACCGCGCGCGGACTCGGGTTCATGAGATTCGCCGTGTCCGGGAACGTCTCGGCAAGCGGCGTGTTGCGCCCGAACCGCGTGCCCGACTTCCCCATGAACGGGCACGACAGATCGTTGTACGAGCCATCGGGCGTGCGCCCGGTCACCGCGTCCGCCGGAGCGGACGTCTGCGCCTTCGCATGCGGCGGCTCTTCGGTGTCGTGAAGATTCTTTTCGCGCAGTTCGTTGCGCGCCTCGTAGAGTTTTGGTCCGCCGATGGCCGGAGGAAGCTCGAACCACTCGCGATCGCGAACCTTGTCGAAGACCATGGCGCACACTCCTGCAACGGAAAAAATAAGGGGCCGTTCTCTGAGTTAACGCATCTGGGAGGACTGCCGAACGGGTTGGATGCCGCGACAGCTATACGCGTGCGCCGAAGGGGTGTCAAACACAGCCGTAACTGATCCCGCGGTCGGTGGTTGGTGGTTACACTCGCGCGCCGATGCCACAGCCTGCTCGTCGAGACCGAACATCGCGTCGAGCGATCGCGGCATGCGAATGTCGGAGCATTTGCCATCCGGTTGCACGACGCAGTTGAGAACGACCACGCCCTGAAGACGCGCACACTGCCGGCTCCTGGCCGGGCCCGTGAGATCGGTGGAGGGCCTCCAGTATTTCGTGGGCGCCCCCCACCGCACGAACACAGCGCCCCTTCCCAACCACGGAATTTTCAACGATCATGGCGGACCGGACCGCGGTCGTCGGCCGGTATGCCTCATGCACTTACAGCCGTCGAATTGGTCTGCACAACCGAGGAGTTGACTGCCATGTCGATGCGGAGCCTTCTTCGTCCCGCTTCCGTCGTGATCGTCCTGGCGCTGGGCGCAACGCTGCCGGTCGCCGCACAAGTGACTCTCCCGATCCGCATGCGCTCGTTTGCGGTGAACATGAGCAACAACCTGACGGGCGCCAACGGAATCATCCAGATCGTCCTCGACAGGTGGTCCACCGAGCAGGAGCGCGCCACGCTGCTCCAGACAGTACCCAAGGGCCAGGACGACCTGGTGAGGGCGCTGCAGAAGGTGCCCGTCAAAGGGCGAATCAATATCCCCGGTTGGCAGGGGCCGGACCCACAGAACTATCGCCTCGGCTGGGATCTGCGCTACGCGTGGCACGAGCCGATGCCAGACGGTGGCGAACGGATCGTCATCGCGACCGATCGTCAAATGAGCTTCCGCGAGATCACCCAGAACCCTCGCACGACGGACTACCCGTTCCTCCTGATCCAGATTCACCTGAAGGGCGACAAGGGTGAGGGCAAGTTGGCGGCCTTCACCCAGATTCGCTACGACAAGAAGAAGAACGTGATGGAGATCGAGAACTACGGGACCGAGCCCGTACGCTTGAACAACATCACGGTTGAAAAGAAATAGCCTCGATGACTCGACGCGCGATCTGTGCGTGTCTTCTTCTCACGTGTCTTTCCGTCGCGCTGACGACGGCTCAAGCTCCCGCGCCTGCGACACCAGCGCCGCAGGCGCCTGAACCACCGAAGGATCCCCTCGGGCGCGACACGCCCCGCGGGACCGTCCTCGGCTTCATGGCCGCCGCACGAGAGAACAAACAGGAAGTCACCCCGCTCTATCTGAACTCAGGTCTCAGCGGCGAGGACGCCACCGAGCTCGCGCAGAAGCTGTACGTCGTCCTCAACAGCCGGCTGCCGGTTCGCGTGAACATCCTCAGCGATCGATCTGAAGGATCCCTCGTCAATCCGCTGAAGCCTGACGAGGACATCGTCGGCACCATCAACACCGCGCACGGGCCGTTGGAACTGATCGTCGAGCGAGTCAACGACGGCAATGGCATGCGCGTCTGGTTGTTTTCCGGCGAAACACTTCGCGCCATTCCGGATGTCTACAATGAGATCGACCTCGTCACGGTAGACGGCATTCTCCCGAGGTTCCTGGCAGAGCCGCACATCTTCGGTATTCGCATCGTCGATTGGATTCTGCTGATCGCCGGCATTCCAGTCCTCTATCGGCTGCTCGGTCTGCTCGGGCCGTTGTTCAACCCGCTGCTCGTTCTGGGTCGCAAGGCTCTCAAACAGCCGGCGGGACCGATGCTGACGACCATGCACGGGTCGATTCGGCTACTCCTCCTCGCGGCGATCATTCGCTGGTTCGTTCTCACGATCGACCTGCCACTCATCGAACGGCAGCTCTACGCCGTCATTCGCATTGCGCTTCTGATCTGCGGCACAGTGTGGCTCCTGCTGCTGCTCAACGACTTCGGCGAGCGGTACGCGCGGCGACGCATTGCTGTGTCGCACCTGGGCGAAAGCATTGCGCTGATCCGGCTCGCGCGACGGGTCGCCGACGTGCTGGTCGTCTGCCTCGGAGGCATTGCCGCCCTCGCGTACCTTGGCATCGACGCCACAGCGGCCCTGGCGGGACTCGGCATCGGAGGCATCGCCGTCGCCCTCGCCGCACAGAAGACGCTGGAGAACGTGATCGGCGGTTTCTCGCTCGTCTTCGACAAAGCCGTGCGCGTGGGTGACTTCCTCAAGCTTGGAGATGTGTCCGGAGAGGTTGATCGTGTTGGGCTTCGTTCCACGCGCATCCGCACACTCGACCGGACGATCCTCAGCGTCCCCAACGGGCAGATCGCCACGGTGAACATCGAGACGATCTCCGATCGCGACAAGTTCTGGTTCCGTCACGTCATCGGCGTGCGCTACGGGACTTCACCAGAGCAGATTCGGCAGATCGTCTCGAGGGTTCGGGAACTGCTCATCGGCCGGAGTGGCGTTGAAATCGACACGGTGCGCGCGCGCTTCATCAAGGTGGCGCCCTCGTCTCTCGATATCGAGATCGTCTGCTACATCTTCGCGCCAGACTGGCCCGCCTTCCTCGCGATCCAGGAGGAGCTGCTGCTCCGCATCATGGAGATCGTCGAAGAGGCTGGATCGGCGCTCGCCTTCCCCTCGCAGAGTGTCTACCTGACCGACGACCGCGAGCCGGCTCGGGTGCCAGACTCGCTCGGAGACGAGACAGGCTTACGAATTCGAACCTGACAAGCCGCGACTCGCAAGTGCCGCACCCTCAGACAGTGCGCGCAACTTGGCCCAGGCAATCTGCGGATGCGTGCGTCCGCCGAATCCGCAGTCGCAACTGGCGATCACGTGCTCCGGTCCCACCAGTCTTGCAAACCGCTGAATCCGTTC